>JAABUW010000133.1_pt1 | contig 155848 bp, 135 predicted proteins | sample 5560081 | NCBI WGS metagenome assembly JAABUW01 (sample SAMN10711882, study PRJNA513363) | rock metagenome | isolation source: Antarctica rocks | place: Antarctica: Victoria Land, Knobhead sud
TACGGCCGTACCTCTGAAACTCCGCCTGACTCGCAAAGGTCCGCTGGCTCATCGCTCTTCGCCCTCAGAGATCAAGATTAATCAATCAGGCTGGGGACGCAGAACTTGTGCAGAGACTCCCTAGATCTTTCCTGAGAAGTACCTACTACCTATTTAGGTAGGTTGCGCGGCTGTGAGTAACAATGTTGCCACCTGAAGTAACCGAACCTCGCCCCCCAACTCCGACTTTGCGTCCAGGGGAGCCATCGGGGTTTTAGGACGTGGAGTGATCAATTAAAGCTTGATCCATCACAAATCTCCTTTGCCTCGCAGACCTCGATCACAACCACGTGCTTAAGGTCGACAATCCTGGTTGCACGCTGAAAATCCTGTTCCAATCAAAAGTGCGATCATCTGGACTTCAAGAACACTACCGTCATCGTCTCAGATAGCCCCAGGCTCCTTGGCTGGGATCACTGAGGTGAGCCGATCCATCCTCGGCAGCGATGCCGGTCTGTCTTAATCGATCCCCACCCGGGTTATACGACTAAGAAGTTATCGGGTGCCGGTTCCACGCCAACGACATGAGCCGCGGATAGCGAATTACACCACACTCGCCCCGATGTTGGCTTCGCAATCTACTATGAGCGGCTTCAGTCCTGAGGTTGACAATGCTTCGTCAAAACGTCTGCATCAACTCACCGTGCACACCGGTAGGCATATCATCTTGCCCGTCGTGTGGAAGCACTGCTTGACAGCCTCTCGATCGACCCAGCTGCGCCGATGCCTGAACCTGAGGATCTTGCCATGATGGCGCAGCGTTGATATTTGCTCGTCCTGGGGCTCCCCCACCACGGTGAACGGCTTACCGATCATCTTTAGTAATCAACCACCACCAGGATCGGGGCGTCCCGATGTGGGAACAAATCCAAGAGCGATGAGGTAGCCATTCGCCGCCGGTACCTCAGCCAACCTGCTTGGCGATGGCACCAGCCGCATCCGGACCATCGCTCAGCAGATGAGGCGTCGTACAATTCAGATTGTCTATGCGTTACACCCCATCCGGACCACACCAGACACCATAAGGCTAAGTTGTTGTGGCTCTGAACAGACTGAACCAAATCGGCACCAACCTAAAATCATCCCGTAACCCATTGACGCGAAAGTGGCGAAATTGGCAGACGCACCAGACTTAGGATCTGGCGGAGCAATCCATGGGGGTTCAAGTCCCCCCTTTCGCACCAAAACTCTTCCCTTCGAAACGAGCCGCAATGAATCAGAACAGACATCCTAATGAACCCACTCTCAAGCTCTCCCAGACCGAAAATTATCGCGAGGGCTACGCCAACAGCGTTCAGGTCCGCATGAGCGTCTGGGACTTCTTCCTCGGCTTCGGCACCATGAGCCAGAATGCCCCCGACGAGGTCATGCTCTCCAGCTTCCAGGGAATCTACCTCAGCCCGCAGCAGGCCAAGGCTCTCTGGAATGTGCTCGGCCAGAATCTCGCCCAGTACGAGCAGACCTTCGGCTCGCTCACCATCGAGCCCATTCCGGCTTCCGAAGGTCCCCTCAACTAACCGCGTGCCCTCCTCTTCCATCCATAGCCGGCTCGATCCAGGCCGGCAGCCGCCCCCGGATCTGCGGCTATGGATGCTCTACCCGGTCTTCTTCGTCCTCGTCTTCGTCAGCCATTGGACTCTGCTTCGTCTCCCTTATTTCTGGGACGAGAGCGGCTACTACATCCCCGCCGCGCTCGACCTCTTCCGCACCGGCGCCCTCATCCCCCACTCCACCGTCACCAACGCCCACCCGCCCCTGCCCTCCATCCTTCTCGCCGCCTGGTGGCGCCTCTCCGGATTCGTCATCAGCGGCACCCGCACTTTTATCTGCATCATCGCCTCCGCCGCGCTCCTCGCGGTTTTTCGGCTCGCTCGCCGCCTCGCAGGAGACCTCACCGCAACCACGGTCACCCTGCTGACTGCCGCTTATCCCATCTGGTTCGCTCAAAGCACGCTCGCTCACGCCGATATCTTCGCCGCCGCCTTCACCCTTTGGGCACTCTCCTTCTACCTCGCACCGCAAATCACAGCACACCAACCTGACTCGCGTACCAAGCCGGCAACGGAACGCAGCCCCGGCAACATACTCGTCATCGCCCTCCTCTTCTCGCTCGCTGTTCTATCCAAAGAAACCGCCATCGTCACCCCGGCGACGCTCGCCGTCTACGAACTCGTTCTTCTCCTTCGTGAGCGGACCGGCTTACATTCTTCCTCGCCTCGCCTTGTCTTGGCCGCAGCCCTGAGCGCGCCCGTGCTTCCACTGATTGGCTGGTACGCCTACCACTTCCACCAGACCGGCTTCGTCTTCGGCAACCCCGAGTTCCTCCGCTACAACGCAACCGCCAATCTCGACGCCTACCGCTTCGCGCTCTGTCTTTGGCATCGGCTCCTCCATCTCACGATGCACATGAACATGTTCGTTCCCGTGCTCTGTACCGCCGCGCTTGCGCTCACCTCTGTTCTCCCAAACCCCGTCCAAAACGCTCTTCCGCGGACAGTCCGAGGAGCTATCTGCGCCATTCTGGTTGCGAACCTTATCGCCTTCTCCGTGCTCGGAGGAGCTCTGCTCACCCGCTATCTCCTCCCCATGTACCCGCTGATCCTGTTGGTTTGCGTGGTCGAGTGGCGCCGTCACCTGCGCCTCTGGTGGAGTGTCGCCGGTCTTAGCCTCGCCGCGTTCGCCGCCGCCATCTGGCTCAACCCCCCCTATGCCTTCGCGCCAGAGGACAACCTGACCTACCGGGATATGATCGTCCTCCACCAGCAAGCCATTAGCCTGATCGCACATCGCTTTCCGGATGCAGAGGTCTTGACCGCCTGGCCCGGCACCGCGGAGCTCGAGCACCCAGAGCTCGGCTACACTCGCCTTCCCATCAAGACCGTCGGCATGCCAAACTTCTCGCTCGAGCAGATACGCAACGTCGCGACCCGTCCAGCAGCCTACGACACAGCACTCCTCTTCTCCACCAAGTGGGAACCACCTCCCGGAAAGGCCAACTTCGGCATGCAGAATGAGTCGGCGGACACGCAGTACTTCGACTTCCACCATGACCTCCAGCCCGCCGCAGCCGCGGCGCTCTTGCACGGCGAAATCGTCTGGGAGACGCACCGGCGAGGTGAGTGGGCAGCCGTTCTCCGTTTCAACCCTGTCCCCGCCGCAACCAGCCAGACCACAGCGCGCTGACGCCGCTCTATACTTTATCTGTGGCTGGATCTCGGCATGTACGACTCTGCACCTTCTTTGGGCGGCTCTCTCTTTGGCTGCTCGCCTTCCATCTCTCCGCACCCGCCCAGGCGGCGCCTGAAGCGAAAGGTCTGGGTGGCCGGGTCGTTCTCGTCCTGCCCTTCGACAACCGTTCCGGTCAGCCGAATCTGGATTGGATCGGCGATTCCTTCCCCGACACCCTCAGCGAGCGCCTGAGCTCATCGGGCTTCCTCACAATCACTCGCGAAGACCGGTTATTCGCCTTGAATCACCTCGGGCTGCCGGCCGGCTTCAAGCCGACTCGCGCCACCACCATCCGGATCGCCCAGACTCTGGACGCCGACTTCGTGGTCGTCGGCAACTACACCACCCAGGGCTCGCGGATCTCCGTGCAGGCCCAGGTCCTGCGCGTCGCTGAGCTTCGCCTCTCGCCTCCCCTGGCGGACTCGAGCGAACTCTCACGGCTCTTCGATGTGGAGAACGCACTTGCATGGAAGACCGCTCGCGAAATCGACCCGCGCTTCCCGGTCCCCCAGCAAACCTTCCTGTCGGCATCGGCAGGAGTCAAACTCAGCTCCTTCGAAAACTACATCCGCGGTACCGATGCCGCGACTCCACAGGAGCGCATCAAGCGTCTGCAGATGGCCGTCACTGAAACGCCAACCTACTTCGCCGCGGTGCTCGCATTGGGCCAAGCCTTGTACACGCAGAGAGAGTACGACCGGGCAGCAGCGACGCTCGCAAAGATCCCTCCGACGGAGAGACGAGCGCTCGAGGCCCAGTTCTACATCGGCCTGTCTCGCATCAACACCGCCAAATACGCCGAAGCCGAAGCCGCTTTCGCCTTCATCGCGAACCGCCTTCCGCTGCCCGAGGTCATCAACAATCAGGGGGTCGCCTCCAGCCGTCAGGGCCATGACGCCGCCGCTCTCTTTCAGCGGGCCGTTGCCGCGGATCCGAACGACCCGGACTTCCACTACAACCTCGCGGTCGCGCTTCTGCACCAGGGTGACACCGCCGGGGCGCAGCGTGAAGTCGCGGCCGCATTGAAGCTGAGGCCTTCCGACACGGAGATTCAGGAACTCCGGAACCGCTTGGCAGCGGGCACCATCACACCCGCCTCTTTGAAATCCGACCTCTCCGGCAACGGTTCCTTCGTCCCTCTGGAACGCGTACGCCGCACCTACTCCGAGGCGTCCTTTCGACAGGCTGCCTTTCAGCTCGACCAGATCCGCGACTTGCGTCTGGCAACCCTGCCCCCGGCGGAGCGCGCCGCACAGTACGCCCAGCAGGGTCGCGACTATCTCAGCCAGGGACTGCTGCCCGACGCCGAGAAAGAGTTCCAGACAGCAATCACGGCAGACCCGTCAAGCTCCATGGGCCACGCAGGCCTGGCGCAGATTCGCGAGCAAAGTGGACACTCGGCCGAGGCACGCAAGGAGGCCGAGATCTCGCTCCAGCTCCGTCCCAACGTCGCTGCTTACCTCATCCTCGCGCGTATCGAGCTTGCGGCAAACCAGCTCGCGGCCTCGGCCTCGGACGTGGGCAATGCCCTTCGACTTGAGCCGAAGAACAGTGCCGCGCTGGGGATGAAGCAGGCGCTTCAAAGCCGTGGCCAGTCTCTGCCATGAAGCTCTTCCAGCTAGGGCCCACACCTCCATTCCTGCTCATCTGCATCCTTGGTCTCATCAGCCAAGCCCCCGTCGCACAGGCTCATCCACAGGCGCTGGCCTACCTGGAGCCACGGTCCCTCGCAGCTTCCACCTTCCTCCCCCAAACCAGAACAGACCCGCCCGGACCTCTCTCCGCGCCGGATGCGCCGGCAGCGCACGGCCACTTCGGCATCGCCGCAGATCTCTCAACGCAAGCCGTCATGCTCCCGGACATCGCGGCGCCTCGCAAACATCTGACCGCGTGGCTAATGAATCCAAATTTAGCCGTGACCCTCGTCGGCTCTGGCATTCTCCTCATCTTCCTGGAGTGCAACCTGCCCGGAGCCGTACTTCCCGGGGCGCTCGGTCTGCTTCTTCTCCTCTCCGGCGTCTACGGTCTGTCTCGCCTTCCGCTGCGCCCCGCAGGCCTGATCCTCCTCTTCGCCGCCACTGTCATGTTGGCCCTCTCTGCCAGCAAACCCTCCGCACGGGTATTGGCCGTCATCGGCGTACCCGGCCTGATCTACGGTCTGGGTAGCCTCGTCCTGCAAACACCGACCATCTCGGGAGTTCACCCAGCTATCGCGTTCAGCGTAGGCTCGGCGGTCGGAGTCTACGCCTGCGTCCTCGGCCGTATCGCAGCCATGGCGAGACGCAACAAGACAATCCGCGAGCCAGAGATCCATCTTCCCAGCCCCCGCTAGATCCCATCCAGATCCAGCCACCAGCCCTGGTGATCGACCTCCTTCTGGAGCGTCCCGGACGTTCCAGAGTAGACTCAAAAGATAGGCAACATACGGTCTCAAGGAGCTTGCTTGGCATGTTGAAAGTCCTCCGACAAACCTCACGATGGACTCTTTGGTTTTGTCTCTCTTCCGGTCTCTTCGTCTCCACGGCAGTCGCCCAGGTGACCGCCACGCAACGGCAGCTTCAACGCCTCGATCTCTCGGTCAACGGCATCGGTCAGTTCACCAAAAGCGTCCAGGGGACGAACTATCAAGGCGTTCCCGTCAGCCAGACCGCCAGCAATACACTGGGAGCTCTCGTCACCGTCCGCTATACCAAGTCTCCCCTCCTCGGTCTCGAGGGCAACTTCAGCTACGCCCGGTTTACCGAGAAGTTCTCGGGCTACATTCCCAACGGAGCCCAGGCAAACGCCTCGGAGTATAGCCTCGGCTACGTCGCCCACGGCCCCAGCCTGCTTGGTCTGCAAACCTTCGCCTCCGGTGGTGTGGGCACCCTGGCCTTTCGACCTACCCCGTACGGCGGACAGGGGCTGCCAGCCCGGGCTCGCCTGGCCGTCTACTACGCCATCGGCGTCGAGCAGCCCGTCTTCTCCAGCCACTTCGGGGTACGCGCGCAATTCCGGCAGGTCTTCTACAAGGCGCCCGACTTTGACCAGAACTACCTGACCATCAACCGCAGAACCTTCACCACCGAGCCGGGAATCGGTTTCTACCTGCACTTCTAGCTCGTCGAGACACTTCTGGCTCGTAACAGAACAGATACGTCCCATCTCGGCGTCACCTCTGCTTCGGGTGTTGGAGATAGCATCGATACTGCCGCTGGCCTCCGTGCCGGCGATTTCTCGGCTGCGCTCGGCTCATCAGGGATACTCAAACGACTCCGGCCGACTGAAATTGCTTGGGATGGCTGCTGGACTGAGGACCTGGACGATGCCGACACAATACGATTCAGACGATAACCCGCGGGACTCCGACAGGGGGGATCGCGAGATATCGCTCGGCACCGGCACGGTCCTCGCCATCTTCCTCGCGCTTGCGCTGGTCTGCTCCCTGTTCTTCGGTCTGGGTTACAGCATGGGAAGGCGGTCCGCCCCGCCAGCTCCTCTGGCCGCCAACGCGCCCTATGCAGTAAATACATCAAGCGATAAACCGGCCCCAGGGAGCCTGACGCCGTCCCGGGCAAATACCGCGGCCACCGCGTCGAGACCCGATTCCCAGGTCCTCCAGCCAGCCGGGGAGGGCTCCTCCCGCAGAGACTCCACGCCGGAACGCCTCGATCGCGCCGCGGGCGCAAAACCCGGATCGCAGGTCCGGTCCTCTCTCAAGCTTTCCCAGCCAGACCCCCAGGTAGACGCCGAAACCTTCGCGCGCACCCCATCAGCTCCGCCTCCGGGTGAGCCCACAGGACCTCAGAGCTTTGTGCAGGTCGCCGCCGTTTCCCGAAAAGAAGATGCCGATCTGCTTCTGGCGGCATTGCACAGGCGTGGATACGCCGGAGCCATTCGGCAGCAAACCCAGGACAAGCTGCTACACATCCAGGTCGGGCCCTTCCCCACCAAAAAGGATGCCGAAGCCATGCGCCAGCGGTTAATCACTGACGGTTACAATCCCATCCTCAAGTAGCGAGCGGCCTCATCTCCTCCGGAAGCGCCTCCCCAAGCGCGCGGTGCACGGCCGCCATCAGCTCTTCCCTCGTCGCGTAGTCCCCAGGCCGTATCGCCGGCAACAGCTGCACCGTTGCCCAGCCCGGATTGACAGCGAAACTTCCCTTCCGCATCATGCCCTGGGTACCTGCGACCGCTACCGGAACAATGGGTGCCTGCGTCTCTCGCGCTAGGAAAAATGGCCCTTTCTTGAATGCCGAAAGCCGCCCCGTAAGCGATCTCGTCCCCTCCGGGAAGACCAGAATATGCAAACCCGATTCAAGCGCCTCCGCGGCGGCCCCGACGCTGCGCTGGGCGGCGTCCCGGCTGCTGCTTCGCTCGACCGGAACAAACCTGGCCATGCGCATCGCCGTCCCGAGCACCGGTATCCGCATCAATTCCTTCTTGAGCAGGACCGCGCTCCGCCCTGGCAGCAGCGGCAGCACCACCGGTGGATCCAGGTTCGAGATGTGATTGCACATGAAGATGCAGCTCCGATGTGCCGGAACATTCTCCAGCCCCGACACCCTGACGTGAATGCCACCCGCGCGCAGACCGGCTCGAATTATCCTCATCGCTAACCGGTACAGCGGCCCGATATCGCCGATGACAAAGCAGTAAGGAATTCCCATCAGCCCGGCCGGCACGCCAAGAAGCACATACATGAACACGATTTTGAGAGTTGCAAACATGCGTTATGTCACTCAAGACCCGCGCTCGGTCCGATCAGAGTAGCGGGTTCTCCGCTTGCGCAGCCGCGAGCGCGTTCGGCAGCTTCTCGTAGATATTGCCAAAGCCGCCGTTCGAAAGAATGACCACGACGTCGCCCTTCATAAGTTGCGGAACGAGCTCGGCAATCACCGCATCCGCGTCCGCTACGGCCACGGCTGGCACACCAGCTTCGGTCAGCCTCGCAACAAGATTCTGCGGCTTCAACCTCTCGGCCACGGGGATGCTGTCGGACTTGAAGACCGCTGCCAACACCACCCGATCCGCAAGCCGGAGGCTCTCGATCAGAGGCGCTTCGAAGATGTTGCGTCGAAGCGTGTTCGATCGCGGCTCCAGCACAGCCCATATCCGGCGCCCCGCATACGATCCCCTCAACGCTCGCAGCGTCTCACGAATCGCGGTCGGATGGTGCGCAAAGTCCTCGATCACCGTGATCCCTCCGATCTCGGCCCGAACCTCCAGCCTGCGCTTCACACTTCTAAAACTTCCGAGCGCTTCGGCAATGCACCCGGCGCCGATTCCGTTCCCCGCCGCCAGAGCTGCCGCGGCGGTCGCGTTCAATGCATTGTGTTCGCCCGCCATGGGCAGCCATAGATCGGCAAACAAGCCGCCGTTCCGAAACAGCTTCCAACCCGTGGCCGGTCCGTCATGCCGAAGCTCCACAATCTTCCATTCAGAGTCCGGCCGAAAGCCGTATCGCTCTACCGCGCAGAACGCCTTCGACACGCATTCCGTCACACTCTCGCTGCCGTCGTACGCCACAATGCGTCCGCGCCCGGGAACCAAATTCACAAACCGTTTGAAAGCCGTCTTCACCGCATCGAGATCCGGGTAAATATCCGCGTGATCAAACTCCACGTGAGTCAAAATCGCGGCGTCCGGAAAGTAGTGCAGAAACTTCGGGCCCTTGTCGAAGAACGCCGTATCGTACTCGTCTCCCTCAATCACAAACGGCCGCGTCGCCGTCACCCGAAAGCTGCTCCCGAAGTTCTCCGCCACTCCCCCGATCAGAAACGATGGAGCCAGCTCCGGGTTCGCACGCGACGCCGTCTCATAGATCCACGCAAGCATGCTCGTCGTCGTCGTCTTTCCATGCGTACCCGCCACCACCAGAGACTCACGCCCGGCCAGAAACTCATCGTGAACGATCGCCGCCATCGAGACAAACGGTATCCGGTGATCGAGCACATACTCGAGCTCCGCATTCCCTCGCGAGATCGCGTTTCCAACCACAACGAGATCCGGCCGCGGATCCAGATGTCGCAGATCGTACGGCTGCTGCACCGCGATCCCAAGCTCGTTCAGCAGATCGCTCATCGGTGGGTACGAGGCCGTGTCCGACCCGCTGATCCGGTGGCCTTGCGCCTGCAGCATTCCCGCCAGGGAGGCCATCGCCGTCCCGCAGATTCCAATCAAATGAATGTGTTTCGTTAAAGGCATCGTCGTCGCGCAAGGAGGCTAGAGCGTCACAGCCCCATCGAGAAAGTGTAACCGCGGATCCAGAACATCGCCGCAGTCCAGGCGGACGTCCACCCCGAGCGGAATCGTGACATTGGCCCCATCAACATGCCCGGAACGCAAACCGATGGCAACCGGCCCCGCAAAGTCGCGAAGCCCGTGAAGAAGAGCCGCTTCTAAAAACTCCATCTGCTCCGGCGCGACGTTCTGCCCCATGTCGCCAAACACCACCCCGGTCACCCCCTCCAGCATCCCGGCGTAACGCAGGTGCAGCAGCATGCGGTCCCACTGGTACGCCTTCGTCCCGATATCTTCGACGAAGAGAACGCCTCGGAAAGACCTCGGACCATACGGTGTCCCGAGACTCTCCGCCAGGATCGACAGGCACCCGCCTCGCAGCGGCCCCTCCGCAACCCCAGGACGCAACGTCCGCAATCCGTCCTGCGCTCCCAACGTCCACGGCGCAGACGCCTGCAGGCCCTGCTGCCACCGCCCGGGATCTACCCCTCCTGCACGCGCGAAGTCGGCCGCGACCATCGGCCCATGGAAGGTGACCAGGCCCGCGCTCTCCAGCAACCAGGTCTGGAGTGAGGTGATATCGCTATATCCCACAAAAACCTTCGGCGAGGCTCGAATCAGCTCCACGTCCAGCAGCGGCAAAAGCTCTGCCGCGCCCCACCCTCCGCGTGTACACAGAATCCCGTCAATCGCAGGATCGGCGAAGGCAGCAAGGAGATCCTCCGCACGATCTCTGGCCGATCCCGCATAGTAAAGCGGCCCGGAGTCGAGCGCATGCACTCCAAGCCTTGTGCCATATCCGAGCTCCTGAAGATGCGCGATTCCCCTCTCCACCAGATCTCGTTTCGCGGCGCTGGCCGGTGAGACGATCGCGAGAGTCGCACCCGGGCGCAGCGCCCGCGGCCTCCTCAACTCCGGAACAGTCGCTCTCCCCAGGCTCAAGCGATCATCGCCTCGCCCGTGCATACAATCTCCGCCGGCCCGGTCAACAGCATCTCCGCCCAAGCGGTCGGCCACACCACCTCCTGCCTGCCGCCTTCGGCAAGCGCCGTCAGCTCGCGCAACACTCCTCGCAACGTCATCGCCGCAGCCGAAGCCGCACAGGTCCCCGTCCCAGAGGAGGTCGTCGGTCCGCAGCCGCGCTCGTATATCCGAAACTCGATCTCGGAGCCCGATCGGACCCGCACAAACTCCACGTTGGTCCCATGCGGAAACAACGGGCTCATACTGATTATTCTTCCCAGCTCCTGCCATGACCTTCCATGAGCGCCGAAGTCCTCCGTATCCGCAAACAGCACGAAATGCGGATTACCCACATTCACCATGGCGCCAGCGACTTCGCCGACACCTGGAAGAACGATGGTCCGCTGCATCACTCGCGGCACCCCCATTCCGCCTTCAATCCGGTAATTTACTCCGCGTTGCTCCACCAATCGACAGCTTCGCGGACCCCCATGCGTCGCGAACGTGACGCTTCGCACACCTTCGCTGTGGGCCAGCCACGCAGCCGCACATCGCGTTCCGTTGCCCGAGAGCTCCGCCTCCGTGCCATCCGAGTTGAACAGCCTCAAACGGTATCCGGAGCTGCGATCCAGAAACTCAACCCCATCGGCGCCTACCCCCGTGTGCCGCGCGCATAGCCTCTCGGCCAGGGCCGCGTGTTTCAACGCCGCGTCACCTTCCTCCATAATCAGAAAGTCGTTGCCGCACGCCTGAGCTTTGACGAAAGGGATCATCCCCATCTACTCTACCCGACGTCACCGCGGCGGCGTTTCGGCCACTCGTCCAGCAAACCGGTCCGATCGATACACCCTCGCGCACGGCTGGCCTGTCGTGCAAAGCACCGTCAACTCCGTCAGGCCGCGGCTGTTCTGGGCAAGCACCTTCGAGACCGGATCACCGGCAATCGCGATCACGTAAGCAGCCCTCGCCGCGGGGTCGGCGAGAGCCGCCTTCCAGCTGTCATAGTCGCTCTCGTTTGACACCTGCTTCAGGGGAATGCCCGCCTGCTGCAACGCTCCAATGTGGTCAGACGTCGACATCAGGATCGGCGCTCCGGGAGGGAAAGACCGCAACTCCTCCGCTAGGGCAGTCTCAAACGCCACCCGCGTCGTGGCGTTCACCATTCCTTCTTTCAGCACCAGCGGCACCTGGTACATCATCCCGACCGTGTTCAGAACGATCAGCGAGAGGCTCACGGGAAACAACAGCCTTCCAATCAGAGGTTTGGTTCCTTCCACCCCTGCCTGTAGCCGCTCCACCCCCACAGCGCCGAAGAGAGCCAGGGCCGGGAGCAGCTCCATGCCATACCGCGCGTTGTAAAACGAGTGAGGCCACAACTGCGGAATGAAGATGGGCACCGATCCATAGGCCACCGAATACACGTAGAACGGCAGTGGAACCCACAGCAGAAGGGCAGGCAGCTCCAACCTCCGGCGCACGGTGGACCACAAGCCGCACAGTGCCGCAGCCATCAGCAGAAATCCCGTCTCCCACGCCGCGGCATCCACCTGCGCCGTACGCGTGTAGAACAACAGCGCCCATCCAGGATTATGCCAGCCCCGATAGTGCCGCGATCCCGGAGGAGACGTCTTCTTCTCAATCGCGCCCGCGGAGTATGGCCCCCGCATAAAATCGAGCCAGTCATGGTAAAAGTGCTGGTTGTAGGCCAGCCAGCTCACCGGCGCGGCGATGGCGATCAGCGTGAAGATAGCGAACGCAAGCCCCGCCTCTCGCCACAGTTCGCGCCGCTTGTACATCTGCCATGCCAGCACGCACCACGCTGCCGCGCCCAGAATCCATCCGTCATATCGTGTGTAGACCGCGGCGGCAATCAACAGGCCCGCGCCAAGCAGCAGGCGCCGAACGCGTTTGGCGGCTCCTCGCTTCATCGCATCCACGCCCTCGATCGTCAGCAGCGTTAGCCAAATAATCACCGCCAGGAACAGCGGCTCGGTCATTGCCGTCGTCGAGAGGAAAAGTAGGTTCGGGTTGAGCGCGAAGAATGACGTCGCCACCAGAGCCCAGCGGGGGGAAAGAAGCCGTCGCGCTAGCCGAAAGAAACCAGTCACCGCGAAGATGTAGCAGAGCATCGATGGCCACGCGCCCGCCATGCCGTTCTGCCACCACGGCATCTTCCAGATGAAAGGAAGCATGATCACATGCGAGAGCGGCAGCCACACGCCCCCAAGCTGCACCAGCCCCGGATTGCGTGAGTCCAGAATTCGTCTCGCGATCCCAAGATGAGCCACAGCGTCGCCGTAAAGCAGCATGTAGCCGCGCGAGTAACAGACCAGAAGCGCAATAGAGGCAAGCACCAGAGCTCCCAGGGCAACCGGCAGTGTCTCCTCCCGGCTCGCGCCCACCCTACTTGCACCCCCCCGGGTCGCACCTCCATTCCCCGCCTTTGCGACAGCGCCGGTAACAGCGGCATCCCCCAGCCTGCGGGCCCGCTCCGTCCCACCTTCCCCGGTGATGCGCCGGCTACGTCCGCGCGAAGCCAAGGTGGGAGATCTCCTGGAATAATCTGAACCGATCCTCAATCTCTTGCTCGCTGATCGCCTGTAGCCGCTCCGTGCCAAACCGCTCCACCGCAAACGAGCCCATCACCCCGCCATAGAACATCGCTCTCCGAAACACCTCTGGAGTAAACACCGCCTGCGACGCGATGTAGCCGTAAAATCCGCCCGCAAAGGAGTCTCCCGCTCCGGTCGGATCCACCACCTCCTCAAGCGGCAGAGCCGGCGCGCGGAATGGATGCAGCTTCGGCGTATCGCCGAACGAGCGATCACTGAAAAAAGCCGTCGCGCCGTACTCCCCATGCTTGATCACCAGCGACTTCGGCCCCATCGACATAATCAGCTCCGCGGCTCTCACTAGGTTGTGCTCTCCCGAAAGCATTCGCGCCTCGCCGTCGTTGATCAGCAGCACGTCCAGCCTCCGAAGCACCGCTTCGAGATTCTCGCGATGGTCCGCAATCCAGTAGTTCATCGTGTCGCCGCACGTCATCCGAACTCCGGTCATCTGCTCGCGCACCCGCGCCTGTAGCACAGGGTCGATATTCGCCAGAAACAGATACTCCGAATCGACGTACGCCTCGGGAATCTTCGGCGCAAAGGTGCTGAACACATTCAGGTCCGTCCCCAGCGTCGTCGCCTCGTTCAGACTTCCCGTGTACGAGCCCTTCCAGTGAAAGCTCAACCCCTTCGCCCGCTCGATCCCCCTCGTATCGATGCCCCGGCGCGTCAGCACCGCCTCATGCCCGGCCGTAAAATCCTCGCCCACAACCGCAATCACGCGAACCTCCGTGAAGTAGCTCGCCGCAAGCGCAAAGTGCGTCGCCGCTCCACCTAGGCAATGATCCACCATGCCGTGCGGGGTCTCGATGCTATCGAAGGCCACGGATCCTACCACCAATATCGACATTGAGTTCCTTGTGCTCCTGGCAACCAGACTGGGGTCAAACGAAGCTGAGCCGCGTTTGCCTATCACTCACGAAAGATACTTACCGAGAATCAGGCCCAACCGCTCCCGGGTCTCCTGCGGAATCACGCTTCGATCCGTCAAAATGGCATGCTTCAGCGCACTCCCACACGGGCACGTCCTTTCACTCGGCATCGCTGCCACAGCCGCCCGAACGACCTTGCCCGCGTTCTCTGCGTTCTGATGCAGAACCGCCACCACCTGGTCGACCGTCACATCCTCATGCCCCTCGCGCCAGCAGTCGTAGTCCGTCACCATCGCGACCGTCGCATAGCAGATCTCCGCCTCCCGGGCCAGCTTGGCCTCCTGCAGGTTCGTCATGCCGATCACGTCCGCTCCCCAGCTTCGATACAGGTTCGACTCCGCCCGCGTCGAGAACTGCGGCCCTTCCATGCACACATACGTCCCGCCGCGCTTCCCCACCACCCCCACTTCCCTGCACGCCGTTTCCAAAGCACCGGCGACCGCTCCACACACGGGGTCCCCGAACGCAACATGCGCCACGACCCCCTCTCCAAAGAAAGTCGCATTCCGCGCAAACGTCCGGTCGATGAACTGGTCGGGAATCACGAAGTCCGTGGGCTTGTGCTCCTCCTTCAGCGACCCCACCGCCGAAGCCGACAGAATGCGCTCCACGCCCAGCGCCTTCATCGCATAAATATTCGCGCGAAAGTTGATCTCGCTCGGCAGAATTCGGTGCCCTCGGCCATGCCGGGCCAGAAACGCAACCTTCCGTCCCTCCAGCTCGCCTAAGACAAACACCTCCGACGGCTCCCCAAACGGCGTCTCCACCCGCTCCTCACGCACCTTCGACAATCCCGGCATCGCATACAGCCCGCTGCCCCCGATAATTCCAATCTCAGTCTTCACCAAACGCCCTGCTCCTTCTGTATTTCGAAGTGTGCTGCCGTCTCTGTCATACGCTGCGCTCTAAGCATATCCCGCGGAAAGAGGTTCCATAGCCGCGCCCGGCCGCACACCCCCGCAAGACCCAGAGAAGGCTCGTGCATCCCGATGGAGGCCGTCAGCAACGGCCCGTTCGCCTGCGCCTGCAGCATCGCCTCCCGCAGCCGTCGCGCCAGCGGCAAGGCAAAACCTTCGCTCACGAAAACATCCACTCCCGATCTGCTGACCAGAACCTCTCCCTCGTTGGTCGTGTAGATCTCCTCGTCATCCTTTGCCTCCGCCCCACTCCGCTTCACCTTCGCGTACTTCCGCGCTAGCTGTCCCGCATAGGTCCGCGCAAAGCTCCGAGCCGAATCCGCATTCTTCCATCGCGACAGATAAAACAGCGCCAGCGACGCCGTCGAACTCCTCTCGGCCCCAGCCGCGGACCGCCGCTGCGCCGCATAATACAACCCTCCGTCCCAGGCAGGAGTCAGCGCCTCCGCCATCTCCCGGCCGCCAAACAGCTCCGCCAGAATACGCACATCCAACGCCCCCATCACACCCACGTCATACGGTGTGTACTCCGCATCCAGCAGCGGGTGGATATCGGGCATGCGCAGCATCGGCACGGGAGCATGCGCCAGGTAAGCGGCGGGATTCATGATCTCGTAGCTGGAGCTCGGTGGATGCGCCAGCACATCGCCAAACGCAGCCTGCTTGCCCGCCTTCGTCAACACCGCCTGCTCAAAGCTCAATCCGTCCGTGTACGGAAACAGCAGCGACTGCTGCAGCAGCAGCGGTGCCCGCGCCAGAACAGGAGATCCGCCCGCCGCCGGGTCCGCATCCTTCAACCGCTCTCCAATCTCCGGTGAATCGGCCAGCGTCCGGCCCGTCGACCGCAGCGTGTAATCGACATAAACCGCCATCGCCTGCCCCTCGGCCACCGCGCCCCGCGCCGTCTCCATCTCGTCCGTCTCAATGTGCCGGTTGTCCTCTTTCGAGCTCTGCGAAACCCCGTGCACCCCGGAGTCCCCCCACCTCTCCAGCTCCACCATCTGGTCCTGCAGGGCGTGCGTCAGCTCATGCGCCAGCACTGGCTTCTGCTCCTCCGGTTCAATCCAGTCCAGCAGGTTCACCGTCTTTGTCTTGTTGTCGTAGAAGCCCGCGATCTGCTCCGTCAACAGGCTGATCAGAAACGACCTCAGCTGAAAGTCCCGGTCCAGCAAACCAAACTTCTTCAGCACCAGCTCCGACCGCTCCAGACGCTTTGCCCCCTCGTCCTCCTCGAATTTCTTCGTCAGAAACCGGTTCACCTCTTCCCGCGAGATCAGCTTCCGCTTAACGCTGTGCTGAATCGGCAGCTTCGTGTCCCCATTCACAAACGTCAATATCTCGTCCACCGACCGGAACAGCTCCTTCGCCTGCTCCTTCGAGATCGGCTTTCCCGGCTCTCCCCGGCCCTGAGGGGGCGCCGGAACCGACTGCGCGGCCACGTCGAAAGAAAGTGAGATCGCCATCCCCGCAACGGCCAAAAACGCCCACCGGCGCATAGGCAAGCATCTCCGAGCTGTTGCGTGCTTCACGTTCCTGCCTCCCAGGCGCAGCTATAATCACCAGTGTACGCAGGGCGTTTGTGTCACCCTCCATATCCCATCCACCATGCCCCAAACCACCCCTCAAGCAGGCACATCCGCGACGACGCAGCCCGATATCCCGCAGCGTCAGCTCGATCTCCTCCTCACCTCCGCCGGCATCGTGCCTCTCGATGGGATCGGTTGGATCGAGGTCACAGGGTCCGATCGGGTCCGCTGGCTCAACGGCATGGTCACCAACTCCGTCCAGGCACTCGCGCCAGGTGCCGGCTGCTACAACTTCTTCCTCAACGCGCAGGGTCGGATACAGGGTGACGCGTACATCTTCGCCGAGCCCGATCACCTTCTCCTCGAGACCGGCCTGCCGGAGGTCGCCAGCCTCCTCGCCATGCTCGATCGCTTCATCATCATGGACGATGTGGAACTCCGCGACATCAGCTCTCGGAATAAAGGCCTCCTCCTCGCTGGCCCTCGTGCATCCGAACTCCTCACCAGCCTGAACCTTCTGCCCCCGGCAAACACGCTATCCCTGACCCATATCCCCTGGCGATCTCACCTCCTCACCGTCATCCGCGCCTACAGTCCGCTCGTGCCCCGCTTCGAGATCTGGGCTGATAACCCCGCACTCACCGAACTCTCCGCCCACCTCTCGGCCCACGGAATCGCCGAGTGCGGGGGTGCCGCTCTCGATCTGCTGCGCATCTGTGAAGGCACGCCCCTCTTCGGGGTCGACATCCGCGATCGAGACCTGCCGCAGGAGACCGGCGCCAACCGTGCGCTCCACTTCTCCAAAGGCTGCTACCTCGGCCAGGAGATCGTCGAACGCATTCACTCCCGCGGCAACGTCCATCGCACCTTCCATGCCTTCCATCTGCAGGGTGCGGGCGCATCCCCGGGTCTCGCCCTCTCTGTCGACGACAAGCCCATCGGGGAGCTGACCAGCGTGGCCGTCGTTCCCATAGCCGGCGGCGAAATCCAGATCGGCCTCGGGTACATCCGCCGCGAAGCCCTCGCCCACGCCAAATCCATCCACTACGACGGCGGCATCGCCCAGCCCGCCTCCCTTCCGTTCGACAGAGCGAAAATCCTCTGACCGCATCAGACATCTAACCCCAGAGAGGCCTATCCATGTCGGAATCGAACAAGCCATTTGTTGTAACGGACCGCCGCAAGTTCACCAAGGAAGGCGAGCTGCGGCCCGAAGCCGCTCAGGCCGCGCAAGAGCAAGCCGCCGCACAGGGCCTGGAGGCACAGGAGCAGCACGCCCGGCAACAGCAGGTACCGGCAGCCTCCGCGGCGCCGCAACTCATGCCCGACCCGGCCTCTTCGCGCTCGCCGCAAACCGCTCCCGAGTCTTCGCAATTCGATCTGGTCGAGGAAGACTCTCTCCCCGCGCCCACGCCCGAGCAGGCCGAGCAGTCCCGCTTCGCCTACGAGCAGACCGCCGACCGTCTCGAGACCGCAATCCGCGCTGCCAATCCCGGCGGAGATCATCCGCCCGCTATGAACTTCGATCAGCTCGTCCAGAGCATCTATCTCACCGCCATCATGCAGCTCGGCGGAGCGACACCCGAAGGGCAGAAGCCCCAGGTCGATATCCTCGGCGCTCGCCAGAGCATCGACATGCTCGCCGTGCTCGGAGAAAAGACCAAAGGCAATCTCAGCGCTGGGGAGACCAAGCTGCTCGATAGCGCCATCTTCGAACTGCGAATGGCCTTCCTCGAGATCACTCAGGCGCTCGCCCGGTCCGTCGCCGCAAAAGGTGCCCCTCCCCCCAAGCCCGGCATCGTCCTCTAGTTCATGGAGGCAACCCTCACCTTTCTCGGCAGCGGCACTTCCATGGGCGTGCCCACGCTCGGCTGTCAATGCGCGGTCTGCACCTCCACCGACCCGCGCAACCGCCGGACCAGGCCCTCCATCCGCCTCGCCTACAACAACCATGTCGTGCTCATCGACACCGGTCCAGACTTCCACGCGCAGGCATTGCGCGAAGAGATCCGCCGCGTCGACGCCGTCTTCTACACCCACGGCCACGCGGATCACGTCATGGGCTTCGACGATCTGCGCCCGCTCAGCTTCCGTGTGCCCGGAAACCTCCCCATCTACGCCGATCACGAGACCGCCAGCGCCATCGAACGCATCTTCGATTACACCTTCCGCGTCGAGGATCGCTACCCCACCAGCGCTCGCGTCCAGCTCCATCGCATCGACCCCACCCCCGGCGCAGGCACCGAGCTCTTCGGCGCATGCTTCCGCCGCATCCCGGTGCTCCACGGAAAGCAGGAGATTACCGGGTATCGCTTCGGCGCCGCGGCCTACCTCACCGATATGAGCGACATCCCCGCGGAAAGCCTTCCCCTGCTTCGCGATCTCGACGTTCTCATCCTCGACGCGCTCCGGCGGGATCCGCACCCCAGCCACTCGCACCTCGAACGCTCAATCGCCTTCGTCGAGCAGCTCCAACCGAAGCGCGCCTTCTTCACCCACCTCAGCCACGACCTGGACCACGAGGCGACCGAGGCCATCCTGCCGCCGCACATCCGGCTTGCCTACGACGGTCAGCAGATCACCTTTGAGATCGCCTGAATGCACATCTACCGCCACCTCGATCAGCTGCCGCATCCCTTCACTCCGTCCGTCGCCTCCATCGGCAACTTCGATGGCGTGCATCATGGACATCGATGGGTGATCGCCAACCTCATCGATCGCGCACGCAGCCGCGGTCTAAGATCCGTCGTGATCACCTTCGACCCTCACCCCGCTCGCGCCATTCGTCCCGAATCGAGCCCCGCCCTCCTCACCCCCCTCGCCCAGAAGCTGGACCTGCTCGCCTCCACCGGCGTCGATGACGTCGTCGTCCTTCCCTTCAATGGCGAACTCGCCCGCATGAGCGCCCGTCAGTTTGCGCAGGAGGTCCTGCACGATAGCTTGGGCGTCGTCGAACTGCATGAAGGAGAGAACTTCCGCCTCGGGCGCCAGGCGGAGGCGGATGTGGACGTCCTCAAAACCCTCGGAGGGGAGTTCGGCTTTACTGTATTCAGCTATCCCCCGCAAAGCTTCCATGGAAGCGCCGTCTCCTCCAGTCGCATCCGCGCCCTCATCGCGGAGGGCAATGTCTCCACCGCACGCCGGCTCCTCCAGCGACCCTTCAGCGTCTGCAGCACACCCGCCTCCGGAAGAGGTTACGGCACCCGCTATACCGTGCCCACCATCAACCTGGCTCCTTATGCCGAACTGCTCCCCCAAAACGGCGTCTACATCACGAAACTCAAAGTTGGTGCTGGCCTCCACGCCGAGATCTTCGACGCAGTCACCAACGTTGGCGTCCGCCCCACCTTCGGAGCCGACTCCTTCACGATCGAGTCCCACCTGCTCGACTTCCACCCCATCGACCTAAACGAGACCACCCCGCTCGAGCTCTGCTTTCTCCAACGCCTCCGCGACGAAAGGCGCTTCCCCACCCCGGTAGACCTTCGCGAACAGATAGGCTACGACGTCGCCCAGGCCCGCCGCTACTTCAGTCTGCTCCACCGACTCAGCTCATCCAAACCCTGACTTGTCATCCCGACCGAAGCGCAGCGAGATGGAGGGACCTGCTTTTGCTCCTGCCGTCGCTTTTGTTTTGGCCGTTGCGTGTCTGTTTCTTGTCATTCAGGCGCGAAGCGGAGGAATCTGCTCTTGCACTTGCCGTCGCCTATCTTTCTGCTTGCGATTCAGGAGTGAAACGGACGCTCGCAGCATAAACTCGCCTGCTTGGAGTCTCGACCTCATTCGTACCGCGCGTCGTTCGGCGGCGTAGCCGGCGGCACATTCTCCGACGGCGGCCTCCGCTCGATCGGCGCAGCCAGAGCCGGAGCCGCCTCCGGGTCAGGCTCATCACTCGACTCCATCGGCTTACTCACCACCGGCGCCGCCTCCTCGCTATCCGTTGACACCGTAGGCACATCCAGCACCTTCTTGGGCGCCCCTGCCGAAGCAAACGCCTCCTTCGGCCTGTTCGCGATCGCCGCCCGCATAAAGTCCATCCACATCGGCAGCGCCGCTCGCGCCCCCGTCTCCTTCTCCCCCAGCGACTGCCGGTCGTCAAACCCGATCCACGTTCCACACGTCACCGACGGAGAAAACCCGATGAACCACGCGTCCGTGTAGTCGTTCGTCGTTCCCGTCTTCCCTCCCAGCGGATGCTTCAGCTGGGCCGCCGCGGCTCCCGTCCCATACCGCGTCACCGCCTCCAGCAATTGCATCATCGTTCGCGCCGTCTCCACCGACACCACCTCCGTCACCTGCGGAACCTTCTCCGGCAGCGCCAGTCCATCCGCCTGCGTGACCTTGCGGATATAGTGTGGCTCAATCCGTATCCCATCGTTCGGAAACACCGAATACGCCCCCACCTGCTCCGCCAGCGTAATATCCGCCGATCCGATCGCCACCGGCAGAAACGCCGGAATATTGCTCGTAATCCCGAACCGGTGCGCCGTCTCGATCACCTTCCGGATACCCGCCTTCGCCGCCAGCTTCAGCGCCGGGATATTCCTCGACTCCGCGAAGGCGCTCAACAGCGTCATCGCTCCCTTGTAATCGCCCTCATAGTTATGCGGCGTGTACCACCCGCTCGGCGTCGGAAAGCTCGTCGGCCCATCCACCACAATGTCGCTCGGCTTCGCCCCCGCCTCAATCGCGGTCGTATACACGTACGGCTTGAACGAGGACCCCACCTGCCGCTGGGCCTGCGTCGCCCGATTAAACTGCGACACCGCAAAATCCCGCCCCCCCACCATCGCCAGCACCTCCCCATCCGAGTTGTCCACCGCCATCAGCGCCGCCTGCGCCCCGGAATCCTGCTGCAGCGACAGGTGCATGGCCCCATCCGCCCGGTTCGCCTCCATCCGCGCATAAATCACATCGCCCGGCCGCAGAAACGCCTCCGCCTTGGTGAACTTCGTCCACAAAAAATCCTCCGGCCCCAGCTCCGCACTCTGTGCCCCCACCTTGACCGTCGCCTTGCCCTTCGCAACCTCCGTCACCAGTCCATGCAGGTACACCCCCGGCCCCATCGCCTGCGTCCAGTCCGGATGCCGATACGCCTCCACCTCGCCGCCCGTCTCGGCAACATTCTGTACACGCGCCTTCCATCCATGCCTTCGCTCATACGCCGCCGTCCCGTCCAAAATCGCTTTGTTCGCCACCAGTTGCAGATCCAGATCCAGCGTCGTATACACCCGCAGCCCGGCCCCGTGCACCTCTTCGGCTCCGTACTGATGCTCCAGCTGCCGTCGCACCTCCTCCACAAAATATGGCGCAACACTGTTCGCCGGCGCTTCAATATGTAGTCCCAGCGGCATCACCTTCGCCGCGTTTGCCTGCGCCGACGAGATCTTTCGGTCCTCCAGCATCTCGCTCAGAACCAGGTTTCTCCGGCGCAGCGCGCGCTCCGGATACTTCAACGGCGAGTACGCCTCCGGCCCCTTCGGCAGAGCCGCCAGCAGCGCCGCCTCCGGCAGCGTCAACTCCCTCACATGCTTGCTGAAAAAGAACTCCGATCCCGCTTCAAAACCATACGTTCCATGACCGAGATAAATCTGATTCGCGTATAGCTGGAAGATCTGCTGCTTGGTGAAGCGCCTCTCGATCTGCATCGAGAGAAAGACCTCCTGCAGCTTGCGCCCGTAAGTCTTTTGCGACGAGAGAAACAGGTTGCGCGCCAGCTGCATCGTCAGCGTAGAAGCCCCCTGCGCTCGTCCACTGGCATGCAGATCCCGGTACGCCGCACCCACCGCGCGCACCAGGTTCACGCCCCAGTTGCTCTCAAAGCTCTTGTCTTCAATCGAAATAATCGCCTGCCGCAGCACCGGCGGAAACTCCGTGTACGGAACCACCACCCGGCGCTCCAGCGCGAACGATCCGAAGACCTTCCCATGCACATCCAGCAGCTCCGTCGTCGTGTTCGGACGGTAGCGCGCCAGATCGTCCATCTGCGGAAGATCGATCGAATAGACGAGCAGCAGACCGCACAGCGCGCCGAAGACCGACGACATCCCCAGCAGGATCAGAAAGGTGAATCGCGTCAGGAGCCGTTTGCCCGGAAGCCGGGACTCCACCAGCAAAAGCTTCGCGTTCAGCCTTTGCCAGAGCGTCGCGTCCGTCGCGCCGGCCCGCTCCGTCTCCGGTCTCGATAGGCTCTTCAAGGCCATCTCACAATAGCACGCAGATCCCCGCCGGACGTCCTCGTATCAGCTGGGTCACACAGCCGAAATCAGCCTTACGCCGCCTTCGCCTTCAGCAGATCCAGCGCCTTCGTGAGCTGCTCATCCACGCTTACACTTGGCTTCACGCTCGGCGTCTCCGCAGGCTTCGCTGCCGCGTTTTCATCCTCTGCGGCGACCTCTTCCTGGGCCGAGGCAACCAGAACAGCCGGTGTAACACCCTCGTCCTGGAGCTTCTTCCCGGCAGGCGTCTCGTACTTCGCAATCGACAAAATCAGGGCAGAGCCGTCAGGCAGCTCAAACGTCTTCTGCTGCGCTCCCTCGCCAAACGTCTTTTCGCCTACCAGTTCGGCGCGCTTGTTGTCCGCCAGCGCCGCGGCCACCACCTCGCCCGGTCCCGCCGTTCCGCGATTCACCAGCACCACCACCGGCGCCGTCCCATTGATAACCTTCGAAGGCTCAGCTGCAAAGGTCTGCTTCTGCACCTTCTGCCCCTCCAGCGACGTAATCGTGCCCGACGAAAGGAAGAAGTTCGCCACCCGGGTCGCCTCCGCCATATCCCCCGCTGCAACATTGCGCAGGTCGAGCAGGATCTTTTTGTTCCCCGCCTTGGACATCCCTTTCAGCTTGGCTTCGATCTGCTGTGCGTGCTCGTGATCCAGCACTCCAGGCTTCAGATAAAGAATCGTCGAGTTCTCGTACATCGTCTCGGAGACCGGCGGCAGGCTGGTCATCGTGCGCGTCATCACCAGCTTCTCTGGTGCCGACTTGCGGGGACGCACGACCGAAAGCGTCAGCTCGCTCCCAGGCTGTCCGTCCAGCAGCAGCTGAATCATGGCCAGCGACAAGTCGCGCGTATCCTGCGGTCCGATCGCTTCGATGATGTCGCCGTCATTCAGGTTCGCCTTGTCCGCGGGGCTTCCAGGCACCACCGAGACCACCGTCGCATATCCAAATCGCTTCGACACGTTGATGCCGACCTGCGCCTTTCCGGTCCGGCCCGCCTTGTAAACCTTGTAGTCCCCCGGAGTCAGATAGCTCGAATCTGCGTCCAGCGATTCGAGCAGCCCGCGCAAAGCTCCGTTAGTCACATTGCCGATGTTCGGCTCTTCCACGTAGTCGGTCTGGATGTGTCGCAGCACCTCGCTGTACACATTGATCTGCCGGTACGCGCCGTCCTCCTGGGTCGAGGCAGCGCTGACACCGCTGGAGTTCACCCCGAGGAAAATTGTCAGCACCAGCGCCACGGACACGGCGAGTAGAACTATCTTCGAAATCTTCAACATGCGACAGCAGCCTCCGCGGGACATCTTGTAAACAGGCTAGGCAAGAGATAAGACAAGCGTTAGACGTGGCCCATCTCCGAAAATCATACTCTCTCCACGAAATCGCCAAATCGATGCTGGTAACACTTTGGTGGGGGGTGCGTGAGATCGATAAAATATCGGTGGTTCGCTTGGCGGGACATCGCTGCTGTCGCTTAAGGGCATGGCTTCAGCCGTGCTGTACGCTGCTCCTGCAAAAAGGAACAGAGCTCGTCTGTCCCGAGCAGGCCTTCCTCCAACCCCGCACGATCGTGTACTTTGGTGGCGGTGAGAGGAATCGAACCTCTGACCTACGGGTTATGAGTCCGTCGCTCTAACCATCTGAGCTACACCGCCTTGAGTGTAGGTGTGTCGTGCCGCAAGCCCAGCTGGAACCGAATCAAACCAGGACCAGGCTATCGGCGGAAAAGAGGCAGTCGCCGTGGCACAGACAGGTCCCATCATACTGGATACCCAAACGAGCGAAAAGCGTCCCCTTCGTGTACTCGGTGTCATCCCCGCACGGCTCGCCTCCGCACGCCTACCCCGCAAGGTTCTTCGCCACATCGCTGGAAAACCGATGTTGGAATGGGTCTATCAGGCCGCCGTTCGCTGCCCCGGCCTCGACCAGGTCGTCATCGCGACAGACTCAGCCGAGGTCGCTGGCCTGTGCCAGGATCGAGGCTGGCCGTATCGCGTCACCTCACCCAGCCTCGCCAGCGGATCCGATCGCGTCCAGGCCGTTGCCGAAGAGATTGCCGCCGATATCTACGTCAACATCCAGGGCGACGAACCCCTCCTTCAGCCCGAACACCTCTCCGCCCTGCTTCGACCCTTTCGTCACCCCCACGTCGAAGTCTCCACCCTCCGGGTCGCCTGCACACCCGCAAACATCGACAATCCCAACGCTGTCAAGGTCGTCACCGCCCTGGACGGCCGCGCGCTTTACTTCTCCCGCGCCACCATCCCCTTCGATAGAGACGGCTCGAATAGAGACGGCTCGGGCACGGCCGGCACTCCTCCCCTCTACTGGAAACACATCGGGCTCTACGCATACCGCGCCTCCGCCCTGCAGCGCTTCACCCATCTGCTCCCAAGCGAACTGGAATGCGCCGAACGCCTGGAACAGCTCCGCTTCCTGGAAAACGGCATCGCCGTCCACGTCGAGACCACCGAGATCGACACCATCGGTGTCGACACCGAGGAAGACCTTCGCGCGGTCGAATTACTCTTCCTCCGCAAGGAGGCCACAACGTTCCCTGCGTAGTCGAAGCTACGAAGCGGAATCAGGGCCAATGGCCCGCTTCGTACCAGCCTGGGCGGAAGCCCCAGGTCTAAAGCAAACCGAAAGTTAGGGCTGAAGGCCTGGCCTATTCCCCGCCGGCATCCCTCGAGTGCCCACAAAGCTGTCAATCCCCGGCACCGTAAACACCCGCTCCCTACAAGGGCCGTCCCATGGCGCAACCACCACCCTCGCCGCACTAAACTATATCTAAGGATCAAAATCTAGGGATCCAACCTGGTCTCGATTCCCATCCGAGAGAATCTTCAGAGAACCAGCGGACAGACATGTCGTCTTCGGCTCTAAATTTCTCCGGTCTGGAGCTAAATCCCTTTGTTTGCAAGACTTTGCTTGGGCATAAATATACTTGGCTAACCAGAAAACTGGCAACGCTCCGTAAATGTTGCAACTGGGGCAGTTAGATAACTTAGGCATTGACTTGGCGGTTTGAGAAGCAGAGGATTGCTTCTACAGTCACGGCCCGTGTGATGGGGTTCGATGTTCTCAACCCCAACCTATGGTGGTAGTGATGGGCCATTCGATGTAGCGCAAGCTACTCCGGAGGGTGCTGCACACCCCCCGGATCACCACAACGCCATTCCACCAAAGGAGTTCCTATGAAAACGTCCCCCTGGCATTCAAAGCGTCTTGGCGAAACTCGTCATCACGACAACACCCTCTGCACCGAGGGGAACAACATCGAAACCTATTATCGTGCTAGCGGAACTGGTGGTCGCCCACTTTGCGCTCACTGTCAGAAGCTTGACGCGCAAGGTCGCTAAGCGTTAGTGGTACGAAGGTCAGATCCCAGTAAGGGCCGGTAAGCTCACAATCTAGGACAGGCCAAACGCGCCGAAGCTCAACTACTTTCAAACCGTTCTGGAGGGCCACAGACAACGCTTTGTAGCCCTCCGCTTTCCCGCCTGCAAAGCGCACCGTTGGTTCAGCAAAGGCGTGCCCGTCTCCGCCTTCGCAAGATTCGACTGTTTCAATGCCATGCTCTCGGAGGATGCGTACCGCATCGTTTATGCCCGCGTCCAGATGATTCAGAGCGTGATCCGTAGCCATAAGAAAAATTAACACACAAGAGTCCAAAGCGGGTCAACTCTCAACAGTTGTACTTGACTAACCAGAGCACGAGGGCTATTCTTGGTTAGTCAAGGTGAATAAATGAACATTCCAACCAGCCTCGTTGAAGCAATCCGACTCTACTCCAATCCTCAGACCTGCATTGATACCCTCGCTGAGATGCGCTGGGCAGACGGCAAGCCAGTATGTCCGAAGTGCAACGCTGCTGAAGGGGACCGCAAGCACTACTGGCTGGCGACCCAGAATCGGTGGAAGTGCTATTCCTGCCACAAGCAGTTCAGCGTCAAGGTCGGCACGATCTTTGAGGACAGCCCGATTGGTCTGGACAAGTGGCTTACCGCCCTATGGTTGCTGGTGAATTGCAAAAACGGCGTTTCCAGCTACGAGATCGCCCGCGACATCTCCATCACTCAAAAGTCCGCATGGTTCGTTCTTCAGCGTCTTCGCCACATCCTGAAGGACACGACAGCCGAACCGATGGGCAAAGGCCCTGTAGAGGCCGATGAGTCGTTTCACGGCGGCAAGCCAAAGAACATGCACCGCAGCCGTCGCCTGAAACTCAAACTTGGCATGAACGGCTATGCGGAGAAAACGGCAGTGTTCGGGATGCTAGATCGCGAGACTCGTCAAGTACGCGCTCAGGTGATCCCGAACGTCAAGCGCGAGACGCTACAGAAGGCCATCCTTGCGGGTGTCGGCTTTGGCTCGACCGTGTACACCGATGGATGGCCGGGATATGATGGGCTGAAGTCTGCGGGGCTCGTCCATGACACCGTAAACCACATGGAAGAGTACGTTCGGGGGCAAGTTCACACTCAGGCAATCGAAAACTTTTGGAGCTTGCTGAAGCGCGGGCTCAACGGCACTTACGTAGCAGTGGAGCCGTACCACATGGACCGCTACCTAGACGAACAGATGTTCCGTTTCAACAACCGCATCGGGCACAACGATTCGACCCGTTTCATTAAAGCTCTATCGCAGGTAGTCTGCCGCCGCCTCACCTATTCCGAGTTGACGGGTAAGGAGGCGACCCGCCGCCAAGCCTAAGCACGGTCCTTTGCGGGGTCATGGAAGAATCGAGTATGAAGAGAAGGCTTCGTTGCTTTGGAAGCCTCAATTGCGGCGCGGGAGGAAGCCGCGTCTGCCGTAGCGATCTTGCATAGAGCTTTGGCGAAGGGGTCAGATCGATCGGCGGACAATTCCCCGCAGATCGAATGCTCAGGTTCCGGCGCTTTGTCAAAGTCACGATTCATGGCAGCATCACTCCAAACAGAATACTCCCGCTATGCCAATAAATAACGAAGGCCAGAACATTGAGGGGAAACCAGAAGCCCAAGCGCCTGTTCACTCCCCATTGCAATCTGCGGGTGATGAGAACGTACCACCCTGTTCCACTAAGCAAACAGCCAGCCAAAATGAACCCATAGCATTGCGATTGGAGGAGGAGATACGGGGTGGAGAACGATGGCTTATTGGGCTCGGCATCCTCACCCTGTTGATGAATAGCCTCATCGCTCTGATCTACTGGGGACAGCTTCAGGAGATGCGAAAGGCCACCAATGCTACCCAGGACGCTGTCGATGTTGCTAGCCGAACCCTGACAGAGACCCAAGCCAGTAATGCTCGACAAGCTGCCGCTAACGAGCAGGCGCGACAAGACGCCATGGTTGCTTCTAATGCCAGCGCCGCTACCGCGTCCGCAGCCATCAAGGCCACCATTGACAACTTCCATCAAGACCACAGAGCTTGGTTGGGTGTTTCGGATGCCACCTTCGTCATAATTGATGGTCGGCCATTGACAGAACAAGTCATAATCACCAACGTTGGCAGGAGTCCCGCCATCAACGTTGTTTGGAGAATCGCCCGGCTTTTCAAGCCGAAGGAAACTGCCGTAGGAGCACAAAGCCTTGTGTACGGCGACACGATTACCCGATCTCCGTTCGGAACAGCGTTCCCGAGCCAGCGCTTTACGATGCATAACGATAACGCGGAACCTTCCCCAGAGGCTCTCATTGCCTCGCTCAAGAGCGGCGATATAGTCCTGTACGTCTTCGGGGAGGTGGGTTACCAAGACGTTTTCAGCAGAAACCACTGGACCCACTTCTGCTCCATCATGGACCGTGATTTCATCAAGGCGCACCCTTGCCCCTTTTACAACGATACCGATAGCGCCTCCGAGCGAGAAAACCAACGCTAACTGGAGTGACATCCGCTTGAAGCCAAACATACTTGCATACCCATTGGTTAGCTAAGTATGTTTATACCTTTGCTTGCAACCATTCTACTTTCAAGACTTTACAATCAGCTTAGACTGCATATGCCTGAATGGGGAGAACTTAGCCAAACTAGCCCAGGGGGGAGGGGCCTCTAACTTGCGGGCACGCGCAGCACCAGGCGTGGTTGCCGAATCTCCACCCTGACCTCCGCCAGGGTCGGCGTAATCCAGTCCGCCTCGCCCAGCTCGTGTGCCGCGTGAGTGCCGAGCACACCCAGCACCCTGCATCCGGCGGCCTTCCCCGAACGCACACCCGCCGGCGCGTCTTCGACGACGATGCAATCCTCAGGCCTGAACCCCAGCAGCTCGGCGCCGCGGCGATACGGCTCAGGATCAGGCTTGCCCCGCTCCACCATGTCTCCGCTGATCAGCCGCTCCGGAACCGGCAGACCGGCGGCTTCAAGCCTCCCCAGCAGCAGACGCTTGGTCGCGGAGGTGACGATCGCCCACCGGTCAGGCGGCAGACTCGCCAGCAGCCCCTCCACCCCCGGCAAAACCGTCAAATCCTCCCTGTCCTCAATCTCCATATCTTCAATGACACGCAATCCTTCAATCGGATCGATCTCCGGTCGAAGCGCCTTGACCAGGTCGATCGCCCGCGTCCCATGCGGGATCTCCAGACTCGCAGCGCCCGGGACATCGTAGAGCGTAGCCCACCGCCGCCAGCAACGAGTCACCGATCCAATGGAACTGACCAGGACGCCATCCATGTCGAACAGAAGGCCCCTCGTCTCAATCTCCACCACGCCACTCAACTCTCAGGTCCCTGCAGAACAAACTCCCGCGCCGCCGCCAGGATCGCCGTTACCGAGCTCTCCGAACAGCTCTCGCAGTACACCCGCAGCAGGGGCTCCGTACCCGACGCTCGCAGCAGCAACCACGTCTCTGCCGCATTCGGTCTTCCCTCGCACTCGTTGTTTTCAAGGAAGAACTTGATGCCATCGAGCGTCTCAACCCGCAGAACTCTCATGCCCGCGAACTCGCTCAGCCCCGAACTCGCGCGCTCGATCGCCGATCGCTTTAGCTCCTCGTCGATGTGCATGTCAATGCGGCCATACTGGTGCTCGCCGAACTCCTCCTGCAGCGCATCGACCAACTCGCCCAGCGTCTTCCCCTCATCCGCCATCACATTCGCGATCAGCAGGGAGTTCAGCAGGCCATCCCGCTCCGGAAGGTGTCGGCTGATGCCGATACCCCCCGATTCCTCTCCGCCAACCAGGATGTCCTGCTCCAGCATCAGCTCGCAGACATACTTGAATCCGATCCCATGCTCATGAAGGCGGCGCCCGTGCTTCGCCGCGATCCGGTCAAGCATCTTCGTCGTATTGAATGCGCGAGTGACATCGCCAGGCCAGCGCTTGCGTTCGAGCATCCATTTCAACAGGACCGCGAAGATCTTGTGGGCATCGACAACACGCCCGCGCTCATCTACCGCGCCGATGCGATCCGCATCCCCGTCGGTAATCAGACCCGCATCGCAATGCTCAGCCACAACCGCCACCTGAGAGGCAGCGATGTGCGGCAGAATCGGCTCCGGATTGATGCCCGGAAAAGCTGGATTCAGCTCACTCCGTATCTCGGCAAACGGTATGCCCGCACGCTCAAAAATGCCGGCGATCACGCCCCGTCCCGCCCCGTACATACAGTCGATCAGAAATCTGTACCCAGACGCCCGAATCGCAGACAAATCGACAAACCGCTCGATCGCCGCAACATAATTTGGCAGGAAATCGACCTGTTCGATACTGGCCTTGCTCGCTGCTTCCGGAAGTGGCCTGTATAGATAGCCTTCGATCGCCGCGATGATAGAAGGCTTGCCAGATCCTCCATAGCTCGCCTTATACTTCACGCCGTTCCACTCAGCAGGATTGTGGCTGGAGGTGATCATCACCCCGCCGGCGGCGTCGCGCTCCCGCACAGCATAGGAGAGCGCCGGGGTTGGCGTGATGCCGCTCGCAAGCGCCACCGGGATTCCCGCTTTCGCCATCACCTCGGCAACAATATTCGCAAAAGAATGCGATCCAAATCGAGTATCAAAGCCAATGCAAACTCCTTGGGACGCATCCTCGTGCTCGATGACGTAGTGGGCAATCGCGGAGGCGGCGACGCGCACATTTGCATACGTGAAATCATCCGCAATGATGCCCCGCCAACCGTCTGTCCCAAATTTAACTTCGCCTATGTTCGCCGCCATCCCACTCCTGCATACCTAGAGACAATCTTCCCGAGCCGCATCCGCCAATGCCCTTGTCACCCTCCCAACATCCTGGGATCGCTCCCTCGTCGTTATGAGCACAGCGTCGTCGGTGACCACCACAACGAGGTTCTGCACACCAAGTAAAGCGACGGTCTTCCCTGGAGCGTACACGTAGTTTCCTCTTGATTCGAGAGCCACATTGGCCTTCGACTCGATGACATTCGCCTCACCCGATCGATCTTCGAGGCCCCCGCAGCTATGCTCATAGAGCGCATCCCATGAGCCCAGATCGTTCCACTCAAAGTCAGCGGGCAGGCAATAGATCTCTGAATTCATCTCACCCTTAGCGGACCGCGGCTCGAGTACAGCATAGTCAATACTGATGCTCGCGCACTTGGGATAAAGCTCTGCGAACACCTCAGGAAACGCATGCGTGTCATATGCCTTCGCGATCTCCTCCAGCAAAGGCGCTAAAGCAGGGCAATGCTCGCGAATGGCATCGGATAACGTGTGAGCAGTCCAAAGGAAGATCCCGCTGTTCCACGCGTAGTTGCCAGACCGCATGAACTCACGGGCTCGGGCCAGATCAGGCTTCTCGGTGAAGCGCCGCACGCGGTGCACGGGAACGTCGCCGCATGGCATCTGTGCCGCATCAATGCGGCAACCCTGCTCGATGTACCCATAGCCAGTCTCTGCACGTGTTGGCGGAACTCCTAACACCACGATCCGATCGCCACTTGCTGCTAACGCAACACCAGCGCGAGTGATCTCGATGAAACGATCGAGATCTTTCACCACATGATCAGAGGGAAACATGCCGATCACGGTCTTGGGCTCCTTCTTCTCGATGAGGAAAGCCGCGAGAGCGCAGGCCGGAGCCGTATTGCGCGCTACCGGCTCACAGAGCAAATGCTCGTCTGCTAGCTCCGGAAGCTGTTCTCCGATACTTTCTTTCAGCAGTTCGTTCGTGATAACCCATACGTTGCGCGCATCGGACAGCTTTTCCAGCCGCGAAAGGGTCTGCTGAATCATTGTGCGATCGCCATCCAGCGCGAGCACCTGCTTAGCTCGCGCCTTTCGGCTGCGCGGCCAAAAGCGAGTTCCACTCCCGCCCGCAAGAATCACGGGCACAAAACGAGGTCCCGAGATAAGGTGGTCTGTTGACATGTCTTTGATCTTATGGGAAACAACTAAGCCTAACTATAAGGAAGCGAGGTACTCACGGATTTGGGTAACGCCCTTCTCAACTATGTCTTGAGAAACTGCATACGAAAGACGGATATGTTCAGACGTCCCGAACGCCTCCCCCGGCACCACGACGACATGAGCCTCGCTCAGCAGCTTCGCAGCAAGGTCCGACGCCGATCGGATTCCTCCCTTGCCAATGAAGCTTCGTATGTTCGGGTAGACGTAGAACGCACCCTGGGGCACGGTGCAGGTAAGCCCTGGGATGGACCGGAACCCCTCTAGGACTGAATCGCGCAACTTCAGGTAATCGGCTCGCATCTCGGCTACGCATTCCTGCGACCCGCTCACTGCCGCGATCGACGCCTGTTGCACCATGCTTGCTGCGTTGGAGGTACTCTGCGATTGCAGCTTGCCCATCGCCGCTATAACCGGCCGGGGTCCAAGAGCAAACCCGGCACGCCACCCAGTCATGGCGTAGGTCTTCGACAACGAGCCCAGGATGACAATATGTTCCTTGCAATCGGTGAAGGATCCACCGCTCACAATGCGCCCGGTGTAGTTCAGGTAAACGTAGCACTCGTCGAGCAGCACGTAGATGCCACGCTTGTGTGCAAGATGAACGATGGCCTCAAGATCCTCTGGCGCGACGACCGCCCCGGAGGGATTTGATGGCGAGTTCAGGATGATCGCACGCGTCTTAGCCGTGATTGCAGCTTCAATCATCGCGGAAGTCACGCGAAAGTTCTCAGCTTCGCTGCTCTGAACAAAGACAGGCTTTCCACCCGCGTACTGAATGATGTCCTTGAACGAGACCCAGTAAGGCACCGGCAGAATCACCTCATCACCGTGATCCACAAGAACCTGCACCGCATTGAACAATGCCAGCTTGCCGCCCGTCGTAAAAATACACTCCTCAGGTGTGTAGTTCGACCCAAAGTCACAGGCGTGCCGGTCGACAATCGCCTCACGTACCTCAGGCACACCCGCCACGTTGGTATAGCGAGTGAAGTTCTTTTCAATCGCTTGGATCGCAGCATCTTTAATATGGCGGGGTGTCGCGAAGTGGGGCTCGCCTGCCCCGAAGTCAGCCAGATCGACACCCTGAGATTTCAACCTCAGGGCCTCGGCGGTGATGGCCATAGTCGCGGAAACTTCTATGCGGCCGATGCGATCGGCGAAAACCTTTGTTGCCGTCATGCTCATACATTCAGTGTGTCAGATTTTGGACACGAGATAAAGCGCGAATGCATCTCCTCACAGCTTAGATGGCACCTTGGAACGAAGGCGCTCAACCACTAAGGGCGGCACCAACGCTGACACATCGCCACCGAGTTGAAAGACCCCCTTAATAAGCCGGGAACTCACGTAGGTGTACTTTTCGGCCGGCATCATGAAGAGCGTTTCCAACTCTGGATCTAGTTTGCGATTCATCATCGCCATCTGAAACTCATATTCGTAGTCGCTAATAGCTCGTATCCCTCGAAGCACCGCTTTGGCGCCACGTTGGCGTGCGAAGTCCACTAAAAGTCCGTTGAAGACGTCCACGGATACGTTATCGAAATCTCGGGTAGTTTCGGTCAGCATCTCCTGCCGCTCCTCCACACTAAACAGTGGCGGAGCTTTATCACTGTTGCGCAAAATTGCGACGACAAGTTCGTCTACAATCTTCGCTCCTCGCGCAATCAGGTCAAGATGGCCGTTTGTCAACGGATCGAAAGTTCCCGGATAGATTGCTTTTACGGTATGCATGCACCAGAAGCATACGGTCGTCCTTCAACCTATGCAACGCCGACATAAATCGTTCCGGGTACTAGGGACCGGAACGATTTACCTGACATCTGCTTACCGCACGTCGCGATCTACTGGCGCCGCTATCCGAGTGGCACACCTCAAATTCCCCACCGCCAAACGGCCATGACGTAGGCAAAGGCCGACAACGCCCTGACCGCGCCCTCTCCCTATTCCGCTACTTCCGAGGGGCCCGAACCACTTCCTGTGCAATGACAGCACCGTTGACCGGAGCCGGAGGGACCTCTGCCGTCTCGATTTGGCCGCCAATCTTGAGCTTCTTGCGGACCTCTCCGTCAATGCGAAGGAAGACTTCCCTATTTTCCTTTAGGAAAGTGCGCACATTTTCGCGGCCCTGGCCGATGCGCTCACCCTGATAGCTGTACCAGGCGCCACTTTTGTCGACGACGGTATGGAGCACAGCCAAGTCAAGAACGTCGCCCTCGCGCGATATGCCCTCACCATAGAGAATGTCAAACTCGGCATCTCGAAAGGGCGCCGCGACCTTGTTTTTTACAATCTTAACCTTGGTTCGCGACCCCACCACCACGTCACCTTCTTTCACTGCACCAATGCGGCGAATATCGATTCGCATCGAGGAGTAAAATTTGAGCGCTCGGCCTCCCGTCGTTGTCTCCGGGTTTCCGAACATGACGCCGATTTTGTCCCTTATCTGGTTGATGAAGATAAGACAAGTACGCGATTTCGAGACCGTTCCAGTGAGCTTTCGCAATGCCTGGCTCATCAGTCTCGCCTGCAGCCCCATATGCGAGTCGCCCATCTCTCCATCGAGCTCAGCCTTGGGCACGAGGGCAGCTACCGAGTCAACCACGAGGACATCGATCGCTCCGGACTTCACCAGCGCCTCGACGATCTCCAAAGCCTGCTCCCCATAATCTGGCTGGCTCACAAGGAGATTGTCGACATCCACCCCAAGCTTCTTAGCATAAGCAGGATCAAGTGCGTGCTCGGCATCGACGAAGGCAGCGAGACCTCCTTGCTTCTGGGCTTCAGCAATGATTTGGAGGGTGATCGTGGTCTTGCCCGACGACTCCGGTCCGAAGATCTCGACAACCCGTCCCCGGGGAACTCCGCCGACCCCCAGGGCAGCATCGAAAGAGATTGACCCTGTGGAAATAACGGCAATCGGAACGATAGCCTCCTTGGAGCCGAGGCGCATGACCGAACCTTTGCCAAACTGTTTTTCGATCTGCGAAAGTGCCGTTTCTATTGCTTTATTACGGTCGTCTGCCACGATGTAGATCTCCTCATCCGGGTGGGTCAAGGCGGATGTTAGCACTTTTTGGTGGCAAAGAAAAGGCGAACTAACACTAACGACGTAGGAGGTCCACAGGCTGGGTCACATCGCCGACCCGGAACAGCTTTCCCAAGCCAGGATGACGCTCCGCTATGGACCGGTACATCTCCCATGCGACCCGACGATAGCTGAAATGACCTGCTACTCCGGACCGGAGCTCCGAGATGTACAGAGCCTCCGCAAAATCCATCTTGAACATGGCACGGCGGCGCGTCGCTAACGGAAGTATGTACTGGGCAGAGATAGATCCGTTGGAAGACTGGAGAGAGCGGAAGGTGGTGTAAGCAGCGTCCATACTGGATCGGAAGTCCGCCTCCAACCCGGCTTCCCCGAGAGTGGGTTGGCCAGGGCAGATGGGGTCGTCATATCCATGCTGGTCGGTGTAGCCCTGCAACAATTGCACACAGCGGCGATGACGGTGAAGGTCGCGAAAACCACCAATATCCATCAGGATGTCAAAACGGAATCTGGATCCCGCATGGAATCCGCGGACAAGCTCATCGTGGGGCATCCGATGTCTTGTGCCCAAAGCGATCAGTTCGTCGCGCTTCAGATCTGTCAGCGCGGCGACATGGCTCCGAAGCTGCCGGTACGAGTAGTGACAATGCGGGTAGAGGAGAGATGTGGCAAGTTCCACCTCGATCGGTTCATCATCATCCAGCAGATCGACCAAGGGTGCCGGATCCATAAAGCAATTGTCCATCAGAAGATCCGCGGCCTGGCTCAGATCCGCAGCAGTATCTACTAGATAAGGCGCGCGAATCGCATATTTCACCAGTGTCGGTGCACTCTTTACCTCCCGCAGCAACAGATCCCGCAAGTGCGTCTGCAGCTCCGAATCCGAGTTTGTATCCATACGCTCAATGAGGTCGCGAGCGGCTTCATGCCCGACATTCCAGGCGGGCTCGGCTGCGGCTTGGCGGAGCCTCTCCGCCAGGCTCTGGACCTCTGGGAAGGGGCTGGAGAGAAGCCGTGAGATCTGCGCCTCGAGTGTACGGGCACTGACGATCTGGCCGAGAGAAGTGTTGGTCGCTAAGGGGAGGAGATAGCGAGCGACGTCGAAAGCGCGCGCCCGGAGAGTACGTCCGTAGGTCTCGAGCTTCATCGCTTCCGGTCGCGGGACCGACTCCTCAAGGGCCTCAAACATCTTCGCCCCAGTGTGCTCATAAGCGCTGAAGAGAGTTCTGATGGCTTGGGTGTATTCCGCGGTTTGTGGGCCGAAATCCGGCGTGAACCAGCCCGAGTTCCTGAAGTTCTGGTAACGGGTCGAGCGCTCCTGGCCATCCCAACGCTGCTCGTCGACAAGTTCGATAGCGGCAAGGAGGCTCAGACGCTCGATCGCAAAGGGGATGTGGGCGAGATCGGCGATGGAGCGGTGGCCATACTGGAAGTAGAAGGTATTCAGAAACTGCTCAGCGCGTTGCGAGCTGATTTCGGCGAGGGAATCGCGCATGGAAAGGGTGGAGCGGGAGTACTTTGCCATCGCATAAGCCAGAATCTCCGGGTCGGCTCCGTGGATTGCGTAAACATCTGTGGCCGGATCTGGCTGGGGATGATTGTGGGCATGGGCTCTAGCGGCTGGATTCTGGTCAATGGGGGGCATGAAAAGTCAGAATACGTGATCCGCTCTCTTTTACTGCCAACCAGTTTTTTGGGCCCTTGTTCAAGGCTTCTATAATCCCTTCATATTCAGGGATCGAGGATTATGAGCACATTGACGGGACGGATCGCTCTGGTGACCGGGGCCTCCCAGGGGATTGGGCGAGCATGTGCCCTGGAGCTTGCGCAGCGCGGGGCGTTTTTGGCGGTGGCGGCGCGCAACCTCGATCGGCTGCAGGAGTTGGCGGAGACCATTCGGCAGGGGGGAGGTACGTCCGAAGTCTTTGCCCTTGACGTGTCTGACGGAGAGTCTGTGAAGGCGTGCGGCAAGGCGGTGGTTGAGCGCTTCGGGAAGATCGAGATTCTTGTCAATAACGCTGGCGTCACCCGGGATGGACTCTCGATGCGAATGAAGCGGGCGGACTGGGATGACGTCCTCCTGACCAATTTGACCGGAGCTTTCCTCATGGCGCAGGCAGCGATGCCGTCGATGTTGAAGAACCGATGGGGACGGATCATCAATATCACCTCGGTCGTGGGCGAGACCGGGCAGGCCGGACAGGCGAACTATGCGGCCTCGAAGGCGGGGCTGATCGGCCTAACAAAGAGCCTGGCGCGGGAACTGGCGAGCCGATCCGTGACCGTCAACGCCGTCGCTCCCGGGTACATCGACACGGCGATGACGGCGGTGCTGACCGCAGAGCAGAAGACGGCGATGACCGCAGTCGTTCCGCTGGGGCGTGCCGGAACCGATTCCGATATCGCCTATGCCGTCGCTTATTTGGCTTCCGAGGAAGCTTCTTACATTACCGGGCACACCCTGGACGTCAATGGCGGGATGTATATGGGTTGAAACTTTGCCGCTTCCAGTGAATCGGGGTACCCCTCCCCCGGGTACTTTACGGCCAAAGTCTTCGAAATATTGAGCTTAGGCCTGGACTTCTGCCGGCCGTCAGATCTGGTTCGGCTGAATCTACTTTGGGCTATTTCTATTTTACGCGGGTGGATGGGGTAGATGCGCCAAGCTGCATGCGCACGTGGGATTGCAGAAGAGCATACCGCAGGGCTAAAGCCCGCGACATTGGAGCAATGCAAGCAGGGAGCAATGCAAGCAGGGAGCAATGCAAGCAGGGAGCAATGCAAGCAGGGAGCAACGCAAGCAAGGAGCAACGGGGGGCAGGAGTAACGGGCGGAGTTGGATCGAGAGTGCCACTTCGGGAGAAGTGGTTACCAATGGGGCGTTCTGCTCTCAGGAAGAGTGGGAGGGGAGCTTCCCGATTTGCCGCCGAGAGAAACTTTCATGCGAGACTTGCGTTAATGGGCCGGACCTACAGTCAGGATAACCTCACGGTGAGCTCCCCTTCCTGGTCGGCGGACGGGAAGCTGGGTTTGCATATCCTGAGGGGCAAGGAAAGTGTCCTGCGCCTCCATGCGGTACTGGTTACGTTGAGCGCGCGCTGTGAGCAGACCGGAGCGATGGACCATATTGCGCTTTTTCTCAATTCCACAATGAACGAGAACAAGATGCCATACCTCATCCTCGCCACAGGGCAGGCTGAAGCGGATCCGTTTGCCCTCCAGGCCAAAGATCTGCTGGGCGCCGCCGTGGTGTACGAGTACGAGATCTTCGGTTGCCCTACGAAGGTCTTTGTGACCGATGACGGATCCGGGAGCAGGACGGTGATTGCCCCTCCCGCCCAGCGTTCGGCGCTGACCATCCACGTGTGCGAACACCTGATGCGCAACGGAGCACAGGCGGCACTGCTGAGCTACAAAGAGGTCGATCCGCAGCCGCAGGATGACCAGATCGCGCGAATCGTAGCGCGTAACGGGATCCTTTGGGGCTCCCAAGTGCGAAACATGAGCACCTATCTCGGCCTTGGGTCAAGCTTCGATGCCACGCTGGCGAAGCTGGGCAAGCATACGCGGCGGAACCTCAGGTATTACCGGCGGCGCACCGAGGTCGAGTTGGGCTGCCGTTTCTTTCCGGAGATTCGCGGGGTGATGTCCAAGAGCGAATTTTCCGAGCTGAACCGAGTTTCGACCCATCCCGTCGAGGAGCGGGCGATGCTTCGGCGTTATGACGACCTTTCCAGGATCAAGGACAGCTTTTGTGTGGGTATGCGCGCCGCGGACGGCCGTTGGTTGAGCTTGATGGGTGGACGCCGGCACCATGGGTGGACGGAGGTCGACTGGCAGGTGAACCGCGCCGGGCTGGACCGGCTCTCGCTGGGGACGGCGATGCGATCCTACTTCCTCGAGAATGAGGTGACTCTTGGAACAGAGAGGCTTTATTTTGAAGGCGGAACACCTCATACGATGCGGCATTCGCTGCTGACCGAAAAGGCGGTAGATATTATTGCGCTCCGCTCCTCCTGGCGAGTACGCCTAATGCGCGCGTTTGCACGCAGCAAGCACGGCCAGAAGAACTTTCTGCTGCAAACGGTGGCCGATCCGTCCATCCGGTGGCAACTGCTGTAACGGAGATTCCCCATGCCGAACGCCACTACAGTCCTCCGCAAGCTTCGGTGGTCCTTTGCTCAGCGGGGCCTGATCGGCACGGTACGGTTTGCCCTGGGCCGAGTCAACGCGAAGCAGGACAGCAAGCCGCAGATCCATCCCTTCGATCTGCAGCATGGGCTGGATACAAGCGGGCTGATTGGAGGGGCGGATTTGGCGGCCGGGCATGCGCATGATGTGTACAACACGGCGTACTACGGGATGTCCCCCTCGCGATTCAGGGGAGCCATCGATCTCTGGAGGGCGCTGCCGCCCGCAGAGGCAATGGAAAAGTACACCTTTATCGATCTGGGGTGCGGCAAGGGGCGAGCGCTGTTGATGGCGACCGAGTTGCCGGTGATGGAGGTGGTGGGGGTGGAGTTGAACCCGGAGCTCGCACGTATCGCAGAGCAAAACCTGGAGGCCTGGAGGGCCGCTGGAAAGAGCAAGGTCTCGGCACGCATCGTATGTGGGGACGCGACAGAGTTTCAGTTTCCCGCCGGACCGTGTCTTGTATACCTCTTCAATCCATTTGCAAAGCCTGTCGTGGATCGATTGCTGGAGCGCATTGAGGCGAGTTTCAAGGACCGCGTGGGCATGCTGGACGTTGTGTATTTCAACCCCGAATCCGCCGAGGCGTTTGAGGAGCATCGCGGCTTCGAGCGACTCTGGAGCGGATCCATTCCGATGAGCGAGGAGGATGCGGCGGCGGACCTGGTTGCCAGTCCGGACGATCTCTGCAACTTCTATCGATGGGTGGGGCGCTAGACGACGGCGCGCTCGTTCGTTCGTTCTCTGCGATCACGAGCTGCCAGGGTGCACCGACTCGCTGCCGCATGTATGGGCGTGATCACCGGACCTGTGCTGTGCGATCGACGGGACGTAGAATGAACTTGTTCTTCGGAGCTTTCGTGCTTTTTTCGACTACTGCGCCTGACAACTTCAAGCCCGGTTCTCGCCTCTCCCGTGTTGAGCTGGATCGCACATTGTTCCTTGTGGGTCGAGTTACGGAGATGCTGGGCGGTTGGGTTGCTCCCGCGTTGATATTTGTTCGTGCGTTGATAGAAGGTGATCCCGGAGCGGCCCAGTGCGACATCCAGGCAGCGGTGCGGTTGACTGGCTCCCCCGTCGGGACGGAGGACGGCCGAGCGAATGGGTGGTAAGAGCATTCTGGCGGTCGTGGTGCTGTACAAGATAACTGCGGAGGGGAGTCCTGCCTTTCAGGGCGTGCGCGTGGCCCTGGACTCCGATGCATCGATACAGGACGCAATTGATTTGATGGTCTGCGACAACTCGCCCAATTTGCATTCGCGTCCCCTCGGCTTTTCAGGTCTGTATGTGCATGATGGCAAGAACGAGGGGCTCGCCAAACGGTACAACCTGGCACTTAACCGCGCGTTGGAGACCGGGGCTGCTTGGCTCATGCTCCTTGACCAGGACACAAGGTTGAACGGCTCGTATCTGCGGGAGGCGATGGAGTGTGCAGCGGCCCTAGAGAAGCGCGACGAAGTGGTGGCGATTGTGCCGAAGCTCATGCAGGGATCTCACCTCCTCTCTCCGCATGTGCCGCAGTACGCCAATGCATCTTTTCGGGTGGATGCAAGTCTCGCTGGGATACTGAGTGTGCCGCTTCGGGTGTTCAACTCGGGCGCATTGCTGCGAGTAAGCCGGCTTGAGGCGATCGGAGGTTTTCCGGAGCACTTCTGGTTGGACTACCTTGACCACGCCACGTTTCATTTGCTGCAGCGAGACGGGGGCAAGATCTTCGTGATGGATACGGTTCTTCAACATGAGCTCTCTTCGCAGAGTTTGGCCGAGAAGGATGGCACATCTCTTCGCTGGCGGCAGTGGAACACGTTGGAAGCCGCGTCGGACTTCTACAAGCGTTACGGAACTCGAAGAGAGCGCAATCTCCATCGGTTACAGATGGTGCGTATGGCTTTGGGAGCCGTGAAACAGGGGCGGTACGCGTACGCTCTCCGGCTGTTCGGAACGGCGCTGGGCCGCAGGCATCCAGATCACCGGGCGAGCGCGCGCGATGCCGTTGAAGGTTGAGAGGACGAGAGGATCTGTTTTTTGAACACCGCAGGTGACGAAGTCCAGGTATTGCTGGCGACGCATAACGGAGCACGTTTTCTGGCCGAGCAGGTTGAGTCGATTCTGGCTCAGGATTATGCCTGCTTGCGGATTCTCGCCAGAGACGACGGGTCGACGGATGGCACGCGAGCCATACTGGAGCGGTACGTCGAGACGTATCCGGAACGCTTCGAACTGCTGCCGATGGGCGTCGCGACCGGAAGCGCGAAGGGGAATTTTGTGCTTCTGCTTCGAAGTTCAACCGCACCGTATCTGTGCTGCGCCGATCAGGATGATGTGTGGAAGGCAGATAAGGTGACCAAGAGCATGGAGCGGATGCGCGGGCTGGAGTTGAAATACGGCAGAGATATTCCACTGCTCATTTTCAGCGATTTGGAGGTGGTGAACGATAAGCTTGAGCGACTTCACGGTTCGTTCTGGAAGCACCAGGGGATTACTCCGGAGAATATCCATCGTTTCCCGCGACTGCTTACACAGAATGTGGTGACTGGCTGCACCGCTCTTATGAACCAGCCGCTCGCGGAGCTGGCCTCGGCTGTGCCGCGGGACTCCTATATGCATGACTGGTGGATCGCCCTTATGGCATGCGCCTTCGGCCAGGCAGACTATCTGAAGGACGCGACGGTTCTCTATCGGCAGCATGGAAGGAATGTGGTTGGCGCGGTGGAACACCAGAAGCCGAATATGGTTCCACGATGGCGATATCACGAGAAGCGGCGCGAGCAATGGGAGTGGGGGGAGAGGCAGGCGGAGGCGATGCTGCGGGTGTTTGGGAGCAGGCTGCCGGAGGAAAAAGCCGCTATTCTGCGGGATTATGTGCGTTGCGAGCAGAGCAGGAGTCGTTGGACACGGGTATTTACGTTGCTTCGGGGTGGTTTTTTCCTGGTCGGATTGCGGCAAAACCTGGCGATCCTCTGGTATCTGTTCGACATGGACGCGGCGAAGCGGACCGATCCGCGTGCCGGGGACGGGGAGTAGGTGGGGGCCCGGAAACGCATTCTGGCGGTCGCGGTGCTTTACAAGCGCACGGCCGAGCAGAGCCAGTCGGTGGCCGCGCTGCGGAGGCTTTTGGTTGAGGGCCGGATCGGGGCTGAGACGCTCGATCTGATGATCTGCGATAACAGTCCGTACGAACAGCCGGCGCCGGCCTGGATCGCGGGCGGGTATGTGCGCGACGTGACGAATCCGGGGCTGGCGCGATGCTACAACCAGGCGCTGCGGAGAGCGGTGGAGAAGGGAGTGGCGTGGCTGATGCTGCTGGATCAGGACACGACGGTGACGGAGGAGTACCTCCACGAGGTCCTTGAGACTGCGGAGGCGATCGAGACCGGGGAGGCGCTCGGGGCCGCGGAGGCGCTCGGGAGAGATCAAGGGGTTGTGGCGATGGTTCCGAAGCTGATCCAGGGAGGCGTGATCTGCTCGCCGATCCAACCGCCGAGATACGGTCCGGCGCGCGCCGTCCGGGCAGAGTATCAGGGGGTGGCAGGGGGGAGCTTGCATGCGTTCAACTCGGGGGCGGTGATCCGTGTGAGCGCCATTCGTGAGATCGGCGGCTTTCCGGAGGAGTTTCCCCTGGACTATCTGGACCATGCTACGTTTACGGGTTTGCAGCGGCGCGGGGGCAAGCTGCTGGTGCTGCGGTCGGAGTTGGAGCATGAGCTCTCTTCAAACGACCAGACGGGGAACGATCAGGCCGGGAAGGATCAGGCCGGGAACGATCAGAGGGGGGAGCATGCTATCTCTGTGCAGCGGCAGGCGAGTGTGCTGGATGCCGAGTACCGGTTTTATGCGAGGTACGGGTCGGGAGCTGAGCGGCGGATGTGGAGATTTCGGCTGCTGCGGGCGGTGCTGGGTCGAGTGTTGCGGGGAAAGAACGGAGGCCAGTCGTGGCGCATGCTGAAGTCGGCGATGCGGCGGTGAGCACCCTGAGGCGGGAGGATGAGGTCGAGGTCCTGCTGGCCACGTACAACGGCGAGCGCTTCCTGCGGGAGCAGATCGAGTCGATCCTGGCGCAGAGCTATCCCGCGCTGCGGATCTTGGCGCGCGACGACGGATCCGTGGATGGCACTCGCAAGATTCTGGAGGAGTATGCGGAGCGCGAGGCGGGCCGGTTTCGGGTGCTCCCGGCGAGCGAGCCGACGGGAGGCGCGAAGGGGAACTTCGCTCGATTGATGGGGGAGGCAACGGCGGACTACGCCTGCTTCGCGGACCAGGACGATGTATGGCTGCCGGACAAGGTGCGCTTGACGGTGGAGGCGATGGGACGCCTGGAATCCGAGCATGGAAGGCAGACTCCATTGCTGGTGTTCACGGATCTCGCCGTGGTGGATGAGGAGTTGCGGACGATTCAGGAGTCGATGTGGGCCGGGGCGGGGATTCGGCCCGAGAGCGTTGACCGCCTGGAGCGGCTGCTGGGCCAGAATGTTGTCACCGGATGCACAGCCATGGTGAACCGGCGGATGCTGGATCTGGCGCGGCGAATGCCAGAGCAGGCGACCATGCACGATCGCTGGATGGGGCTGCTGGGCGCGGCGCTTGGGGCTGCGGAGGCAGTACGAGACAGAACGGTGTTGTACCGGCAGCATGAGAGCAATGCGATCGGAGCTTTGGACCAAGACGGGTCGCTGAGGGGAATTGCCGCGCGGGCGGAAGATGATCGGAGCCGACGCATGGAGCGATGGCGCAGCGAGCAACAGGCGGAGGCGCTGCTGAAGCTGCATGGGGCGGAGATGCCTAGCGACAAGAGGAGGCTGGTAGAGCAGTACCTGCGGAGCGGCCGGAGCGAGAGCAGGCTGGAACGGGTGGCAATCACGTTGCGGTGCGGGTTCTTTCGCAGCGGCGTGCTGCGAAATGCCGCTATGCTGATCGATCTCTGGCGAGGGAGGACGACGGACGGTTTGGGTCCGACGGGGCCTGCTGGCCGGTGAGCCAAGACAGAGGTCCACAGCGGTACTATGCTCTACTGAAGCTTCTAAATACATCTTCAGCACCTTCACTTCGCTGTTCAAGCACGAGAACCGAAAGGAACACTATGTCGTCGCTTATGGAAGGGTTATTTGTCGCGATTGACGAAGGGCGCACTGTGAAGCCTCTGGACGTAGTCGGTGAAACGACACTGGTGAAGGTCGGCGCCGCGGAAACAGGAGGAGCGTTCGCTACGTTCTATTTGAGCGCCCCGCCCATGTCCGGCCCACCCCTGCACCGGCATTCCCGTGAGGACGAGTTGTTCTATGTGCTCGACGGAGAGCTGGAGTTCGAAGTAGCGGGAACAAGGACCAAAGCCCCGGCGGGCACCACCGTCTACTTGCCGCGCGGCACCACACACGCCTACCAGAACTTCACTCCGAGCGTAGTGAATCTCCTCATCACTGTGGCACCGGCAGGAATGGAGCGGCTGTTTGAAGAGATGTCCGCGACGATGGAAGGCGGAAAGGCCCCGGATTTCGCGTTGCTCGCAGAGCTGAACGCCGCGCACGGTGTTGAAATCCTCGGTCCACCATTGAGTTGAGGAACCCGTCTTCTAATAGCTAGTTGATCGCTGCCGCCCCATAGCCGGCGACGCACCGTGGCTTTCGTGCTTTTGCAGGAACCTCCCCGGTCCTTGCACTTAGCCAGAACAAACCGGAGCACCCAGCCGGTTGGGCTTTTTTGATGGCACCGTGCCTAGGGGCACGGGCCTGGTGGGGAGTCCTGATAAGTCGGTTTCTTGCTAGCAACCAGCTAAAAGTCTCGCCCCCATGGAGTTTCGTAACAGCCTCGGATGGCGCCATGCGTCGAAATAATTCCGTCGGCAGACTCAGATGTGGCAGCTCACCATGCCGCGCTTCTCGAGGTATTTCTGGTGATACTCCTCTGCTTTCCAGAAGGTCTGGGCGGGTACGACCTGGGTTGCGATGGGCTTGCGAAAGGTGCCGGAGGCGTTAAGTTCAGCGATCTTGGCATTGGCCTGTGCGGTCTGCTCGTCGGTCTCGGCGAAGACGACCGAGCGGTACTGGGTCCCCCAGTCGGGGCCTTGGCGATTGAGCTGCGTGGGGTCATGGAGAGCGAAGAACGCGTCCAGGAGAGTTTCGTAAGAGACCCGGGCTGGGTCGAAAGTGATCTGGACGACCTCCGCATGACCAGACCGATCGGTACAGACTTCCTTGTAGGTGGGGTGGTTGAGCGTGCCTCCCTCGTACCCGACCGCAGTGTCAAGGACACCGTTCATCTCCGCGAAACGGGCCTCAACGCCCCAAAAGCATCCTGCGCCAAATGTTGCTTTCTCTGTTGCCACTGTCCGGTACTCCTTTGCTTTGCCGCGTCCTGCGTACCTTCTATTGGATGCGCGAGGCTGGTGAAGGTCATCGAGAGCTTGTGAACGGCGCAGCAATTCTGGCCGTCAAGCGGCGAAACGTCAAGCGGCAAGTACCCCGGAACAGGTTCCACGCTACCTCGATGGATTGATCGTCGCCCTTAAACAACATCCGGAGCCTCGCGATGCGAGGGCTCCGGATGTTGAGACAGACCGAGGAGAGGGGATCAGGGTACGGCTTGTGCGCAGGTGCTCGTAGTAACCAGGTTTCTGGCTGTCCCGAGGCTTGCCTGCATGGATGCAACCATGGAGGAGAGGCTATCGCTGAGCGGCTTCGTTTTTCCGAGCAGCCCGGGCAAGGTGCCGATCTCTGCGGACACAAAAGTGATGTTCTGCGCGATCATGGCGGAGGGTCCAGCGACACGTATCAGGTCGCGAACATCGCCGTTATCGAGCCTTACAACGGCCAGTGTGTGGATGCCGGTGGTGAAGGCTTGCGTGCTGATGGCTCCCTGAGCGAGTGCAGTGGAATAGAGCTGCTGCGCTTGAAGCAGGGAGTTCGAGACGTCGTTCATGGAGCTGGCGGCGTCGGGGTAGGAGTTGACACAGCCACCGGGAGCCGGTGAAGGTGTTGGCGTCGGGGCGGGAGCAACGGGTACTGGGGCCGGGGTTGGAACTGGAACTGGAATTGGTACTGGAGCCGGGGCCGGGGCTGGTGTGGGGGTTGGAGATGGGGCGCCAGCTTTCACAAGCGTGACGACCACGTTGAAGACAATCTTCTGTTCGGTGGGGGTTTGCGCAACGAGCGGCGCAGCGAGCAGGAGCAACGCCAAGGCAAGCTTCATGGTCGGGCCTCTTAGTTGAGCTGCTGGATGCTAAGCGCGGCGGATGAGAGGCCGACTGGGGTGGTGGAGTCGGCATAGGCGAAGAGGTCGACGGTCTGTCCGGCCGAGAGCTGCATGGTCCGTACGTTGATGAAGCCGTTGCGCGGACCAGAGGTGGTGCTCCAGAGGAAGGAGGGATTGTCGACGTTGCTGGTGTTGGCTCCCTGGCCGTAGCTGATGCCTGCAGGCGCAGCATCGGCGAGGCGCAGGTTGGAGATGATGAGGTAGGTGCCGGTGACCGGGATGGTGTAAGTATTCGCGCTGGCGTTCCAGCCGGAGGCGGTATCGGTGACGACCCGCGGGAGAGCAATGGTCTTGAAGGAGGTTCCGAGCGTCTGGTTGGTTGGACCACCGTTGCCGTCGCCAGCTTCGACCCGGAGCGAGGCCATGGTGGCAGAGGCGAGAGTGCTGGCCGCTGGCACGGCTACGGAGACGGGTACGGTAATGGTGGTGGTGGTGCCGTTCTGGGTGGAGGTGGTGCTGCCTACAGTGACCGTTTGGGCGCCCGCGACGGCGGTAGCAAACAAAAGTGCTGACAGTGTGAACTTGACCATAACTTCAACTTCTCCTCTAAGGGCCACCGTTTTTGTTGTCCGGGGTGCGCCGTGACTTCACCTTAGTGAGCCCCGTTTGGGGAAGAAATGGCCTGATATGGGGAAGGGGTGCCCTGAAGAGGGCAGTGGGACAGGCTGATACGTGACCGGGGTGGACCTTTGTGGGATGGTGCAAACCGATTAGGATGTTGTAGATGCGTGCTGCTTCGAGATGTAATCGGAGGGGCAGAGAGGGGCGGAACCTCACGTAAGGATCTCTGCTGGATGGTGTGGGATTGTCATGGGGCCAACCTGGATAACTGCCCAGGCTTCACCGCGTATGAAACCACTTAGGCTTCACGGCGGAAGGAGCTACCCCGGCTTCACCGCGGTAATGAGCTGCCCTTGTGAGCGGGGAAGTTGCGGAGGGGGCTGGAGTGGCTGCTGGCCAGGCTACGAGGAGCGGCGGACGTTGGGGCGGCGGCGGTTGGCCCTGGGGGGAACGGGTTTTTTGAGCTGGGCGGCTTCGGGAAGCTGGCGTTTGCGCTCGACTCTTTTTCCTTTAGCGGCGCGGTCGAGGGCGGTGACCTCGCCGGGGGTCAGTTCGCGAAAGCTGCCGGGCTCGACGTCGAGCTGGAGGGCTCCGTAGGCGATGCGGCGGATTTTTTCAACGTGGTGACCGATCTCCTCGAACATCTTGCGGAGCTGCCGGTTGCGACCCTCGGTGAGGGTGACCTGGAACCAAGGGTTATCGCCGCCGCGAACCTCCACGATCTGCGCGGGGGCGGTGACGATGCGATCGCGGCGGCCGGCACGGATCTCGTCCAGGCGGCCGCGATCGATCATGACGCCGCGGCGGAGCTGGTCGACGGCTTCAGGCGTGGGGACGCCCGAGACTTTGACGAGGTAGGTTTTGAGGACACCGGCGGAGGCTTTCGAGAGGGCGTTGGCGAGGTCGCCGTCGTTGGTCATCAGGAGCAGGCCCTCGGAGAGGTAATCGAGGCGGCCGACGGGGTAGAGGCGAGGAAGTTTGAGGTGGGGACCCGACTTCTGCTGACTGAGGAGATCGGCGACGGTGGGACGTTTTTGGGGATCGACGAGGGTGGTGACGAAGCCGCGCGGCTTGTTGAGCATGAAGTAGCGCTGCGGTTCGGGCCCCTGGAGGAGCTTGCCGTCGACGCGGATGTGGTCCTTGTGCGGATCGGCTTTGGTGCCGAGCTCGGTGACGGTCTGACCGTTGACCTGGACGCGGCCCTCCAGGATGATCTCTTCGGCCTTTCGGCGGGAGGCGATGCCGGCCTGGGCGAGGATCTTCTGGAGGCGATCGCCGCCCTTGGGACTGTCCTGAGGGGCGGGAGCTTTGGGGGGAACAGCCATGCTTCTATTATGACCCGCGCTGGATCGAAGACGCGGGGCCAACGCGGGATCTCGGACGCGGGGCCTCGCGGTTGAAGCTAGTCGCGCCTGCCGCTGAAAAGGCGGGTGAGGGCGAGGAAGATATTGAGGCCGTCAAGATAGATTCCGAGGGCGAGCTCGACGGGGGTTTGGCCGTCACCGCCGGCGCGGATTCGCATGAAGTCGACCACGACCAGCACGCTGAAGATGACCAGGGTGAGCCAGGAGTAGACGGTGGGCTGGATGAAATGGAAGAAGAGGGAGAGGATGCCGACTATGACGAGCGCGAGAAGGGCTCCGGCGGCGATCCCGGCGACGCGGCGGTAGTTGAAGTGGACGAACTGGGCTCCGATGCCGAGGACGCCCATGCCGACGCCGGTGGTGATGGCGGCGTTGAAGATGGCGCCCGAGTGTCCGGTCCCGGCGAGCAGGCGGATCCATGGGCTGATCTCGAAGCCGAGGACGACGGCGAGCGCGAGAAAGAGGCCGAAGGAGAGCAGCGGCGTGGCGCGGGCGGCGCGGACGGCGAAGATGAGGGCGAAGCTGGCGATGATGCAGAGCCAGAGCATGCCGGAGCCGAAGAACGGAGGAGCGATGTAAACGCCGAGCGCGGAGGCGATAAAGCCGAGCGAGGCGATGCCCAGCACTTGCGGGAGCAGGGTGGAGGTGACGCCGGCCTGGACCTCGATGGGTCTACGGACCGGTGCGCCGTTGGAGTAGCGCGAGGGGACGCGAGCGGGGGTAAGGAAATCGGGAGCCATGTCTGGGGTCTCTCCTTGGGGAGACAACGCAAGAAGCGATGTTGTTTAGACGAGATGGTGAGTAACTTTGCTGCTGAGGTTGACCTGGATCAAGTGAAAAATCGAGTTAGAGCTTGTTGGTGTCGATGGCGGGGGTGCGCTGGAGGCCTTCGGGAGCTGGTTTGAGGGGCTGACCGGGGGCGTATTCGTTATCGCCTTCGGCGGTGGCGACGGTGTCGGGCTGATTGGTCTCGGGATTGTCGGGCGAGTCGCGAGGATCTAGCGGGTTGGGGGCATTGGGGGTGAGGGTCTGGTCGGCCATGATGTCGGCTACTCCTGCGATTCGTTGTTGCGTTGGCTGCCCTGGATGCCGGCCTCCTGGGCGGAGGTGTTGGTATCGCCTGCAGGATCGGGCGGCGGTGAGATGCCGGAGAGGCGGCCGTCGGGGGTGACGGTTTCGACGGTGGCGCCGTCGCCGTCGGCCTGGGGTTCTACGGAGCCTCTCTCTTGTTCGAGGTTGGCCCCGGTGATGGAAGTTTCGGTGAACTCCTCACCGCGGGCGAGTTCGGGATCGGTATGGGGGTTCTCTGGGGGCATGGGGATCTCTTCCTGAAAAGGTTTGCTGACGGGCTCGTTGTCGGCGAGTTCGCCGGCCATCTTCTCGAACTCTTCGATGCTGGGAAGCTCGTTGATGTCTTTCAGGCCGAAGCGCAGGAGGAAATCTTTTGTGGTTTTGTACAGGATCGGGCGACCGATCACGTGTTTCCGGCCGGCGGTGGTGATGAGCTTGCGGGCCATGAGGGAACCGAGGACGCCGCCGGAGTCGACGCCACGGATTTCCGAGATCTCGGGTGCGGTGACGGGTTGTTTGTAGGCGACGACGGCGAGGGTTTCGAGGGCTTGAAGAGAGAGCTTGAGGGGCGGTTTGAGGGCTTTGACGAAGCCGCGGACCGCGTCATGGTATTCGGGCTTGGTGGACAGGCGGAAGCCGCCGGCGACCTCGCGGATCTCGAGCCCCCGATCGGAGGTGGCGTAGTCGCGGATGAGTTCGTCGAGAAGGGAGCGCAGGAAGTCGCGGAGAGCCCGGGCCCGCTCCCTTTCGTTGCGCGCGAGATGTTTGAGGTTGGACGTCTGCTCCGCGGAGGCCGCCGCCGCAGGATCGCCAGCGTCCGGCGGTGTCCCGGGCCTGAGATCTGCCGGGAGCGGGGCTGGCGGCGGGTCTGGCGGCAGGTCGGGGGGCAGGTCGGGGTGGAACGCGGGAAGAGCTGCGTCGGGATTGGATGAGGTCTGCCCAGGCGATGAAGCGATTGGATCGAGGGCGTCCTGTGGATCGAGAGTGTCTTGTGGATCGAGAGTGTCTTGTGGATCGAGAGTGTCTTGTGGATCGAGAGTGTCTTGTGAACCGAGGGTGTCTTGTGAACCGAGGGAGTACTGTGAGCCGAGGAAGTCTTGGGGCAAGTCGCCAGGATCGGAGAGAGGGTCGACCGCGGCGAAGATTTCCCCATTGAGATCGTCCGGATTGGCGGAGAGAGGGAGATCGTCTCCATCGAATGCAGTGTAGAGCGAGAGCGTCTGCCCGACAGAGGCGATGCGGTCGAGCTCGGTCTGAGCTTCATGGCCGAGGAGGCCGACGAGCTGGGCCAGGGTGACGGGCTCTTCCGCGGCATAGATAACGGCTTCGATCTTGGCTTTGAGGCTCATGGTTGGCTTTCCGGCTAGGAGGCAACGGTGGACTGAAGCCGCTGCGCTCCAACGCCGCCGATGGATTTGCCTGCGGTTCGTCGATGCGGCGAGTGGTGGAGCGCGGCCTAACGGTGTCCTTCCCGGCGCCTGGATGTGGCAGGTCCCTTCAAAGGATAACAACGGCGGCTAGGATTGGGGGAGGAGACACGGTCGATGATGGCAGGGATAACGCGCAGGGAGTGGGTGAAACGGGGTGCGATGGCAGGAGTTGGGATGGTGACGGCTGCGGCGATGCCGTGCCTGGGACAGGCGGCGGGGACCCCGGGATCCGAGAAGACGGGTGTCGGGGCGGGGTCGTTGAAGGAACATGCGGAGGCGAAGCGGCTGCCGGTGGGAGCGGCGGTGAATATGGCTCTGCTGCGCGGTGACGAGACGTACCGGCGGGTGCTGGCGGAGCAATACAACATGGTGGTGGGGGAGAACTGCATGAAGTGGGCGGCGCTGCGGCCGACGGCGGAGACGTTCAAGTTCGACGAGGCGGATGAGCTGGTGAGCTTTGCCGAGCAGCATGGGATGCAGGTGCGGGGACATAATCTGTGCTGGCACGAGCAGCTTCCGGCGTGGTTCGCGGGCGCGGTGACGAAGGAGAACGCGGCAAAGGTGTTGACGGATCATATTGCGACGGTCGCGGGCAGATACAAGGGACGGATCCATAGCTGGGACGTGGTGAACGAGGCGGTGTGGATGAAGGATGGGCGGCCGGATGGGATGCGATCGAGCTCGCCGTGGTATGAGCTGCTGGGACCGGCGTATCTGGAGGTTGCGTTTCGGGCAGCGCGGGCAGCGGATCCGGGAGCCCTGCTGACGTACAACGAGTACGGGATCGAGTACGACGAGCCGGAGGAGCAGGGCAAGCGGGCGGCGGTAATGGCGTTGCTGAAGCGGTTGCGGGAGACGAAGGGACCGGGCGGGAGGCCGCTGGTGGACGCGGTGGGGGTGCAGTCGCACCTGAAGACGGCGAACATTGCGAAGCTGGGGGAGGGGATACGGGAGTTCGCGGGAAAGGCGCGGAAGATGGGTTTGCAGGTATTTGTCACCGAACTCGATGTGGATGATGACAGCCTGCCGGATGAGGAGGCGCTGCAGCAGGACAGGGATGTTGCGACGGTGTACGGGCACTACCTAGCGCAGATGTTGCAGGAGAGGTCAGTGACGGCGGTGCTGACGTGGGGATTGGCGGATGGGCAGAGCTGGCTGCAAGGCGAGAAATCGCGAGTGAAGCACCCACAGCGGATGCAGCGGCCGCTGCCGTTTCTGGTGGATGAGAACGGGACCTACCGGGCGAAGCCGGCTTACTTTGCGATGCGCGATGCGGTGGATGGGGCGAAGCGGCGGTAGGCGCTGCAGGTTGGGACGAGAGGCGAGACGGGTCGCGGATGGGGTGGACGCGGCGGCTTGCAGATGCCAGTCCTGGGCTGACCGGTACAGGGCTACTTGAGGCCGAGCCGGGATTTGAACTGGCGGGTAAGGGCGCGGGCGACGGAAGCCCACGGCATATCGGGATTGCCGTTGTACGTCTCGGACCAGAGGAGCTTTGCGGTGAGGTTGCCGGGGGTGGCGACGAAGAGGTTGAGCATGGCGAGATCGACGGTACCCATGCCGACGCTGACGCCGGCGGGCTCTATGGGGGTGAGGCGGATGGTGAGGTCGGCGGCATCCTCGCCGGTTCCGGTGGCGACGGTCTTGTCGAGCGATTTGACCAGTGACGCGAGGGCGGCGTCGGAGGCGTGGTTGGCGGGTTGCGAGACGATGGCGACGGTGTGGGCGGAGGCGAGCGCCTGGTGGAGGGCGGGTTGGCTGCAGGTGTAGGTGTTGCCATGCAGGGTGCAGGCGGGCAGGTCGGCCAGCCCCGAGCCTGCTGATGGAGGCGGGGCTCCCTGTGCGAGAGCGGAGGGAGGCGGCGCGATGCAAAGTGCTAGAACGATGGCAGAGAGGGCCGGCGCCCGGGGGAAGAGAGTCATGGAATCACTGCCTCCCCGGACAGCGGAGGCAGATTTCGGAGACGAGGAGGCCGGTGTGGGCGAGGGTGTTGTATTTCATGCGGGAGCCTTTGCGGGTTGAGGTGGCGTTCAGGCAATTGGATGTGTGCGCGGGGTTATGGAAGGTCTGGGAGCGGGGATTCCAGCTACTTCAGCCGAGCTTTGAGGGTCAGCAGCTCGTAGCTCCTGCGATCGCGCCACGGCGTCGCGAACGCGGCGGGCGGCCGGAGCAATCCATAGCCGTCTCCTTTTGCAAAAGCAAGTTTACTCGCTCTGCCCTAGCGCCAGTCGTCGCGGGCGTTTCCCTGGTCTTCAAAGACCTGGTCGAAGGCTTCGGACTTCTTGATGAGGATGTCGGCGGCGAGGTCCGGCTGGTGAAGGAGGATGGCCCCGAGGCGGACGAGCTCGAGCATGGCGAGGAACATGCAGATGACGGCGGGCTCGGTGTGGGTGTTGCCAAGGAGTTTGCGGAGGGAGACGGGGCGGTCCTCCATGAGCAGGCGGCGTTTGACGTAGTCGATCATCTGGGCGACGGTGACGGAGTCCTCATCGACGTCGAGGACGGGGCGCTTGCGCAGACGATCGAGGATGTCGCCAAAGACGCGGACGAGGTCGACGGTGTCGGCAGCGATCTCCTGTTCCACATCGAGCGAGGGATCGGTGGAGCTTTCTCCGGCCGCGGCCTGGAGATCACGTAAGAAGCCGGGCATGCCGGGGTGGGTCCAGGTGGCTTCTTCGATCTGCTGCTTTTGCATGAGCATCTGGGCGGCGGCTTTGAAGCGTTCGTGCTCGAGGAGGCGCTCGACGAGTTCGCGGCGGGGGTCCTCGGAATCGGGGCCTCCGAGGATGTCGGAGGGGTCGCGGGGGAGGAGGGTTTTGGATTTGATGTGGATGAGGAGCGAGGCCATGTAGATGAACTCGCCGGCAGCGTCGACGTCGGTCTGCCTGAGGTGGCGGGTGTAGTCGAGGAACTGCGCGGTGATGCGGGCGATGGGGATGTCGTAGATGTCGATGTTTTGTTTGCGGATGAGGTCAAGGAGGAGATCGAGAGGGCCATCGTAGACCTGGCCTACGGTGACGGAGAAGGGAGATTGCGAGGCCTCCTGGGCGGGGGGCTTGGGGGTGGGGCGTTTGAGTTCGGGGGGTGGAGGTTGAGGATGGAGGGTGAAGGGGAGATGCGTCTCGGTGGCGATCTCTGATCGTTGTGACAGAGACGCGGGTTCGCCTGAGGGGTGAGGCGAGGGTGTCTCCGCTTCGCCTGCCACTGGGGCCGAGAGGACGGGGTTGGAGGGTGGATCGGGTGTCTGGTCGGGCATGGGTCAGGAGGTCAGGAGGTTGTAGTTGCCTGCGCAGGCTGTGATTTCGAATGGATCCCCGGAGACGAACAACCAGTATCTGCTTTTCCCGCTGACACCAACCGGTTCTTCGGACACCGTGAAGTTGATCTCCCTACCTTTGCCAGCACGTTTCGCGTCGGTCCAGTCTTTCACGTAGAGCTTTTGAGGAACGACGAAGTCGTGCAGGTATAAATCGCGATCCCAGCAGAGCAAAACCAGAACTTCATAAGACTTCGGCTTTGCAGAAAATTGCCAGACTTGCTCTTTGGATCCAGCTGCAACGACGAAGACGCGCCGGTGGTTGGGCGTGAGCCAGAGGCCTTCTGTGTCGGCTTTGAGGGGAGCGTTGATGGGGACGAGGTCGCGGCGCCAGAGCTCGCGGAGGTTGCGGTTAAGGAGTTTCGGATCAAGGTTCCACCAATCGGCGTACTGGGTGAGTTGGCGGGGGTCTGACCTTTGCTGGGAGGGGAGAGCGGACTGGTCGACGCGGACGCCGGAGTGATCGCGGGAGAGGCCGGTGGCGGCGCGAAGCTCCTTCATGGTCAGCTCGGCGACGCCTGTTGCGCGCTGGGCACCGGAGTCGAGGGCGTTCCAGACGAGGTCGGTGTTGCGCTCGAGGCGATCGCGTCGGGTCTGCATAGGGCCGGTATGGCGGAAGATGGAGAGGCCTGCCAACTCTTTGCAGTGTTCGCAGGAGATGCTGGCGGTGGCGCAGCCGATGCGGATTTGGCTGTCGATTGCGGGTTCGGAGAAGACGTGGTGGAGATCGCCTACGGGGCAGAGATCGGGGTCACCGGGGTCGGTTTGGAGGGGACGCTGGCCGAGCTTGCTCATGCCGTGGGTTTTTTCGAGAACGACGGGGAAACGGTCGGTGAGCAGGATGCTGTTGCCGTAGCTCTTGGACATTTTGCGGCCATCGGTGCCGGGGAGCTTGGGGGAGGGGGTGAGGAGGACTTCGGGTTCGGGGAGGAGGTTGTCACCCATCTCCTGGATAGTGAAGGAGGTCCAAGTGTCGTTTAGACCTTGCACCGGAGTACGGCCGCCTCGGGGGTAGAAGAAGTTGAACTTGCGGGCGATTTCGCGGGTGATCTCGACGTGGGCGACCTGATCCTGGCCGACAGGGACGAAGTGTGGACGGTAGAGGAGGATGTCGGCGGATTGGAGGAGGGGGTAGCCGAGGAAGCCGAAGGTGGCGAGGTCTCTTTCTTTGAGTTGCTCCTGCTGATCCTTGTAGGTAGGGACGCGCTCGAGCCAGGATAGCGGGGTAATCATGCTGAGGAGAAGGTTGAGTTCGGCGTGCTGGGGGACGTGGGACTGGATGAAGATGGTGGAGCGGTCGGGATCGAGGCCGGCGGAGAGGAAGTCTAGAGTTACTTCGAAGACGTTCTGCTTGAGGCGGCTGGGGTCGGCGTAGTCGGTGGTAAGGGCGTGCCAGTCGGCGATGAAGAAGAAGCAGTCGTAGACGGGATTGCCGTCCGTGTCGCGTTGGTTCTGAAGATCGACCCAGTTCTTAAGGGCGCCCATGTAGTTGCCGAGGTGGAGGCGGCCGGTGGGGCGCATGCCGGAGAGAACGCGTGGACGGGTCTGCTGGAGAGTGGAGTCGGACATTGCGCTTTGAGAGTGATGGTAAATGAGCGAGCCGTGCCAGCGTTCCGGCTGCTTTGCGGGAACGGCGTGCTTCGAGAGCGGATCGTGTGCGATGTGTTGAGGCTCACTGGATCGGCATTGTGCCGGGAGGAGATGGGAGCCGGCAGTAAGAGCCGACGGTAACCGGCCGACGGGTATCTCGACAGGTACGCCCGGAGCGGATACAAGGGCTGTGGTCTGGAGTTGTTGGAGGTGAGCCTGCGATGGGACATTCAAAGTTCGAGCCGTTTCGCCCAAGTAGTTTGAGGCTGGTTGTGTGCGTGTTGCTGCTTGCCTGCGGGTGCTCGAAGCAGGAGACTGCGAAGGTGGGGCCGTCGGCTCCGGCGCCACAGATGAAGGCGGCGCCCCCGACACCGATCGATGAGAAGAGAGCGGAGCTGGGGGGGACGAGGTGGGATCCGGGGTGGGACCGGATCGTCGAGCAGGCGCTGCCGCCGGAGCTGCTGTCGAACAAGGCGCCGCGGGATGTGGGGAGGTTCTGCCCGCGCTTCACCGAGATGGCGGAGGCGGACAAGCGCGCGTTCTGGGCGTACTTCTTCCAGGCGCTGGCGGGGGCGGAGGCGGGTCTCGATCCGAAGATGCGCATTCGGCATACCGAGCCGGCGGTCGCGGTGAAGGACGGGGTGACTGGAAGGGCAGTGCACAGCGAGGGGTTGCTGCAGCTGACCTATGAGGACCGGGAGCGTTATGGCTGCGACTTCGACTGGGAGAGAGACCGAAAGCTGCCGGTGAATGATCCGGCGAAGACGATCCTGCAGCCGAAAAACAATTTGGAGTGCGGCGTAAGGATCCTGGCTAAGCAGATTATCGATGGTTGTAAGCCGCTGTTATCGCAGTCCAGCTACTGGTCGACGCTGCGGCCTGGAGGCACGAGCTATCGGGTGTTCGCGAAGCAGATGACGAATGTGCCTGAGGCGTGCGGGCTTGGCCAGAAGAACGAGGCCAAGCGAAGGTCGAGGCGGCGATAGTTTGCTGCTTGGCCGGAGCTGAAGCGAGCGGTCGATTCACCAGGGCTTGCTTATAGGGCGCTGAGAAGGCCGTTGAAGGTGAGCAGGAGCGGAAGGAAGATGGCGAGGATGATGCGGAAGCCCACGAAGAAGAAGCCGATCATGAGGTAGAGGCTGATGTTGTCGAAGGTGCGCTGCGCGTTGTAGGGGAGGAAGTGGCGGAGGACCTTGCCTCCATCGAGGGCGGGCAGGGGGATGAGATTGAAGGCGAAGAGGAGAAGGTTGACGAGGATGCCGAAGTAAAGGAGGAGGACGGCTGGAAAGAGCGGGGGCAGGCCGACGGTGGGGACGGGCTGGCGCAGGGCGAGGGCTTCGGCGGTGTGGAGGCTGGGGGCGACGAAGGGAACGGTGTGCTTGAGCGCGATAAGGAGGAGGAGGAAGAGGATGGCGGCGGCCAGGTGGGTGAAGGGACCGATGAGGTAGACCAGCATCTCATCGCGGCCGGGGCGGCGGAAGTTGCGGCCCGTGATGGGAACGGGCTTGCCCCAGCCGAGGACGAGGGGGCTCTGGAAGATGAAGAGGATGGGCCAGATGAGAGTGCCGAGGATGTCGGCGTGCTTAACCGGGTTGAGGGAGATGCGGCCGAGCATACGGGCGGTGGGGTCGCCGAGGCGGTTCGCGAACCATGCCTGGGCGCAGTCGTGAAGTGAGATGGACAGGACGAGGACGACAAGTTCAAAGAGGGCTAGGGCGACGTTCTGGTCCATGGAGCAAGCTTACCCTTTCGATCTCGCCGGATCGTTTATTGAGGGCCAACGCGGTATGAAGCAAGAGCCTCAGAACTAGGGAGCCGAGGGACCTTCGATGGCGAAGATGGCGCGGACGGTGGCGGTTTTTTCGATGCGGCGGGGGTTGATGGCGAGGGGCTCGGAGGCATCGGCGGCCTTGTGCATGGCCATCATGGGGACGGGGCGGACGGTGGAGGACTCGCTCTCGTTGGAGGCGTAGAGCAGCTCCCCGAGATGAGCGTTGAGGCCCTGGGCCATCTGGCTGGCGACGGATCGGGCGCGCTGGAGGGCGCGGGCCGCGGCATCGGCGCCGGCGGCGTTTTCATCCTTGAGCGCCCAATCGATCTGTCCGGACTGGTTGGCGCCGGCGAGGACGGCGATGTCGAGGACGTGCGCGACCTCGGCGGGGGTGGTGCGGACGAGCCAGGACTGCTGGACCTGGAACTTGCGCTGGGCCATTTCGGCTGGGGAGAGGCGTTCGACCTGGAAGTTCTGGACGGGAGCGAGGCCCTGGTTGTCGCTCTCGATGGCATCGGCGGAGATGCCGGCGCCGGCGAGGGCTTTGATGATGGCGCCGGAGGTTTGGGTCCCGGCGTTGTAGGCGGTGTCCTTGTCGCGGCCGTAGACGAGGAAGCCGACGTGGACGACGGCGACGTCGGCCATGGTGCTGACGCGCTCGGTGGCGGTGATGGAGATGGTGCGGTTCTCTTTATTGACCTGGATAGTTTGGGCGGGAGCGGGAGCGGCGAGAGCGAGGGCGGCCAGGGCGGCCAGGACGGCTGGGCGAAGCGGAGAGGAGGCGAGAGGGATCAACGGGAGTCTCCTGCGGGGTGGGGTGGGGTGAGAAGGTCGGCGAGGGTCTGTTTGTAGCGGGGCGAGGCGGCGCGCTTCTGTTTTGGATCGGGCAGGACTCGTTCGGGCGGCGGGGCGTCGACGACGGCGCGGGCATGAGCCTTGGCAGTCTTGACTTAGAGAGGGTCTGTTTTTTCGAGTTTGCCATGGGATCTACTTTCTGGCGCGGCACCGGCGGCGGATGGTATCTGGATGGATTATCTAATAGTCTGGAGGAGCTGGCTGCGGAGATTAGGCCAGGCAGCAGATCCCGAATGTCGCCGGGGACGAGGTGGGGATGGAAGAGCGCGATTTTTTCGACGAGAAGCCAGAGCAGCGGACGCATCCGATGACGTGTCCACACTGCGGCCAGCAGAATGAGTATGAGTTGAATTGGCTGGTGCGGAGGAAGAAGGCGCAGCTGCCGCGCGGCGCGGACGATCGCGACCGGGCGCGATTCGCAAAGGCGCAGAGTTACATGGTGCGGCGGGATGACCTGGTGGGTTGCAAAAATATCCGGTGCCGGAAACGGTTCGACGTGGCGGGAATTCAGTCGGTCGCCTTTATTTAGATTTAGGGAGTGACTGCGCTACGACTTACTCGGCTGTTCCCCTTCCCCGGGTAGGTCTGGGTAATGCCTCGAATCATGGACTGCTTTACGAGTGAATAAGTATTCAGATAGGCTTCGGACCATTCGCGGAGAGTCGTTTCGCTGCGTGGAATACGTTGTGACTGGTGTGGTCTAATCAATTTTGCGGGGGCCGCCGAGAGGTGGCCCGGACGTCCGAACTAGACACGTGGGAGACGAAGAGAGAGGCCATGGCGAACACACTGCTGCCGATCGAGGAACGCAATTTGAATCCGGGGGAAGTGGAGATCAGGGACAAGGCTCGCAGGCGCGGCCAGCTTTTCCTGGTGATCTGCTGCCAGTGCCTGGTTATGGGGACCTTGGTGACGCTTTGGTCGGGTCAGGACGCGACCTATTCCCCCGGCTGGGCGCGTCCGATGGTGTATTGGGACGCATTTCTGTTTCTGATGGCGGTGGTTTTCGGGGTTGCCGGTCTTCGTCTGCGGCGCGGAACGACCGAGTTTCTCAGCTACTAGCTAATACCTTGCTGCGAGGACGCCGAGAGCCCTGCTGAATGGTTTGAGATTGCTGGGCGATGCGCTGCTAAGGCGTTGCCCGCGGATGGGTTCTGGGATGGCGGGTTTGGCGGGCGTTTCGGCTGGATGCATGTGGTTGCAGGGTGGGATCGCGTTTTCCGCGGTGCTTGCGGAGCCGGAGCGTTTTTCATGGCCCGAGGTGGGGCTGGTGGCGGCGCTGGCGCTGGTTTCGGGGGCGCTGTTTGTTTACCGGTTCGAACCGATCCTGGGACGGATTCTGCGATCCAAGAAGGATGCCGATTTTTCGATCTCGCCGGTGGGACGGCGGGTGTGGGACTTTTTCTGGGAGGTGCTGTGCCAGGGAAAGGTGATCAAGGAGCGGCCGCTGCCAGGGGTGGCGCATGCGTTCGTGTTCTGGGGATTTCTGGCGTTTGCGCTGGTGAGTTTGAACCACTTTGCGAACGGGGTGCGGCTGGGTTTTCTGCGGCCGGCGAGCTATGTGGGGCGGTTCTATTTCTGGTTTGCGGCGGTGTGGGCGGCGCTTGTGGCGGTCTCGATCGCGGGGCTGTTTGTGCGGCGTTTCCTGGTGCGGCCGATCTGGCTGGGCAAGAAGGTTTCGTATGAGTCGGGGTTTATCGCGTTTCTGATCTTTGCGTTGATGGTGACGTACCTGGCGGCGTTTTTTGTGCCGGATGGCGGGAGCGCGGTGCATGGGCTGTGGTGGGCGCACACGCTGGCGCTGCTGGTGTTTTTGCCGCTGATTCCGCATACCAAGCACCTCCATCTGGTGCTGAGTCCGGTGACGGTGTTTCTTAAGCGGGACGGATTTTCGAAGATTCCGAAGCTGGATGGGGATGAGGACTTCGGGCTGGTGGCGGGCAAGGACCTGACGCAGCTGATCAGCCTGCAGACGTACAGCTGCGTGGAGTGCGGGCGGTGCACGGAGCACTGTCCGGCGGCGACGACGGGAAAAGTGCTGAACCCGAAGGAGATCATCCTGGGGACGAGGACGTACCTGAATGAGTTTGGGCCGGCGAGCGAGGTCCCGCTGCTGAACGAGATGCGGGACGCGTCGGTGAATGCGTCGACAGATAATCCGGCGGCGAACTGGCTGAGCATGGAGGCGGCGTTTGAGTGCACGACGTGCGGGGCGTGCGAGTACCAGTGCCCGGTTGGGATCCAGCATGTGCCGATTATTGTTGGACTGCGGCGGGGGGCGGTGAATACCGGGGCGTGGGAGGACACGCATGGGACGAAGCTGTTTCTGGCGCTCGAGAAGAATGGGAATGCGCTGGGGCTGAGCGCGACGGAGCGGGACAAGTTTGTGGCGAAGCAGGGGTTTCCGATCTTCGATGGGACGCAGGAGTACTGCCTGTGGCTGGGGTGCATGGGCGGGTATGACCCGAAAGGGCGTGAGATTATCGCGGACTTTGCGCGGGTGATGACCTACCTCGGGGCGAGCTTTGGGGTGATGAAGAAGGAGAAGTGCACGGGGGATCCGGCGCGGCGGCTGGGGAACGACCTGGTGTTTGGGACGCTGGCGGAGGCGGGCTTGAAGGCGTTTGCGACGGCCAAGGTGCAGAAGATCGTGGCGATCTGTCCGCATTGCGTGCGGACCATTGCGGAGGACTGGAAGGAGTATGGGGTGGCTCCGGAGATCGAGCACCACTCGGAGTTTATGGCGCGGTTTGCGGACCGTCTGCCGAAGCAGGGCGGCGGTGAGTCGATTGTGTATCACGATCCGTGCTATCTGGGGCGATACCGGGATGTGTATGAGGAGCCGCGGGAGATTGTGGCTCTGGCTGGAGAGCTCGTCGAAGCGCCTCGGTCTCATGAGAGAAGTTTCTGCTGTGGTGCTGGGGGAGGGCTGGTGTTTCTGGGCGAGGAGACGGGCGATCGGGTGAGTCACGTGCGGGCTCGGGAGCTGGTGGCGACGGGGGCGCAGACGGTGGGGACGGCTTGTCCGTTCTGCAATACGATGTTTCGGGATGCGTTGGCGGGGAGTGAGAATCAACCGCAGCTTTTGGATATTGCGCAGTTGACGGCGAGGGCTTTGCCGGTTTCGGCTACGGAAGTTGAGGTGATGCAGTAGATGTGGCGGGTTGAGGGTTTACGTCCCACCCATCGCGATAAGACTGCGATGGATGGGGCACCCGGGCTGTCTGCCGGTTGGGACGAGCACAAGATGGAGGTGAGGGAGAGATGAAGATATTGGTGGCGGTGAAGCAGGTTCCGGAGCGGGATGCGCCTTTGCATGTGGCGGCCGATGGGAGGTGGATCGACGATGCGGATGTGAGCTGGACGATCAACGAGCCGGATGCGTATGCGCTGGAGGAGGCGCTGCGGTTGAAGGAGACGGCGGGCGCGGGCGAGGTGATCGTGCTGTGCGCGGGGCCGGAGCGAGTGACGAGCACGCTGCGGGAGGCGCTGGCGAAGGGTGCGGACCGGGCGGTGCATATCGAGGCGGAGGATCTTGAGGGACTCGACACGCTGCAGCTGGCGGAGATGCTGGCGGAGGCGGTAAAGGCGGAGGCTCCGGATTTGATCTTGACTGGGTTACAAAGCGACGACCTGGGGCTAGGGCAGACGGGGGTGGTGCTGGCGGAGCTGCTGGGGATGCCGTGCGCGACGATCATCAAACAGGTGGAGGCGGTGGGCGGCGGTCTGCGGGTGAAGCGGGAGCTTGAGGATGGGTGGTTTCAGCATGTGGAGATGCCGCTGCCGGCGGTGCTGACGATCCAGAGCGGGGGCAACAAGCTGCGGTATGCGACGTTGATGGGGATCAAGAGGGCGAAGTCGAAGGAGACGAAGTTGGTGACACCGGCAACGAGCGCGGGGGCGAAGGCGGTTGAGATGGAGCGGGTGTATCTGCCGGAGAAGGTGAAGAAGACGGAGATGCTGACGGGGTCGGCGGCGGCGGTTGCGGCGCAGATTGTGGAGAAGCTGAGGTTTGAGGTGAGGGTGCTATGAGCGGAGTTCTGGTGGTTCTGGAGCAGCGGGCGTCGAGCAAGGGCGGCGTGGAGTTTGTGCCGATGAGCATGGAGGCTCTGGCGGCGGGGCAGCAGATGGCGGCGAAGGTGGGGCTGGGGTGCTCGGCCGCGGTGGTGGGAGCGGGGGCGGAGGAGCTGGCCGGGGAGCTTGCGGGGAGGAGGCTGGAGAAGGTCTATGCGGTGACGCATGCGTTGCTGAAGGTGTACACAGCGGACGGGTATGTGGCGGCGCTTGAGCAGCTGGTGAAGCAGGTGGGGGCCGAGTACGTGGTGTTTCCGCATACGTACCAGGTGCGGGACTATGCGCCGGCGTTGGCGACGCGGTTTCGGCAGGTGCTGATCTCGGATGTGACGGGGATCAAAGCGGGGCCCGCGAGCGATGGGAGTGGGGGCGAGAGACCGGTGTTTGTGCGGCAGCTGCTGCAGGGGAAGCTGAACGCGGACTACCGGCAGAGTGGGTCCAGTTCAGGTTCGGCTCCGTGCTTTGTGTCGGTGCAGGCGGGGACTTTCCGGGCGGATGCGGTAGAGGCGGGGACGGCGGAGGTGGAGACGTTTGCGCCGGCGATCGAGGCGGGGCAGATCAGGAACAGACCGGGCGAGCGGTTCCGGGAGAGCGCGCAGACGGTGGATTTGAGCGCGGCTCCGGTGATTGTGTCGGTCGGGCGGGGGATTGGAGAGCAGGACAACCTGGGAATTATTGAGGAGCTGGCGGCGGCGCTGGGGGCGGAGATTGCGGCGAGCCGGCCGATCTGCGACAACGGATGGCTGCCGATGGAGCGGCAGGTGGGGAGCTCGGGGCAAACGGTGGCGCCGAAGCTCTACCTGGCGGTGGGGATCTCGGGGGCGATTCAGCACCTGGTGGGGATGAAAGGGTCGAAGGCGGTGATCGCGATCAACAAGGATGAGCATGCGCCGATCTTCGAGGTGGCGGATTACGGGGTGGTGGGAGATTTGTTCGAGATTGTGCCAGAGCTGACGAAGGCGGTGGAGGCGGCCAAGGGGTAGAGGGAGACAATTGCCCTTACGCAACTTCTACCTCTGCTTCGAGCCGTGTCGCACAATGAGTATTTCGACTACATCCTGCTCCTCGGCGTCGGGAGCGGAACCAGGCGGATTCATCAGAACGGTCAGCGAGGGCTTCGAGCGCCTGCTCGATGAGTTATTCGGGGGAGATGGCGCCGTTCTCCTCCAGTTCCTGAGCGATGATCTCGGCGCTGCATTGAGTGAGTTCGAGGCGTATGGCGGTAGTATAGTGCCGGGATCCGGGTGAGGGGATTGGCGCGACGTTTGGGCGGTGGGCGCATCCAATAGGCTCTTACTCCCACGTAGTCTCTTGGCTGGGTACAGGGTCTTGTTCATCTGGCGGGCCGCTGGTCGTGGGATGTGCTTGATTCCATGGAGCGCGCTAGACTCTTAGGAGCGACTGCTTACGACAGGTGATGGTCTGGTTATGGCTGCGAGCTTGACGACTATTTCGATGGCGGGTGCGCCGGCGGCTCTGCTCGATCCGGTGGAGAGGTTGGGTGCGGTCGATCGATGGGCGAGCAGGGGCAGGCTGCGGGACAAGTTTGGGCGGGCGATTACGGATCTTCGGGTCTCGATCACGGACCGGTGCAACTACCGGTGCGTGTACTGCCGGACGGGCAATGAGGGCGCGCAGTATGCGGAGTTGCGGATCGAGGATTACCTGCGGATGGTGCGGATCTTTGTCGGTCTGGGGGTGGAGAAGGTACGGCTGACCGGCGGGGAGCCGCTGCTGCGGAGCGGCCTGGTGGAGATGGTTGGGGAGCTGGCGAGGATGCGGACGGCCTTTCTGCCGGACGGGACGGCGGTGGGCGACTTCTCCGAAGGCTTGCCGCTGGACATTGCGGTGACAACTAATGGACATCTTTTGGCCGGGCTGGCCCAGCCCCTGAAGGATGCCGGTCTGAGCCGGGTGACGGTGAGCATGGACGCGGTGGATGCGGAGACGTTTACGGCCATCACCCGGGTGCCGCGGAGCTTGGACAAGGTGCTGGCGGGTATACGGGCGGCGGGGGCGGCGGGACTGGGGCCAGTAAAGGTGAACTGCGTTCTGCTGCGCGGCTTCAATGACGGGCAGATCGAGCAGTTCGCCGAGTTCTCGCGAAGAGAAGGCGTGATTGTGCGGTTTATCGAGTGGATGCCTCTCGAGGAGGACCGGACGTGGAAGCTTGAGACGGTGGTCACGATGGAGGAGATTGTGGCCCGCCTGAACCGGTTCCGGCCGGTGGTGGAGCTCGCTCCGAATGTTTCGAGCGAGACGGCGAGGCGGTATACGTTTGAAGACGGTGTGGGGGAGATCGGGATTATCGCGCCGGTGAGCAGACCTTTTTGCGGTCACTGCAGCCGGGTTCGGTTGACCTCCGATGGAAAGATTCGGACGTGCCTGTTTTCGCAGAGCGATCACGATCTCTACGGCGCGATGGCTCGCGGGGGAACCGATGAGGAGCTGCGCACGTATGTACGGCAGGTGGTGATGAAGAAAGAGGCACGCCACCACATTGGAGAGCCGGGATTCGAGAAGCCTTCGCGCAGCATGGTGCATATCGGGGGATAGAGTGGCGGCTGCGAGTGACTGGCCTGCAGGCTTCCACGAAGTTGTTTTCAAGGTTTCCATGGACGAGCACGGCTAACTGGAACGGCATGCGCGGAGTCGGCGTAGGGATGTGGGTGTGAGCGACAGACGTGTTTTCGAGGTGACGGAGAGCCGGCAGATGGAGCATCTGCGGCTGTTCCATGACGTGGCGCGCGCGCTGACGGCATCGCTCGAACTGGAAGAGATCCTGGGCGCGATCATGACCAAGATGGCGGGTTTTTTTGGGCCGGAGCGATGGTCGATGCTGCTGGTGGACGAGGGCGCGCAGGATCTGTATTACGCGATCGCGGTGGGGGAGAATGCGGAGAGCCTGAAGGGTCTGCGGGTGCCGATGGGCGAAGGCGTGGCGGGGTGGGTAGCAGCGACTGGAAATCCTCTGGTGGTGCCGGATGTGTCGATCGACCCGCACTGGTCGGCCTTTACGAAGGCGCATCCGGAGTTGAATATCCAATCGATCGCCTGCGTTCCGGTGCGATCGGCGGACAAGACCCTAGGCGTGATCCAGCTGCTGAACAGCAAGCTGGATTTGTTGAGTGAATACTCCATCTCCTTTCTCCGGATCCTTTGCGATTATGCGGCGATCGCGATTCAGAACGCGCGGTCGATGACGCTGATCCAGGAGCTCACGATTACGGACGATTGCACGGGGCTGTTCAACGCCCGGCACCTCTATACGCTGCTGGACGGCGCGGTAGCGGACCGTGGCGTATTCAGCCTGCTTTTCCTCGACCTGGACCGGTTCAAGCAGGTGAACGACACGCATGGACACCTGATTGGAAGCCGGCTGCTGGCGGAGGTGGGTGGTCTGTTGAAGCGATCGATGGGACCGGCCACCTCGTGCTTTCGATATGGCGGCGATGAGTTTGTGGTGCTGCTGCCGAACACGCCGAAGGAGAAGGCCACCGTAGCGACGTTGAAGCAGAGAGAGGATCTGCGGACGGCGCGGTTTCTGGAGGGGGCTGGCCTGGCGCTGCACCTGTCCGGAAGCTACGGGCTGGCGACATTTCCGGAGGATGGAGCTACGGTTTCGACGATCCTGCGATCGGCGGACACGATGATGTACGAGGCCAAGGTGCGGCGGGATGCAGTGGCGGTGGCGGGACGGGGCATTGTGGCCGAGGATGTGGCGGGCCAGCGCGGACTGGCCGTGGAGAGCGGGCGTGACGGCGGATCGCGACCGGCGGCTTAGGGTTCTTCCTGATGATGTAACAGCGAATAGGCCGGGTCTTCAGCCCTGACGTTTTGGCTTGCTTTAAGACCTGGTGCTTCGCCCCAGGCACCGGTATGGTGGCGGGCGGTTGGCCGTCGGTATGGCGGCGCTCCGGTTGGGCCTCGATACGGTGGCGAGCGTTGGGCCGGGTTGATGGGGGCTGCTGGCTACTCTGGGCGGCGATGATCGAGCCGGAAGGGACGCCGGGGCTGCGGCTTGATGGCGTCGCGGTTCTCGGGAGCTACGGGGTGGATGCCGAAGTCCCAAACGCCCAGATTGATCTCGCGGTCGCTGATGACTTCCATGAGGGCGTACTCGCCAAAGCTGAGGGGCTCCCTGGGCGTGAGCTTGAGCCAGTGGCCACCGGGGACGGTTTCGGTGGCGGTTTCGACGATGTCCTCCTGCCGCCGGGATGCGCCGAGGAGCGAGATGTTGAAGCTGGCCACGATGCGCGAGTCGGTGCGAACGTCGGCGCGGACGATCACGTAGCGGCTGGACGGCGAGCCGCCTGGAGAGGCGGTGGGGGCGTTTCCGGAGGCGCCCTGCGTATCTACAGTGAAGGTACCGCCGCCGCCCGTGGGGGGGTCTTCGCCGACGCGGATATAGAGAACTGGATCGGGGACGTGGAGCTGGACGGCGGAGCGGGAGCCTTTGAGTTCCACGATCTGATGGGCGCTGGAGCGGGGGTTGATGGCGGCCTTGAGGATGTTGTGGGCGGTGTTGCGGTTGAGTTCGCCGGCCGACTGGGCGAGGGGGATTAATTCGGGGGTGCTCTGAAAGGTGTCCAGGGCGAGGACGCTGTCCTGCTCGGGCAGGTAGAGATCGGGGGCGATCTGGGGGGTGAGAGAGGCGCGGTCAGCCTCTTCCTTGAGGAGCTCTGGATCAATTTTGGCGACGGCCTCGGGGTGACTTCCGGGGATGTGCTGCTGCTCCCATGCATGGGTCTTGTCGAGGTCGACGAGGGCGAGAGGGATAATCTCCTGGACGCCACCGCGCTCGGCGCTGAGATAGACGACGTTTGCCCCCTGGACGCGGTAACTGGTGACGATCTGGTAGCTGCCGTCCTTGAGGATGAGGTGAATGCGATGCGGGACGGAGGGACCGGAGGTGGGTTGCTGGGCGCGGAGAGGCGGAGGCGAGATGAGGAGGAGGGCAACGCCGAGAGCGAGGGTCAGGGAGCGAGAATGGGAGTGGAGGAAGCGGCTGGCGAGTTGGAACGTCTTATGCATAGACCCGAGTTGGAGTTTAGACGCGTGCGGGCGCGAATAGGGCGAACTGGAGATATGGCCTCGGGAAAGGTATTCTAAGCAGGTAAGACCACATTTAGTACGACCACTGTTAGACGATGCAGACGCGGAGACAATACGAGGGAAGCGGGAGCCGGGATGGGGATTGGCTGGCTGACCTGAAGCGAGGCTTGCGGTCCAAAACCTCGGGGACCGCCATGTCGCCGACCGGCGGGCGGTCTACCTCGCTGCGTCTGCTGGCGATCGTGTGCCTGCTATTGGTGGTGGCGATGAGCACGGTGCAGGTGTGCCATGTGCATGCGGCCGCGACTTCCAGGCAGGGGTCGCGTCCGGGGAATCCCGTTCCCGAAGATCGCTGCCCGTTGTGCGTGACGATGCACTCTGCGCTGCCTACCGGAATCCATGTGGCGCCGGAGCCGGTGGTTGCGGTGCGGGTGCTGGATTCGGCTGCCGCCGATGCGGAACGGATGTTTCGGTGGCGGTTTGAGATGGCCAGCCGGCCTCCGCCCGCGGCTTGAAACTCGGTTTTAATCTCGATCGTCTTCGACGTTGCCCCTCTTACGGGCATGGAGATCAGAGGCGATCCGAGGTCCTGGCTTTGGAACCCGGGTTTTCGAAGACCGGGGTTTCCTAAACCGTGGGCCGCCAGCGATATGTCAGGGACGCCGTTGCCGGCGTGATGGATGGGTAAAAATCTTATGTTCAGGTGTCTCCTTCGAGTTTTTCTCGTTGCTTTTCTTTTCTGCGTTGTCGCGGATCACGTGCGCGCGCAGGGTACCTCGGGCAGCATCAACGGAACGGTGACGGACACGACGGGAGCGGTGATTCCGGGAGCCACGGTCACGGTTCTGGGGCCGGTGAGCGGCTTCAACCAAACGATGCAGACCGATGCCAACGGACAGTACCGGATCGGCAATCTGCCGTTCAACCGGTATCACGTTGCGGTGAGTGGAAGGGGTTTTCAGGCGGTGGCGCAGGACGCGGGGGTGCGTTCGGCCGCGGGCAATACGGTGGACTTCAAGCTCGCGGTAGCGAACACGACCGAGACGGTGACGGTGGAAGCGGAGGCGGAGGACATGGTGAGCGCGGACCCGACATCGTCGACGACGGTGGATCGGGGTCTGTTTGCGAAGCTGCCGACGGAGAGCACGTCGTCGCCGCTGAGCTCGCTGGTGACGTTGAGCACGCCGGGGATTGCGTCGGACTCGAACGGCCTGTTCCACCCGATGGGCGAGCATGCGGATACGACCTACTCAATCGACGGGCAGCCGGTGAGCGATCAGCAGAGCCGCGTTTTCGGGAACCAGTTGAGCGTGAATGCGATTCAGTCGATCAACGTGATCGATGGGATTGCACCGCCGGAGTACGGCGACAAGGCGAGCCTGGTGGTGCAGACGACAACGCGGAGCGGGCTGGGACAGAGGAAGCCCGAAGGTAGCGTGTCGTACAGCTATGGGAGCTTTGGGACCTCGGTGGGAAGCGTGGCGCTGGGTGTGGGGACGGCGCGATATGGCAATTTTTTGAGCTTCGATGGAACCCAGAGCGGGCGGTACCTGGATACGCCGGAGTTCCGGCCGCTGCATGCGCATGGGAACAATGAGAACATCTTCGATCGCGTGGACTTCCACCCGACCGATGCCGACCAGCTGCAGATGAATGTTTCGCTGTCGCGAAGCTGGTTTCAGAATCCGAACCAGTTCGATCAGCAGGCGGCGGGGCAGGACCAGCGCGGGAAGATCCTAAGCTACAACGTGAGCCCGAGCTGGACGCACATCATCAGCCCGCAGAGCCTGGTTTCCGTGAATCCTTATATCCGGCAGGACAACTTTCATTACTATCCGTCGAAGAATCCGTTCCACGACATACCGGATACGCTGGCGCAATCGCGACGTTTGCAGAACCTTGGGCTGAAGGCGGACTACTCGTATGCGAAGGGGATCAACACGATCAAGCTAGGCGCGATGTTTTATCACACGTTTCTGCACGAGGGATTTTCGCTGGGGGTGACGGATCCGGCGGCGAACGACCCAAATGGCCCCAACTACAATCCGGCGCTTGCCCCGTACGACCTGACGCGCGGAGGCTCGCTGTATCACTTCAACGGGCGAACGGATATCAAGCAGGAGGCGATTTACCTGCAAGACAACGTGGCTTACAAGAGCTTCACGTTTCTGCTGGGTGGGCGGGTGGATAACTACAACGGCATCAGCCGGCGGTCGCTGGTGCAGCCGCGAGTAGGCGCGACGTACAACGTGGGCCGGACGAACACGGTGCTGCGGCTGGGGTACGGGAAGCTGTTTCTGACGCCGTATAACGAGAACCTGGTGGTCTCCAGTTCGACCGGTATTGGAGGTTTGGAGGGAGCGGGGTTTGCGACGCCGCTGAAGCCGGCCAGCCGGACGCAGTACGATGCGGGCTTTGAGCAGGGCTTCGGGAAACATGTGGTGGTGAACGGTGAGTATTTCTGGAAGTACACGGATCGCGACTTCGACTTCGACACCGTGCTGAATACGCCGCTGGCCTTCCCGATCCAGTGGCAGAAGTCGAAGATCGACGGCTTCGGGATCAAGATCTCGGTTCCGCAGACGCATGGGATCTCGGCGTACTCGGTGCTGGGGCATACGCGGTCCCGTTTCTTCGGGCCGGAGGTTGGGGGGATTCTGTTCAACGATCCGACGGTGACGACGCGCTCGGAGCCGTTCCGGATCGATCATGACCAGGCGTTTCAGCAGTCGACGCATCTGCAGTTTCAACCCAAGCCGACTGGACCCTGGTACGGGATGACGTGGAGATATGAGAGTGGAGAGGTCGGCGGTCATGCGCCGTTTGCGACGGACACGACCACGCCGGTGGACCTGCGCTACCTGAGCGGAGATCAGCAGCAGCAGATCGAGTTGAGCTGCGGCGGCGTGCGTGGGACCTTGAATGCTCCGCTGGCGAGTTGCGCTCCGGGACAGCTGGCTTCGCCGCTGGTGAACATACCGGCGCCGGGAACGCAGAACGCCGACCGGAACCCTGCTCGGGTTGCTCCGCGAGCTCTGTTCGATATGGCGGCAGGGTGGGACGATGTGCTGCACGGGCACGTGCGGACGGACCGGGTCAAGACGAACCTGAGCGTGACGGCGGTGAACGTGACGAACAAGTACGCGCTGTATAACTTCTTGTCTACGTTTTCGGGCACGCACTTTGTAGCGCCGCGAACGGTAATGGGGCAGGTGACGTTGAACTTCTAGGTGGTGGGTGATTGGCAGCTTTGCGGTTTACGTCCGACTCATCGCGGTGATGCTGCGATGAATGGGGTACCCGAACACCCAGCCTAGGTCCGGGGCAGCGAGCGCGCGAAACGATCTACGTGCGGCGGTGGGTGAAGGGATGGGCATCGGGGCCGCGGTAGTCGGCCACGAGGTGGCCTTGGCCGCGGACGATGTATTTGTAAGTGGTGAGGCCTTCGAGGCCAACGGGGCCGCGGGCGTGGATTTTGCCGGTGCTGACGCCGACCTCGGCTCCGAGGCCGAAGCGGAAGCCGTCGGCGAAGCGGGTGCTGGCGTTGAGGAGAACGGTGGCGGCGTCGACCTCGTTGAGGAAGCGGGCAGCGGCGGCGGGGTCCGAGGTGCAGATAGCCTCGGTGTGGGCGGAGCCGTACTGGTGGATGTGGTCGATAGCCTGGTCGAGGGAGTCTACGACGCGGAGGGCGAGGGTGAGGTCGCCGTATTCGGTGTGCCAATCTTTCACTTCGCCGAGTTCGGGTGCGGGAGTCTGGACGCTTGCCTGCTGCGAGGCCGGGGGCTGGGCAGCTGATTGAGTGAAGACGGCTCGGGTGCGGTCGTCGGCGAGTAGGGTGACGCCTTTGGCATGGAGGCGGTGGGCGAGCTTTGGGAGGAACTCCCCTGCGATGGACTGGTGAATGAGGGCGGTCTCGACGGCGTTGCAGACGGCGGGGTAGTCGGTTTTGGCGTCGTCGATGACGGCGAGTGCGAGTGCCTGATCGGCGTGCGCGTCAACGAAGATGTGGCAGATGCCGTCGGCGTGGCCGAGGACGGGGATACGGGTGTTGGCCTGGATATGCTCGACGAGAGCGCGGGAGCCGCGGGGGATGACGAGGTCGATGAGCCGGGAGAGATGGAGGAGTTCGGCGACCTGCTCGCGGCCGAGGATGAGAGCGACGGCGTCGGGTGGGATGCTGGTAGCGGCGAGGGCGTCGCGGATGACGTCGACGAGAGCGGCGGCGGTGCGCTCGACCTCTTTGCCGGGCTTGAGGAGGACGGCGTTGCCGGACTTGAGTGCGAGGGCGGCGATCTGAGTGACGGCGTCGGGGCGGGCCTCGAAGATGACGGCGAGGACGCCGAGGGGGACGGAGACTTTTTCAAGGTCGAGGCCGCGGTCGAGCTCGACGGCGTCGAGGCGGCGGCCGAGTGGATCGGGGAGGGCCGCTACGGCGCGAAGCTGGGCTATCATCTCGGCGAGCTTGTAAGGGGAAAGGGCGAGGCGGGCTTGGTTGGCGGGGGAGAGCTCGCCCGCGGCGACGAGGGCGTCGGCGGCCGCGAGATCTTCGGCGTTCGCGGAGAGGATGGGGACAGTCGACGCTTCGAGGGCCTGGGCAATAGCTTCGAGGGCCGCGTTGCGGTGTTCGGTGGAGAGCGGGGCGAGGGTGTGGGAGGCGTGCTTTGCTGCCTCGGCCACCGAGCGAGCATTTGTAACGGGATTTGTTCTGAACGCGGCTGGGGCGTTGATGCTTGTAACTTGATCTGTTACACGGTCGATCACTGGGCGTCTCCGGCTTCGATTTTGACCGGGAGGAAGGTGGTGCCGACCGGGGTTCGATCGGCGGCGTGGAGGCAGATACGTTCGAGGACCTGGGGGGTGCGGCCGTTGGCGATGATGGCGGTGCGGCCGGCCGCGGTGACGATGCGGGCGGCCTCAAGCTTGGAGGCCATGCCGCCGCGGCCGCGGCCGTTGCCGCCCTGGGCGTGGGCGCGGATCTGTTCGGTGATGGCCGGGACGACGGGTATGAGGGTGGCAGCGGGATCGGCGGGGCTGCGGTCAAAGAGGCCGTCGACGTCGGAGAGGAGGACGAGGAGATCGGCGTCGATGTGGGTCATGAGGAGGGCGGAGAGCTTGTCGTTGTCGCCGAAGATGCGGTCGTTTGAAGCGGCGCCGGCGGCCTGTGACGATTCGGCGGGGCGGTCGAGTTCGAGGGTGGAGACGGTGTCGTTCTCGTTGACGATGGGGATGACGCCGAGCGAGAGGAGGGCGTGGAGGGTGCGGCGGAGGTTGGCGTGGCGGGTGGGGTCGCGGAAGTCGTCTTCGGTGAGGAGGACCTGGGCGATGCGGCAGCCGAGGCGGTCGAAGGCGTCGTCGTAGATGCTCATGAGGCGGGACTGGCCGACGGCGGCGCAGGCCTGGATCTCAGCGAGGCCGGAGGGGCGATGGGCGAGGCCGAGGCGCTCGATGCCGAGGCCGATGGAGCCGGAGCTGACGACGAGGATCTCGTGGCCGAGTTCGCGGAGGGCGGCGATGGATTCGACGAGGCCGCAAAGGAGGCCGAGGGCGATGCGGCCATCGGGGCGCATAATGACGTTGGTGCCGAGCTTGACGACGATGCGGCGTAGCTGAGGTGAGGTGGTGGTGTTGATGCGGGTTTGCGGGTCGAGTTGCGGGGTGGTCAACCGGCACCTTCCTGAGCGGGTATGGCGGACGCGTGGTGAGGCACGGAAACAGAAAGGCAGCGGAATAAGCAGATCCCTACGGGATGACAACAAAAAGAACAGGCAATGGCAATGGCGTAACGAACAGGCAAATGCGTAACGTTCGTTTCCGCTCCTCCATGCTAGCAAGTAGGCGGTTGGTATGCTGAAGGAATAGCGATCATGTCTGCCTCCATCTCCAGCCGTCTGTCGAGTCGTGATGTCCTGGCGTTTGCGTGTGTTTACTTCTTTTGGGGGTCGACGTACACGGCGATTCGCGTGGCGGGGGTGCATCTGGCTCCGCCGCTGGTTGGAGCTTGTCGATCGAGTTTATCGACGGTGCTGCTGATTGGGATCTGCGTCGTGCGTGGAACGAGCCTGCGGGTGACGCGGAGGGAGGCGTGGCAGCTGGCGCTGGTGGGTGTGCTGTTTATGAGCGGCAACAATGTGCTGCTGACGTGGGCGGAGACGATGGTCGCGAGCGGTCTGGCGTCATTGGTGATCGCGACCATGCCGATCATGATTGCGCTGATGGAGGCCGGGCTGCCGGGCGGTGAGGCTTTGAACAAGCGCGGATGGGCGGGTGTTCTGCTGGGAACGGCGGGCATCCTGGCGCTGGTATGGCCGTCCTTGCAAGGGCCGGCGCCGGCCGGGGGACGGCATCTGTTTGCGTTTGGAGTGCTGCTGGTTGCGGCGCTGCTGTTTGCGGTGGGATCGGTGCTGGCGAGACGGTTCAAGTTCAAGATGGACATGTTTGTGGCGACCACGTGGCAGCTGGGGGCTTCGGCGGCGGTGAACCTGGTGATCGCGGTTGCTGGCGGAACCTTCACGACGGCGGTGTGGACGCGCCCGGGGGTGGAGGCGATCGCGTACCTCGCGGTGTTCGGAACGATCGTGGGGCTATCGGCTTACACGTACCTGCTGCAGCATGTGCCGGTGACGAAGGTGTCGACGTATGCGTTTGTGAACCCGATGATCGCGGTGCTGCTAGGGCTGGTGCTGCTGCATGAGCGGCTGGCGCCGACGGAGATGCTGGGGATGGGAATTATCGTGGCAGCGGTGGCGATGGTGATCCTGTCGCGGGTGAAGCGGAACGCGGGTGGACACGGTGGGGAGATGGAGGATGCGACGGCGGAGTTGAGCGAGGTCTGAACCCTGTGTTGAGGCGGTGTTAGGCTCAGATGCTGTTCTTAGTCGGTGTTGGCGGGGTGAGGTGTTATGGAAGATTTGGGCAGCAAGGCCGGGGTAGTGAAGACCGACAAGGAGAATTTCGCGCAGGGGGTCGCATCCACCTTCAGTGTCCTGGTGATCTGGATGTTCGTGGTGACGTTTTGCTTTCAGAACTTCGTGATTCCATCGTCCTCGATGGCGAGTACGCTGCTGGTCGGGGATCATGTTCTGGTCGATCATGTGAGCCTCGCGCCCCCGGCCGGGTGGGCCCACATGGTGCCGTACAGTGAGGTTCGCCGCGGCGATGTGGTGGTGTTTTACAAGCCGACGACGGAGTTGAATGGCGAACATCTGGTGCTGGTGAAGCGGGTGATCGGGATCCCTGGCGACCGTGTGCACCTTCGGAGCGGGATCGTGTTCCTCAACGGAGTTGCGCAGGATGAGCCGCAGGCAGCGAAGCCCACTTCCGCGAACTACGACCCGTATCGCGACGACTTCCCTTCTGTACCGCCCTCCCAAAGACTGGGCGTGACGGCGGCGTGGTCGAACGATCTGCCGACGCATGTTGAAGGGGAGGATCTCGTGGTTCCTCCCGAGAGCTACTTCGTTATGGGCGACAACCGAACGAATAGCACGGATGGGCGGTTCTGGGGCTTCCTGCCACGATCGAACCTGCTCGGACGACCGCTGTTTGTGTACTGGTCGTTTGCGACGCCGGAGGGCCAGATCGACAAGGCAACGCTGTCAGAAGAGGCTGCGTTCGCGGTGCATGAGGCGATTCATTTCTTCGACGAGACGCGTTGGCGGCGGACCTTGCACGTGGTGAGGTAACGGAAGGGAGTGAAAGCGGTATGGAGACGGTGAAAGATGGAGGATGCCACGGCGGAGTTGAGAGAGGTCTAGGCTATTGGGTCCGGCATCACGGAGCTGCCTGGGCGTTGCCATTGCGAACGTGTAACGGGTAAAGGACCGCAGGGGACTGACGACCGAAGGCGACGGTGCTCTTTGTAATGTTGTCGAGCATGCTGATGTTGTTCGAGGTGAAGAACCAGACAAGCAGGTGGTTGTTCCAGTTGGTGGAGAGGCCCATGGTGAAGATGGTGAACGGGCTAGTCTCACCCTCGGATTTCAGGTGACCCTGGGCAGCGGCGATGTGGACCCGTTGGCGGTCGACGTTGTACGAGGCCGGCTCAATGATGCGCGACATGCGCGGTGTCTTTTCGACGACCTCGGCCAACCGGGTCAGGATGTTGTTCGCATCGGCGTTGCCTTGCTCGGCGACACAGTGGAGGTCGAGCTCGGCGAGGAGAATGGTGGCGGTGGTGGTGGGAGTGACCTGCACATGCGTTGATCCGTCGGGCGAGGTCTCGGCTGTGGAGGTCGCTCCGGCCTGGGACTCGGGTGTCTTGACGAGAAGGAGGGGGTGCAGGCAGGCGGTGGCGCGGGAAAGGGCGGGATCGGAGTCGGCGGAGATGCCGAGGACGTTGAGGTGGCCGTCGGCGATGGCCTGTGCGGGGTCGGTCTCGTGCAGGGTTGAAGGGTAGGTGAAGCGGAGGTTAAGGGCTTCGCTGGTGAAGGTTGTGGTGTCAGGTGGGGCGGGTGCCTGCGCGGGAGCGCTGAGGGGCAGGTTGGGGACCAGGAGAAGTGCGAGCAGTGAAAAAAGCAGGGCGACGAAGCATGCGGGTTAGCGTAACACTGTTGCCCGTGGTCCGGCACCTACTTCCGCTTCCAGCGGACGCCGTCTTTCGCGTCTTCGAGGAGAATGCCCTTGGCGAGGAGGTCGTTGCGGATAGCGTCGGCGCGGGCGAAGTTGCGCTGCTTTTTGGCGAGGGTGCGGTCGGCGACCAGGGCATCGATCTCGGCGTCGGGAAGGGCGAGGGTGGCGAGGAGATCGGGGTCAGCCTCGTTGAGGCGGCCTTCTCGTTCGGCCCAGGCGAGGGCGGCGCGGGTGTGTTCGGCGTCGCGGTCGTCGAGGACGGCGAAGATCTGATCGAAGAGGTTGAGGACGGCGAGGATTTGGACGGCGTTGCCGCGGCGCAGGGTCCCGTGGTCGGCGGCGGTGTTGGCGGCGCGGACGAGATCGAAGATAGCGGCGCGGGCTTCGGCGGTGTTGAGGTCGTTGGCGAGGGCCGCGATGTAGATTTCGGCGGCGCGGGTGGTGGCGGCTTCGATTGCGGGGTCGATGCCTTCGGGGAAGGTGGCGGTTCGAGACGCAGGTCCTTCGACTCCGGCTGCGCCTTCGCTCAGGTTGACAGTGTTGTGGGGGGCTGCGCCTTCGCTGAGAATGACAGGCTTTGTGGGAGCGCCTGCGCCCTTGAGCATGCGTCCGTGAAAGGTGCGGAGGCGGTCGATGGCGTTGGTGGAGGCGACGAGGTCTTCGAAGGTGAAGTTGAGCTGGTGGCGGTAGGGGACGCTGATGAGCAGGAAGCGGATGGCGGAGGCGCGGTAGCCGCGCAGGAGGAGGTCGCGGAGGGTATGGAAGTTGCCCTCGGACTTGGACATCTTCCTGCCTTCGACGAGGAGGAAGCGGACGTGCATCCAGTGGCGGGCGAAGGTCTGGCCGGAGGCGCACTCGGACTGGGCGATCTCGTTTTCGTGGTGCGGGAACATGAGGTCTTCGCCGCCGGCGTGGAGGTCGAAGTTCTGTCCGAGGAACCTGGTGGCCATGGCGGAGCACTCGATGTGCCAGCCGGGGCGGCCGTGACCGAGAGGGGTATCCCAGGAGGGCTCATCGTTTTTGACGGCTTTCCAGAGGGCGAAGTCACGGGCGGCATCCTTTTCGTACTCGTCGAGGTCGACGCGTGCCCCATCCTCGATGTTGTCGAGGTCTTTCTTGGAGAGCTTGCCGTAGCTGGGATCACGGGCGAGGCGGAAGTACCAGGAGCCGTCCTCGGCCTGGTAGGCGATGTCTTTGGCGGCGAGCTGCTGAATGAGGGCGACCATCTCGGGGATGCAATCCGTGGCGTGGGCGATGTGTTCAGGGCGCTCGATGGAGAGGGCGTCGAGGTCTTCGAAGAAGGCCTGCTCGTAGATGCGGGAGTAGACGTCGATGGGGAGATTGACGGCGGCCGCGTTGCGGATGATCTTGTCATCGACGTCGGTGATGTTCATGACGTGCTCCGTGGCGACGCCCTGTTGATGGAGGAAACGGCGGAGGACGTCGACATGGAGAAAGGTGCGGAAGTTGCCGATGTGGCCGTAGTCGTAGACCGTGGGGCCGCAGCAGTACATGCGGAGGGCGGGGGCGCCGACGGGCGCGAGGGGCTGGATGGTGCCGCTGAGGGTGTTGAACAGATCGAGTGTCGCCACGTGGCTTGGGGTGCCTTACCGCAGCCGCGTGCGCGGTGCTCTGGGTGGGGTTTGCTTCGATGATTTTAGCTGATGGGTTCTGGGCGAGGTGAGATGGTCAGCCAAGGCGGAGCTGGGGTGTGGCGGTGAGGTCGTCGGAGGCGAAGTCCTGGGCGAGGAGTCTGGGCCAGGCTGCAGCGGCGATCATGGCGGCATTGTCGGTCGAGAGGGCGAGGGATGGAAAGGCCATGGGAAGCTGGCGGCGGTCTGCCTCAGCGGTGAAGCGGCGACGGAGCTCGGAGTTGGCGGCGACACCGCCGCAGACGAGAATGGCGCGGGCGTTGAAGTGCCGGGCGGCGGCGAAGGTCTGCTTGAGGAGGTTGCCGACGACGGCATGCTGGAAGCTGGCGAGGAGGTCGAGGGTTTGGGCATCGAGGAGGCGGTTGGCGATGAGGTCCGCGATGGTCTCGGCGGTGGGCGCGAGCGGGTGTGTGACCGGACGGCGTTGCTCGATGGCGGACTGCATGTGGTGGGCCTGGGTGTAGCGGAGGACGCCGGTTTTTATGCCGGAGAAGGAGAAGTCGAAGCGCGGGTCGGCTGAGATGTGAGTGGGGGCAAATACAGGGGTCTCTCCAATGCGCAGCTTCGCTGCTTCGGTCGAAATGACGGCGGCTTGCGTAGGGGCGAATTGAGGTAGATGGACGCGGTACTTGATAGGGGAGAAGGTGAAGGGGATGGCGCGGGGGTTACCGAGGGGGGCTAGACGGTCGATCCAGGGGCCGCCGGGGTAGCCGAGGCCGAGGAGCTTGGCGACCTTGTCGAAGGCTTCGCCGGCGGCGTCGTCGACGGTTCGGCCTATGTTGCGGAACTCCCAAACCGGGGGGGAGCTATCTTGGGAAGATGGCTGCTGGTGGGCGAGGTAGAGGTGGGTGTGGCCTCCGGAGACGACAAGGGCGAGGATGGGAGTTTGGAGGCTTCCCGAGAACGGGCCGCTGGACCCCACCCTTTCCGGCGGTGAGACTGCCGGAGAGGATGAGGCACCCGTGGTTCGTTCCGGCTCGGCGAAAAAGGATGGGGCAGTGGAGGTGCCGCTGAGATGGGCGGCGTGGTTCATGAGGACGGCGTGGATGTGGCCTTCGAGGTGGTTGATGGCGATGAGGGGTTTGCCGAGGCCGAAGGCGAGGGTTTTGGCGTAGGTGATGCCGACGAGGAGGGCACCGGCGAGGCCAGGGCCGCGGGTAACGGCGATGGCCTCGAGATCTTCTAAACGGATGCCGGCTTCAGCGATGGCGGCGCGGACGACGGGGACGATGTTGCGGAGGTGCTCGCGGGAGGCGAGCTCGGGGACGACGCCGCCGTAGTTGGCGTGTAGGGCGATCTGGCTGGCCACGATGTTGGAGAGGGTCTCCGCGCCGCGGCGGACGACGGCGGCGGCGGTCTCGTCGCAGGAAGACTCTATGCCGAGGATGAGGCCGGACCGGACGGGAGCATCGGGCATCTATACATTTTAGGTGAAGGTGGCGGGGCGTTTAGGCGAGGTAGCGGGTTTGGCTGAATGGCGTGAGAGCGCGAGGTACCTGGCGGCGCGAGAGATCGTGCTGAAGCTGCGGGCGGCGGGGCATGCGGCTTATTTTGCGGGCGGGTGTGTGCGGGACATGCTGCTGGGGCTGCAGGCGAAGGACTTCGACGTGGCGACGAGCGCGACGCCGGAGGTGGCGATCGGGCTGTTTGAGAAGACGTTTGCGGTGGGAGCGCATTTTGGGGTGGTGCTGGTTTGCCTGCCGGGCGAGGGTGGAGAGATTGCAACCGAAGTGGCTACATTTCGGAATGACGGGGTGTATACGGATGGGCGGCGGCCGGATACGGTGCAGTTCTCGACCGAGGCGCGGGAGGATGTGGTTCGAAGGGACTTCACGATCAACGGGATGCTTTTGGATCCGGTGAAACTGGAGCAGACGGGTGATGTGGCGGGGGCGGTGCTCGATTTCGTGGGTGGGCGAGGGGATTTGACGGCTGGGGTGGTGCGTGCGATCGGGGATGCGCGCGTGCGGTTTGCGGAGGACAAGCTGCGGATGCTGCGGGGGGTGCGGTTCGCGGCGCGGCTGGGGTTTGCGATCGAGGCCGGGACGATAGGGGCCGTGCAGGAGCGGGCGCACGAGATCAGGCAGGTAAGCTGCGAGCGCATCCGGGAGGAGCTGACGCGAATGCTGACGGAGGGGCATGCGCGGCGGGCGTTCGAGCTGATGGATGATGCGGGGCTGCTGCGCGAGGTGTTGCCGGAGGCGGTGAGGATGCATGGTGTGGAGCAGCCGCCGGAGTGGCATCCCGAGGGTGACGTATGGGTGCATACGATGCTGCTGCTGGAAGGGCTTGAGCCGGGGTGCTCCCCTACGCTGGCATGGGGGGCGCTGCTGCACGATATTGGGAAGCCGGCTACGTTTCAGATCGATCGGACGGGATCGATGCCGGAGATGCCAAGGGAGCGCATCCGGTTCAGCGGGCATGTGGAGGTGGGAGTGCGGGTGGCGGAGGAGATCCTGCGACGGCTGCGGTTCTCCAATGAGGAGACGGAGCAGATCGTTGCGCTGGTGAAGAATCACATGCGGTTCGGCGACGTGCTGGAGATGCGGGAGTCGACGTTGAAGCGGTTTCTCCGGCTGCCGAAATTCGACGAGCACCTGCAGCTGCACTGGCTGGATTGCACGGCGTGCCATGGCCGGCTGGGGCTATGGGAGTTTGCGCGGGCGGCGAAGGCGCGGTATGAGGCGGAGCCAGGGCAGGCGATGCGGCCAAAGCTGCTGGTGACGGGGCGGGATCTGATCGCAAATGGTTACAAACCCGGACCGAGGTTCAAAGAGATGTTGGAAGTGGCGGAGGATTGGCAGCTCGAGGGACTGGTAACGACCACGGAGGAGGGAGTGAAACTTGTTCGGGAGAGGTTTGGGGATGTTGTCCCAGCCGAAGCGGACGCAGAGATTGCCGAGGCGAGCGCAGGAGCGCAGAGAGGAGCGGGGCGTGATGTGTTCGAGGTGGTGGTGATCGGTGCGGGTATGGCCGGGCTGACGTGTGCTCGGGCGTTGGCGGAGCGGGGACTGAAGGTGCTAGTGCTGGAGGCGAGGGAGAGGGTGGGTGGGCGTATCTCCACGGTGCGGGCTGGCGATGGAGAGCCGAGGGAGCTGGGGGCGGAGTTTATGCATGGGCGGCCGGCGGAGCTGATGGCTCTGATTGCGGAGGCTGGCTGCGAGGTGTATGAGCGGGATGGGGCCCAGATCTGTCTTGACGATGGAGGGCTGAGGGAGTGTGACGACGAGATGGAGGCGGCGTTCGGTCCGCTGGAGGAGTTGAAGGAGTTCTCCGGGGAGGATATGAGCTTTATCGATTATCTCGATCGCGAGGGAGTTGCCGGGGAGGAGCGCGGAAGTGCTGTGGGGTATGTCGAGGGCTTCAATGCGGCGGATGCGCGGGTGGCGAGTGTTCGTGCGCTGGGGATGCAACAGGTGGCGGAGGATGCGATCGGCGGGGACCGGGTGTACCGAGTGCGGGGCGGGTATGACCAGCTGCCGGAGTACCTGGCGAGACGGATCCGGGAGCTCGGGGGCGAGGTGCGAACGGGAGTTCGGGTGCGGAGTGTTCTGCGGCAGCAGGGGCGGGTTGAGCTGGGAACGGACTGGGGCGAGATTGTGGCGAAGCGGGCGGTGATTACTCTGCCGCTGGGAGTTCTGCTGAGGGGTGATGTGGAGTTTTCGCCGAAGCCTGAGGGTGTGCTGCGGGCGGCGGCGCAGATGCGGATGGGAGAGGTTTGCCGGTTCACGATGATGTTTCGGGAACGATTCTGGGAGAAGCTGGAGCCGCAGCCGGCGATGCGCGAGCTCAGCTTTCTGTTCACGCTTGAGGAGTTGCTGTCGGTGTGGTGGACGGTGCATCCGGAGCTGAGCAGGAGCTTGACCGGGTGGGTGGGAGGGCCGCGGGCAGAGGCTTTGCTGGGCAAGAATAGCGAGGAGCTGGGGCGAGAGGCTTGTGCGGTGCTGGGCAGGCTATTCGGAGTGGGGGAGGAGTTTGTGCGGGGGCAGATGGTAGGGTGCTATGCGCATGACTGGAGTGCGGACGAGTTTTCGCGCGGGGCTTACAGCTATGTCGCGGTGGGTGGGGCGGAGGCTTCTCGGGTAATGAGCGAGCCGGTTGATGGGACCCTTTACTTTGCGGGCGAGCATACGGATGTGACCGGGCACTGGGGGACGGTGCATGGAGCGATGCGAAGTGGTCTGCGGGCGGCGGGGCAGGTGCTAGGAGAGTAGCGAGGGCCGAATTGCTCGTACAGCTTCGGACCTCATCCTTTCCGGCGGTGAGGCTGCCGGAGAAGATGGGCACCCGAGCTCTTGCAGGGCTACGGGGTGGTTGGATTGGCTAGCAGTTTGTCGACGCGGGTGCGGAGGTTTTGGGCGTCGAAGGGGGCGTGGACCTTGGCGTCATTGTCGAAGTAGACAAAGACGTCTCGGGGTTGGGTGGGGGCGAGGGTGGGGTGGATGCGGCGGGCGGGGGCGAGGTCTGGAGGTGTGTCTCCGCGTGCCCAGGTGACGATGCGTTCAGCCCAGAGGTCGAGGGCTTGATCGGTGTAGTTGCTGCAGTAGAGCTGCTCCGAACCGTGTAGGCGGAGGTAGACGAGGGAGGAGGTTGCGTCGAGCAGGAGCGGCCAATCGGGGGTGTCGGCGACGACGAGCCCGATGTCGTGCTCGCGGAGGAGGTCGATGAACTCGGGAGCGGCGAAGCTTTCGTGGCGGATCTCGACGACGTGGCGGAGGGGGATGTTGACGGGCGCCTCAAGGACGGAGCGAGGGATCATGCGGTCGTCGCAGCGCTTCGCCAGCGTGGCGGCCTGCCCTGTGGTGCGGGGGAGGAGGCGGAAGAAGTTGGCGAAGCGGCCGGGGTCGAAGCGCATCTGCGGAGGGAACTGCCAGAGGATGGGGCCGAGCTTAGGGCCGAGCGCGAGGAAGCCGCTGGCGAGGAGGTTGAAGAAGGCCTGATCGATGCCGCGGAGCTTCTTCATGTGGGTGATGAAGCGGGAGCCTTTGATGGAGAAGACGAAGTCTTCGGGGGTTTCGCGGGCCCAGTTCTGGAAGCTGGTGTGGTGCTGGAGGGAGTAGAAGGTGCCGTTGATCTCGATGGTGTTGAAGGTTTGGGAGGCGAACTCGAGCTCGCGGCGCTGCTGGAGTTTGGGGGGATAGAAGACGCCGCGCCAGCCCTTGTAGCGCCACCCGGAGATGCCGATGCGGATCTCGCCAAGAAGCAGTGGGGGAACGGACTTTTGCGGTGATGGGGGCATGGTTGGGAGCCTTATGTCCTGCCTCCATCGGGGTGGAGACCACCCTAGAGACGGTGAAATCGTATCTAGGGTGGGGCACCCGGTTTGGGGCTCAGCGGACTGCTTTGGGGTACGAGGCTTTGTCTCCTAGACGGGCATTCTGCCGCCTGTGGCTCCGTAGATCTCGCCGGAGACGTAGCTGGCGTCTTCGCTGGCGAGGAAGACGAAGAGGTGGGCGAGTTCGACCGGTTGCGCGGGGCGGCCGAAGACGGTGGTCTCTCCGAACTTCGCGACTTTCTCGGCGGGCATGGTGGCGGGGATCAGCGGTGTCCAGACAGGACCGGGAGCGACTCCGTTGACGCGGACGCCCTTATCTTTCGCCAGCTTGGCCAGGCTCTTGGTGAGGTTGGCAATGGCCGCCTTGGTGGCCGCGTAGGCGAGGAGACCGGGCTCGGGGGTGAAGGCTTCGATGGAGGTGGTGTTGATGATGCTGGCGCCCGGTTTGAGGACTGCAAGCGCGGCCTGGGTGAGGAAGAAGGTGCCGAAGACGTTGGTGCGGAAGGTGCGGTCGAGCTCTTCGGGGCTGACGTCCTCAATGTTTTGGCGGACCATTTGAAAGGCTGCGTTGTTGACGACGATATCGAGCCGGCCGAGGCGATTGATGGCGGCGGAGACGAGCGAGCGGGAGTAGGTGGGGTCCTGGAGGTCTCCGGGAACACAGATTGCTTTTCGCCCGGACTTTTCAATGATCTCGGAGACGGACTGGGCGTCGTTCTGCTCGCTGGGGAGGTAGCTGAGAACGACGTCGGCACCTTCCCGGGCGAATGCGATAGCTACGGCGCGGCCGATCCCTGAGTCGCCGCCGGTGATGATGGCGACTCGATCGGTAAGGCGGTTGCGGCCGATGTAGCTGGTCTCTCCATGGTCCGCGGGAGGATCGAGGGCCTGAACGGTTCCGGGATGCTGCTGTGTTTGTTCCTTGAAGGGCGGCTTGGGACCCAGTTCACGAGGGTCGGGATTGGCATTGGTGGTCAAGGGTGATCTCCGTTGATGTTTTTTCGGCTCACCGCCGTTCGGAGCCATGGGCGTTCGATGCAGATGAGCCGGACCTCGACAAAACGGAGGAGGAGGAACAATATTGCGGCGTGAAGTGCAGCTAACACTTTCTGGGCGCGCCTGCATCAGACGGGGAATGTCTACGAAGTCTCTGCTGAACACGCCTCCGGACTCGACGCTCGATACCCAGATCACGATCAACGGTGTGCAGGCGCAAGCCCATGCGGGCGAACGTTTAATCGACGCGTTGATGCGGAAGTCCGAGCAGACCTCAGCGAAGATGATCCCGCATGTGTGCTACCTAGGACAGATGGGGCCGATCGACACGTGCGACACCTGCATGGTGGAGGTTGGCGGGGAGCTGGTGCGGTCCTGCTCGACGACGGTGACGCCGGGGATGGCGGTGAGGACGGAGGGTGGGCGCGTGGATGTGGCGCAGCGCGAGGCGTTCGACCGACTGCTGCAGAATCACATGCTGTATTGCACGGTGTGCGACAACAACAATCAGAACTGCACGGTGCACAACGCAACGGCGGACCTGGATGTGAAGCACCAGGCGCGGCCGTTTCTAGAGAAGCCGTACCAGAAGGACATGTCGAATCCGTTCTACCGGTACGATCCGGACCAGTGTATTCTGTGCGGGCGATGCGTGGAGAGCTGCCAGAATGTGCAGGTGAATGAGACGCTCTCGATTGACTGGGAGAGCGACCACCCGCGGGTGTTGTGGGATGGTGGGCAGGAGATTGCGGGATCCAGCTGCGTGAGCTGTGGCCACTGCGTCACGGTGTGTCCGTGCAATGCGCTGATGGAGAAGTCGATGCTGGGCCATGCGGGATACCTGACGAACCTGCCGGCGAAGGTGCTGGACGACATGATCGAGGTGGTGAAGGGGGTCGAGCCAAACACTGGATACGGGCCGATCCTGGCTCTCTCGGAGGTGGAAGCGGAGATGCGGAACGAGCGGGTGAAGCGGACCAAGACGGTGTGCACGTACTGCGGCGTGGGATGCAGCTTCGACGTGTGGACGAGGGACCGGCACATCCTGAAGATCGAACCGGCGAATGGGCCGGCAAATGGCATTTCCACGTGCGTGAAGGGCAAGTTTGCCTGGGATTACGTGAATGCCGACGATCGCTTGACAAAGCCGTTGCTGCGGAAGGGGGAGACCTTCGTCGAGATCACGTGGGACGAGGCGTTGGATGTGATCGCGGAAAAGTTCATGACCACGAAGAAGGAACACGGCCCGGACGCCCTGGCGTTTATCGCCTCCTCGAAGTGTACGAATGAGGAGAGCTATCTGATGCAGAAGCTGGCCCGGGCGGTGATCGGGACGAACAACATCGACAACTGCAGCCGGTACTGCCAGACACCGGCGACGATGGGTCTGCAACGGACTGTGAAGTACGGCGGAGACTCGGGATCGATCTCGGACATAGAGCATGCGGCGCTGGTAGTGATTGTGGGGTCGAACACGGCGGAGAGTCATCCGGTGCTGGCGACCCGGATCAAGCGATCGCATAAGCATCGCGGACAGCGGCTCATCGTCTCCGACCTGCGGAAGCACGAGATGGCGGAGCGCGCGGATATCTTTATGCGGCCGCACCCTTCGACGGATGCGGTGTGGATGTCGGCGATGTCGAAGTACATCATCGACAATGGCCTGGCCAAGATGGAGTTTATCGACCGGTGGGTGAACCACTTTGACGAGTACAAGGCATCGCTTGAGTCGTTCACGATGGAGTATGCGGAAAAGGTCACGGGGATCCCGCAGGAGACGCTGATCACGGTGGCGCGGGAGATTGCGACGTCCGAGAGCGTCTGCATTCTGTGGGCGATGGGTGTGACGCAGCACTGCGGCGGGTCGGATACGTCGACGGCCATTTCGAACCTGCTGCTGGTGACGGGCAACTACATGCGGACCGGGACGGGAGCCTACCCGCTGCGTGGTCACAACAACGTGCAGGGCGCGAGCGACTTTGGATCGATGCCGAACATCTATTCGGGCTACCAGCATGTGGATGACGAGGACGTTCGACTTAAATTCGAGGCGGACTGGGGCGTGACGCTGCCGACGAAAAAGGGTCTCGACAATCACGAGATGATCGAGGCGATCAAGCGTGGCGAGCTGAAGGTGTTGTATATCAAGGGCGAGGACACGATCACGTCAGATTCGAACGCGGGCGATGTGGGCGAGGCACTGCGTATGCTGGACTTTCTGATCGTGCAGGACGTGAACTTCTCGGAGACGGCGGCGTATGCGGACCTCGTGCTTCCGGCGAGCCCGTCGCTCGAAAAAGAGGGCACGTTCACGAGCACGGAGCGAAGGATTCAGCGACTCTACAAGGCGCTCGATCCGCTGGGCGAATCGAAGCCGGATTGGGAGATTATTCAACTGATCGCCGAAAGGCTGGGAGGAGCGGGACATTGGGGGTACAAGCATCCGTCGGATGTGATGGACGAGGTGGCACGGCTGACGCCCCTGTTTGCGGGAGTCACGTATGAGCGCCTGGAGGGATACAAGAGCCTGCAGTGGCCAGTGGCGAAGGATGGGACGGATACCCCGCTGCTGTTCAAGGATGGGTTCCCTTTCCCGGATGGCAAGGCAAAGTTTTACCCGATTGAATATCTGCCTCCCTCGGAGGAGATGACAGAGACCTACGATCTGCACTTGAATAATGGCCGGTTGCTGGAGCACTTTGAACAAGGGAGTATGACATATCGTTCGCCGGGTATACGCGAGATTACACCGCGGACGTTTGTGGAGGTATCGCCGGAGCTGGCAACGGAGCGGGGCATAACCAGCGGTCGCCATGTGCAGCTGAAATCGCCATACGGGCAGCTAAGAGTTCAGGTGCTGGTGACGGATCGCGTCCAGGGCAAGCAGCTCTACATGCCGATGAACTCGACGATAGAGCCGGTGAACAAGCTAACTGGAAGCCATACGGACCGGGCCACGCATACCCCAGCCTTCAAGGAGACGGCGGTGCAGATGACGGTGCTTCCGGAGCAGGGCGAGAATCCGTTGCCACGGCAGAACTTTCGCTGGGGCAAACGGACACCGCAGCCGGGTGTCGAGGTAGAGCGGAAGTGGGCCAGGAAGGATTACTGGCTTCCCGGAACCAAGCGGGACGACAAGCTGGTGCAGATCAAGTCCACCACGGTTTGAGGGTAGTTCAATATCAGGTGCAGAGGTTGCAGGAGAGTGATGTATGGCGAATCCGATAGCGTTCAAGCCGAACCCGGTGGATCCGAAGCTGGAGTTAGAGCGGCGACTAGCCGAAGCTCCCATGGAGCATGGGGAGGCGACCCTGGTAGCGTGGGATGTGCTGCAGACGGCACACGACGAAGGCATGCTGGATCTGCTGCAAGGGCTGATTGGCGCAAAAGACACCATTGCGGGCAAACTGGCCGAGTATGCCAAGCTGCCCGAGGGTGTGGCGGGAATGCGGAACTTCCTGGCGTTTGCCAAGATACTGACCGCACTCGATCCGGAGGTGCTGAACTGCCTGGCAAATGCGCTGAGTACCGCCTCTATCGAGCATAAGCGGGAGCTGAAGCCCCCGAGCCTGTTTCAACTGATTCGGCGCGTGAGAAGTGAGGACAGCCGCAGGGGGCTCTCGTTTCTGACGTTGATGCTGTCCGGGCTGGGGCAGTCTTTGAAGGATTAATGTGATGAACTATGGGTGTGACTGCCCCTTTTAGTTTTGGCCAAGCACCTAGACTCGTCGATGTGGGACGCGGCAAACTGTTCCTCATCGCGGGACCGTGCGTCATCGAGAGTGAGGCTCACGCTCGAACGATGGCTGATGGAATTCAGCGGATTGCAGCAGAGCTGCGCGTGCCTTATGTCTTCAAGGCAAGCTACGACAAGGCGAATCGGACCTCGATCAAGAGCTTTCGGGGGCCGGGGCTGGTCGAGGGTGCGCGTATCCTGCGGCAGATTGGGTTGAGCACGGGGTTGCCGGTGCTGACGGACGTGCATACGCCGGAGGATTGCGCTCGCGTGTCGGATTGCCTGGGCGAGGTCGAGGCGATGCTGCAGATTCCAGCCTTCCTCTGCCGGCAGACGGATCTGCTGGTCGCCGCGGCGAAGACCGGGCGAGCCATCAACGTCAAGAAGGGGCAGTTTGTGGCGCCATGGGATATGCGCCATGCGGTGGGGAAGATTCGCGAGAGTGGAAACGAGCGGGTATGCCTTACGGAGCGCGGCGCGAGTTTTGGGTACAACAACCTGGTGGTGGATATGCGATCGCTGCCGGTGATGCGTGAGTTCGCGCCGGTAGTTTTTGATGGGACGCATTCCGTGCAGACGCCGAGTGCGGGGAATGGTGTGAGCGGAGGGCAGCCGGAGTTTATTCCGGTGCTGGCGCGAGCCGCGGTGGCCGCAGGGGTGGATGGAGTATTTCTCGAAGTGCACGACGATCCGGCCTGCGCAAAGAGCGATGGAGCCAACGCACTGCAATTGGACAGGCTGCGGGGCGTCCTCGAGGAACTGCTGCGAGTCCAAGCAGCGGTGGTGACAACATCGGGTCTGTAACCGGGAACGGCGTGGGCCAACCGACCGCCGCTGATCCCCAAAATTCTGCTAACAGCAAAAAAACGGCCCCTCGCGTGAGGGGCCAATCTGCCTTGGTTCTCTCTGGTTAGGAGAGTGTTTTGCGAGTGCGATCTGAGCCGCTGTCTCTGCAAACTTGAGGGGATGGTGATTCTCTAACACCACCCTGGAGGACTGGTGCCGCCTTACTGATTCGATGGCGGATTGCTCGTTCCCGTCTGCTGGTTCTGCGTGGGGGACGTGGTGGAGCTGTTTGCAGTGGTCTTATCCATGGTTGCCAGACTGTTGTGCAGCAGGGTGACGCGGACGCCATTGGTGAGAGGCTTGTCGCCGTCAGTTGCTGCCTTGGTGGTGTTCTTCCCGAGACCGCTCTTATAAATTCGGTAGACCGGAACCTGGTGCTCAGTTACGAGGTAGCGAACGACCGAGTCTGCCATTGCCTGCGAGGCCTGTACCCCTGACCGGCTGTAACCCTGGACCTCTACGATGTAGCCCTTTTCATTGCTGAGCTTGGTGGCAACATCGTCTAGGTTTGCCTTGGCAGTCTTGCCAAGGGTGGTATGGCCTGGGGCAAAAGGAACGGTCGCAGAGCTGACCTCTTGGTACTGGTCAAGATTGCTAATAGTGCCGTGAAGGGCGTCCGTGCGGGTGCTTGCGGTTCCTGCAAGCGTGTTCGCCGAGCTGGCGCGGTTGGCGGCATCCTGCGCGTGCTGATCAGCGAGTGCAGCGGCCGAGTTTGCCTTGGTGATACCGGACTGGGCGCGGCTATCGACATCATGAATATCGTTGCGGTTCTTCGCCTGAAGCTGATCGAGCTCGTTGGTCCGATCCTTGATGGGCGTTATCTGCCGGTTGACCCACTTTTTGCGAGCGAACGGATTGACGTGACCCCAGAAGCCTTCCTTTGACTGCATTTCCAGCGGCTTGCCGGTGGCGTAGGTGCCACTGTCGTTCGGGTTGATCGTGCTGCTGGTGCTAGCGGCGGCCGGATCGGTGGAGGTCGTTGACTGAGTGGATTGTGGTGTGGGGGTGGTCTGACTGGACTGCGCCATAGCAGGGAGGGTAAGCGCACCGCTGAGCATGAGCGCTGAAAGGACATATTTGTTCGAGATGTTTGTCATAAGTAGCTCCTTGGGTAGGTGCAGCATCTTGCTGCGCCTGGAGACCCTACCCACAGTGCATCGTGCCAATGCTAAGAGCAAGCCGCTCGCCAAACCTGTTGATGGTGCTAACTGCAACAATCTTCACAACTCTGCGCCAGATTCAACGGGCCTAACATGGCTGGCTGGTCCGTTTTGGCGGGTAGTTTTTACGCGGTCCGGTAAGTATTGCCGGGGGGAGCGGAGCGACGAAGCACTTGGACTGGACTACCGGGTCGTGACCCGAACCACGTGGATCTCGGGCACTTGGAGGTTCCAGTTTCCCGGGATTGCCTCGAAGATCAACCGAAACTCGTGGGTGTCCCCAGGGGGGAGGGGAGCGGCAGAGACCGGCTGCGTATCGACGTACGGCTCACGGGTGCGGACGAGCGAGATGGGAAGGCTCTCGATACGCGGGGGCAGGCCCTCATCGTTGCGGAAGAAGACCTGCACGATCGCCCCGGTGACGGTCCTGGGACCGGTGTTCTGGAGGCGGCCGTCGATAAAGGTGGACTTGCCGCCGGAGAGACTGGTGGACTCGCTCATCACGATGCCTGTGATGGGTAGGCTGGCGGCGTACGGATCGAGAGGCAGGACCGCGTTGGAGGAGGGCTCCGGGTGACGACGGCCGGCGATGATGAGCCCAGCGAGGATGGCGACGACAATAAGGCCCGCGACGGACCACGCGGCGACGGGGAGGTTGCGCGCGGGAGGGGTGGCCGGGGAGGAGAGTACGCCGGTGGGTGTCTGGGGCGTTAGTTCCTGGGGCGTAATGGGAGGAGGCGAGTCGCTCATACGGCGAGATTCTATACCGCTCGGGAACCTACCGGCGGCGACTGGGAGAGGTCCCTCTCCCTGGAGAGCTATCTCTGATTTCCGAGCATCTTGGAGCGGGAATTTGCAAGATGGGGGCTTGACCCGGTGCTGTGATCGAATGTTTGGGCGTAGAAAGTTGGTCAGCGGAAGCTGGCTCGTTTCGCTCGCTGGCGAAAGTCCTCCCCACGCATTTCGACGACGACGCACATTTCCTGCAGGCGGGAGCGCATCCGTTCGCCGATCTGATCGCCCAGAGTGAGACGACGCATGGCTCTTCGATGTTCAGCAAGCTGGCTGGTCTGTTCGCCTTCGCGAGCCTGAAAGCTAATCGCATTGGGATAGTTGGTGGTGATGATGGTGGAGCGATTTTCGTTGTAACGGCTGTTGAGGATGTACGACGTTGTGTCCCAGGTCCAGTCACTCGGCGTGATGTCTCCCAAGTCGTCGAGAACGAGGAGATCGCAAGCGATAACGGAGCGAAGCAGCTTGTCCTCGGCTCCGGCGACATGCGCGTCGTAGAAGGAGCGGACCTTATCGAGCAGCTCCTTATGCTCCCAGAAGAATCCTATGGCGCCGCGATGCTCGACGACGTACTTGAGCACACTCACGGCGAGATGGGTCTTCCCCAGGCCGCTGGATCCCGTAAAAAGGATTCCGTTTCCACGCGTCTCCGCGGGATAGCCGTTGGCGAATCTATGCGCCATGAGGAAGGCGGCCGAAAGGCTTTCGTCGGTCGCATCGTAGTCGAAGTCGCCCAGAGAGCAGGCGGTGTATCGGGGGGGAATACGGGCCTGATCGAGGTTTCGGCAGGTGCGGAACTGGATGCGGCAGACGCAGTCCTCGGCGAAGCGGGCGCCGTTCTTTTCGAGGAGCTGGAAGCCGGAGCCTTCGCAGATGGAGCAGATTTCGGGCATGGGTTTGCGGTTCAAGTATGGCAGGAGGATGAGAGGAAATCGAGGCGTGGGTGGGGTATGAATCCGATTGCCCCGTCCCGGAATCCAACGTACACTGACAAAAGCGCCGCATGTTGCCGAAGAGGCGATGTGAGCTTGAGCTGCGACGGGAAAATTCGATGTGAGTGTGACACTGGCCACTTGCAAGCGATCCGCGGGAAGGCGGGCGAATCAGATTGAGAGGATTGGGATATGCCTAAGGAAGGGATTCATCCAAAGTATAACGACATCCACGTGAAGTGCGCCTGCGGGAACAACTTTGAGACGCGCTCGACGCACAAGGGCGACATCGTTGTGGAGATATGTTCGGCCTGCCACCCGTTTTTCACCGGCAAGCAGAAGCTGATCGATACGGCGGGACGCGTGGAGCGGTTCCGGCAGAAGTTTGCCAAGTCCGATGCGGGCAAGGCAGCGGCTGCGGCAACGACCAAGTAAGTGCAATGAAGAAACAGAGATGGCCTCCGCCTAGCGGGGGCCATCTCTGTTTCTGGGGGGCTGACGGGGCAGCGATGAAGAAGCGGTACACGCTGGAGCAGAACAGGTGGGACGAGCCGGTGGAGCATGCGATGCCGGAGCGGACGCGTGTGCCGGCGAGCTTCCATATTGGGGCGGTTGAGGTTGCGCCGGCTACGGTGCTGGCGCCGATGGCGGGGGTGACGGACACGGTATTCCGGCGGTTTATCAAGAATGCGAGTGTGTTTTCTGCGGTTGCCGGTGGTGAATCGCTGGTAGATCGTGGTGGGGAGCCTGGTGGTGGAGAAGCGGGTTCTTCGGCTGCTCACCCCGGTCTGCAAGCTGACCGGGGACCCCGTTCGCCTCAGAACGGCAATCAAGAAGCTTTGCCGGGGGTGGAGGCCGAGACGTCGAACGAGCAGTCCGGGTGTGGGCTGATCATGACGGAGTTTACGTCGGCGGATGGGTTGAGCCGGATGCGGGAGTCGAAGCGCAAGCGATACCTGACGTACTACGACGATGAGCATCCGATCTCGGCGCAGCTGTTTGGGTCGAACCCGGAGACGCTGGCGGAGTCGGCTCGGATTGTGGAAGAGGCCGGGTTCGACGTGGTGGATCTGAACCTGGGATGTCCGGCGAAGCGGGTTGTGGCTTGCAACGGCGGGTCAGGATTGTTGAAGGACCTGCCGGCGATCCGGGTGATCTTTGAGCGGGTGCGGGCGGCGGTCGAGATTCCGTTCACGGTGAAGTTCCGGATGGGGTGGAACGACTCGAATATTGTGTGCGTGGAGCTGGCACGGATGGCGGAGGGGTGCGGTTTGAACGCTGTGGCGCTGCATGCGCGGACCCGGGAGGACGGGTATACAGGGCAGGCGCGATGGGAGTGGATCGCGGCGGTGAAGGATGCGGTCGGGATCCCGGTGATTGGGAATGGGGATGTGCGAACGCCGGAGGATGCGGCGGCGATGGTGGAGGCGACGGGGTGCGATGCGGTGATGATCGGTCGAACGGCGCCGGCAAACCCGTGGATCTTTCGGCAGATTGCGCAGTACACGGCGACGGGGCGGTACGACGAGCCGACGGGGGAGGACCGGTACCGGATGATCCGGACGTATTTCGAGATGCTGGTGGAGGAGACGTCGGCGGAGGAGCGGGGGGCGGGGTCGGTGCTGGGTGGGGTGCCGAACAAGTCGATTGAGCGGGACTGCGTGGGGAAGATGAAGCAGTTTGCGAGCTGGTTTACGCATGGGGTGCCGGGCGGGGCGGGGCTGCGGCGGGCGATCTTCGAGGCCAAGAGCGGGGCGGCGGTGCTGGGGTCGGTGGAGGAGTTTTTCGCGGGGCGGGTGGCGGGTGAGGCTGGCGAGGTTGAGGAGAGCGGTTCGCTTGAGGCTCTGGGAGTGGGGGGTGACTGACGGGAGTTCCTTGCGCTCTCTGCGTGGGATGCGCTGCTGTGACGTCTACGGCAGGAGAGCGATGGGTGATGCGGACGCGCGGCTGGCAGGGGGCCGCGGGTTAAGGCGACGCAGAGAGGTCTTCCGACAGGTATCGGGGGTGTGAGATCATAGGCGCGTTTCCACCTAGCGATGATGGTTTGCGGGCTTTCGAGAGGAGGCCCGGACAGGATGCCATGACCTCCAGACAGTCAGCTCAACACACATTTGCCCCGGTTGCTCTCCTCAGCGTCTGCCTTGGCCTGGCTGCAGCCGTGCAGGCGGGAGCCGCGACGCCAGCTTCGCCACCGCTTCGGATCGCGGACATTGCCTTTGAGAAGTTCGTGATGCCGAACGGTCTGACGGTGATTCTGCATGAGGACCATCGTCTTCCGCTGGTGGCAGTGGATGTCTGGTATCACGTGGGGCCGTTGAACGAGCGTCCGGGTCGAACGGGCTTCGCGCACCTGTTCGAGCACATGATGTTCGAGGGGTCGGAGCATGTGGGCGAGAAGGCCCACTTCAAGTACGTCGAGGCGGCGGGGGCGACCGACATCAACGGGACGACCGACTTCGACCGGACGAACTACTTCGAGACGCTGCCGAGCAACCAGCTGGAGCTGGGTTTGTGGCTGGAGAGCGACCGGATGGGATTTCTGATGGAAGGGCTGGACCGGGAGAAGCTCACCAACCAGAGGGACGTGGTTCGGAACGAGCGCAGACAGGGCGAGGGCCGGCCGTACAACGTGGTTCGCGAGGAGATCTATCACCAGCTCTTTCCGCAGTCGCACCCTTACTACGCCGATGTGATCGGGAGCCATACCGACATCGAGGCTGCGCGGATTGCGGACGTGCGCGACTTTCACCAGCAGTTTTACACCCCGAACAATGCCACGATATCGATTGCGGGCGACATCAGCGTTCCGCAGACGAAGGCGCTTCTGGTGAAGTACTTCGGCCCGATTCCGAAGGGACCACCGGTGCCCCCGGTGGCGGTGAAGACACCGATGGTACCGAAGCAGCGCCGCTCCACGGTGACGGACACGGTGCAGCTTCCGCGGGTTGAGATCGGGTGGTTGACGGCGCCGCTTTACACGCAGGACGATTCCGACATCTATATCGCGTTGACGGTGTTGGGAGGGCAGAAGGCGAGCCGCCTGGAGAAGACGCTGGTTTATGAGCGACAGATCGCGCAGGACGTCAGGTGCGACAACCAGGGATTGAAGCTGACGGGCGTTGGGACGTGCCAGGTGACGGCGAAGCCCGGGGTAAAGCTCGAGGAGCTTGAGGCTGCGGTGTGGGATGAGGTTGCGAAGCTGCAGACGAAGCCACCGACGATGGAGGAGATCGAGGCTGTGAAGGCGCCGATCACGACGTACAAGGTGTCCACGCTTCAGCGTCTTGGCGGATTTGGGGGAGTCGCGGACACGCTGGCGCAATACGACCAGTACACCGGCGACCCGGGATTCCTTAAGGCGGACCTGGCCCGCGGCGAACGATCAACGCCGGAGACGGTTCGGGTCGCGGCGCAGAAGTTTTTGACCAAGGAAAGCGCCGTGGTGGTGTATTGCGTTCCCGGCAAGAAGGTGACGCAGGACGTTGCGCGCAGCCCTGCCGACACGGATGCGACGGTCACGATCAAGCCAGCCTATTCGCCTGCGTTTGAACAGCAGCAGAGCTGGCGCAAGACGCCTCCGCCGCCTGGACCAGCGCCGGAGATCCACCTGCCGCTTCCGGCGCGGTTCAGCCTGGCGAACGGGCTGACTGTGTACCTGATTGAGGAGCACCAGCTGCCGGTTTTGAATGCGACGCTGGTGAGCCGCGCCGGTAGCGAGACGAACCCTGCGGACCGGCCGGGCATGGCAGCCTTTACCGCGGCCATGCTGACGGAGGGGACGGAGAAGCGGGTCTCGACGGAGCAGGCGCAGGAGGGGCAGCGGATTGGGGGGCAGCTGCGGTCGTTTGCATGGATGGACGGAGCGGTGACGTCGATTGGGGTTCTCAGCAACCGAACCGCGGACGCGATGGATCTCCTGGCGGATGCGGTCGAGTCGCCGGCGTTTCGGGAGGCGGACGTGGAGCGCGTGCGCAAGCTGCGGCTGGTTGGCATACAGCAGGAGAGTGACAACCCGAGTGCGATCGCACGGCGAGTAGGGCCGATGCTGATCTACGGGAACCAGCCTTACGGGCAGCCCCAGGCAGGAACGGAGGCCAGCCTGAAGGCGATCACGCGGGCGGACCTCCTGGGCTTCAAGACGGTCCATTATGGACCGCGCGATTCCGCTTTGATTCTGGCGGGAGACATCAACGAGAAGGGCGCGCGGGAGATGGCCGACCGCTACTTTGGGGGATGGAGCGGAACGGCAAGTGGGCCGCCGACTCTGCCACCGGCGCCGACCGCACCGAAGCAGCACCTGGTCATCGTCGATAAGCCGGGGTCACCGCAGACGTCATTGACGGCGTGGGGTGTGGGAGTTCCGGCCGATGCACCGGATCTCCAGGCCGCAGAGACGATGAACTATACGTTGGGAGGAAGCTTCGGAAGCCGGATCAACATGAACCTGCGCGAGGTTCACGGGTATACGTATGGCGCGTTCTCGTATTTCAGTGAGGATCGCGGTGGAGGTCCATTCACGGCGGGCTCCATGGTGCGGACGGATGTGACGACCCCAGCGGCGAAGGAGTTGTTGATGGAGTTGCACCGCATCCAGACGACGCCACCGACGGATGCCGAGCTGAAGGCGGCAAAGGATGCAAGCATCCAGTCGCTGCCTGGGATGTTCGCAACGACAGACGATATCGGATGGGCGACGACGTCGCTGTTTTTGTATCAGCGCCCGCTCGACTATTATGCACAGCTTCCCGGGAAGCTGCGTGCGCTGACCTCAGAGGATGTGGCCCGGGCGGCGCAGACGGATCTTCATCCGGATCAGTTTGTGCTGCTCGCAGTGGGGGACCGGGGGAAGATCGAGTCTGGACTGAAGACGCTGGAGCTTGGGCCGATCGAGTACAGAGATGCCCTGGGCACGCCGACGAAGTGAGCGACGCTCTCGGCGGCGAGGGCCTTCCGCCCTGGAGATTTAAAGGTCGGAGTGGCGTTTGCGCCAGATGGGCTTGATGTGGGTGCGCCAGCGTTCGTCGAGGGCGATGAGGGTCCAGGGGACGCGTGGGTCGAGGTGGCGGAGGATGGTTTCGGTGGCGGGATGGATGTGGAGGGCGGGGGCTACGAGGAAGAGGTGCGGGGCAGCTGGGGAGAGGCGGGTGTGGGGGAAGTAGCCGTGCTGCTGGAGGTCGCTGAGGCCGGGGAGGGAGCCCGAGGCGGGATCGGGGTTGGCGAGGTGGTGGTGGCGAACGCGGATCCAGTAGTCGAGGCCCTGGAAGGCGAGGTGGAGGTCTTCGGTGGCTTTGAGTTCAATGAGCGCGAGGCGGTTGTCGCGGGTGACGGCGAGGAGGTCGAGCAGGCCGCGGTCGAGGTTGGCGCCGGCGCCGGTGAAGGCGGGGACCTGGGTGTAGACGGGGGCGGGCTGGAGGCTGGTGTCGAGGGCGGGGAGATCGGCGCGGAGGGTGCTTTCGAGCCAGCGCTCGGGAAGGGTGCGGAAGAGGTGGTCTTGCGCGGTGTTGGGGGCGGCTTCGGAGGTAGGTTCGGAAGGGGCTTCGGCGGGGGCTTTGCGGCGGTCGAAGAGGTGGCGGACCAACTCGCGGAGGTGGGTTTGGGTGGAGGGGATGAGGAGGGTTTCGGAGGGACCGAAGCCGACGGTGATCTGGAGCTGGCGGTTGAAGGATTGGCCGGCGAAGGCGGAGCGGATGCGGGCGAACTCTAGACCGTGGACGAGGAAGGCTAGTTCGGTGTTGGAACGGAGGCGGAGCTCGCAGGCTGGGGTGGTGGGGGCGGGGGTGGAGTTGCGGTGGGCTGGGATCTGAGGTTGCGGGGAGGGGGTGGGGGCTGGAACCCACGCTTTGCGATGAGGCTGCAAAGGATGGGCCACCCGGCTGATGGAAGGGTGATTGAGGCGGGTGGGGAGGTTATTGAGGCCGAAGGTTGTGGTGTTGGGCGGGAGGAGGGCGAGGACCTCGGGGATGGCCTCGGCGAAGCGTTCCCAGGCTGCGGCCTCGCCGGGGGCCTGGAGGAGGCGGGTGGTGAGGTTGCCGTGGTCGGAGGGGTCGCGCGGGGTGAAGACTTCGGTTTGCTCGTCGAGTTCGAAGAGCTCGTAGGTGGCGATGCGGCGATCGAGCCAAGCGAGGCGGGAGAGGGTGGTGGCGGCGGCGCCACGGGGAACGATGACGCGGAGGCCTTGGTAGAGGCGGGTCTTGCGGGTGGTGGGGGCGGGTAAGGTGGTGCGATCGCGGCAGTGCCCGAGCCAGAGGATGCCGATGGTCAGGATGCCGTCGATGGTGGTCTGGGATTCGGCGGGGTTGACGGCGATGACGGCCCAGGCCTGCCGGCCGTGGGTGAGGGTGCCGCGGGCGTAGCCGGGACCGAAGGAGCGCTCGAGGTCCATGGAGGAACGGAAGCCTTCGGAGCGGCAATCGGGGAAGGCCTGGAGGAGGACGCGATCGAGCACGCGGAGGAAGCGCTGGCGGGTGGTGTCGCGGGTGGAGGGAGAGCGGAGGTGTTTATCGGGGGTGAGCTCGAGGGTCTGGGGGCGGGACTGACCGAGGCGCTGGGTGGTGAGGCGGAGGGTGTGGGCGCGGGGGGTGACGGCGAGCAGGCGGCGGACCAGGTTGCGGTCGGCGGACCAGAGGTGGATGGTGGCGCGGCCGCAGTCGGCGGAGAGGGAGTATTTGGCTTCGCGGAGGTCGAAGAGGGTGCGGCCGTCTTCGAGGACGAGGGAGTTGGGGTGCTCGGCGAGGAAGGCCTGGATGACGGAGGCGATGTGGCCGGGCGTCTGGGTTTCGGGTGCTGACGCCGGCGCTGCTTTGGGCGGCATGGGGTGACGGTAGCAAGGGGGGACAGTGGGTGGCGATAGCACTTTCGGCGTGGGTGGGGCGGGTGGCTTTGGAACCCACCCTTTCCGGTGAGGCTGGAAAGGATGGGCCAGCCGGCCGAGACGGGGGATCGGGATGGGATCAGGGGGATTTGAGGGGGAGGTGGAAGTGGAAGCTGGTAATGCGGAGGCGTTCGCGGAGGTAGAAGGCGTGGGCGTCGTGGCGGTGGGTGCCGGAGTCGAGGGAGAAGGCGGTGCAGGCGTGGGCGCGGGCGTGGTCGATGAGCCAGCGGAGCATGGCTTTGCCGTGGCCAAGGGAGCGGGCGGAGGAGAGGGTGACGAGGTCGTCGACGTAGAGGGTTTTGCCGGTGGCGAGCATGAGCTGGATGCGAAAGCCGGCGACGGTGGTGACGGCGCCGCGATGCTCAAGGGCGGCGAGGTGGTAGCCCTCGGCCTGCTGGGCGCGGATGCGGGGGAGGAAGTCGAGCTCGGCAAGGTGCGGGCGGAGCTCGATCATGACGGGGAGGCAGCGGAGGATGGCGGCGTCGGTGGTGGCGAGGTGGATGGCGGACATGAGCTTTTCGGGTTGGCGCTAGGGGGCGTTTGTGGGGCTTACTGGGCGTGTCGAGGCTTCCTGGGAGTTTGGGGGAGAAAGGTGCGAGCGGATAGGGAGGGACGAGCTCCCTCGGGGTCTTTCGTCCCCTTTGACCTTCGCTCAGGGTCCTCAGAATGACGGCAATGGCTACCAGCCTTCGCGTTGGCGGAGGCTGGTGATGTGGGCGGTGTGGTGGCGGCTGTGCCAGGCGTAGAGGCAGGTGGCGAGTTCGATGGACATGGGGCCGCGCTCGGGGTGGCGAAAGCCGCGTTGCCATTGCTGCTGGTCGAGGGATTGGAGGAGCATGACCCAGCGGGCGTGGAGGGCTTCGATGAGATTGAGGGACCACTCGACGGGAGCGGCGGAATCGTGGAGGGTGGCCCAGGACTTTTCGTCATAGTCGGTGACGGTGGGCCAGTCTTCGGTGAGGGCGAGTTTGAGACGGAGGAAGGCGTTGAGGTGGGAGTCGGCGATGTGGTGGACGAGCTGGCGGACGGTCCAGCCACCGTCGCGGTAGGGGGTTGCGAGTTCGTTGTGGTCGAGGTCGTGGATGGCGTTGCGGAGGTGGGTGGGGAGATCGGCGAGGTTGGCGATGGCGGCGAGGCGATCGTCGGAGGTGATCGGGTCGGGACGCTGGAAGGGACCGATGGGGTTTCGGGGGTCTGGCGAAAGGGGAGGCATGGGAGCTCCTGTGGGCTTCGGTGGGGGGTTCAAGAGGAAGGTAGCATAGCGAAGGAATGGGGTGGAGCTTGCGAGGGATTGTGACCAGGGTTTGTTTGGGGATGTGGTTGGGGGTGATGGTGCTTGCGGGCTGGGTCTGGAAGGCGGTGGCTGAACCCATGGGTCGGGGGGAGGCTGCTGTGGCTGAACCCACCCTTTGCGGTGGGGCTGCAAAGGCTGAAACCACCGCTGAAACTGCGCGTCGGGATGGGGCGGGGCGGGCGTTTGTGGGGTTTGACAGCAATGAGTATCCGGGGGACGCGTCGCTGACGGCTTTGCGGAGGCACTTTGCCTTTGTAGGGTATTGGCTGAATGCGCCGCCGGGGGCGACGGGAGATGGCTGGGCGGGGAAGCGGGAGGCACTGAAGCGGGCGGGGTTCGGGTTTGTGGTGTTGTGGAACGGGCGGTTGGATGCGGAGATCGTGAAGGCGCAGAGGTCGGGGACGAAGCCGGAGAGCCTGGGAGGGAGGGAGGGTGGAGCGGCGGTGGCGGCGGCGCGGGCGGAGCACTTCCCTGCCGGGGCGACGATTTTTCTGGACCAGGAGGAGGGTGGGCGGATGCTGCCGGAGCAGGCGGGGTATCTGCTGGCCTGGACGGAGGCGGTGGATCGCGGGGGGTATCGGCCGGGCGTGTACGGGAGCGGGCAGCCGGTTGCGGATGGGCCGGGAAAGACGATTACGACGGCGGAGGATATCCGGCAGAGGGTGAGGGCTGGGCGGCTGCACGAGGTGGCGATGTGGGTGTACCAGGATGCCTGCCCACCCTCGAACGGGTGCTCGCTGAAGCCGCCAGCCCTGGCAAGGAGCGGGACGGCGGCGGCGGAGGTGTGGCAGTATGCGCAATCTCCGCGGCGGCCGGAGATTACCCGGGCGTGTGCGAAGAGCTATGCGGCGGATGGGAGCTGCCGGGCGCCGGATGTGCCGGGGGTGCTGCTGGATCTGAGTGTGGCGGGGAGTGCGGATCCTTCGGGAGGCCGGTAGGCGAGGAGTAGAGAGGCTGGGGAGTCGGGATTAGAGGTTGGCTCGGTTCCATGGGCCGTTGGGCTGCATCTTAGCGAGAGGACGACGAGACGGATTCGAGGTGAGGAAGTATGTCAGTGACTGCTATCAGCAAGGATCCGGTTGCCCGGATCGCGGAACGTCAGACGTGGATTACAGCAGGGGCGCAGGATGCCGTGCAGGCGGCGATTGGCGGCAGCCTGGAGCGGATTGGGGGGACGGGGCTGCGGGAGGCATTGCATGGCAGCTGGCTTCATGAGCCGCTGCATGCGGCTGTGACCGATGTGCCGGTGGGATCATGGACGGCGGCGGTGGCGTTCGATGCGGTGGCCGCGATCTCCGGGAGCGAGGCGATGGATGTGGCGGCAGACGCGTGTGTGGGGGTGGGTCTGCTGGGGGCGGTCGTGGCGGCGATTACCGGGATGAACGATTGGGCGGAGGTGAAGGAGGAGGCTCCGCGAAGGATTGGGGCGGTGCATGCTCTGCTGAATGTGGCGGCGACTGGATTTTTCGTTTGGTCGCTGGTGGCGCGGCGCGGGAGTGGAGGCCGGGCGAATGGAGGCCGGGCGAAGGGCCGGGCTTTGGCGGCGCTGGGGTATGTGGTGGCGTCGGCTTCGGCGCATCTGGGCGGGAACATGGTGTACGAGCATGGGATTGGGGTGGAGCAGAGAGATCCCCTGTTTCTGCAGCCGGATGGGGGGAATGCGGATTCTCTTCCGGGGTGATTTGGTAGCGAAAGAAAAGGCCAAGATGGGGATCCATTCGCTCCGCTCAGGATGACAGCTTAGGGAGCTCAGGATGACATCTTGGCGAGCTCAGGTCTGGACCGGATAGAGAAGGGCGGCGGGACTGCCTCCCTGATGACCGCAGCCGGACGAGACAAGGGCAATACAGGGATCTCTCCACTGCGGCTCCGCCTTCGGTCGAGATGACCGGCGTAAAGCCGGACCTGCCCTAGGCGCATGTGGGCGGCTAGCGGCTACAACAAACAGCAGATTCCTCCGCTTCGCTCCTGGCGGCTACAACAAACAGCAGATTCCTCCGCTTCGCTCCTGAATGACAAGCAAAGGGACGGGCAATAACCGCTGCGGTGCAGACTGCGCGTCTGTCTCGATAACTCCTTTGACGGGCGAGACCGTTGGCTGCGTGAACCGGGATAGCTCTGCCTGCGTATGGATGGGGTGGAGAGATACGTTTCCGGGGCGTATCTCTTTGCCTGGGCCGCTGGTAAGCTGTGGGCACTGAGGCGAGATGGAGTTCAAAGAGGCAATACGGCTGGCGCTGCAATCGTTATGGGCGAACAAGCTGCGATCGGTGCTGACGCTGTTGGGGGTGGTGATCGGCGTGGCGAGCGTGATTGCGGTGGTGACGCTGGTGAATGGGGCGAACACCTATGTGACGACGAAGTTCACCAGCTACGGCGCGGATGTGTTTACGGTGTCGAAGATGCCGCAGCTGATCACGAACTCGGACGATTACCAGCGGTATCAGAAGCGGAAGAATGTCCTGCTTCCGGACTACGTGTATGTGAGGGACAACTGCAAGCGATGCGTGGGGATTGGCGCGCAGCAGGCGAATCGGGGCAAGGTGGTGCGGGGAACGGAGTCGGTGACGGACGCGCAGGTACGCGGGTACACCTGGCAGATGCCGTCGCTGCAGAACCTAAACATCATGCAGGGACGCGGCTTTACCGAAACGGACGAGGAGCACGCGTCGCATGTGGCGATTATCGGGTCCGACATCCAGGACCACCTGTTCGCGGGGATCGACCCGCTGGGGCAGGAGCTGCGGGTGGACGGGGCGCCGTACACGGTGATCGGCATTGCGGAAAAGCAGGGGAGCACGTTTGGGCAGAGTCAGGACAACTGGGTGGGGGTGCCACTGACGGCGTTTCAGAAGAGCTATGGGACGGCGAAGACGCTGACGATCTATGTGAAGGCGGGATCGGCGGGGCCGACGCTTGAGGCGGCCGCGGACGAGGTGCGGGTGCTGGTGCGGTCGCAGCGGCATGATGCGCCGGGAGCGCCGGACTCATTTGAGCTGGATACGAACAATACGCTGGTGGGCTTTTTCAGCACGATTACAAACTCGTTTGGCATGGTGGCTGGAGCGATCGCGCTGATCTCGCTGGTGGTGGGCGGCATTGTGATCATGAACATCATGCTGGTGAGCGTGACGGAGCGGACGCGGGAGATTGGGATACGCAAGGCGCTGGGAGCGCGGCCGCAGGACATCCTGATGCAGTTCCTGATTGAATCCGGGATGATGGCGCTAGTGGGCGGGGCGATCGGCGTGATGGGCGGGATCGTGGTGGCGCAGGTGGTGACGGTGCTGGTGGGGTTTCCGTCGACGATCGCGTTGTGGAGCGTTCTGGCGGGGCTGGTGATGGCGACGGGGACGGGCATTTTCTTCGGGGTGTATCCGGCGCGTAAGGCGGCGCAGCTGGATCCGATTGTGGCGCTGCGGGCGGAGTAGGACTGGATAGGGGAACGGACGGATGCGAACAGGTCTCGGTTCGGGAGAGTTGGCGAAGTGGAGATCGGCGAGACAAAAGAGACGGTAAGGATGGCGCTGGACACGCTGCGGACGAACAAGCTCCGCAGCGGGCTCACGATTCTGGGAATTGTGATTGGCGTGATGACCGTGATTGTGATTTCGTCGGTGGTGAACGGGCTGAACAATAAGGTGGGCGACTTCGTGCAGTCGCTGGGATCGAACGTGCTGTTCGTCTTCCGCTTCCCGGTGTTCGGGTCGCGACCGACTACCGAGATGCTGACGCGCAAGCAGCTGACGTATGACGACGCGATGGCGATGCGGGATCTGCCGCACGTGGTGGCCGTGTCTCCGGCGCTGCAGTACACGGATAACAGCGCTCCAGGCCGGGGTGGGAATACGTCCATCAAGGGAAACGGGCGGAAGATGCAGAACACGATCCTGGAAGGCGACACGCCGGCGCAGAAGGATGTGAGCGAGCTGGATCTGCTGGACGGACGATTCTTCAGCGAGACCGATCAGGAGCGGGCGACCAAGGTAACGGTGCTGGGCCACGACACGGCGGAGAATCTGTTTGGGACGCAGAGCGCGGTGGGGAAGGAGGTGGAGGCGGGCGGGATGCTGTTTACGGTGGTGGGTGTGCTCGACAAGCAGAAGCAGCCATTTGGCGGAGGAAAGAATCCGCAGGACAACCACGCCTATTTTCCCATTACGACGTTTCACCAGCTGCATCCGGAGACGCTGGACTACTGGATTTCGCTGAAGTACGACGATCCGAAGAACCGGGCGCTGGTGGAGGACGAGCTGACGGAGCTGCTGCGGCGGAGACGGAAGGTGGCGAACGCGGCTCCGGACAACTTTGCGATCTTTGGGACGGACTCGCTGACGCGGCTTTGGACGAGTGTCACGGGAGGTCTGTTTTTGCTGCTGTTCGCGCTATCGAGCGTGGCCCTGCTGGTGGGCGGCGTGGGGGTGATGAACATCATGCTAGTGAGCGTGACGGAACGGACGCGGGAGATCGGGGTAAGGAAGGCGATCGGGGCGACGAAGCGGACGATCATGACGCAGTTCACGCTGGAGGCGATTACGCTGTGCGCGGTGGGTGGGGTGGTGGGGCTGCTGGTGGGAGCGGTGCTGGCGCTGGGGCTGAAGGCGCTGCTGCCGTCGGCGCTGTCGTCGCTGTGGATGCTGGTGGCGTTTCTGAGCTCGTGCGGGATCGGCCTGGTGTTCGGGATCTACCCGGCGTGGAAGGCGGCAAACCTGAATCCGATCGATGCGCTGCGGTATGAGTGAGGGGAGGGAGTGGCAGGGAGTAGGGCGTGGCAGGCAGTAGAGCTGGGGAAGCCTACGGAGCCGGGTGGGTAGACTTGGGGGATGGCAGCTGCGGTTCAGATCGTTCTGGTGCTGCTGACGTTGAGCGGGCTGGCTTACCTAGCGCTGGCACTGTGGGGGGCGCGGGTGTTTTCGCGGCGGATGCGAGGGGGTGGAGGGACGGGGGATTTTGCGCCGGGGGTGACGGTGCTGAAGCCGCTGAAGGGGGTGGATGCGCGGATGTATGAGGCGCTGGCGAGCCATTGCCGGCAGGGGTATGCGGGGTCCTACGAGCTGGTGTTTGGGGTGAGTTCGGCGGAGGACCCGGCGTGCGCGGAGGTGGAGCGGCTCCGGGGAGAGTTCCCGGAGGTGGCGATGCGGCTGGTGGTGTGTCCGGAGCGGCTGGGGACGAGTGGGAAGGTGAGCAACCTGGTGCAAATGCTGCGGTTGGCGACGTACGAGTTTGTGATTGTGAACGATGCGGACATCCTGGTGGGGCCACAGTATCTGGAGCGGGTGATGCGGGGGTTCGCGGAGGAGCGGGTGGGGATGGTGACGGCGCCATATATAGGGCGGGCGGGGGCGGGTCTCAATGGCCGAGTGGGCATTTGGTCGAAGATGGAGGCGTTGGGGATTTCGACGGACTTTATGCCGGGGGTGCTGACGGCGCGGATACTGGAGGGTGGGATACGGTTCGGTCTGGGGTCGACGCTGGCGATGCGGCGGGCGGCGCTGGAGGAGGCGGGCGGGTTTGAGGCGGTGCTGGAGTGCCTGGCGGATGACTATGAGCTGGGGGCGCGGATTGTCAAGGCGGGATACCGGGTGGAGCTGTGTGGGGAGGTGGTGGAGACGACGGTGCCGGCGTATGGCTTTGCCGGATTTCGGGATCACCAGATGCGGTGGGCGCGGTCGACGCGGGACTCGCGGAGGTGGGGATACGTTGGGATGGGGGTGACGTTTTGCGTGCCGTGGGCGGTGTTTTGCTGCGTGGCGAGCGGGTTTGCGCTGCCGAGCTTCGCGCTGCTGAGTCTGGCGGTGCTGGCGCGGGTGGCGGTGGCACTGAGCGTCGGGGTGGGGGTGCTGGGGGATGGGCAGGTGCTGCGGGATCTGTGGCTGCTGCCGGTGCGGGATTTCCTTGGTTTGGGGTTCTGGGTGTGGAGTTTTGCGGGGGATACGGTGGTTTGGCGGGGGGAGCGGTTTCGGCTGCGGGATGGGTTGTTGACGCGGTTGGGGTGATACTGCCACGTTAGAATGACACCATAACGGTCTACGTTGGTGATGGTCGGAAGGAGACCACAATGATTCAGCTTGAGCGCATTACCCAACCCCAGAGGTGATGGGCGGTAAAGCTTGTATCGGCGGGATGCGAGTGACGGTGGCAATGATCGTCGGACAGATCGGGGGTGGAGTGAGCATCGAAGCTCTCCTCGCAGACTTCCCCTATCTGGAGCGGGAGGACGTGATGCAGGCTTTGCGGTACGCCGCTTGGCGAGTGGATGAACGAGAGGTTGAGTTGGCGAGTGCATGAAGCTGCTTGTGGACATGGACCTGTCGCCGCGGTGGGTCGATCGTATGGCAGAAGCGGGGATCACAGCGGTGCACTGGTCTACTGTGGGCCAAGCTGATGCGCCAGACACTCGAATCCTGAACTATGCGCGAGAACACGGCATGATCGTCCTAACGCACGATCTAGACTTCGGCGCGATTCTCGCAGCGACGAAGCAGTCAGGTCCAAGTCATACAGATCCATGCGCCGGACCTCAGGCCAGACGTGATCGGCAACGAGTGGTCAAAAGGCTAAAGTCGCGTTCACCGAGCTTGAATCAGGCGCGCTGCTAACCATCGACCTTGAGCGCGCCCGCCTTCGGATGCTGCCGTTCTAGGTTTTCGCGAGTGCTCTAGTCGACGTCGAAGACGACTCCCTGGGCTAGGGGGAGGGTTTGGCCGTAGTTGATGGTGTTGGTGGAGCGGCGCATGTAGGACTTCCAGCTGTCGGAGCCGGATTCGCGGCCGCCTCCGGTCTGTTTTTCGCCGCCGAAGGCACCGCCGATCTCGGCTCCGGAGGGGCCTATGTTGACGTTGGCGATGCCGCAGTCGGAGCCTACTGCGGAGAGGAAGAGTTCGGCTTCGGCGAGGTCCTGGGTGAAGATGGAGGAGGAGAGGCCCTGGGGGACGTCGTTGTGGAGGTGGATGGCCTGGTCGAGGCTGTCGTAGCGGAGGACGTAGAGGATGGGGGCGAAGGTCTCCTGGCGGACGAGGTCGGTCTGGCTGGAGATTTCGACGAGGGCGGGGCGGACGTAGAAGGCCTGGGCGGCGGAATCGTCCGGTTTGGTGGTCGCGCCCGCTTCGATTCGTTCGCCTCCGGTGATCCGGGCTCCGGTTGAGCGGGCTCCATCGAGTGCTGCCTGCATCGCTTTGAAGGCCTGCTCGTCGATGAGAGGGCCTACGAGGGTGCCCGGATGGCGGGGGTCGCCGACGGTGACCTCCACGTAAACGCGGCGGAGTCGAGGAAGGAGCTGGTCGTAGATGGAGTTGTGAACGATGAGGCGTCGGAGGGTGGTGCAGCGCTGGCCGGCGGTGCCCATGGCGCTGAAGGCCACGGCTCGGAGGGTAAGCGAGAGGTTGGCGGAGGGGCAGACGATGGCGGCGTTGTTGCCGCCGAGCTCGAGCAAACCGCGAGCGAAGCGGGGGGCGAGGCGGGGGCCTACGGCGCGGCCCATGCGGGTGCTGCCGGTGGCGGAGACGAGGGGCACCAGGGGCGAGTCGACGAGGGCCTGGCCGATGGTGTGGTCGCCGAGGAGGAGGGTGGAGAGGTTGGCCAGGATCTCAGGGGGGAGGTCGTTGGGGTACTGGGTGGCAAACTTCTGGGCGGCTCGGAGGAAGAGGGCCTGGGTCGCGAGGGCGGTGAGGGGGGTCTTTTCGGACGGCTTCCAGACGACGGAGTTTCCGCAGACGAGGGCGAGGGCGGCGTTCCAGCTCCAGACGGCGACGGGGAAGTTGAAGGCGGAGATGATGCCGGTGACGCCCAGGGGGTGCCACTGCTCCATCATGCGGTGGTGGGGGCGCTCGGAGGCGACGGTGACGCCGCCGATGGTGCGGGAGAGGCCGGTGGCGAAGACGCAGATGTCGATCATCTCCTGGACCTCGCCGCGGCCTTCGGAGAGGATCTTGCCGGCCTCGATGGTGACGAGGCGACCGAGGGGGTCGAGGTGGGCGCGGAGTTCTTCGCCGAGCAGGCGGACGAGCTCTCCGCGGCGGGGCATGGGGACGGTGCGCCAGCCGAGGAAGGCTTGGTGGGCGCGGGCGATGGCGGCTGCGGGGTCGGGGGTGGTGGGGATGTCGGCGAGGAGTTCACCGGTGATGGGGGTGTGGGCGGGGAGGGTGGCGCTGGCTGGCTGGGCGTTTACCTGGGCATGGGTAACGCCCAGGTGTTGCAGGACTTGGTTAACTTCGTCGCGGATACTGGCGTGGAGGACGGGCTGAAGGGCGGTTTGGGAGCTCACGGGAGGGGGGCCGGTCTTTCGTGGGATTGATTCCGTTTTGGGCGGAGCGCGCATACCAGTCTGCCATGATTTGCTTCGATTTATCTTGCAACCTGCGGTGCGGGGAGGGAGACTCATTGCGTCAGGCGAGTCGTGTCCGCTGCGCGGCGATGGCGATGCTTGAAGAACGGGGTGCTTCGGTGCCGAGATTTTTTCTTAATACGGTAGCTCTACCTGGGTTCATCGGTTTGTTCGATCGCGGAACTGTGCCTCCCTGCATGGCGCGTCCGAACCTGTTCTCCGGCGACTAGTTCCCTTCTCTCTCGTGCGTGTTCGGAGCCCTTCCTCTTTGCGGGACGGGGACGCAGTGCCTTTGCTGCTTGCGATGCAAGCCATAACGCGGAAGAGGAGAGATTGCCATGTCAGATCAGAGTGCTGTTGCTGTGATGTCAGAGCCAGAGGTGGCGGCCGCCGGGCGCAATGGGGCCCATGCGGCTAAGGATGGCGTTTACGGGCCGAAGATCGTGGGTCCGCTGCCGGGGCCGAAGGCGCGCGCGATTGTGGAGGCGGACGACAGGTTTCTGTCGCCCTCGTATACGCGGAGCTATCCGCTGGTGGCGAAGCGGGGACGGGGGGTGCGGATCGAGGACGTGGACGGGAACGAGTTCCTGGACTTTGCCGCGGGGATTGCGGTGACGTCGACGGGGCACTGCCATCCGGAGGTGGTGGCGGCCATCCAGAGGCAGGCGGCCGAGCTGATCCACATGTCGGGGACGGATTTTTACTACGAGGGGATGGTGCAGTTGGCGGAGAGGATGTCGGCGATCGCGCCGATAGAGGGACCGCACAAGTTTTACTACGGCAACTCGGGCGCTGAAGCGGTTGAGTGCGCGATGAAGCTGGCGCGCTACCACACCGGGCGGCAGGGGCTGATTGCGTTTTACGGGGCGTTCCATGGGAGGACGATGGGAGCGCTGTCGCTCACCGGATCGAAGCCGCAGCAGAAGCGGAGGTTTGCGCCGTTTGTGCCGGGGGTGACGCATGTGCGGTATCCGTATGCGTATCGAGAGCCGTCTTTGTGGCGCTCGGGCGAGCCGGAGGCGGAGGAGGCGTTTGCGCTGGGATGCGCGCGGTTTATCGAGGAGAAGCTGTTCAAGACGACGTTGCCGCCGGAGGAGGTTGCCGCTATTTTTGTCGAGCCGATCCAGGGCGAGGGCGGGTATGTAGTGGCTCCGACGATCTTTATGCAGGAGTTGCGGCGGATCTGCGACCGGCACGGCATCCTGCTGGTGGTTGACGAGGTGCAGTCTGGGGCGGGACGGACGGGCAAGTGGTGGGCGATCGAGCATACGGGAGTGGAGCCGGATATCGTCTGCTCGGCGAAGGGGATTGCGTCGGGGATGCCGTTGAGCGTGTGCATGGCGAAGGCGGAGATCATGGACTGGAAGCCGGGGTCGCATGCGTCGACGTTTGGCGGGAACCCGGTGTCGATCGCGGCGGCGCTGGCGACGATGGATGTGCTGGAACGCGAGGGGATTGCGAACGCGGCAACGGTGGGCGGGGCGATGCTGGAGCGGCTGCGAACGTGGCCGGCGAAGCACCGGATGGTCGGTGATGTGCGCGGCCGCGGTCTGATGATTGGGATCGAGCTGGTGAAGGACCAGGCGACGCGGGAGCCGGTGCCGGAGGTGCGCGACAGGATCGTGGAGATGGCGTTTGAGCGCGGTCTGCTGATTCTGGGGTGCGGGGAGACGTCGATCCGGCTGGCGCCGCCGCTGATTGTGAGGCAGGAGGAGGCGGATATTGCGCTCGACATTTTGGAGGCTTGTTTGGAGGCGGCTTCGTCTTAAGGCCGAGCAGATAAGAACAGGCAATGGCAGATACAGGGTCTCTCCACTTTGCTTCGCTCCGGTCGAGACGCTGGCGTTTGTGCACGATACTGCAACGGCGAATACAGGAGGCCTTCTCCTTCGGCTGCGCTCAGGGTCAGGCTCCGCTCAGGGTCAGGATGATGGCGTAAAACGGCCGATCTTCATCCCCTCTTGCTGAAGCGGGCGGGTGAATGGATGACCTAGGTGGCGGGGGCTGAGGGGTAGCGTCTTTTGAGGCGGAGGAAGGGCGTCTCGAAGAAGTGGAAGGACAGCCACGCGGCTGCGATCGAGCCGGCGAGGACGATGATGAACTGGACTGCGAGGACCGCGGTCTCTCCCCGGCTGCCGCAGAGGGCTACGGCGAGGGCGTGAAAGGGGGCGCCGAGGAGGATGTGGAAGACGTAGATTCCGTAGCTCAGGGAGCCGATCCAACGGAGCCAGGCAGCGGACAGGAGGCGCTGGATGACTCCAGGACGAAGGGCAAGGGCGATGGCGGCGACGCAGAAGAGCGTCATGCAGGGAAGGCCGAGGATGTTTTGCAGCGGGTTGAGGAGGTCGGCGGTTCCGGCCGAGATGCTGGAGAGGACGAAACCGGCGAGGGAGAGGGCGGCGGCGGCTGGGGCCCAGCGCTGAATGGCGTTCCAGCGGCTGCTTCGATAGAGGATGGCGAGAGCGCTCCCGAGGCTGAGTTCGCCGGCGCGGGAGGGGAGGAACTGCCAGAAGTTCGCGGGGTGCGCAAAGGTGGTCCAGACGAGGGTGCGGAAGCAGGCTGAGAGCAGAAACACTCCGAGGCAGAGGAGGAGCGCGCCCCTGCGGGATCGCTGCAGGATGAGGAGAAAGGGCCAGATGAGGTAGAACTGCTCCTCCACGGCGAGGCTCCAGAAATGAAAGATGGTGAGGGGAGAGGGGATGGAGCTGGCGAGATCGGCGAGGTGAGGCATGTTCTGGAGGAAGAGCGCGGGGATCCAGATACGGCGGAGAGCGGGGTGGAGGCTGCCGGCGAAGGCTGCTCCGGCGACGACGAGGAGCAGGGAAAGGAAGTAGAGGGGGAGGATGCGGAGGGAGCGGCGGGCGTAGAAGTTGCGAGCCCAGTGAGGCTTGCCGAACGAGTCCCAGAGGATGCCGGTGATGAGGAAGCCGGAGAGCGCGAAGAAGAGCGTGACGCCGGCCCAGCCGGCCTTGAGCATATGAGCGCCGAGGCGAACGGGGGCGAGGTGCGACCGGTTGCCGCCGGCGTAGTGGTAGAGAAGCACGGCGAGGACGGCGACGCCGCGGATGCCGTCGAGGGCTGGGAGGTGGCGCGACCGCCTGGAGGTGAGCAGGCCGGGCGTGACAGCTGAGACGACCGGGCGGAACTGCGTCGCGGCGTCAGGGAGGGGGCGAACTGCCATGGAGTGAAGTTTAGCGGTTCGGCGGCGGTCGAAGGAGCTTTGGAGCTTTGGAGCTTCCGGGGCGACGGGGTCTGGACGGGGCTAAGTTCCGGACGATAGCAAGGATCTGGAGGTGCGCTAAGGTTTCGGACCATGGCAAGGGTCAACGAGGGCGAAGGTCCCAGACGTCGCCATAGCTTCCGGGCGGTGCCTTTGCTTGCAAACGATGGGTTTTGGGTCTGTTGCTCTGGGAGGCAGATCCGGTCAAACAGAAGGTGGACTTAGCCAGTTTGCCTGTGGGGTAACCTCTCTGTTTGCCGGGGGGTTGACTTGCAGCCTAGAATATAGAGAATGACTAGTCCGGTTTCAGACCACAAGCGTTATTTCATTGAAAAGCTTGGAATTTCAGAACGGCTGATGGAGCGTTGCCTGGGTGAGGCGTTGAGCGCTGGCGGGGAGTACGCGGATCTTTACTTTGAGTCGGTTACGTCGACCTCGCTGGGGGTGGACGAGGGTTTGGTGAAGACGGCGAGCCAGGGGATCAGCGTGGGCTGCGGGATCCGGGTGCTGAGTGGGGAGCGGACCGGGTTTGCGTATACGGACGACTTGAGTTCGGAGCGGCTGCTGAAGGCGGCGCGAACGGCGGCGCTGATTGCGTCGGGGCCGGCGAAGGAGTTGGCGCAGGGGTTTACGCATACGGAGACGGGGTCGCTCTACCCGGTGGCGGGAGCGACGAGCGATGCCGAGATCTCGGAGAAGCTGAAGCTGATTCAGCGTGCCGACAGGGCAGCGCGGGCGTACGACTCGCGGATTACACAGGTGCGGGCGGGGTTCAGCGATGAGCTGCGGCGGATCCTGGTGGCGGCAAGTGACGGAACGTTTGCGAGCGATACGCAGCCTTTGGCTAGGCTGAATGTCTTTGTGATCGCGCAGGACGGGAAAGACCTGGCCCGCGGGACGAGTGGCGGCGGCGGGCGGGTGGCGCTGGATTTCTTCGAAGGCGAGAAGAGCCCGGAGCACTTTGCGCGGGAGGCGGCGCGGACGGCGATGCTGCAGCTGGGCGCGGTGGATGCACCGGCGGGCGAGATGGAAGTTGTGCTGGGACCGGGGTGGCCGGGGGTGCTGCTGCATGAGGCGGTGGGGCACGGGCTGGAGGCGGACTTCAACCGCAAGAAGACGAGCGCGTTCGCGGGTCTGATCGGGCAGCAGGTGGCGTCGAGCAAGGTGACGGTGGTGGATAACGGGACGATGCCGGGACGGCGCGGGAGCCTGAACGTCGACGATGAGGGGACCGCGACCCAGGAGAATGTGCTGATCGAGAACGGGATCCTGAAGGGATATCTGACGGACAAGATGAGCGCCCGGCTGATGGGAACGAAGAGCACGGGCAGCGGACGGCGGGAGAGCTACCAGGCGATCACGATGCCGCGCATGACGAACACGTACATGCTGAATGGCGAGGACATGCCCGAGGACATCATCAAGAGCGTGAAGCGCGGGCTGTACGCGGTGAACTTCGGCGGCGGGCAGGTGGACATCACGAATGGAAAGTTTGTGTTCTCGGCAAGCGAGGCTTACCTGATCGAGGATGGCGTGGTGACGCGGCCGGTCAAGGGCGCGACGCTGATTGGAAACGGGCCGGAGGCGCTGAAATACGTGTCCATGGTCGGGAACGATCTGGCGCTCGATGAGGGGATTGGAACCTGCGGCAAGGCGGGGCAAAGTGTGCCGGTCGGTGTAGGGATGCCGACGGTGAAGCTCGACCGGATGACGGTCGGGGGAACGGGACGGTAAGGGGAATGGCGGCTGCGGAACGGGAGAAGATGTACGAGTGCGAGGTGCGGCGGCGGCGCCTGAAGGAGAGCGGCGGGTATGAGCCCTACTGGAAGGTGAAGAAGGTTGCGGACGCGCTGGTCGACAACGACACGGAGTTCCGGTGCAAGGATTGCCGGGGCGAGGTGAAGGTGCTGGGCAAGACGAACAAGGCGGGAACGCCGGCGTACGTGGAGCATCGATCGACGGCGGACGGAGACTTTTGCGTGAATGGATCGGGGTTCAAGAAGGCGACCGACGGGCGGGTGAGCCGGTGGTCGGAGAAGCCGGTGGCTTGAGGCTTCGCCTGAGAGTTTTGATTTCTTGTAAGAGCGTGGATGGGCTTCAAGTCTGCGTGCAGCATATCGGAAAGAACGGCTTACGCAGGGGAACGGGACGGATGAGGATAGCGCTATGGCAATGACAGAACGCGAGATGTTTGTGGAGTGTGAGGTAAAGCGGCGCAGGGTTCGGTTGGGCGGCGGGTATGAGCCGTTCTGGAAGGTGAAGACGATTGCGGATGCGTTGGAAGATAACGACACGGAGTTCCGGTGCAAGGACTGCGGGGGCGCAGTGAAGGTGGTGAAGCGGCGGTCGGAGGCTGGGCCGGGGCTGCACATTGAGCACAAGCTGAAGAGCGACTCGGAGTATTGCGCGGCTGGGCTGCATTTTTCGAAGGCGACGGATGGGCGGGAGAGCCGGATGTCGGGGACTCCGGTTCATTAGGGCTGGCTCTGCGTGAAAGTTCGTGATCTGATCAGGCGGTTGGAACAGGATGATGGTATTTGTCCCGGCAGAGAGGAAGTCACAGGCAGTTCAAGCACCCGCTCAAGCCGGGGCTCGTAACAGTGCCGGGACATCCTGGAGACGAGTTGCATCCGAAGACGCTCGGCAGCATTCTGAAGCAGGCGGGAGACGATCGATGACACGACGCTATCTGGTTGTCTATGAGAATGGGCGTGGAAACTGGAGCTGCGATGCCGAATGCCGCAACCCATGTGGTGGAAGCGCCGGAAGGTGGGGCTGCGGAGTGTATAGAAGTTATGTTGCCGGTGCGTGAGGCGGTGTTGGCTTGAGGACCGCCCGTGGACATCGTTGAGGTCAAGCACATGCATGAGCGGGCGGGGGAAGCGCGAGTTTACGGCTGGCACACGATTCGGATGTCGTTGGCTAGGCGACCTGCCGACCCGCGACTGAGATGCCCCGAGTGCCACGGTGCTGTGGGACTTTACGCAGCGTCAGAAAATAGACGTATGCCTGAGCACGCGGAGCATCGAACTGCAAATTCCGGCTGCTCGCTCCGTGACTGTTTCATGTGCTAAGAAGCAAGCAAAGCTCCCGATAGATGCGGAGCAGGAGAGTTACCGTGACGACTAAAGAGCTACCAACAGTGCGCTTGAAACTCCTGGCAGAGGAGGTGCTTGGTAAGGCGTTGCGGGCGGGCGCTACGGATGCTGAGGCCGTGGTGTACGAGGGCGAGGAGTTTTCGGCTCTGGTGCGGTTGGGGCAGGTTGAGACGCTGAAGGAGTCGGGGTCGCGGGCGGTGGGGCTGCGAGTGTTTGTGGGGCAGCAGGTGGCGACGACGTCGTCCTCGGACTTTTCGGAGGAGTCGATTGCGCGACTCGTGGGTGGGGCGATTGAGCTGGCAAAGGTGACGAGCGAGGATCCGTTTGCGGGGCTGCCGGAGGCGGGTGAGTTTGGGGCGGCCGAGGGCGCGGTGCTCGACGGGAGCGATGCGGGTGCGGGGATGGGGCTGTATTTCGAGGATGTGAACGAGATGCCTCCGGCGGAGCGGATCGCCCTGGCGCGGCGGTGCGAGGCGGCGGCGATGGCCTATGACACGCGCATTCAGAACTCAAGCGGAGGAGACTTCGACACGGCGACGGCGCACAAGGTCCTGTTGAATTCGCGGGGGTTTGCGGGGGAGTACAGACGGTCCTACTGCGGGTTCTCGTGTGCTCCGATCGCGCATGACGAGAAGGGCAAGATGCAGCGGAACTACTGGTACTCGAGCGCGCGGACGGTGCGGGATCTGGAAGACGCGGAGGAGATTGGGCGGATTGCGGCGCAGAGGACGCTTAGGCGGCTGGGGGCGCGGCAGGTGAAGACGCAGGCGGCGCCGGTGGTGTTTTCGCCGGAGATCTCGAAGTCGATCATGGGGAGCATCTTCTCGGCGGCGGAGGGCGATGCGATTTACCGGAATGCGTCGATGTTCAACGGGATGCTGGGGGAGCGGGTGGCGGGCGAGAATATCACCATCGTGGACGATGGGACGATGGTGTTTGAGCGCGGAGGGCAGAGTGTAGGTGGGTTCGGCACGGCGCCGTTTGACGGGGAGGGGCTGCCGACGCGGCGCACGGTGATTGTGGATAAGGGCGTGCTGAAGAGCTACGTGATGAATACGTATACGGCGCGGAAGCTGGGGATGCGGTCGACGGGAAGCGCGTCGCGGGGGCTGGCTGGAAACCCGGGGACGGGGGCGCACAACTTTTATCTCCAACCGGGGACGCAGACTCCGGAGCAGATTATTGGGGACGTGACGAGTGGGCTGTATGTGACGGAAGTGATGGGGTTCGGGGTGAATTTGGTGACGGGGGACTACTCGCAGGGGGCGAGCGGGATGTGGATCGAGAACGGCGAGCTGGCGTACCCGGTGGAGGAGATCACGATCGCCGGGAATCTGAAAGAGATGTACAAGAACGTGGTGGCGGTGGGGAACGACCTGGTGTGGCGGGGAAGCAGCGCGGTGCCGACGATTCAGGTTGAGGGGATGATGATCGCGGGAGCTTGAAGTTATAGAGGGTCGCCGAACTCGCGACGCGTCTCCGTTGCGCTTTGCCATGAGCTCCAGACAATTAAAATGCGGAGTACAAGGTAGAGGAAAAGTGGATACGCGCAGAAGAGCAGGATGAGCCCATACGGCTTCCAATATGCATGGAGCGAGTGCCCTGCGAGGAACGGCGCGATTAGCACGAGATTAGACATGAACGCACCTGCGGCCCATGCTGCAGCTTTGATCATCCTTCGATTTCGGATCTTTACGTGCTGCTCAAAATCTTCCTTCTCCTCAGCGGTCCAGCGTTCCTGTGGCTCTGCTCCGAACATAAAGCTCTCCGTCAGCAGCCTAAAGTAGAGCCGCATCAGCCGATATGGTTGTTTAGGGGGAAGACCCGTTAGCGAATGGCGCGGACTACAATTTCGGGTGTGGCGGCGGGGTTCCAGTTCGAGCGGGAGGCCGGGTTTGAGCCGGGGCGTGCGCGGGAGATTCTGCGTGGCGTGCCGGAGGGACCGGGCGTGTTTGCGCTGTTTGGGCACGCGGATGGGGACCAGCCGTATGTGACGCGGGCGGCGAATCTGCGTCGGAGGGTGGCGCGGCTCCTTGATCCGCCGGAGGTGCCTGGGCCGGACGGGTTGCCGATGCTTTCGAAGCGGCTGAATCTGCGGGAGCGGGTGGGACGGATCGAGTGGTCGGCGACGGGATCGGAGTTCGAATCGCTGCTGGTGCTGTACCGGGCGACGGCGGGGATCTTCGGGTTTGCGGAGGCGCGGAGGCGGTTGAAGCTACGGACGCCGTATTTTTTGCGGTTGACGATGGAGCATGCGCATCCGCGGGTTTACACCACGAACAGGCTTTCCGGCGGGAGGGGCGGGCGCGGGTTGGAGGAGACGTATGGACCTTTTCCTTCGCGACTGGCTGCGGAGCGGTACTGCGACGCGGTGCTGGATCTGTTCAAGTTAAGGCGGTGTTGGGAGGACCTGGAGGTGTCGCCGGAGCATCCAGGGTGCGCGTATGGGGAGATGAAGCGGTGCATGGAGCCATGCAAGGAAGCCTGTACGGGCGAGGAGTATGCGGCGGAGGCGGGAGCGGTGAAGGCATTTCTCAAGACGCGGGGCGAGAGTTTGCTGGCCGGGATCAGGATGGAGAGAGAACGGGCTTCAGAGGAGATGGACTTCGAGCGGGCGGCGGAGCTGCACCGGCAGTACGAGAAGGCGAAGGCGGCGGCGGGGTTGGCGGATGAGCTGGTGCGGGCGGTGCCGGAGCTGCGGGCGGTGATCGTGCAGGCGGCGGGGCGGGATCCGGAACGGGACGACAGGCAGGCTGAGGAGGCGGCCATGTTTCTGCTCGAGCGCGGGCGCCTGGCGGGGCCGGAGCGGATGAGCACGCTGGGGGTGAGGGCGGTGCGGGAGCAGACGAGTGTGGGGTCGAGCCTGTTTGCGCAGCCGCTGATGCTGCGGGCGGTTCCGCTGGGGAATGAGATGGGCGGCCAAACGGAGGTCGAAGCGGGAGGGGTTAGGGCGCCAAGTGGGGACGCGGCGGAGGCCCCGGAGGCGAGGGTGGGGCGGGTTGTGAACGCGCTCGAGGTGAAGATCGGGGAGGCGCAGGATGTGGCTATGTTGAGCGATCATCTTTCGCTGTTGCGACGCTGGTACTACAGGCCGGTGAAGCAACGGGCGGGCGAGGTGTTTCTGCCGAATGAGGATGGGAGCTGGCCGGTTCGACGGATTTTGCGGGGTGCGGCGCGGGTGGTGATTGGGGAGCCGAAGACCATGCAGGAGACGGACCGGGCGGCGGCGAAGGCGATTCGAACGGAGATTCTGCGGACGAAGGTGTTGCATGAGGGCAGGCCGGATGTGGAGCGCGTCGTTCCGGTGGTCGAGAAGCCAGCGACATTTCGGAGCCGACGGCGGAAGGCGCTTCTGCCGGGTGATGTTGTTTAGGAGCTGCCAGCAATTCCTGACCCGCGACTCTATGAGAACCCACATTCGAGAATCCGGACATTGAGACACCCGGCTTGCCTATGCTTTCGCTTATGCTGCTTCAGTGTGGGCGTTGCTAAGCTCGTCTCGTGAGCGTCAGCCCAGGCATATACGTCGAAAATCCTTATTCACGATGAGCTGGAGCGCATCTGGCAACTCACGCAGCAGCCCGATCTTCACCAGCGCTGGGATCTTCGCTTCAGCCGGATCGAGTACCTTCCGCGAAGCAGTGCGGAGGAGCCGCAGCAGTTCCTGTACGAGACGCGGATCGGTTTCGGCCTGGCGATCCGGGGCACGGGCGAGAGCGTGGGCAGCCAGCTGGGCGAGGGTGACAGGACGTCGTCGCTGAAGTTCACCTCGGCCGACCCGAAGTCTCTGATCCGTGAGGGTTCTGGATATTGGCGATACGTTCCCACGAGTGCAGGTCTACGGTTCTTCACCTGGTAGGACTACCAGGTGCGGTTCGGAGCTTTCGGCTGTATCGTGGACCGGCTTGTCTTCCGGCCTCTGATGGGTTCGGCCACGGCGTGGAGCTTCGACCCTCTGCGGCTGTGGGCAGAGGAGGGGCAGACTCCGGAGTCGTCCATGGCGCTCGCGTTAGTTCATGCAACGGCACGGCTTGCCATTGCAGCGATCTGGATGTGGCATGGGTTGGTTCCGAAGCTGCTGTACCGGCAGATCGACGAACAGACGATGTTGATGCAGGCAGGGTTGCCGATCAGTCTCTTGCCGTGGGTTGGGGGCGCCGAGATTCTACTGGGCTTACTTGTCCTGATGACGTGGAATGTCCGAGCTGTCTTTGCCGTCAATGCCGTCGTTATGGTTGTCGCCACGGTGGCTCTGGCGGTGAGGTCTCCTGCTTATCTCACAGCGGCGTTCAACCCGGTGACATTGAACTTCGCGATAATTGCGCTCTCTCTGGCGGGGTGGATCGCGGCGCGCAGGTTGCCGTCCTCCCGGCTTTGCGTGCGCGTGACTCCAAGGACAAATGATGATTTCGATCTATCAGCGCGTTCTCGGTTCGGACTTTGAGAAGCTACACCCTCAGATCCAGCGGCGGTTCGCTCTCACCTCCGAGACCGGAAAGGCTGCGATCGGAACGGGTACGATGGACCGCATCTGGCACGGAGCCGCGTACACGTTGCCCTTTCTGTATGTGGGCACGTGGCGCAGCATCATGTTTCCGGAGCATGGGCGCGATGTGCCTTTCACGATTCAGAACTATGCCTACCGGGACCCGCTCGGCCGCGAGACGGTGACGTGGGTGCGGACGTTTGACACGATCAAGGTGCGCCGCTTCGACGCGTACATGGTTTACAGCGAGGAGCGCGGCTGCATTGTGGACTATCTGGGGACGCACCAGCATCTCGCCGTCGACCTGGAGCTGAGCGTGGCGGCTAACGGAGGTCTGCGCATTCGCTCCGGCGCACAGCGTTTTTACGAAGGGCCGATCGCATTTCGGTTTCCGCTCTCGCTCTCTGGGGTCGCGGATCTCTGCGAGTGGTATGACGAGGAGACGCGATGCTTTCGCATCGAGGTCAGCGCCACGAACAGGAGGTGGGGGAGGTTATTTGGCTACTCCGGCCGCTTCCAAGTGGAGTGGGTGAATGTCGCTCCGGATAACGTGCCGTCGGGTATTCTGCCGAGACGGGTTGAGGCGCGGAGCTGAGCGTGCGCGGCGCTGGTAGACTTTTTCGCAGGGGTGATTCCGCATTGATTGAGTTGGCTTTTTCGATTCTGGCTTCCGATTTCGCACATCTGGCAGATGAGGTTGCGGCGGCGGAGCGCGGGGGTGGGACGATTGTGCATGTGGACGTGATGGACGGGCATTTTGTGCCGAATATCACGTTTGGGCCGGCGATGGTGAAGGCGCTGCGGCCGGTGACGAAACTGCCGATCGACTGCCACCTGATGATCGAGAATCCGGACCACTTCATCGCGGAGTTTGCGGAGGCTGGGGCGGACATGGTGAGCGTTCACCAGGAGGCTTGCCGCCACCTGCATCGGACGCTGCAGTTGATTGAGCAGCATGGGATGGGGCCGGCGGTGGTGATCAACCCGGCGACGCCGGTGGAGATGCTGATCGAGGTGCTGCCGATGGTTCACCATGTGCTGGTGATGAGCGTGAACCCGGGGTTTGGCGGGCAGCAATTTCTGCCGCTCGCGCTCGCCAAGATCGAGCACCTGGCGGAGTTGCGGACGGAGATGGGGCTGAACTACCGGATTGAGGTGGACGGGGGCGTGGCTCACGATACGGTGGCGCGAGTCGTCGAAGCAGGAGCGGACATGCTGGTTGCCGGGTCGGCGGTATTTTCTGGAGGAAGGGCGGAAGAGAATGCGCGCGAGCTGCTGCGCCTGGCCCGAGAGGCTGGAGCAGCTGGGGACAGGGACGGCGGAGATCGTGCCGACGAAGCCGCCGACACGGCACGAAGGCAGCCGGAAGACTAGAATATTTCACAGCCTGGGCGCATCTTGCGCGAGGCAAAGATGGAGTTCTAAGCGTGATGAATCGACGACTGAGTTTTACCAGGTTTTGCCCCGGCGGTTTCCTTCCCACGAAGAGGTCGAGCCTGATGGCCGGAGTTGCGGTTGCGGCTCTGATGCTGAGCGGGAGCGGAGCAAGGGCGCAGGTGACAGGCGCGTCGCAGACGGCGACGGATGCACAGGGGCAGCAGCATGAGAGCGTAACGTTGAGCGCGCCACTGAACAAGAAGAAGGACAAGGACGGCAAGGTCGTTCAATCGAAAGATACGAAGAAGGCGGCGAGGAAAGAGAAGAAGCTGGACCCGCTGGCGGGCAAGGATGCCGGCCTGCCGGACAAGCAGCTTTACGACAAGGCGCTGGTGGCGACGAAGAAGGGCCACTACGATGTGGCGCGGCTGGATCTGCAGACGCTGTTGAACACTTATCCCGATTCGCAGTACCAGATGCGCGCGAAGCTGGCGATCGCGGACAGCTGGTACAAGGAGGGCGGAACGGCGGCGCTGACGCAGGCGGAGAGCGAGTACTCGGATTTTCGCGTGTTTTTCCCGAACGCTCCGGAGGCGGCCGAGGCGCAGATGCGGATTGGCGACATTTACTTCCGGCAGATGGATAAGCCGGATCGCGATTTCACCAAGGCGACGCACTCGGAGGAGGAGTACCGGAGGATGCTGACGGACTATCCGGACTCGACGCTGGTGCCGCAGGCGAAGCAGCGATTGCGCGATGTGCAGGAGGTGCTGGCGACGCGTGAGAGCAATATTGCCAGCTACTATGCGACGCGCGACAACTGGCCGGCGACAATTGCGCGGTACCAGACGGTGGCGGACACGTATCCGCAGTACAGCCATATGGATGATGTGTTGATCGGGCTGGGCGACTCCTATGCCGCGGAGGCGCGGATGGTGCGTTTGCAGCGGCAGATGCCGGAGGCGGCCAAGGCGCGACTGGAGAAGATTTATGACGGTGCGGCAGCCGACGCGTACCGGAAGGTGGTGCTGGAGCACTCGGCGGCACCCCATGTGGAAGATGCGAAGGACCGGCTGGCGGCGATGAACCTGCCGATTCCGGCGCCGACGCCGGAGCAGGCCCAGGCAAGCGCGGCGCTTGAGAACAGCCGGCTGCAGTACCGGCTGCAAGACCGGGCGAAGCTGCTGGTCTTCCATCAGCCGGACGTGGTGCAGGCGGCACGCTTCGGGGAGCCGACCCTGGCCGATCCGAAGCCGACAATTGCGCCGATGGTGACTAAGCAGATCGTCGCAGAGTTCAACGAGGCGCTCAACCCGGGGGCTACGAGGACGGGCGGAACTCCCGTACCCGCGGCAACCGGAACGGAGGCTGCAGCGGGAGCGACCGCGGCTCCGACCGCAGCTGTGGCACCCCTTGCCCTATCGGATGTTCCGACGGCGGACGCGGGCGCTGGCGCGAACGATTCGAGTGTGACCACGGCGGTTCCTGCGACGGGCGCATCTACTGGCGGAGGTGGGGCGTCGGTGGGCGCTGAGATCCTGACCCCGGGCGTGAGCACAGGACGGCCCGGAGCTGCCGGCGCGGGAGCCGGAACTGCGGACCGGGGAGCCGGAACTGCCAACCCTAACGGCGGTTTGAAGGCTGTTGGACCGGAGAATGCGACGCCGCTGCCGCCGATCGAGAAGGCTGGACCGGCACCGGATCAGGTGAACGACATCGCTCCGGGAACGAAGCAGGCGGCCGCGCAGGCGCCACCGGCGAATGGCAAGAAGGCGAAGCCGGGCTTCGATAAGGGCGATGAATCCTCGAGCAAACACAAGAAGAAGAAGGGCTTGAACAAGCTGAACCCACTGTAGGGATTTCTCTGGTGCGGAGGGAAGGACGCAGGCTTCGGCTGCGTCCTTTTCCTTTGGGGGCTTCTGGGTTTTCAGGTGTGGAACGAGTGCTGCCGCGAACGGGGGAAGACGAGGACAGCCAGAACGAGAACGGCGAGGACGGCGAGGGCCGCAGAGAAGGTGGGGCTGAGCGAGACGCGGTGGTGGGAGCTTCTGCGGCCGGCGAAGCTGGAGATGTGTCCGCCGAGGACGAAGGCGTTGCCGGAGAGAGACTCGTCGGTCTCATAGACGGCGTTGCCTCCGATGACGGTGGTGCTGCCGTCGATGCGGGCCAACGAGTCGACTACGGTGTTGCCGCCGACGACAGCGGTGTTGCCCGCGACGCGGCCGGTTACGGTGAGATTGCCGAAGAGGACGAAGACATTGCCGGAAAGCTCCCCCTCGACCTGGACGGAGCAGAAGAGGCAGGTCGCGCTGCCGATCTGCTGGCCGGGAGCGACGAAGATGTCCTGGCCGAGGTAGGTTCGATTGGCGTGGCGGTGAGGGGAGGCGGGCCCCGGTGGGGTCTGATCCCTGTTGGTCTGCGCGAAGACAGGGCTGGCGAGCAGAAGGAAGGTTCCCGCGAGTTGGAGGAGGTAGACGGGCAGAGGTTTGCTCCCTTTTGCGCCGGTGAAGAGGCGCGCAGGTGAGCTACGCATGGAAGGGTCCATCGGTTCCGTGGAACCATGTCCGGGCCCCTATACGGGGTACGGGTAGCGATTGCGACGAACGAGGAAGAGGATGAGACCGATGATGCTGGCGAGGATGACGATCGGGACGGCGAGGAGGGCCAGACCGAGGCCGCTCGAGAGAACGGCGCGGTCTCCGCGAACCGAGGCGCTGGCGGGGATGTCGGTGGTGCTGAGAGCGCTCGCGAGATCGCCGTTGATGCGGTCGTTGTCTCCGAGATGAAGCGTGCTGAAGAGGAGGGCGACGTCTCCGGAGATGGTGCGGTCGGGATCGGCAGAGATGGTGCCGAAGAGTACGGCCACATCGCCTGCGACGTCACCTTTGATGGTGACTGTGCAAAAGGCGCAGGCGACATCTCCGGCGGTCTGGCCTTCATCGATGTTGATGTTGGAGAAGATGGCGACGCGGTCCTGGCCTGAACCGTGGGATCCGTGGCGCAGAAGAGCGAGGGCGAGGAAGGCGGCGAGAACGAGTTTCGACATGCGGCTGAACCTCTAGGGAAGAAGTGTAGGCCGAGCTGGAGCGGAACTGAAGTGACAGATGTCATTCCACGCTGCGGCCGGGTAGCAAAGAGGTGAATGCTAGGCTTAAGGCGATGAGCCGAGATCTGCCGAAAGCCTACGAACCGAACGAGATTGAACGACGCTGGGCCGAGTACTGGGTACGGGAACGGCTGTTTAACGTGCCCGGTATACCGGAGGGTACGGGCGCTGAACGAAAAAAGTTCACGATGCTGCTGCCTCCGCCGAACGTGACTGGGCGGCTCCACATGGGGCACATGCTGAACCAGACGGAGATGGATATCCTGACGCGGTGGCACAGGATGCGCGGGGATGTGTCGATGTGGGTTCCGGGGACGGATCACGCGGGGATTGCGACGCAGATGATGGTGGAGCGGCAGCTCCAGGGCGAGGGCAAGAGCCGCCAGGAGCTGGGACGCGCGGCGTTTGCGGAACGGGTGTGGGAGTGGAAGGGCGTGTACGGGGGCGCAATCCTGGAGCAGATGAAACGGCTGGGCGCGAGCGTGGACTGGAGCCGCGAGTACTTCACGATGGACGAGCGATTGAGCCGCGCGGTGAAGGAGGCGTTTGTTCGCCTGCACGAGCAGGGGCTGATCTATCGCGGGGCATACATCGTGAACTGGGATCCGGCGATCGGGACGGCGGTATCGGACCTGGAGGTGGTGCACGAGGAGCGGGTGGGCAGGATCTATCATGTGCGGTACCCGCTGGCGGAGGGGGCTGTGAACGGGATGGGATCGATTGTGATTGCGACGACGCGGCCGGAGACGATGCTGGGCGACGTGGCGGTGGCGGTGAATCCGGCGGACGAGCGGTACCGGGCGCTGGTGGGCAAGATGCTGCGGCTGCCGGTGAGCGGCGTGCATGGCGGGCCCGACCGGGAGATTCCGGTGGTTGCGGACGAGTGGGCGAATCCGGAGTTTGGGACGGGCGCGGTGAAGGTGACACCAGCGCATGATCCGAACGATTTTGCCATTGGGCAGAGGCACGGGCTGCCGCAGTTGACGGTGCTGGACGAGCGGGCGCAGGTGTCCGTGGCAGGGTCGCCGTACGACGGCATGGATCGATATGCGGCGCGGGAGAAGATCGTTGAGGACCTGCGCGGGCTGGAGCTGCTGGTGGAGGTGAAGGAGCACATCTACGCCGTGGCGACCAGCCAAAGGAGCGGTGTGGTCATCGAGCCGCGGCTATCTATGCAGTGGTTCCTGAAGATTCAGCCGCTGGCGGACAAGGCGATTACGGCGGTAAAGGACGGGCATATCCGGTTTACGCCGGAGATGTATGCAAAGACTTATTTCGAATGGATGGGCAATATTCATGACTGGTGCATCTCGCGGCAGCTGTGGTGGGGACACCGGATTCCGGCGTGGCATTGCGCGGCTTGCGGGAAGACCACGGTCGCGAGAGATGCTCCGGAGAGCTGCGAGCACTGCGGGGCGGGAGGCGAGGCGCTGACGCAGGAGACGGATGTGCTGGACACGTGGTTCAGCTCGGGGCTGCTTCCGTTTACGGTATTTGGGTGGCCGGAGGAGACGAGCGATCTGCGGGAGTTCTACCCGACGCAGCTGCTGGTGACGGGCTTCGACATCCTGTTCTTCTGGGTGGCGCGGATGATCATGCTGGGGACGCACTTCATGTTGGATGTGCCGATGGCGGATGGGGCTGGCGGGTTCCGGGCGCGGACACTTGCGGATGCGGTGCCGTTCCGGGAGGTGTACATCCATGCGTTGGTGCGGGATGCGGACCGGCAGAAGATGTCGAAGACGAAGGGAAACGTGATCGATCCGATCGACATGATCGGTCGGTTTGGGACGGATGCGGTGCGGTTTACGCTGGCGAGCATGGCTTCACCGGGAACAGATATCGCGTTCAGCGAGCCGCGCACGGAGGGGTATCGGTCGTTTGCGAACAAGATCTGGAATGCAGCGCGGTTCCTGTTTATGCAGGTGGACCGGGCGACCGCTGCCGGTTACAAGATGTCGATGCGCGAGGTTGGCGCGCCGCTGACGGAGCTGCCGGAGAGGACGCCGCTGGAGACGAGGTGGATCTTCTCTCGATTGCGAGACGTTTGTGCGGAGGTGGAGCGGGCGCTGGGCGAGTATCGCTTCGACGAGGCGGCGAATGCGGTGTACCAGTTCTTCTGGGGCGAGTTCTGCGACTGGTACCTGGAGCTGGTGAAGCTGCGACTGGAGTTCGGCGAAGGCGCGGAGCAGAATGCGGTAACGGCGGTCACACTGGCGTCGCTGGTGGGCGTGTTCGAGAGCGCGTTGCGGCTGTTGAACCCGTTCATGCCGTTTATCACCGAGGAGATCTGGCATGCGCTGTACGGGGATGCGACGCCGGCGAAGTCGATCGCGCTAACTCGGTATCCGCAGGCGGGGGACTTCCCTGCTGACCCGGCCTCGGTTCGGGCGATGACGACGCTGCAGGAGTTGATGGTGACGGTGCGCGGCCTGCGGAAGGAGATGGGCGTACCGGAGAAAGAGGCTACGCCGATTCGCTTGTATGCCGACAATCGGGTGCTGGCGCTGGCGGATGCGAATGCCGATATGCTGGCGCGGATGGCCCGTGTGGCTTCGGTCGAATTTGCGAGCCCCCCACTGACTGGCGGTGGTGCGCGGTCGACGACGGAGTTCGATGTGGCGGTGGTTTATGAGCGGCAGATCGATGTTGCGGCGGAGCGGGAGCGGCTGACGAAAGAGCTGGCGCGGCTGGAGAAGGGTCTGGCGGCAGCGGAGCGGCAGCTTGGAAACGAGGGGTTCGTGGCGAAGGCTCCGGCGCATATTGTGGAGGGGCTGAAGAAGCAGGCTGCGGAGACCAAGGAAATGTACGCCAAGGCAAAGAGTGCGATGGAGGCTCTGCCGGCGGCGTAGATGGGACGTCGTGACAACGGCTGGGACGGGTGGGGCGTCTGACAGGGCAGAGGAGACTTTCCAATGGCAGATCAGAGCACGCCGCATACAGAGAGTGGGCAGAACGCAAACGCTGTTCAGAGCGATCTTGAAGCGAACCAGGATGCGCAGGACGCTGGGAGTGGAGGGGACGCGGAGCTGTACAAGAACGTGGACGGAGCACAGACGGGCGGGACTAGGGCCTTCAATGCGAATGTGGGCCAGGGGCCGAAGCACAACACCGAACAATTTTCGGCGGCGCAGTATGGGTCGGTGAGTACGAGGACGCCGCAGAGCGAGAACCAGGGGATCACGAACCACTCCGCGAGCGAGGAGAGTGCTCGGCAGGAGAAGGTGGTGAGTCAGCGGCCGGATGCGCTGGCGGGTGTGGATGTGAAGGGGAACAAGGTTTAGGGGGGTTATTGGAAGTCTGAGAGGGTGCGGCCGCATGGGCGACCGCGCCTCCACTTCATTGTTTGCGGTGCTGTTTGCCGTTTCGGCTCACCTCTTGCGGTGGCTCTTTTAGGTCCTGCCGGGTGTCGGCTGCCAAGTTTCCCTGCGGCGGTGTATGGACGTCGAACGTGTTTTGGAGGTGGGCTGCGTGCGAGTGTGAGTGGGCGGTATCATCGCCCGGGACTGCATCCTGCGAGTTGGTCTTTCGTGTGTGGGCGTCGGCCTCTCGCATGGCCTGTTCACTGTCTTTGCTGGCGTGCTGCTCGGGTTTGCTGGACATGTTGCGACTTCCTCTCGATTGCGGGTCGTGTGGGTCGGATTTGAAGCTCAGTCTTTGAGGATAGCTTTGACTTCTTCTGGCGAAGGCTTGGCCGTGCTGGTATTGACGGCTTCGTCGCCGAAGTCACGCGCGCCGTAGTCGTAGTCGGCGCCGCCGTCGGCCTGCTGCTCTGCCGGGGGCTGTTTAGTACGCTCTTCTTCGTTGAGGCCCCAGCCTTGTTCATGGGCGTACTCCCCTGCAAGCCCGCGAGCGTGTTCGCCGAAGCCGCGCGGCTCTGGAGGGTGTGCTTTGATGTCGTCGTCTTGCATATCTCACCTCATGGTCCAGGGAGTGAGATGGAGTGAAGCGCAGAGGGGTTTCCCGGTGGGAACGGCAGCAACGGCGCACTCAGACCTCGGCGCCGACCTTCTTCTGCACTTCCTGATCGACCGCAATCGTAACGTTTTCGTGCTTGATGTCGAGCCGGAGACGGTTGAACAGACTCATGTAGATGTTCGCGATCCAAACGAGGGCGAACCAGGAGATGAGGTATCCGCGCCAGTCGTCATAGAGCAGTTGAAAGCGGGTGAGGACGAGAAAGAAGGCGGACACGTAGTGGCTGAAGCAGTACTCGCAGGTAAAGAGGTAGAAGAACTTCCGGATCAGGACCGGGCGGCAGTTCTGGCTCTTGTCTTTGCAGAACTCGCGCGGCTCTCGGAAGACCTCTTCGTGGGTCACGGTCCAGGACGCGCAGGCGATCGGGAGCGCGAGCAGGACAAGGTAAGCGAATTGGCGTTGGAGCGTCATCATCTGCGGTTGAGATGCTGGCAGTAAGATGCAGATGGGGGCCCGAGGACTAAGGCGATGGACTGGAAGAGCAAGCGAATCCACAAGGTGCTGGAGACGGCGCTGGCCGAAGACAAGGCAGCCAACGATGTGACCACGATGCTGACGGTTGGACCCCGGGTGCGGGCTACCGGAACGATAGTGGCGAAGCAGCCATGCGTTGTGGCGGGGCTAGGTTCGATCCCAATGTTTCTGGAGATCTTTGCGGAGATGAACGCGGCCCCAGTGGGACGGTTCGAGGTAGTGAGCCATCCGGAGATCTTCGATGGCGTGCGGGTGAAGAAGGGCCAGACGCTGGCGGTGATCCGGCATAATGCTGCCGCGATCTTATCGTGCGAACGGGCAATCCTAAACTTGATGCAGCGCATGAGCGGGATCGCGACGCTGACGCACGAGTATGTGAAGGCACTGGCGGGAACGAAGACGAAGGTGCTGGATACGAGGAAGACGATTCCGGGATTGCGGGCTCTGGACCGGTACGCCGTGTGCTGCGGGGGCGGCCTGAACCACCGGCAGGATCTGCAGGACGGCATCCTCATCAAGGGTAGCCATATCGCGCTGGCGGGGGGCGTGGGAGCGGCGCTGGAACGAGCTCTGAAGGGCCGAAAACAGGGGCAGGTGGTGCAGGTGGAGGTGCGCTCGCAAGAGGAGTTGGAGGAGGCGATCGCGGGCGGCGCGGAGTCCATTCTGCTGGATAACATGACTCCCACAGCGGTGAAACGGGCGGTGAAGCGGATCCATGAGGCGCTTGCGGGAGTGCCGATCGAGGCCTCGGGCAGCATCACGCTCGAAACGGTGAGGGCGTACGCCGAAGCCGGGGTGGATTACGTCACCGTAGGCGCGCTGACGCACTCGGTAACGGCGGCGGACCTGAGTATGCGCATCACGGCGGACGTGTCGTAGATTGCAAGGAGACGGTGGGGGTTGAGCGGACTGGACATTGCCGCCGTGGACGCGGGGTTGACGGGCACGAGATTCGCGCGGGGTCTGCGGTACTTCCCTTCCGTGGGATCGACGAACTCACTGGCAATGGAGGCGGCGCAGGCGGGTGCGCGCGAGGGGGTGTGGGTTGCCGACGAGCAGACGGCTGGGCGAGGGCGGGGCGGACATGCATGGCACTCGGTGGCGGGTAACGGGCTGTATTTGAGCGCGCTGGTGGGCCCGCGGGTTCCGGCCGGGCGAGCGATGTGGATCTCACTGGCGACGGCGCTGGCAGCACGGATGGCAATCGCGAGGGCGAGCGGGCTGACCGCCGATATCCGGTGGCCGAACGATCTTTTGCTGAACGGTCGAAAGTGCGGTGGAATCCTGGTCGAGAGCGCGGTTGCGGCGGCGCAGGGCGGGGCTGTCGAAGCGATGCGATATGCGGTGATCGGTGTCGGGATCAACGTGAACCATGCGAGCTTTCCCGGCGATCTGAGCGATGCTGCGACCTCGCTACGGATGGAGGCCACGAGAGAGGTTTCGCGCGAAGGTCTGCTGATCGAGCTCCTTCGAGGTTTGGACGAGGAGCTTGGCCGGTTAGACGCTGAGCACGCGGAAGCTCTCGATGATAACGGGGATGACGGGCTGCTGGAGCGGTTTGCGGCGGCGTCGACATGGGTGCGCGGCAGGCGGGTCAGGGTGGGCGAGGCCGACGGCTATACTGGCGTAACAGCGGGTCTGAGCCGCGACGGTTTCCTTTTTGTGGACGGGGAGGACGGAACGCGGCGCACGGTGCTCTCGGGCGGAGTGCGTGAACTGAAGTAGTTACAAAAGCGAGACTGGAGAGCGAAGATGCTACTGGCACTCGACGTCGGAAACACCAATATCGTGCTTGGGCTTTACCAGACCGGCCCGGAGATCGGCGAGCCTGAGATGGTGGCGAACTGGCGGGTGACAACGCCTGCAGCGCAGACGGCGGATGAGTTCGGACTTCTGCTGAAAAGCCTGTTTGCCTTGCGGGGGCTGGAGCTGAGCGCGGTGGACGGGATTGCGATCGCGTCGGTGGTGCCGCCGCTCGATTCGGCGCTGCGCCACATGTGCGACGTTTACTTCAACGTGAAGCCGCTGTTCGTCGAGCCGGGGGTGAAGACTGGGGTGCCGGTGCTGACGGACAATCCGTCGGAGGTGGGCGCAGATCGGATCGTGAACTGCGTGGCTGGATACGAGCGCTTTCGAAGTCCGGTGATTATTGTCGATATGGGAACGGCGACTAAGTTCGACGTTGTTTCGAAGCATGGGGAGTTTCTCGGCGGGGCGATCGCGCCGGGCCTGGGGATCTCGGCTGAGGCTCTATTTTCGCGAGCGGCGAAGCTGCCACGGGTCGATGTCAAGAAGCCCTCGAAGGTGATTGGCACGGGGACGGTCGACAACATGCAAATAGGGCTTTATTACGGGTATATCGGGCTGGTGGATGGGATTCTGGAGCGAATGCTGGCGGAGATGGGACCGGAGACGAAGACGATCGCAACGGGCGGGCTGGCGCGATTGATTGCGGGCGGGTCAAAGTACATCGGCGTTGTAGACGAGATGCTGACGCTGACGGGTCTGCGGATCATCTATGAACGGAATCTGGACCGGCATAAGAGGCGCGGCGCTTCCGCATAATGGCACCGTGCGGCAACCCATCTAAGCCATGCAGAACTACTTCAACTACTTCACGGAGACCGAGGAGCGTTTTCAGCAGAGGCGCGGGTCTCTGCTGATGCTTTCGACGCTGGACTGGGCCCTGATCGAGACCTGGCGTGAGGGGGGTGTGCCGCTGGAGGCGGTGCTTCGCGGGATTGACGAGGCCTTCGACAAGTCGGATGCGAAGGCGCAGCGGGCAAAGACGAGAGTGCGCAAGGTCAACGGCCTGGCCTGGTGCGCGCAGAGCGTGATGCAAGCGGCGGAAGCGATGCAGGAGGCGTCGATCGGCTCAGGACCATCCACGGCGATGACAGGGCCGGTCGAGAGTGGATTTGAGACGGAGCGGGTGTGCCGGTATCTGGAAGAGAATGCATCGCATGTCGCGGGATTGACTCTGCCATCGCCGGCCGATGCGTTGGCAGCCGAGCTGGTGACGCGATTGCGCGTGCTTGCATCGGCCACGCGTGCCGGGCAGGGCGGAACGCTCGAGGAGCTGGACAGGACGTTGACGGTGCTGGAGGAGCGGCTGTTTGGGGCGTTGCTAACCGCGATGCCAGAGGAGGATTTAGTGGGTCTGCGGGAACAGGCGGCGCGGGAGCTGGCGCCGTATCGCGGGAAGATGCAGGCGGTGCAGATCAGGCAGGTGCAGCAGCAGTTTTTGCAGAAGCGCGTGATGGAAACGTGTGGGCTGCGGCGGTTGAGTTTGTTTTACATGAGCCACGGATGAAGCTGACGATCGAGAAGGCGGTATACGGAGGCGACGCGCTGGGGCGCGATGCGGATGGGCGTGCTGTGTTCGTGCCGTATGCGCTGCCGGGCGAGCGAGTGGAGGTGGCCTTGACGGGGGAGCGAGGCGGCCCGGCGAGAGCTCAACTTGTGCAAGTTGAGGAGGTGTCGCCGGATAGGGTCGCGGCGAGATGCAGGCACTTCGGACGGTGCGGCGGATGCCAGTACCAGCATGCGAGGTACGAGTCACAGCTTGCGATGAAGGCGGATATCCTGAGCGAGACGCTGGAGCGTGCGGGGCTTAGGGACCGCCCGCGGATGACGGTTCATGCGGGTGAGCCGTGGGGGTATCGAAACCGTATCCGCTTGCGGGTGGAGGTGAGTGGGGGGGCGATCCAGCTTGGTTACAATATTCGCGACACGAGAGATTTCCTGCCGATTGAAGAGTGCCCGATCGCTGCGCCGGTCCTTTGGAGGATGGCGCAGGCGCTGCTGGATCTGAGCAATGAACACGGGGTGTGTGGCCATTGGCTGCGGGCTGCCGCAGAGATCGAACTTTTCTGTACGGGCGATGAACGAGCGGTGCAGATCACGTTTTTCATGCGGGAGAAGAGATCGGCGGGGTTCGCGGAATTGTGTGAGGGGGTGAAACTCCTTGCACCCGAGCTTGTCGGTGCTGGAGCTGAGTTCTACGCTGACGGAGGAAAAAGAACGACGACGCGCTTCCATGAAAGTGCCAGCTGGGGCAAGGGTGGGATTCATTATTTGGCAGCGGGGCGGGAGTATTGGGTAACGCGAAGTGGCTTTTTTCAGGTGAACCGCTTCCTTGTGGAGGAGCTTGTAAGGGTGGTCACCGAAGGCCATAAGGGTATGATGGTATGGGACTTATTTGCTGGTGTGGGGCTCTTTTCGCGAGCGCTGGCCGAGGTGTTCGACAATGTTTTGGCGATTGAGGCAAATGCAACATCCATAAGGGACTTAGGGGCTGCCAAGAAGGCCAACTTGAGGGCAATTGCGATACCGGTAGTGGAGTTCTTGCGGGAGGCGGTTATTGGGCGAGAGTGGCCGGAGCTGGTGGTGATGGATCCACCGCGGGCCGGCGTGGGGATGGAGGCCTGCCGGCTGTTGGCGCGGATGCAAGTGCCGCAAATTGTGTATGTTTCGTGCGATCCGGCGACGCTCGCACGGGATTTGCGGGTGATGGTAGACTCCGGCTACAACCTTGCTGAGCTGCACCTGGTTGACCTGTTCCCGCAGACGTTTCACCTGGAGACGGTGGCTGTTTTGCAGCGTTGACACTGGTGTTTCTGTGGTGAACGGACGGTAGCTTTGCGGGCTTTCGGTGGTTGGCGAAGAAGCAGGGCAGATGCAGGTCTCGCGACTTTGCTCGGGATGACAGATCTTTCGCGGCGTCCCGACCCGGAGCTTTGGCCGATGCGGGGACGGCTGGAGCGGCTCAGGTTTCGGCGGGCACCGCTGCTAGCGGCTACCCTCTGTTTTGCGCTGGGGGAGGCGATGGCGCGGAGCGGATGGCGGCCGGGCGTGGTGCTGCTGGCGGCGGTTCTGCTGCTGGCGGTAGTTTCGGTTGTGGCACTGCGGCGGGGGATGCGGGTGGTGCTGGTTCCGGTGGCGGGGCTGTGGATGGTGGTGGGGATGTGGTGCGCCGAAGATCGTCCGGCGCCCTCTCCGCAGAGAGCCTTGCTGGGGTTTGCGGATGCCCTGAGCCGCGAGGCGCGGGGGCATGTGGTGCGGGTGAAGGCGCTGCCGCCGAGGGCGGATGCGGCGGACGCGGACACGGATGGATGGCGGGGGGATCAGGACGAGGAGACGGCGCCGCAGGAAGCTTTGCAGGTGGATGTGCAGGTGGAGGCGGTCGAGTATCTGACGCCGGATGTGTCGCTGATGGTTCCGGTCGAGGGCGGGGTGCGGGCGACGCTGATCGCGGACGGGGGTGGGGTGATGCCGGCGAGAGCGACAGCAGATTCCTCACCCCGTTCGACTCCGCTCTTGGATGACAAGCAAAAGGACTGGCAACCGCAACTGCCGGAGCTGCGGTGCGGCGACGAGGTGGAGGCGCCGATGCGGATGCGGGAGCCGGAGCGGTATCGGGATCCGGGCGCGTGGCAGTATGCGGACTACCTGCTGAGCCAGGGGATGGCGGTGCATGCCAGCGTGCATGCGGCCAAGCTGCGGGTGACGGGGCATGATGCGGCGACGATGGCGTGCCGGGTGCAGGCGGCGCAGAGCTGGGCGGCGGGGCGGGTGCTGAAGTATGTGCGATCGCGGCCGAACCGGATGCTGCCGCGGGTGATGCGGCTGACGGCGGACGATGCGGGGATGTTGAATGCGATGTTGTTCGGCGACCGGGCGGGGCTGAACCATGGGCTGCGGCTGGGCTTCGAGCGGACCGGGTCGTTCCATCTTTTTGTGGTGTCGGGCATGCATGTGGCGCTGATGGCAGGTGGGATCTTCTGGTTTGCGCGCAGGCTGCGGCTGCGGGAGTGGGTGGCGACGGCGGTGACGCTGACGTTGACGGCAGGGTATGCGGTGTTGACGGGATTCGGCGCGCCGGTGCAGCGGGCGTTGGGGATGACGGCGATCTTTCTGGTGGCCCGACTGCTCTCGCGGGAGCGGAGTGCGCTGAATGCGCTGGGGGCGGCGGCGCTGGCAGTGCTGGTGCTGGATCCGGTGGCGTTGTTTGAGGCGAGCTTTCAGATGACATTTCTAGCGATCATCGCGATTGCGGGGATCGCGGTGCCGATGGGGGAGAGGAGCTTTGTGCGGTATGCGCGGGCGGCGCGGGCGATCGGGGAGGAGTGGAGGGATGCGGGGATGGAGCCGCGGTTGGCGCAGTTCCGGGTGATGCTGCGGGTGGGGGGGGAAGGTGTCGCGGGCGTCTTGGGGGGGTGGGCATATGGGCTGCCGGCGGGAGTGGTGCGCTGGTCGCTGGGGGCGGTCGAGCTGGCGCTGATCGGAACGGTGGCGGAGATGGTGATGGTGCTGCCGATGGCGATGTACTTCCACCGCGCGACGGTGTTTGCGTTGCCGGCGAACATGATGAGCGTGCCGCTGGTGGGATTGATGGTGCCGATTGCCGTGGCGACGTTTGCGGCGATGCTGGTGAGTCCGTGGATGGCGGCGCTGCCGGGCGCGGCTACGGCGGTGCTGCTGCATGGGGTGACCTGGGCGATTGGACGAATCAGCCATGTCGCCGCAGCGGATGTGCGGGTTCCGGGACCGGTGTGGTGGGTGGCGGCTATGGCTCTGGTGGTGTGGGGGATGTGCTGCTGGGCGGTGCGGAGGAGCGGGAGGTGGGCGATAGGAGCGGCGGTCGCGATGGCGCTGGTGGTTGCGACCGTGCTGTGGCCGGAGCGGGTGATCGAGACGGCGGGCGTCCTGGAGGTGACAGCGATTGACGTGGGGCAGGGAGACTCGCTGCTGGTGGTGGGGGCGGATGGGCGGACGATGCTGGTGGATGCGGGAGGGCCGGTGGGTGGGGTGACGGAGGCTGCGGCGGCGACGGCGAGCTTTGATGTAGGGGAGGAGGTGGTGTCGAACTACCTGTGGTCGCGGAGGATACGGCGGCTGGACGTGGTGGCGCTGAGCCATGCGCACAGCGACCACATGGGAGGGATGCCGGCGGTGCTGCGGAACTTCAGGCCGAGAGAGCTGTGGGTGGGGATCGACCCAGACTCGGAGGCGTACCGGGCACTGCTGGCGGAGGCGCGGGAGCTGGGGGTGACGGTGCGTCACTTCCATGCGGGGGATGGGTTTGCGTGGGGGGCGGAGAGGGTGGAGGTGCTGGCTCCGTTTGCGGGGTATGCGAATGCGGGGACGCCGAAGAATGATGACTCACTGGTGATGCGGGTGGAGTTTGACAAGGGGAGCGTGCTGCTGGAGGGGGATGCGGAGGGACCGAGCGAGCGGGCGATGGTGGCGGGCGGGCGGGTGAGGCCGGTGACACTGCTGAAGGTGGGGCATCATGGGAGCCGGAGCTCGACGACGGAGGATTTTCTGGGGGCGGCGGCGCCCAAGGATGCGGTGGTGTCCGTGGGTAAGGGGAACACGTTTGGGCATCCTCGGGGTGAGGTGATTGGGCGGGTGGCGGGGGCGGGGACGCGCCTGTACCGGACGGATGAGTTTGGGTTGACGACGTTTTTGATTGGGCGGGATGGGGGGATTCGGGAGGTGGTGGGGGAGGAGTGATGCGTGTGGTTTCGGGGTGTTGGTGGCGGCAACCCACCCATGGCGGTGGGGCTGCGATGAATGTGGCCCCCGCCTTTGGCTTGGCGAGAAATTAAGAGGCAGCAGATGACAACCTCGTTTGTTCGCTTGCACATCAGATGAGTTGCCTCCCCGGGAGAAAACTTATGACGACGAAGCGGTTTTTGTGTTCCATCGCGTTGCTTACGGGCGTGTTGATTGCCCGGGGTAGCGCGGCCCCAATTCTTTACACTGCGACTTTGTCGGGTTCGAATGAAGTTCCGCCGGTTTTGACCCCTGCGACTGGATCCGCGACGTTCTCGCTTTCGGGAGATCTGCTGACGGTGTTTGAGACATTTACCGGTTTGACTGCCCCAGCGGCAGCGGCGCACATCCACTGTTGCTCCCTTCCGGGTACGAACGCACCGGTGATTGTGCCGTTTACGGACTTTCCCACCGTGACGTCGGGGACGTATACAAACACGTTCAACCTGACGACGCTGGGCAGCGCGGGCGAGGCTTCGCTGATCGCGGGGCTGAACAGTGGCCAGGCGTATGCGAATATTCACGACTCGCTCCACCCCGGTGGCGAAATACGCGGGCAGATCCAATTCGCACAGACTCCGGAGCCGGGGAGCCTGCTGTTGCTGGGAACGGGTGTCCTCGGAGTGGCGGGTGCGGTGCGACGGAGGCTGGCCGTTTAGGCAGTCGAGAGAGACGAGCAGGGCTGAGAAAGACACGCCAGGTCCCTTCGGGGGCCTGGTTCTTTTTTTGTGCGCGCGGTGAGTGTGGGTGAGGTATCCGGGTTGGTGCGGAGGAGGTTTGCGGGGGAGGGTCGAAGAGACCCCTTGACGTCCGTGAGACGTCTCATAGATGGTCCTATGCATTGCGGGAGGGGTCTATGAAGGAAACGGGCGAGCAGGAGTCTTTGGGCGCGGCGGAGCGGCCGGTGATGACGGCGGAGGAGCGGGCGGAGGAGCAGAAGCTGGTGCGGCGGCTGCAGATGATGATGACGATGGTGATGCAGGTGATCGCGCAGGATGGGACGCTGACAGTGGAGGATGCGTCGCAGATGATCGCGGACAGCCGGAAGGCGGCGCTGGCGATGTTTCCGGGGAAGGAGCTGGCGTACGACCTGATCTGGCGGCCGCGGTTTCAACGGCTGATGCGGGAGCGGTTTCGGATTATGTAACCGAAGTGGTTACGGAGCGGGCGATGCTGCCGGGCTGGCGGAGTTTGCGGGTTTGGGTGGGACGGCGACCGTGAGGCCGGTGATGTCGGAGTGTAGGATGAGGGGCTGGTCGGCGGGGCCGAAGGAGCGGACGGTTTTTTCTTCGGTGTGGGTGGGTGGCATGCACCCCAATTTGAGGTCTGGGCAGGAGGGGATCTCGGTGCGGGTGACGTCGCGGGCATTGGTGACTTTGAGGGTGTACTCGCCTTCGGGGACGTAGAAGAAGTGGAAGGCGATGTCGTCTTTGCCGACTTCGGTGGAGACGAGCTGGGCGTCGTCGTCGGTGTAGTGGATCTCGACTTTGGCGGCGTTGACGATGCGTCCGGTGTTGCCTTCGAGGACGGTGCCGGAGATGGAATGGAGCTTCGCGAGGGGGATTTCGATGTCGTTGGTCTCGGAGGCTTCGCCGTTGACGATCTTGATGAGCTTGGCGTCGCGCTGACGCATGGCGTTACCGAAGTAGATATCGAGGGCGTAGCGGGTGCTGGAGGAGGAGCTACCGTTCTCGTTGAAGATGTGGTTGACGATGACCTCGTTGAGCTCGAGGGAGGTTTTGAGGAGGTACTCGCCGGCGGGGAGACCACTGAAGCGGAAGCGGCCGGCGTCGTCGGTGTTGGTCCCGCTGAAGGGCCCGGCTAGGAGTTTGGTGCGGAAGGTCGACCACTTGCCGGATTTGTTTTTGCTGAGCAGGGAGACGGAGCTGCCGGTGTCGGGGGTGCCGTCGTCGAAGCGGATGCTGCCGGCGATGGTTGCGCCCTTGAGGAGGTGGACCTCGGCGTTGGAGGTGCGGTTGGGGGCGACGGAGACGGGGGTGAGGAGGGTGGCCATGAGTTTGGCGGTGGCCTCGGTGGGGTGGTTGAGGTCGTCGCGGGAGAGCTGGGCGAGGGGGGAGAGGTAGCCGAGCTTTTCGGAGATGACGTAGTAGTTGCCGGGGCGGACGTCGGGGATGGTGAAGGAGCCGTCGAGGAGGGTCTGGACGATGGTGGTGTTGGGCTCGGGTTTGTCGTCCTTGCCGTTCTGGGTGTCGGGCTTGAGGGCGGGCGAGTTGAGATCGACGATGGGCTGGAGGACGACGGAGGCCATGCGGGCGGGGAGGTGGGTATCGGCGCAGAGGACGCGGCCAGTGACGGTGCCGGTGGGCGGCGGTTGCTGGGCTGGGCAGGCGACCGCCGTGAGGAGCGAGAGGAGGACGAGAGATTTCGGGGGCATGGGCGGGCGGCTCCGGGGCTGGCCGAAGTATAGCGGAGGTCTTTGTTTTGGGGCGGAGTTGACGGAAGGGGGGAGGGTGGAAGCGGCTTCGGTCGAAATGATGGGTGCTTTGGGTGTGCTCGCAACGGGGGTTCTTGACAGGTGGTGCGGGCTGGTGGGGTCTGCGGCGGCGAAGACGGTGTCAGGGCGTCTTGGGAAGGGCGGAGAGGGGTGTTTTGACGGGGGTGGCGAGGCCGACGATTTGCGTGATGCTGTTGTTGGAGAAGTTGCTGATCCAGAGATTGCCGCTGGCGTCGATGGCAATGGCGAAAGGCTGGAGGGAGGTGGGGGTGGGGGCCCAGCCGATGGCGGGGGAGAGGGGTTGGCCGGGGTGGGCGGAGGCTGCGCCGGCGAGCTCGGTGATGGAGTTGCCGCGGAAGTTGGCGATCCAGACGGCGCCGGCGCCGTCGATGGCGATGCCCTGCGGGTGGAGGAGGCCGCCCCCGGTGTAGCCGGGGGAGAGGAGCTGACCGGTAGTGGAGATTTCGCTGATGCTGTCGCCGAGGTAGTTGGCGATCCAGACGTTGCCGGCGGGGTCGAGGGCGAGGCCGGAGGCGGCGTCGCAGCAGTTGAAGGCAGTGAACTGCTGGCCGTTGGGGGAGACGCGGGTGATGCTGCTGCCGCTCATGTTGGCGACCCAGGCGTTGCCGGCGGCGTCGATGGCGATGGCTACGGGAAAGGCGAAGAGGTTGGAGAAGTAACCGGTGGGGCCGGAGAGAGACTGGCCGGAGGGGTTGAACAGGGTAAGGTGCGAGTTGCCGTAGTCGACGACCCAGGCGGCGCCGTGCGGGTCGATGGCGACGGCGACGGGGAAGTTGAGGCCGCCGGTGGAGAAGCCGGTGGGGCCGGAGAGGGGCTGGCCGCTGGAGTTGAGCACGGTGACGGCGCCGAAGCCGCCGTTGATGTTGCCGGGGCTGTTTTCGTCGGTGATCCAGACGTTGTCGGAGAGGTCGATGGCGAGGCCGTAGGACTGGGAGAGGCCGAAGCCGGTGATGCCCGACGGAAAGGTGGGCGCGCCGATGGGGGAGAGCTGGCAGACGACGCCGAAGTAGCTGGCCACCCAGAGGTTTCCGCTGCTGTCGAGGGCGAGGGGCCCAGGGGCGTTCATGCCGGCGCCGGTGAAGGTGAGCGGGAGAGTCCAATCGGCGGGGACGGAGGGAAGCGCGGGGGAGAAGGCGGTGGAGGTTTGGGCGAGGGTGAAGAGGGCGGAGACGTTTGTGCCGGGGTTGCGGACCAGATGGAGGGCGGCGGCGAGGGTGTCTGGGGGGGCAGGCTGGGCGGAGGTGGTGGTGAGGGAGAAGAGCTCCGCGCAGGAGGCTGCGGAGGAGGTGCAGGCGTTGAGCAGGTTGGCGAGGGTGTTGACGCGGCGAGCGGGCGAGGCGCCGCTAGCGGGGAAGGTGGGGCCGGGAGAGGCGCCGGTAGTGTTTCCGGCGAGCGAGAGGGCGATGGCTGCGGCGTTGGCGAGGCCGGTGGTGTTGGTGGCGGTGGCGCCGATGTTTCCGCCGGGCGCCAGGAATTGGGAGAGGGCCCAGGCGGTAGCGGCGGTGGTGAGCTCGTTGACGACGAACCGGGAGGACGAGGCGACGGCGTCGCAGCGGCCCAGGGTGACGGTGAGGGCGATGGCGGCGTTGGCTGGGGCGGGGGCGACGGCTCCGCCTCTGGCAACCAGGTAGAGCTGCGAGGAGGGAGTCGGGCAGATGTAGCCGGCGGGGATGGTGAAGGCGCCGGTAGCGCCGGTGGTCGCGGCGGAGGAGAGTGCGGTGGCGGGGGAGCCGTTGCCGGTGCGGCCGGCGGCGTAGAGCTGGACGGTAGTGCCGGCGAGGGGTTTAGAGCCGGCGAGGGCCTGCCCGGAGATGGCGATGCCGGGGTAGCCGGAGGGTGGCGGGGGTGTCTCCACGGAACGGGAGATGGTGCCGCCGCAGCCTGCGAGCAAGAGAGGGAGGAGGGTGGCGGCCAGATAGCGGCGTGGCTTTCGATCGGAGGTTGGAAGCAGGAGGTCGGGCAAGGTTTGGTCAACTCGCTTGGTCGGTTTGCTCACTCGAAGAAGGGGGTGGCATGAATGGGCGCATGCCCCAGGGGCTGAAGCCCCATTCTCTGCTGGTTCGAGGTGCCAAGGCTAAAGCCTTGGCCTACCTAGAAGCAAATGCGTTGTCTCGTGACCATGATGCTCTCGCTTAGAAGAGGTGGGCTAGAGGTAGATGCGGAGTCGGATTCGGAGACGGCGGTTTTGCGAGCACCTCGCTTGGGCAACCACATCGGCGTCCGAAGGGCCTCGGAGGATAAGCAACAGCGGAATGGGGTCTCTCCACTGCCCCCTCGATTCCCCTTCGGCAAGCTCAGGGTCTCTCGGGGTTCGGTCGAGATGACGGCGGTCAGGAGTGGATACCAGCATGATTCTGGCTTAGTGGCGGTAGGGGCGGGTGAGGAGGTCGAGGTTGAGGGCGGCGGTGAAGGCGCGGGTGGCGGCGGTGAGTTGCTGGCGGGCGAGATCGGCGGGGAGGGCGGTGTCGACGGTTTCGGCGCGGAGCATGACGGGGATGGGGCGCTCGGGGTCTCCGGAAAGGAGAGCGGAGGCTTTGGGGCGGCTGTAGACGAAGCCGAGGTGGCGGCGGTTGGTGGAGTACTCGCCGCAGGAGCTGCCCTGGCAGAGGGTGGTGGCTTCGAGGTACTGGGAGGCTCCGTCGGCGAAGAAGGAGGCGCTGAAGCTGGTGGGGCCGGCGGCGGTGGCGACGGGGAGCTCGGCGTGCCAGATGGGATCTTCGCCGCGGGCGGAGTGGCAGATGAGGGTGTCATGAGAGCCGAGGACGGGCGAGATGCCGATGGCGACGTGGGGGCTGCCGTCGGCCGGGGCGTAGTCGGCCCATTGAAAGATGACGGGGCCACCGGTGACGTATTCGTTCCAGGAGCGGGCCAGGGTGTAGCCGCCCACGTGGGCGGGGAAGGCGCCGAGGACGGAGGCATCCTGGGGGGCGATCCTGGCTGCGCTGGTGTAGGCGCGGGCGGCGGAGATGGTGCTGATGAGGATGAGGAGCGCCATGGCGGTGAAGCGGAGGTACAAGGTCGATGGCAGTGGACGGGGAGCTTCCGTAGCGGCATTCCCAGGTAAACGACGATCAGGCTGTCGCGTACCTGGGGCACCCGGCTCAGGGGGCGGTGGGGAGGACAGGTGTTCGGTGGGATGAGCGCCGTCATGGGGTGGGCGGGTAAGGTTTCCGCCGTGGCGGACGATATAGGTAAGGAGCCATGTGGCGAAGAGGAAGAGGAACGCACCGATGATGTAGTCGGCCATCTCGCCGTGGGGCTGCAGGCGCGGGAGACGAAGCGCAACGATGTAGTAGAGGACGAGGGTGCAGAGGCGGACGAAGTTGAAGAGATAACCGAGGAGGACGGCGGCGACGACGAACGCGGCGTGGGGAGCCCGGCGGAAGCGCGCGAGGTAACCGACGATGAGGGCGATGATGCCCATAGTGATGGCGCCGCGGATGCCGTTGCAGCCGGGGGCGATGAACATACCGAAGTCTGGCGTGAACATGAGGCGCATTTGGTCATGCGTGAGCGGCTGGCCGAGAGCGTGGGCGAAGGCGCGGGCGACGTGGGCGGAGGCGCGCTGGAGCGGGAGATCGACGAAGACGTTGAAGACGTGTGGGACGGGGTTGACGAGGAGGATGAGGCAGATGGGAAAGAGCGCGGCGCGGAAGAGGCGGGTTCCGCCGAAGAGGAGGACGACACCGGAGACGTAGCTGAGGGCGACAAGGGAGTTGGGCGGGAAGTAGACGGACCACTGGGGAGCGACGACCAGGACGAGCACGGCGTGCTCGCGGACGTAGACGGCGACGGCGGTGGCGACAAGAAGAGCGAGCCCCCACCAGGTGCCCCTGGACTGCCATCCGATGGAGCGCCAGGCGCGGAGGATGAGGACAAAGCTGGCGAACGGGATGAGCATCCCGATGGACTTGAGGGGATCGGTAACCCACAGACCCCAGAGAAGGAGGGCCGCGGGCCAGATAGCGATGACGCCGAGGGTTGCGAGTACGGCCGCGATCGCGGCGGCGCGGATCGACGACAGACCAGCAGACGGCAGGCTGGAGGAGAACGCGGAGTGGCGTGCCCGGACGGACGGAAGGGTGGACATGCGAACTCCAATTCCGTCCATCTCAGAGGACGCCGGAGTGCTGGTCAGGAGTAACTACTTGATGCGAAGTTTGCGGCGGGAGAAGAACATAGCACCGGCAGAGCCGACGAGGGCGAGTACAGCGGTGGGATTCTCAGGAGAGTTGACGCATCCGGTAGGGCCGCCCTGGGCGTGGACCAGAGGAACGGAGATAAGGAAGAGAAAGGCTGTGCCGAAAAGCAGGAGGGGAGTTTTCTTCATGGTGTCCTCAAGTTGGAAGGTACGGTCTGCATGGATGGGTGTCAATGAAAAGTAGGCCAGGATCCGGTTTGCGGGGTGGCTCGATCGGGTGATTGGGGGAGATGGCGCTTTCGAGGTATAGCGTAACCCAGATTTGGCGGGAGCGCGGCTAAATTTGCGGTTAACGGGTCAGTCACGATGCTGGGCGAGCCACTGCTCGAGGCTGGGGCTTTGGGCTGCGCGGAGCCGGGCGCAGCTGCCGATGCTGTCGACGGCCTGCGGGAGGGCTCGCTCCGCGGCGTTAACTTTGTGGGTGCTGAAGAAGGCGGCGACCTCTTTTTGCTGGGCGACGGTGCAGAGATGGCCAGCGGCGCCGACGAGGGCAGCGCCACGAAAGGGTGTGAGCTGGGTCTGGACCTTCGGCCAGTTGGCCTGCACCCAGGTCCAGGCCTGGTCCTGGGTGTCGCGCTGCTCGAGCAGGCCGATGGTGAGGCGGAGCGAATCCTGTTTGCGGACTTTGCCGGAGGAGGCGAGCTCGAGGGTGCGGTTGACGAGGGTGGGGGCGCGGAAACGGGAGAGGAGGCGGAGGGCCTCGGACTGGCGGTTGGGATCGGAGCCGTCGGCGCTGGCTGCGACGACGCGATCGAAGAGCGAGGGATCGTTTGCGGAGGCGGCGGCGACGTTAACGGCGGCCTGGGCGAGTGCGGGATCAAGGGTGTTATCGGGCTTGCCGGAGGCGGGGTAGACGCGGTCGGCAAGGCGGTTGGCTTCGGCGAGGATTGTGGGGAGCTGCGCTTTGCCGAGGAGTTCGAAGAGAAGGGCGCGACGCTGCTGGAGATCGATGGAGTCGTTTTTCCTGGCGGGGCCTAGGGGGGCGTAGACGGGCTGGAACTGGGATCGGAGGACGGAGGCGAGAGCGGGCCGGTCGGAGCCGGGGGATATGGTTGCGTCGACCTGCTTGAGGTCGTCGAGGGCGGTCTCGAGCACGGGACCGCTCGGGTCGGATTTGAGGGCGAGGACGAGATTGAGGAAGTCGGCAGCGGAGGTTTGGCCGGCGCGGGTGAGGGCCCACTGGTCGCCGAGGAGGCCGATGCGCTCGGGTGGGGTGAGGGCGGTTTCGGCTTTGGTGGCGATGGAGGTGAGTTGGGTAGGGGTGTACTGGGTGCGGAAGTAGCCTTTGTCGTCGGCGTTGGCGAAGAAGAGGGGCGTGGGGGTCTCGGCGGGAATGGGAAGGGCGGCATCGGCGGGGGTGAGCATGTGGCAGATGGGCTTGGCGGCGGACTTGAGGCAGACAGGGATGGTCCACTGCTGGGGCTTGACGGAGGACGTCTCGCTGTTGGGTGTTGGAGGGGCTGAGAGGAGGAAGCGGCTCTGGGCAACGGGGACGCGGCTGGCGGAGGGGGCGGAGAAGGCGAGGAGGGGGACGCCGAGCTGATCGACGAAGCTGGCCATGATCTTGTCGACGGGCTGGTTCGAGGTGGAGGTCTGGGCGTTCCAGAAGTCTTCGGCGGTGGCGTTACTGTAGAGGTGGGCCTGGAGGTAGTTATGGACGCCTTGGCGGAAGGTCTCTTCGCCGAGGAAGTGCTCGACCATGCCGAGGACGGCTCCGGCCTTGCCGTAGGAGATGCCGTCGAAGAGCTCGTTGATCTGGCTGGGGGTTTCGGCGTGGGCGCGGATGGTGTGGGTGGCGGGGCCGGCGTCGAGATTGAGGGTGCGGTCGAGCTCCTGGGCGACGTCCTGGGGGACGTTCCACTCGGGGTGCCAGGTTTCGAGGGGCTTGGAGGACATCCAGGTGGCGAAGCCCTCGTTGAGCCAGAGGTTATCCCACCACTGCATGGTGACCATGTCGCCGAACCACTGGTGGGCCATCTCGTGGGCTACGACGGAGGCGACGCGTTTGCGGTCGGAGATGGCGGCGTTGCGAGGGTCGAGGAGGAGGTCGGTCTCGCGGTAGGTGATGCAGCCGAAATTTTCCATCGCGCCGGCCTCGAAGTCGGGGAGGGCGATCATGTCGAGCTTGGGCATGGGGTACTTGATGCCGAAGTAGCGGTCGTAAAAGGGCAGGATGTATTCGGCGGCTGCGAGGGCGGAGCGGGTGAGGGCGACCTTATCGGGGGTGGCGCAGGCGCGGATGGGGACGCCGTCGGCGGAGCCTCGGGTGCATTGGAAGTCGCCGACCAGGAACGCAACGAGGTAGGTGGACATCTTTGGCGTCTGGGCGAAGCGGAGGGTGTGCTTCGGCTGGCCGGCGATGGGACTATCTGGGGTGTCGGTGATCTGGTTGGTGTTGGAGATGACGGTGTCGCGCTTGTCGACGGTGAGGGAGATCGAGAAGGTGGCTTTATAGGCGGGCTCGTCGAAGGAGGGGAAGGCCCGGCGGGCGTCGGTGGGCTCGAACTGGGTGACGGCGTAGTTGCGTTTGGTCGTCTTCGAGAGATAGAAGCCGCGGAGCTCGTCGTTGAGGAGGCCGGTGTAGCTGATGTGCAGGGTGACGAGGCCGGAGAGGGGCTCCGGGAAGGTGAAGGTGGCCTGTTCTCGCGCGGGGTTGAGGGAGACGGTGGCGGGGAGGTTGGAGCGAATGCCCACGGTTGGTGGGTTCGGCTTGGGCGGGTGCTCGGACCAGAGGGGATGGCTTGTTTTCGAGGTGCCGACGACAGCGATGACGGAATTGAACTGGATCTCGGCGGCGTTGAGCGTGATAGTGGTGCTGGGCTTGTCGAGCGTTAGATTGATGGTCTCGTCGCCGGTGAAAGTGGCGGCCTTGAGGTCGGGGGTGAGGTGGAGGGTGTAGTGCTCAGGATGTGCGTTGGTGGGGATGCGCTGGGCATTGACGGCGAGGGAGGCAAGACAAAAGGTAGCTAGAACGAGGAGGCGGTGGCGGAGCGTGGCACGGAGAAGCATGTTACGAGGATACGCAACCTTGCCGGATGTTCTCGGGGACGGAACTTCAGCCGTAGCCTGGTGTAGACCGAATCAGGGGCGGTCGCCGATGCCGTTGAAGATTGCAGCGAGGTCGACGTAGAGATCGGTTCCGGAGACCTCCAGGCATTCGGAGGCGATCCAATCGGCGCCGGGCACATGCGGCGGATGCGGGTTTTGGGATCGATGATCCAGGGGCCGCGGACGCCCATATCTAGGTAGTCCTGAACGCGTTCCTGGGTGTCGGAGTAGCTGTCGTCGGGCGAGAGGATCTCGATCACGAGGAGGGGTGGATCGACCAGGATGTCGGGCTGGGGTCCCGGGCGGAGAACGACGAGATCGGGTATTCTCACTCGGGAGTTCGAGACCTGAACGCGCTGTTCCGTGCTGCCGATGACGTTCCACTGCGCTTCGCGATTCCCAAACCAGTTCGCTAGCAGCCACTGAACCCTTGCGTGCTCCCACTTGCCCACGTTTCGCTCCCGGAGTTCGCCGTCAATGTACTCGCGATCTGGTCGGTAGTTGGTTTCGAGGTACTGGGCGATCGAGAGCGTAGTCGCGGTGGCCATAATCGAAAATGATACTGCAGATGTTTTGATGCTCGGGTCAGGGCTGCGGTTCGTCAGGCTGGCGTTGTTGCTCGCCGTTTGATGCTCCTCCTGATTGGCTTTGCCCGTTGAATGCGCGTCAGACGCCGAGGCGTATTCAGGGCTTCCCAAATTTTCATGCGCTGTTGTGTGTTGAGCCAGAAGTCGGGAGAGTTTCCGAAGACGCGGCTCAGAATCAGCGCCGTGTCCACGGTGAGAGCACGGCGGTTCCGGCAGAGTTCATTGACATGCTTGCGAGGTAGACCTGTCTGCTCGGCCAGGTCGGATTGCGTGAGACCGAGCGGCTCCATAAACTCCCCTACGAGGATTTCGCCAGCGCTCACCGGCTTTCGTTTTGTAATCAGCATGTGCGCTCACCGATAGCCATGGTTATCCAGGTAGACGTTGTGTGCCTTGCCCTCAGCCCACTCGAAGATGAGGCGCCACTGAGCGTTGACTCGAATCGAGTGCCGGCCTTCCAACTTTCCAGCCAGCCGCTCGAAGTGATTGCTTGGCGGAACACGAAGATCGGCATCGGTCTCGGCATCGTCTAACATCTGCAGCTTGCGAAAGAGTCTATCCCGAAGGTCGGCGGGAATTCTTTTTGAGTGAAGATCGTCCTCGAAGAACTCTCTGAGCCAATCATCTCTCCACCCTGCGATCATCTCAGACCTACTGTACCACGCTATGGTACAGATGGTGTTTCAGCCCTGGATGGAGGCGGCGCGTTCGGAGTGGCCGGAGACCTCGGAGGCGCGGGCTTCGGCGTAGGCGGCGGCTCCGAGGAGGGCGCAGGTGTCGTTGAGAATGACGCGGACGGGCATGGCTTCGAGGAGGGGGCGCAGGCGGCCCTTATCGAGGAAGGCTTCGGTAAAGGCTCCGGCCTGGAGGGTCTTGAGAATTTTGGGGGCGATGCCGCCGCCGAGGTAGATGCCGCCGGTGGAGAGGACCTTGAGAGCGATGTTGCCGGCCTCGGCGCCGAAGGCCGCGGAGAAGATCTGCATGGTCTCGTAGCAGATAGGGCTGGAGCCATCTTCGGCGCAGCAGCCGATGACGGCGTTGGGGTCTTCGGAGGCGAGGCGGTCGCGGAGCCAGGCGGGCTCCTCCATCTTTTCGGCGTCTTTGAGGAAGGCATAGACATTTTTGATGCCGATGCCGGAGACGACTCGCTCGAAGCTGACGCGACCGGCGAGGGTCTGGCGGAGGTACTGGAGGAGAGCGACCTCGCGGTCGTTGCGGGGAGCGAAGTCGCAGTGGCCGCCTTCGGAGGGGATGGGCGTGTGGCGGCGGAGGTGGGCATCCCAGATGAGGAGGGCCTCGCCGAGCCCGGTGCCGGCGGAGATGAGGCCGCGGTGGCCGACGGCGGAAGAGTCCGCTTTGTGGAGGGTGAAGATGCTGTCGGCTGCGAGCTCCGGGATGCCGTAGCCGTTGGCTTCGAGATCGTTGATAAGGAAGATGTGCCCGATGTTGAGCGAGATGGCGAGGTCGCGGATGTCGAGGGTCCAGGGGAGGTTGGTCAGTTTGAGGTGGCCATCGCGAACGGGGCCGGGGCAGCCGAAGCAGGCGGCGACGATGCCGTGGTCCGAGACTGGCCTGGACACGCGGCGGTTGGCGGGCTCGCCGGAGTTGCCGCTTTCGGGGTCCTCGGGATTCGAAGGATCCTCGGCGAGGAATTTGAGGACGACCTCGCCGAGGGTGGCGTGGTCGGCTGCAGGATATTTTTGATCACGGACTGGCCTCAGCCGGCCGCCTTCGAAGCTGTAAAGAGCGAGATGAACTTTTGTGCCGCCGACGTCGCCTGCAAGGATCATTGGGGTTAGAGCTCCAGAGTGCCCACCCTATGTGAGCCGCCGGGGGCCGTCAAGGTGTTGGAGGGAGTAGGAAGCCGGGAGGCAGCGGGGTCATCGAGAAGGAAGCGGAGCTTGCCGTTGGAGGGGCGGATGAGCTGAGAGGGGAGCCGTTCGGGATTGTAGGGGCCGGTGAGGACCTCGGCGAGGATGCCGGCCTTAGCGTCGCCCTCAATGACGAAGGCGACTTCGCGGGCCTGGTTGATGACGGGCCAAGTAAGGGTGATGCGCCAGGTGTCCTTTTGAGGAACGCGATTGGCGACGACGATGCGGCCGATCTCGTTGAGAGCTTGCGTGTGGGGGAAGAGCGAGGCGGTGTGGCCGTCGTCGCCCATGCCGAGGAGGACGAGGTCGAAGGCGGGAGACTCGGCACCCTCGAGCTTCATGGTGTTGCGGAGGGTGCTCTCGTAGCGGCTGGCGGCCTCTTCTGGGTCCAGTTCGCCCTCCATGCGGAAGATGTTGGCGGGGGGGAGGGGGACTTTGGAAAGGAGAGCCTGGCGGGTCATGCCGAAGTTGGACTCGGGATCAGCGGGGGGGACACAGCGCTCGTCGACCCAGAAGAGTTGGAGTTTTTGCCACGGGATCTGGTTGACGAACGGATGGGCCGGGTCGGCGAGGAGAGCGAACATCGCTTCGGGGGTTTTGCCGCCGGAGATGGCAATGCGGGCGATGCCTCGGGTGGTGACGGCGTGCTGCGCGGAGTCGGTGAAGAGCTGGGCGGCGGCTTGTGCGACCTGCTGGGGGGTGGGCCAGGTGGCGTAGGTGACGGTTATGGGTTGCGGCATGGGTCGATCTCTTTCGATTGGTTAGGGCTGATGAAGCGCAACAGCAGGTTTCTCCCCGTTCGACTTCGCTCAGGGTCCTGAATGACAAGCAAAAGAATAGGCCACGTGCGAGCAAGGGACGAAAGAACAGCAACAGCAACTTCCGAGCCAGCTGCGGTTAGAGTTTGCGCCATTTGCGGCCGTCGGATTTGAGCATGGCGTCGGCGGCGGCCGGGCCCCAGGTTCCGGCGGCGTAGTTGGGGAAGTCGCGGACGGGATCCTTTTTCCAGGCCTCGAGAATGGGGGTCATGAGCGCCCAGGTGGCTTCGACACCGTCGCGATGCGCGAACAGCGTTCCGTCGCCGAGCATGGCGTCGAGCAGGAGGCGCTCGTAGCCGTTGGCGGAGGATTTGCCGAAGACGTCGGCGTAGCTGAAGTTCATGTTGACGGAGCTGATGGTCATGTTGGGACCGGGGACCTTGGCGCCGAAGCGGAGGGCGATGCCCTCATCGGGCTGGATGCGCATGGAGATGATGTTGGGCTTGATACCTTCGGCGCCGACGCCGCTTGAGTTTTTGAAGAGCATGAGCGGCGGCTGCTTGAACTGAATGGAGATCTCGGTGACGCGCTTGGCGAGGCGCTTGCCGGCGCGGATGTAGAAGGGGACGCCGGCCCAGCGCCAGTTCTCGATCTCGAGGCGGAGGGCGGCGTAGGTCTCGGTCTGGGAGCGCGGGTGGACGCGATCTTCCTGGCGGTAGCCGGTGACGGGCTGGCCATCGACGGTGCCGGGGCCGTACTGACCGCGGACGGTGTCGGCGTGGTGAATGGGCTGGATGGCCTGCCAGACCTTGAGCTTTTCGGTGCGGACCGCGGCCGCGTCGAAGGAGACGGGCGGCTCCATAGCGACAAAGCTGAGGAGTTCCATGACGTGGTTCTGGACGACATCGCGGAGGGCGCCGGCGGTCTCGTAAAAGGGCCCGCGGCCTTCGATGCCGATGGACTCGGCGGCGGTGATCTCGACGTGATCGATGTAGTTGCGATTCCAGACGTTCTCGAAGATGCCGTTGGCGAAGCGGAAGACAAGGATGTTCTGGACGGTCTCCTTGCCGAGGTAGTGGTCTATGCGGAAGATCTGGTCTTCGGCGAAGACTTTGTTGACCTCGTCGGAGAGGGCGCGGGCGGACTCGAGGTCGTGGCCGAAGGGTTTCTCGATGATGGTGCGGACCCAGCAGTGCTGGTTAGCGCAGTCGGGAGAGGGTTTCGCCATATTGTGCTCGCCGAGGAACTTGATGATGTCGGAGAAGTATTCGGGCGCGGTGGCAAGGTAGAAGAGGCGATTGCCGCCGGTTTGGAATCTGCCATCGAGTTCGGTGAGCTTGGACTTGAGCGCGTCGTAGCCTGCCGGGTCATCGAAGTTCATGGCGTGGTACTGGATGCGTTCGAGGAAGGGAGCGAGCCTGGGGTCGTTCTCTTCGACGCCGCCACCGGAGACGATGCCGTCTTTCATGTCGGGGGCGAAGCTCTGCTCGAGCGGGCGGCGGGCGACGCCGACGACGGCGAAGCTCTTCGGGAGCAGGCCGGACTGGTCGAGGTGATAGAGCGCGGGGAGGAGCTTGCGCTTGGTAAGATCGCCGGACGCGCCGAAGATGACGACGATGCAGGGGTCGGGGGTTCGCTCGGCCTGATTCGAGGCGGCGGTGACATTGGGTGAGACGCTGATCTGGGCGGTCGCCATGTTGGTTTCCTCGGGGAATCGTAGTGGATGCTTTGAGTGTGCGGGCCTGCGGTTATGTCCAGCGAACCGGTTTTGTAGCGGGAGCAACCCCGTGTGAAGAAAAGCCGTAGGGCCAAAGCTGAAGCCTTGGCCTACCTAGATATCAACCTGCTACTCGGCCTTCTTTACCGCATGGCCGCCGAACTCATTGCGCATGACGGAGAGCATGCGGTCGGTGAAGTTATTGACTTCGCGCGAGCGGAGCCGGCGGATGAGGGCCTCGGTGATGACGGGCGCGGATACGTTGAGGTCGATGGCTTCGAAGACGGTCCAGCGGCCTTCGCCGGAGTCGGGCACGAAGGCCTCGAGACCATCGAGGGTGGGGTTCTTTTTGAGCGCGTCGGCGGTGAGGTCGAGCAGCCAGGAGCGGACGACGGAGCCGTAGCGCCAGATCTGCGAGATCTGCTCGAGATCGAGGTGTAGGGGTTCCTTGGCCTTCATGATGGAGAAGCCCTCGGCATAGGCCTGCATGACGCCGTACTCGATGCCGTTGTGCACCATTTTGACGAAGTGTCCGGCGCCGGAGGGGCCGACACGGCCCCAGCCCTGGTCGGGCGCGGGAGCGAGAGCCTCGAAGATGGGGGTGAGGCGTGCGACGGGGGCTTCGTCGCCGCCGATCATCATGGAGTAGCCCTCTTTGAGACCCCAGATGCCGCCGGAGGTTCCACAGTCGACGAACTCGAAGCCCTTGACGGCGGCTTCGGCGTGGCGGCGCTGGGTGTCCTTGTAGTTGGAGTTTCCGCCATCGATGAAGGTGTCGCCCTTGCCCATGAGGGGCTCGAGTTTGGCGATGGTCTGGTCGACGGGATCGCCGGCGGGAACCATGATCCAGATGGCGCGCGGAGCCTGGAGGTTCTTGACGAGGTCTTCGAGGGAATCGACGCCGAGGGAGCCGGTGGTGGTGAGCCTGGCGGTGGCGTCCTTGTTGAAGTCGAAGCCGACGACTTTGTGACCCGCGAGGCGGAGGCGCTCCGCCATATTGAATCCCATTTTGCCGAGGCCGATGATTCCGAGTTCCATGGACGAGTTCCTTTCAGGTAGCTTATGCGGTTTGGATGCCGAGCGTGGCGAGCTCGCGCGTGAGCTGGGCCGGAGATTGGAAGAGGATGGTCTGCATGCCGAGGGCGCGGGCGGCGACGCAGTTCTCGGGCTTGTCGTCGATGAACAGGGACGAGGACGGGGGGAGGCCGGAGATCTCGATGGCGAAACGATAGAAGCCGGGCGCGGGCTTCATTTCGTGGAGGTATCCGGAGCAGAGGAAGTAGCTGAAGTGGCGACGGAGGTCGAAGGCGTCGAGACGGTGGGCGTTGAGTTCCCTGCTCTCGTTATTGAGCGTGGCGAGGCGGTAGCGGCCACTGGCCCCGAGCGCGGAGAGGAGGTCGAAGCACTCCGGATGGAGGACTTTGCTTTCGGCGCAGACGAGCGTCCAGAGCTCGGCGAAGGTGATTTTGAGCTGCGGATTGGAGACGATGACGGTCTCACGGAAGAAGTCTTCGGCGCTGGCGAGGCCGCGCTCCCAGAAGTAGTTGGCGCTATCGTGGACGGCCTCGTAGGCTTGGAGATCGACGCCTAAGGAGGAGAGGACGCGGGCGCGCTGGTGAAGGTCCCAGCCGTTGGTGAGGAGGACGCCGCCGAGGTCCCAGAAGATGGTGCGGACCTCTTGGGATTCGCGGGGCTCCGGGAGTTCGGCGGCGTTTCGGCTCGATGAGGTCGGCGTCACTTCGCTGCGAGCTTCCCTTCGCTGGAATAAGCGCCGGCGATGGCTTCGCCTTCGGGGAAGTCGGCTCCGAGGGTGGTCTCCTGCCAGGTGTCGAGCTCGGTGTTCCAATCGTCGAGGCGCTGGCGGAAGCGGGTGAGGGCGAGCTTGCCGAGGAGAAGGTGCTTCGGGGGTTCGGGGGCGTTGACGGCGACGACGATGGCTTTGACCGCGCGGAGGGGGTCGCCCTTCTGCTTGCCGGCCTGCGAGTGGAAATATTCGCGGGTCTTGCCGGCGGTGGAGTCGTAGTCGGTGATGCGGTGCGCGGCTTCGACACCGGACCGTCCGAGGAAGTCGGTACGGAAAGGCCCGGGCTCGACGATGGTGACGTGGATGCCGAGCGGTTCGAGTTCTGCCGAGAGGGCCTCCGAGAAGCCTTCGACGGCGAACTTGGTGGCGTTGTAGAAGCCCCATCCGGGCGAGCCGATGAGACCGCCGATGGAAGAGAGGTTGACGATATGGCCGGAGCGGCGCTCGCGGAAGTGCGGGAGAAAGGCGCGGGTGACGCGCATGAGGCCGAAGACGTTGGTCTCGAAGACGGGCATGAACTCGTCCTCGGTGGCCTCTTCAATGGCGCCGGCGAGGCCGTAGCCGGCGTTGTTGACGAGGACGTCTACGGGGCTGAAGCAGGCGGTGGTTTGGGCGACGATGGAGATGACCTGGGAGGGGTCGGTGACATCGAGGGAATAGGCTTTGGCGCGTTCGGGGTATTTCTGCTCGAGGTGCGCGACCTGATCGAGCTTGCGGGCGGTCGCGATGACTTTGCCGCCGGTCTTGAGGACCTCTTCGGCGAGAAGGCGGCCGAAGCCGGTGGAGGCTCCGGTGATGAACCAGACTTTAGGTTGGGACTGGGCTTGATCGGTCATGGTTTAGAGATGCAGTCGGGGGCGGGTGGGACTCTGCTGTGGATCACGAGAAGCGAAGCGAACGGGCGGAGGCGCGGCGATGGAGCTCAGGGACGGTAAGCCGTGGCCGCAATGGACGGCATGTACTGCTGCTCGATGGCTTTGACCTTGTTGAGGCGGCGGACGAAGCGCGGTTCGGTGGCGATGAAGCTGGCGTTGAGATAGGCGTCGAGGCACTCGTAGGCGAGCGACGCGCCGATGATGCGGGCGCCGAGAACGAGAACGTTCATCTGGTCGTGTTCGACGCCCTGGTGGGCGGAGTAGGTGTCGTGACACATGCCGGCGCGGATGCCGGGCATCTTGTTGGCGGCGATGCAGACGCCGACGCCAGAGCCGCAGATGAGGACGCCGCGGTCGACGGTGCCGGCCATGAGTGCTTTGCCGACGAGGACGGCGAAGTCGGGGTAGTCGGAGGGGTCGGTCGAGAAAGCGCCGAGATCCTGGACCTGGTGCTTTCCCTGCTTTTCGAGGAAGGCGCGGAGCTCTTCCTTGAGGGGAAATCCGGCGTGGTCGGCGGCTATGGCGATCTTCATATCGGTTCTCGCAAATTAGTGCTCGTGGCTGGGCCGCTAGGATTCTTCTTCGTGTTCCCAGGCGTGATCCGGCGGGGTGAGGTCCTCGTATTGGGCGGAGACGGAGGAGTCGGTGTTGCGCTCGCAGGGTGGGTCATCTTCTTCGAGCATGAGGCGTTCGTTTGAACTGGTCGGCATAGTTAGTGATCTGGATGCTGCAACTGCAAAGGTCAGGACAAAGGCGGGAATGCGGGAATCTTCGCTGTGCTCAGAAGGAAATGCTTAGTTTGTGCGACAGGCTTTGTCTGGGTGACAGGCTTAGTAGGACAGAGTTTATGAGCTCCGCCTTCCTGCTACCTTTACTCCGCCTACTGCTACTTTCTCTTGTTGCCTTCCTGCTACTTTTTCCTGTTTGCGACTAGTTTCCTGGCTAGATCTACGACTGCGTTAACGTTGATGCCGAGCTTATCGAGGGCGATGGGGCCGGGGGCGGAGGCGCCGAAGCGATCGAGGCCGATAATGCCTCCGTTGTGGCCGACGTACTTCCACCAACCCATGGTGGCACCGGCTTCGACGGCAAGCTTGGGGGTGTCTTCGGGGAAGAGTTGATCCTTGTAGGCCTGCTCCTGCTCTTCGAAGATTTGGAAGCTGGGCATGGAGACGATGCTCGCATTGATGCCGTCCTTCTTGAGTTCTTCGGCGGCCTTCATGATGAGAGAGACCTCGGAGCCAGTGGCGATGAGGATGATGTCCTTGCCGGAATTATCGAGCGCGTAGGCACCGTGGCGAGCGCCCTCCTGCACCTTGTACTTCTCGTTGTCGAGGACGGGGAGGTCCTGACGGGATAGGGCCATGAAGCAGGCGGAGTGGCGCTCAAGGGCGAGTCGCCAGCAGGCGGCGGTCTCGTTGGCATCGGCGGGGCGGAAGTCGGTGAGTTGCGGGATAGCGCGGAGAGCCATAAGGTGTTCGACGGGCTGGTGGGTAGGGCCGTCTTCGCCGAGGCCGACGGAATCGTGGGTGAAGATATAGAGCGAGTGCGAGGACTGGAGCGCGCCCATGCGGAGAGCGGAGCGGCAGTAGTCGGAGAAGGTGAAGAAGGTGGAGCCGAAGGGGATGACGCCGCCGTGCGCGGCCATGCCGTTGACCATGGCCATCATGCCGAACTCGCGGACGCCGAAAAAGATGTTGCGGCCTTTGGGATCGACGTGGAAGGAGGGCGAATCTTTGAAGATGGTCTTGGTGGAGGTGGTGAGATCGGCGGCTCCGCCGAAGAGCTCGGGGACGACCTTTTCAATGGCGTTCATGACGATCTGGCCGGCGTTGCGGGTGGCGACAGGTTTATCGGTTGGGAAGACGGGGAGCGACTTCTCCCAGCCCTCGGCGAGCTTCATCGAGGTTCGGCGGTCGTACTCCTTGCCGAGCTCGGGGTAGGCTTTCTGGTACTCCTCGTACTTCCTCTGCCAATCTTCATGCGCCTGTTTGCCGCGCTCTTTCGCATTAAGCCAATTTTTGCCAGCTGCTTCGGGAATGTAGAAGCTCTTGTCTTCGGGGAAGCCGAGATTGCGCTTGGTCTCTTTCGTGGCTTCGGGGCCGAGGGCCTCTCCGTGAGCCTTGTTGGTGCCGGCCTTGGGGCTGCCGTAGCCGATGACGGTGCGTACGTCGATGAGCGAGGGTCGCGTGGTCTCTGCTTGCGCGTTGCGGATGGCGCGCTCGAGGCCTTCGAGATCGTTGCCGTCGTCGACGTGCTGTACGTGCCAGTGGTAGGCCTCGAAGCGCTCACGAACATTTTCGGTGAAGGAGAGCTCGGTGGGTCCGTCAAGCGAGATGAGATTGTCGTCGTAGAAGACGATGAGCTTACCCAGACCGAGCGTGCCTGCGAGCGAGGCGGTCTCGTGAGAGATGCCTTCCATGAGGTCGCCATCGCCACAGAGGACGTAGGTGCGGTGATCGACGGGAGTATTGTCTTCGTGGTTGAAGACCGCGGCCAAGTGCCGTTCTGCGGTGGCAAGGCCGACGGCTTCAGCGAAGCCCTGGCCGAGCGGGCCGGTGGTGACTTCGACGCCGGGGGTTTCGCCGTACTCGGGGTGGCCGGGAGTATGCGATCCCCACTGGCGGAACTGCTCCAACTGCGAGATGGGCAGATCGTAGCCGGAGAGGTGGAGAGCGCCGTAGAGGAGAGCGGAGGCGTGGCCGTTGGAGAGAATGAAGCGGTCGCGATCGGACCAAAGGGGATCGGACGGGTCGTGCTTCATGATCTTGGTATAGAGCAGGTAGGCGATGGGGGCGCAGCCGAGCGGGGCTCCGGGGTGGCCTGACTTGGCCTTCTCCACCTGATCGACGGCGAGGATGCGGAGGGTATTGATCGAAAGCTGATCGAGCTCCTGCTGCTTGGCGTTTTGATCGCTCATTTTTCCTTTTTCCTGGGACGGGCGCGGCATCAACCCGTGGTGTTTGGATTCAGACTTTGACGTTCAGAGACAGTGTACTAGGCGGCGGGGTGGGCAGGGGAGAAGCAGATCGTTACAGGGTGACACGCAAAAGAACAGGGATGCCCTAAGAAGGCTCTGCGTAAGCGCGTGATCTATGGTTTGCAGTGATGCGAGAGTGGAACTGCGAGCGAGATTCCGCTTGCTGATGACTCGTTGTGGCTGTTTTGGGGTGTGAGGACTTGAACAGTCA
>JAABUW010000134.1_pt1 | contig 154838 bp, 166 predicted proteins | sample 5560081 | NCBI WGS metagenome assembly JAABUW01 (sample SAMN10711882, study PRJNA513363) | rock metagenome | isolation source: Antarctica rocks | place: Antarctica: Victoria Land, Knobhead sud
ATAAAAGATAAAGTAATAGGTAGATATACTATTACGTTATTTATACTTAATGGACTAGGGTATTCCGAAGGTTATTCTTTCTAACCGCGACCGTAAATTTATAAGTACCCTATAGAAGGCTTTATTTAATAAATTTAAAATAAATTTAATATTCTCTACCGCCTATTATCTATAAACGGATAAATTAAGCGAGCGTATAAATTAGACTATTAAAATTATATTACGATTCTAGATCGCTACTTTATAAAACTTTAAAGCCTAGGAAGAGGTACTACCTTTTATAACTATATAATATAATAATACGTTTTCTTAACCTATTAACTATACCCTAAATAAGGTAGCTTTCGGTTTTACTATTAATAACGCGTTAGACCTAGGAAGCTAGGAGAATAATATTTTATTAAAGAAACTAGTATATATTTAAGCTTCGGATATAATTACCTTTATTTAAATATACGATAAAGAGTATTATAATCGTATTTATTACCCCTAATATTTCCGTAGAGGGGACTAGGCCTTACTACGCCTATATAAAGATTATAATATTCCGGTAAATAAGTTTACTAGTCGTAAATATAATTAATAAATAATTAGTCTATTTAAGGTTCTTAACCGTATCGGAAGGCTTATATACCGCCTTAATATCCCGGAAAATTAGAAGATCTATAACGTATTTTTAATAATATAATTAAAGTAGTACCTACCGCCGGATTAGGACCCTTTTAAATATCTACGGCCTACGAACCCTAGAGTAGTAGAAACCGAGCGAGATAACTTAAAGCTAGAATAAGAACTAGAGTATATCCTTAATAACCGCGTTATTAAAAAGGGGAAGGGTTATACTACCGAATACCTCCTATCCTAGAAAGGCTAGGGATCTATATAAAACCGTTAGATAAACGTAAAGAATATTTTCGCGGACGAATTTATTAAGGAATATAAATAGTAGGTTAGATACTAAATTAAATTCTTCTTCTAAAATCGATAATTCTAGAAGTATAATTATATTTCTCTTTACGTTACCGCCCTTTACCTACCCTTACTAGGAAATAATCGTTATATTAAATCTACCTATCGAGCTCTATTTAGAGTACGGGTACTATAATAATATTAAAAGGGTATTATACCGAGAACTAGTAAAACTACTCCTTTATAGTCTTAAATTATTCGCCTAGTCGTACGTAGAGCTATATAGCCCGAATATCTTAATAGTATATTACCTATATACTCCTCTATATAGACTTAGGTATATACCCCTCGTTATCGCTACTTCTTAGTTAAATAGTATATTTATAAAGGAAAGAGCTTCGGATTAATTAAATCGGGACTAGCTCCGCGCTAAAATAATTTTAATTCTAAAAGTACCGCTAAACGACTTTCCCTAGCTAGCTGGATTTATACTAAAACCTTACTTTTCTAATATATATTTAGGGCCTTAGTCCTTTAATACTAATACTTTTATAACGCTACGCGTATACGCTCTTATTTCATTAATATTATAGCTCCTATCGTTAACTACCTACGTTATCCTTATACCCCCCTGTCGTCTTACCTCGTTGTCGCGATTTTAATATTAAGCTTTACGGCTCTACGCTAAACTTTAAGGCTCTACGGGCCTACCCGTAATTCGGTCGATAATTTAGAATATATATTTCTTACTTATTTACTACTATATATAGACGTTATTTACGTTATTAATTACGATACCCTATATAAACGTATTAACGAGGGCGTTAACTTCTTTCTTTTAAAAAGGGCGATTTATTACGGGGTAAACTTTAGTAGGAGTATTACTATAAATATCTACTAAGACGGCGGGCTAAGCCCTACCGCTAGCCCTATCGGGACTAGGGTGACACTAGGATTCTAGTATATCAGGGCTAAATCCTCTATAGAATAATTAATATCTTTTATACTATATACTATTATATTGACCCCGTATCAGGGTCGTAGTTTTAATTTATCGCTTTTTTATTCCTTAAAGAGCTCGCCCTCCTCTTCTTTTCTTTATTAGTAGCGCTCTATATCTTATAATTATATACTTATTAATTATTTATTTATTCTCGCTGATAACCGATATAACTCTTCTCTTCTTCGTTTTTACCGTAGTTTATAAACCTTCCGTATAGGAATCTTAAATCGAGGGTTATATATCTTGGGTCGGGGGTTAAGTAGATTTTTATATTTATTATACTTATATTTAATTATTTAGTTATAAGTTACTAGAGGTAGCCGTTAAGGTTCTATTTCTCTTAATAAACTCCTTAACTTTATTATTTTCGGCCGGGGTAGGGTCGAGGATTATTAATATACTCTTTAATTCTTAAAAGGTAGGGGAAGTAACGTCTTTCTCTAAATATTTAAACTAGGGCGCTTTTAATAGGCTATATCTCTCTTTCGCCTACTCTTAAAATTTAGTAACTTTAAGGTATTTTATACTATATACGGGATAATTCCCGTTATATAATATATATTTAGATTAAAAATCGGGGTTATTAACTTTAAAATAACCTCGAGAATCGTATTTTTCTATATAATAATAGTAGTAGATATCTAGGTTCTAATAACGACGGGTTATATATCTAAGTTTTTAGTATCTAAAGTATCGAAGAATCTTCGTATCTCGTTTATATTTTAGGTAAAAATAATAAGTTTCTTCCTAATTTAGCCCGTCCGTTAAATATTTATTAATAAACTTTAAATACTAAAAATCTAGGATTAGAGAACTCGTATTCTATACTTTAATTTTAATTTTATCGACCTAGTTAATATAGCCGATAACGGCGTTAATTATCTAGTAATTATTTTCTCGTAGTATTTAGTCGGCGAGTTACTTTAGGGATATATTATCCTAGTATAACTCTATCCCTATTACAGTCTAGTATTTATGAGGGCGTATATCGATTTACGTTACTACTATTCCGTAAAAGGTAGTTATAATAAACGCGTCGCGTCCGAATATAGAAATAAACTCTTAGTAATTTTTTAGGGAGTCGGTCCCCCCCTAAGTTTTTATTAAAATATAAATATCTCTAGATTTTAATCTACGGGTAGCCTTAATTTCTATAATTTATAGAAATAAATAATTAACTAAGTAGTTCTTTAATTAGGTCTCGATATAGTTTTTAATCTAGGCTCTAACTAATTTCTCTAAGGAATATTTTACTTCGGTATTTTTAATTTTAATAATAAACTATCGCTCTTCTATAGTCTTTATAATAAATACTAGTAGAGAGGAGTAATTTATTTAGGTTATTTATAGAGATAAATTAGAGATAATCTATAAATCTTTTTACTACGTGTTTAAAGGTATAGTATAACTATTTAGAGTAATCTTTATAATAATAATATCTTTCGTAGTTTCTTTAATCGTAGGTTCAAGTTTCCGGATAATATTAAAAATAATTTAAATATTAAAAGTATTTATTACCTTCTTAAAGACCTTTTAAACTAGATATAATAAAAGTATAATCGCCCTACGAGGGGCGATATCCCTAGGTTTATTATTAAAACCTCTCTCGAGGTATTTAAAGAATTCTTTAATACTAATTTAAATAGTAAAAATCTATTTTTAGGTATTAAGTATTTATAAAAAATTTAGGGTCGTAAATTACTAAGACTATATACTACTTTTTAACTTTATTATAGTAAATAAGTTTTATATCTAGTTATTAGGGTAAGACCTTAAGAGTTAAAGTATATAATAAATACTCTATAATTTAGTAAGTCTTTATAGAATTATAAATTACGATAATAATTATTCGATAATGTATAAATAGAGTAATCGAAAGATAATAGTATATAAATAGAGTAATCGAAAGATTTATTACTATTTATAGTATATATTAAATACCGTAGAGCTGAGGCCGATTTAGCGTATTTAAGACTAACTCGTTTTCTTAATATTTGGGATTCTATCCGCCCCTATACTACCTAGTACTAACTCTATAAATAATTCTTTTAACTAACTAACCTTAAATAAATAGAGAGCTCTATTCAAGGCGATTCTAATACCGTAGGAATTAATTTAATCGAATAAATAATATCGAAGATATTAGAGGTTAAGAACTTGGTTTAAGCTCTATTAAACCGAGTAAACCTACTACCTATATTTTAAGTCTTATAACTTAACGTATACTTTCTCAATTTATTTGATTTCTAGGGTATTAGAATCACGCTACGGAGAGCTATTTACTTATCTAAGGCCGGTTAATTAGAAGAGTTATTTATAAAGCTAGTACTAGGTAGTATAGGGGGCGGATAGAATCCCAAATATCAAGAAAATGAGTTGGTCTTGAATACGCTAAATATTTAATACCTTGACACAGAGCGGAAGCTCGGTTGTATCGTAGGGGGCTTTATACGAGGGGCTTGAAGTAAGGGTTAATAGAAGAGAATACCGATCGTATTATTATAGGATTGCGTTGAAGGATTGAAAGGATAAAGATATTGAGTATAGTCAACGAAGGGTAATAGCCGCTTAGGGGAGGGAGTACTAGATAAGAGTAGTACCGTCAAAACCTATTATATATAACCGTTCCTTTTTTCCTACTCTCTTTTATTTAATTTATAGTTTAATACCGGCCCTAAATAATACCCGGAGCCCGGGATATCCTAGGAGCGCATATTTGAAGAGAGCGCACAATTCGCTAGGTACTAATACACGATTCGGGATACTAGGTAAACTACTTAAATTTATATAAAATTAATACCAAGATCTAAGTACTTTATTATCTACTACGTTACTATTACTATAATAAACGCCGTGCGCGGTATATTATTATTATATATATAGTTATAGTTTATCCACTCTATTTATATCTCCTATACGTCGTTATCGCTCTTTTATTTTAATATTCCGCTCTATACTATTAACTAAATTAATTTAAGAACGCCGCGTTAATAATTCGTTACTCCTACGACTCCCGCTCGTTTATATTTATAGCGGCGATAAGGTTATTCTTAAATCACTTTTTTATAGAGGTAAAAGATTTAGTTTTACCCTTCGCCTTTAATATAGAGCTCTTTATTTTTACCCGGTAAAACTATAACTCGTCTTTAATTTACTTTTATATTTAAATAGATTTAGGTTATCGCCGCCCGAGTATTAACGGGACGAAGGATATAAAAGGATTTTCTTAAATAAAAACGAGTTTATATAACTATATTAGGGTCTTTTTACTACGGGGGCGGCGTGGTTTTACTTAAAAAAACGGAGGTTACTATTAAATAAATGAGAGTAGAATTTCGAGCGGGTTATTAACGAGAGGTGCTATTAAATTATCCCGTCTATTACTCTTTAAACTCTTGATGTAATTTCGGGATCAAGGTCGGGATGAGGTATTTATAGAGGTATAGCGGGGCGGGCTGGCGATAGTAGGATGAGGGCGACAGTAAGGTATAGGAAGGATAGAGGTAGGAGGTTAAAAACGAGTATATATGCGGGGCAATTGGCGGTCAGTAATAGCGGCGATGGTGGGGTATAGTGAGGTACTTAGATCTTGGTATAAACCCCATATAAATCTAAGTACCAGAACGTGCGCTCCCATCTAAGCGAACTGTGCGCTCCCCCCAAATGTGCGCTCCCAAGGACATCCCCCCCAGAGCCCCTTTGCCCCTTCGATTAACGTATTACCAGCTTGTCCGTTAAAATGGTCACTTCGCTATATTAGTAATTATACGAATCACGCGCTCGTCCTGCTCTCATCAAACGATGAACTAACTTCTACTTCATCTAAAAGATACATCGTCCCTCCCTCAGCTCTGGTCGTGCGTCGAAGTGTCCTTCGGCGTAATCGCCGCCTGCGTTCCCAGTCTCCCCTCACTCTTTCTCTACCTTTTCGGAAAGGTCCCCAACTCCACACAGTAATACTCTCTACATTATCCCGGTCACAGCAAGGAAAAACGCGCGTCTAAAATTAACTTCAACCGGATCGCCGACCTGGGGAATTCGAACCCCAGAAGTCAAAGTCTAGAATTTATTATGCGCGGGGATGGACACAGAGCTAGCGATTCATCTCGAGTAGAGGCAGATGGCTACAAGGGGAAGGGCATGGGGTTTGTGGGCCTGGGGCAGAGGGACATCATTGTCACCAGGCAAATTGATCAGGTTAGTCGCGAGAGGGAGAAGGAGAGCGTTGGAGAAGGAATGGGGATAGATCCAGATACCAGGACGTGATTGATGGTTTGAGTGTATATATACGCATGATTTACACGAAGAACAAAGAGACCTGCATCCGATTCTGGCTGGAGACGTCCAGTGTGTGCTTATGGCAGAGTTGTTGTCTGTGAATCCCTTTATTGACTGACGAGGTGCAGCTTTGTCGATAGTTAATAATGAGCATAGTGTTTTATGTGATTATAATCAACCGGTCAATCCTAGCCAACAAGGAGGGTTAAAAGCCACGAGTCACAACAAATCTATCGACTTTTCAGGACGCACGTGTAGTAGTACAAGCCATAATTCGATCGCTATCGGTTAAAAGGATCGATCGGCGCATTCTGATTGAGTTTGAATAGTATGGCTCAGCCGCGTCAGTGGCTTCCATCAAGCCCACATCTCGATGGAGAATATGCTAGCGGCAACCCTTTCCATGTTCGAGCTTCTACATATGGAGGCCAAGCATCAAGACTGTTCCCCAGACATTTCTGTCATGGCTTATTAGGTGCGTCAATGTGTCACCTTCATAATGTACGAAGCTGAGGCTGGTGTGGTGCTCTTTACTATTCTGGAGCAAAATGCGCGACTTTTCGTGCGAAGAACCCGCCCAAAACTCTATCGAACGAAGCGACGACTGTATGCTGGATTCAAGCTTGCATTAGCATCTTTGGCTAACATAACAGTCGAATAACGATCTGAGCTGAAGGGATTCATTTTGGATTTATGTGGCGTCTTGCTGCAGGGACGCCTGACATACCTTCCGGACGAGTTGAACATCACCGTGTACGAAGCCAAGAGCTGAGCAGAGGCTGGCGATTACAAACCATAGGATTGCGTAGAGATAACCCCATTCCATAAATTCTCTACATCCTGCCTGGTTTCTATCTACTCATCATAGTTGCTGGGTCAGCAGTGCTTTCTTTTTGGTACAAGCATGTTCAGCGGGCTCCAGTGATTCTTTTGAAGTGTGATCTCCCAGCTCTCTTTTACCCCCCCCCCGCCTATTCATTTCATGGTGAGAAAGCATACCAAAATCCGACCCTCAACGTCAATTCCCAGAGAACCCTACCGCAGTTCTAGCTACAGGCGCATGTCTAACGTATTTTCGCCGCCCTCTATGAAACGAATTATCCAACTCATTGCATTCCACTCCCCTCGTTGGATCCTCCAAGCCCACAAACAGCGTCGACTGTCAAGGATGCGGCCTTCGTACGAGACAAGTTGCTGCAGCGACTGGTCGAGGAAGACAAGGAGATTCTTCTCGTGATGCATTCGCACGGCGGATCGCTAGGGAATACTGCTGCGAAGAGCTTGAGTGTTGGAGAGAGGAGACAGCAGGGTCTCAAGGGTGGTGTATTAGGACAGGTGTTTGTTGCTGCTATGGTGGTTAAGGAAGGAGAGAGTTTGTTAAGTGCTTTGGGTGGAAATTGGCCTGAATTCATGATCAAAGATGTTGGTCGCCCCTTTATCTTCTTTCAGTAACTAATTCCGTGTCAAAATGTTGAGTTGTGCTTCTGGTAAGCGTCTTACTGACGGTTGGGGCCATACGCAGAGGAGGCCTCGAACATTCTCATAGTCCATGAATCACTCAAAGACTTTTATGCAGATGTCCCTCGTACGCTGGCCATCAAGACTGCCAGCACTCTGCGCCCCCACTCGCTGACAGCGCTGATTTTCCCATCGGGCCCTCCATCTCGGAGGGTGTTGGAATATGGCCTAGCGCCTTGGCATATCGCTAGATAGCTCCCACAGCATAGAACCTTCATGCACCCCATTCAGGATTTCAACAAGTTATGAGCCCGGGTTCTGCGCTTCTAGCGGAAGTAGCTAGTGCTTGTTCCGTTCGTGACTACGATAAGTCATAGAGATCAACGTCACCGTCGCCAGAATGACAGAACGCTCGATCAACACGATTTTCTCCCACGCCCCACCTCTCACCGAAGAAAATTTCAGCGACTGGCTGATCGATACACACGTATACCTGCGTAGCAAGAAGCTATGGAAATACACGCAGGAGTGATACGACGGTCCTGAGGCTGAGGACGGCGAGACGGCAGCGGCTGTCAAGAAGCGGGAGAAGGAGCAGGCCGAAGAGGCAGCTGATATATTGACGCCTACGATTACCGCCGACTAAGCAAAGGAAATACTCCTAGAAGAGGAGCGTACCCAGTACCAGAATACTTTGGAAGCGACAACGTTGACTGCGTGGTTTGGAAAGCAGGCGTTTACCGGCCGTGGAAAAGGGGAGGGTAGCACAGAATGTCCTAAGAATGTCCTACATGCGGTAAGCCGGGCCACAGTAATGATAGGTGCTGGAAGCTATATCCCAAACTGGTACCGGATTAGTATACAGGCAGCTTGAATAGGACTAAGACTGTCTTAGCTGCGAAGTCAACAAGACTGAACCCGGATGGAATCCGGGAGGTGAAATCGTTCTAGGATAGAACAGCCGGCCTTCTCCAGAAAGGAGCTAGAAGGGCAGAAACGAGGATAGGGTAACGGCAACTGATGAATCACGTGCGGTAAGCCTGGCCACTGTGATGGGACATAGCCCCTTCTTAAGCTGCTCAAAAGTCTCGGCTACCTTACTAATTAGACTGATGTGCGAACTCCAAGATTGGTGAACCTAGGTTGCAAGGGGGTCACGATGCAGAGAAGGCGACGAATGAAGCTGAACGCTGAAGGCCGAAGCTATCAGGAGCGTCTAATCATCACAGAGTTAGTGGCATCATAGAACGGTCGTTGTGTGACTGATATGAGCATGCAGCGCGTACTTTGTCAGTAAAGTTCATGTCCTTAGACTCATAAAGGGCACCAGCATCGTTAATTCGTGAAACAAGCCTGCTTACGTATTCTGCAGATTGAAACTAGGGAAATTGCTATCATAGGCGCAGCCTGCGCGTGCCAACGTCCTAGGAAAGCACACGTCCAGCATCACCACCTGGACACCCAAGGCTTTCTACCTGGAGAGCGTATCGATCCCAACGCCATGAAATTTCTATCAGAAATATTGTCAACAAAAGTATCACTTGCAGCCAGTCTTATAGACTTTCCACAGTTGAACTTGCTCCCCTGGTTGACCGTTCTGTATGCTGTCACTCTTGCCAATGGGGAGTGAGACTGAGCAGAAGGGTTTTCTCATGCAAAAGGCTTCCAGCGAGACGAAGTTTTCCTACTTGGCGATGATGACTCCTCCGGCTTTTCAGTCTTGGCCATGGTGCTGTGGCTGTCAAATGTTGTGCGAAGATTACCTATTCCTGTCATTAGTGATTTTAATCTCTGGGTATCATTCAAAAGCCTTTCTTGGAAATTTGACATGGGCTTTTCGGGCTGAGGTGTAGTATCGTATGTCAACAAAAGTAGTTACGCTCAATCTTGATAGTTTCATAGTACAACGCGCGCTTAGCTAGCATTAGCTTTAGGATCCTAATAATAAGAGAGCCTAGAATGATCAAATTCAACAAGACATCTTAAGTGAAGTAAAATCAGGGTTTGATAGAATGCTTCTGGACGGTCTGCTCGCTAATGCGTCATTGCGTTAAGTGTCGACGTGGGTCTGACACGCCTCAACTCAAGCGTGTGGCAACCACTTGGATGACTGTGACACGAATCATCTACTTACTTCACTGACACCTTCCTTCCTTGTTGCACTTCCCATCCACCTTCAATCCATCATACCATCTACCATCGAACATCCCCAAAACACCACCATGGCATCCACCCTCGACTCCCTCGACTGGGAAAACCTCGACATAGCAACCTCATCCCTATCCGAACTCGACAGCCTCTCAGCCCACATCAAATCCCAACAAGAATCTCTCTACCTACTCGTCGACAAGCTGCAAGAACTCCAAATCAAAATAGTCCCAATGTACCACGAAATCCTGCACGATCTTGACAATGGCATCAAACATTTCGAAGGACCCGTAACACCAGCTCTGGCGAATAATGCAGCACTTATGAGATTTCGTCAACACTGGCCTCAGCTCAAGGCGATGTATCTTGTCAACTTAGAGGCGTTTGAGGCGTCAAGATTTGCGTTTATGGAATTTATTGATAAGTGTGGTATTGCTCGTGAGTAACAATCCTTGGGTGAGAGGAGGGGTCTGTTTGGATGAGCTGACGCCTTGCAGATCGTGAGCACGAAGAGGAATTGGAGCAGATAATGGCTTCGCGTGACGTTCTGTTGCAGTTGCGAGACAAGGAGGAATCTGTGCAAGCTGAGCCCGCAGCGAAGAAGCTGAGGAGGAGCGCGAGACTAGAGGAGCAGGCGAGATCAGCATGAGGGGTCCTCGTACAGCAACATGTCAAAGACAATAAGAAGATGAAAGGCAAGATTCACTCTGCTTTATTTTCTCTACTTTTAGCTTTGCAAAAGACCGCTTTTTCATGGTATCTTCCGCTCGTCCCAAGCCCCATTGTTGAATATGCAAATGCTTCTTACGCGCTTCAATTGGCAAATGTTGAAGAGACATTGTGATGTCCCAAGAAAGTGGCTAACACTCAAAACAGACCATCGATCTCTCCAGTCTCCGGATCCACATCGACGTTGAGGTAGCCTGGGGCAGTGGGAAGACCAGGAATGGTTTGGATGTCGGCAGCAAGAGCGTACCTTTTCATATCAGCATGATCCCCAAACAATGAAACATGGAATGCAACTCACAGATACCCCGCTCCCACAGCCAACCTCACATCCCGAATAGGCACCGTGAACCCCGTCGGCGCACCCTTCAACGCCGGATCATGACTGAGCGAATACTGCGTCTTCGCAATACAGATCGGCAAATTCCCAAATCCCTGCTTCTCATACATATCCACCTTCTTCTGCGCCAGCTCGCTAAACTCCACTTTCTCAGCCCCATACATGATCTTGCCTATTCTCTCAATGCGCTCTTGCACACTACCGTCCAGATCATAGAGAAGCTTAAAGTCTTTCTCCTGTGCACTTGCTTTGATAACGCCCTTCGCTAGGTCTACAGCACCCTTCCCTCCTTCAGCCCAGTGATTAGCTGGGATAGCGTCAGCGGCGCCTGCTGCGAGGGCTTCTTCCCGTACGACGGCGATTTCTGCATCAGTATCTGTTTCGAATTTGTTGATGGCTACGACGACGGGGATGCCGTAGTGTCGTGCGTTTGAGATGTGCTTTCGCAGGTTCACACAGCCTGCTCGTAGTATGTCGATATTTTCGGTACGGTAGACTTCATGTAGAGCGCCGCCAGGTGTAATCTCAGGCCCACCACCGTGCACTTTGAGCGCTCTGACTGTCGCTACTACAACGACGACGTCTGGGACGAGGCCGGAGGAACGACATTTGATGTTGAAGAAGCGCTCGCCGCCCATGGTGAAGTCGAAGCCGGCTTCTGTCACTACAAAACCAGTCTTTTCATTATGGTCCTCGTCGGCTTCTGTCCCAGCGAGCTTCAAGGCTAGCTTGTCTGCAAGAACGGAGCTGGCGCCGATACTTATGTTGGCGAATGGTCCTGCATGCACAAAGACTGGGGTGCCTTCGAGGGTCTGCATGAGATTTGGCTTGATGGCATCTTTCATCAAGGTGGTTAGTGCTCCTGCGGCGCCAATGTCATCGCATGTTACCGGGTCTCCCTGCCTCGAGGTAGCAATCACCATACGTCCAAGTCTTTCTCGCATGTCTCCGAGGTCATTGCTGAGCGCTAGGATTGCCATACATTCGCTGGCTACAGAGATGTCAAACCCAGTCTCGCGCGTGGTACCTTTCTCCGATGGGCCCTTTCCAACAGTGATATGTCTCAAGTGGCGATCATTCACATCGAGCACTCTCCGCCAGGTAATGGTGTCTGGGTCGATGTCTAGTCTCGCGAACTTGGTGACTTCTTCTGGCGTTAGATCATCAGGGTTAGTCTTTATTATCCCAAGCTTCTTCAGTCGTTTGTGGAAGACAGGCTGGAACTCTCGCTTTCCTTTCTTAGCAGGCACGAGACGTTTGTATAGAGGCCCATCCTTCTGTGTCGACTCGTGGAACATCCTTGTCTCGATGGCCGCCGCTAGCAAGTTGTTCGCTGCTGTGATAGCGTGGATATCGCCAGTCAGATGGAGGTTGAACTCATCCATGGGAATGACCTGACTGAAGCCACCACCAGCTGCACCGCCCTTGATACCGAACGTAGGACCTTGGCTAGGCTGTCGTACGTTTGCAAAGGCTATCTTGCCAAGGTGACCTGCGAGCGCTTGAGTCAAACCCACAGTGGTCGTTGACTTGCCTTCGCCCAGCGGAGTTGGCGTGATACCAGTGACTAGAACATAGCGTCCGTTTCTTCGATGACCGAGCCGTTGCAGTACTGTCAGATCCACTTTTGCCTTCGAAGCACCATAAGGCTCTAGCTCGTGCGGAGCAATCCCGACTTCGTCTGCTACCATTTTGATTGGCTTTGGTCGCTGGGCTCTCGAGATGGCAATATCTGATGGGACAGGGCTGACAAGCTTGAGAGGTAGAGGTTTGATATGGCGAGCTTTTTGCCGTGCATCGTACGCGTTTGCAGCATCAATCACGTTCTCGAGCAGCATCGCCACTGTCATGGGACCCACACCTCCTGGTACGGGTGTAATCTTCGAAGCCACCTCTGCTGCAGACTCGAAGTCAACGTCTCCGACCAGCTTTTGACCTGACTTCTTGGATTCGTCTGGCATGTAGTTTGTCCCAACGTCAATCACTATTGCTCCAGGCTTCAACCAGTCACCCTTCACGAAGTTGGGCTTTCCAATTGCTGCTACCACAATATCGGCTTCCTTTACATGGCCTTTGAGATCCTCCGTCCTTGAATGGCATACCGTCACCGTAGCGTCTGCGTTTCTCAGAAGTGCACTGACAGGGCTGCCCACTATATCACTCCGTCCAAGAACTACTGCTCGCTTGCCCTTGAGCTCCACGCCGCTTTCCTTCAGCAGAACCATGACACCCTTTGGTGTACATGGCGTGAATAATGACTGTCCTCCACGTTTTGACAGCTCTCCAATATTCCTTGCTCCAAAGCCATCCACATCTTTCTCTTCTGCTACCGCGGAGGTAATAGCATGCTCCGAGATATGTTTTGGTACGGGCAATTGTACCAGTATACCGTGGATTGAGGTATCATTGTTGAATTGCGTGATATGCTGCAGTAGCTCGGGTTCTGTAATTGACTCTGGATAATGCACAAGATTGCAGATGATGTTCGCTTCCTCCGCAGCTTTCAACTTCATACGAACGTATGTGCTTGAGTCTGACCGGTCTCCTACTTGCACAATTGTCAAAGAGGGCTTGTATCTGGGGTTTGTGGATTGGATCTTCTTGATCTCGCCATTGATTCGCTCTCGTATGCTCTTTGCAATGGCAGTGCCATCGATCCTTTCTGCTGCCATCATGTGGGCACTGCTTGAGATTTTCTTGCTTTCCACTGTATGTAGCGGAGGACTTCTGTGGAGTTGTTGGGTTGCTTGTAGCAAATAAATTTGCTTCGAATTGGGGAAGTAGTTTCGGGGAGTTGGGCGGAAGGCAGGAAGCTGAAGAGCAGAGTAGGATCGGGCACTCGACGGCTCATATGTATGGGGTTGAAGTGAAGCCGAAGTGCGGAGTAAACCACGCTGTGTGACGCGGGGTCCGCTACTTATCAGTGAGAATCCCAAAGGCTTCGAGGTGCCCCGAAGGAGCATTGTAAGTACGCTCAAGTCGCAGAAGATAAGCTAGAACGTCGGCTTGAGCTCGGGATACCTAGTAGTGATTTCTTAGCAGCTTCCCAAGCTGTTACACAGAGCAATCGTTTGACACACCACGTCAGCGCATGCCATTTTGAGTCGTGCACACATTCTTTCCAAAGCCCCTAAGGAAGCCCTGAGCGACAGCCTTCCGGGGCGCTTTAGGGTGTGGAATTAAGGTTTCTAGCCTCAACTGCCGCTAAACTTTTCCTTCGAGTGTCTCTAGCAAAAGTTCGCGATCAGTCATTCAGCCTAAATAACAACGCAAACGAACATGAGACCAATATTGCTGCAAGGCCATGTACGTGTCCCATGGCCCACAAACGATGACCATCACTAACAGTACCTTCTCCAGGAACGGTCCTTGACCCAAATCAAGTGAGCCACTATCCAGAAATGCCACCCCGCACACAAAACGTTCCTCTGACTCATTCTTCTCACAGATACACCAAGGACGGCGATATCCTCTTCTCCTGCGCCAAAGACCAAGTAATCTGCGCCTGGTTCTCCGCCAATGGCGAACGTCTCGGCACCTACCACGGCCACCAAGGCGCCCTCTGGACCATCGATGTCGACCCCTCTACCACGCTCCTCGCTTCCGGTGCCGCAGACAACACCGTGCGTCTCTGGGACATACGAACCGGCAAATGCATTAAGGTCTGGGACTTCAATACGGCGGTGAAGCGGGTGGAGTTCAATGAGGATGGTACGAAGCTGCTTGCTGTGACGGAAAAGAGGATGGGGTTTTTGGGCACCATTGTGGTTTTGGATGTCAAGGTGGATGTGGAGGCGGAGCAGAGTGATCAGAGGCTGGAGATCCCGTGTGAGGAGAGTAAGGCCACTGTTGCTGGTTGGTCCTGCCTCTCAAAATACATCATCTCGGGCCACGAGGATGGGACTATCAGGCAGTGGGATCCAAAGGTACGCGTTTCGACCCCCCCTCGATCTACATGGAAAAGATGCTGATATGCTGAATGACAGAGCGAGACGCCCGAGGAGCCCCTCATGACCATCGAAGGCCACGAAGACGGCATGCAAATCACCGATCTCCAAATGTCTTCCGACCGCACCTACTTCATCACCGCCTCGAAAGACAAAACCGCAAAGGTACCTCCACCCGGCCTCCCCTCACCCACAACCCACTAATTTCCCCTCTCCCAGCTCTTCTCCGCCCGCGATCTAACCCACCTAAAAACCTACCCCTCCGACACCCCCCTCAACACCGCCGCCATTACCCCCAAAAAACCCTTCGTAATCCTCGGCGGCGGCCAAGCCGCTATGGACGTAACCACCACTTCCTCGCGCCAAGGAAAATTCGAAGCGCGCTTCTACCACAAAGTCTTCGAAGACGAGATCGGGCGCGTGAAGGGGCATTTCGGGCCTTTGAACACCGTGGCAGCGGATCCCCTGGGACGAGGATATGCAAGTGGAGGGGAGGATGGGTATGTGAGGGTGCATGCGTTTGATAGGGGATATTTCGAATTTGGATATGAGGTTGAGAGGGAGATGGGGCGGTAGGTTGAAGGGGTTGCAGTTATTAATCACCATTAGCGTGAAAAGCCACGAAGATATATCAAAGGGATCTTGCTGCATGAGTCAAAAGCATTTGCAATTTGAATCGGTCAGTGCTTCTACTGTCATCATTGCTACTCTCTATGAAACTAAAGGATATGTTATAACGGAGTGATACTCAGTATGTTTTATTGAGAGGCATCTACTCCAAATTCTTCCCTTGTAAAATCTCCGAGAAAACGGAACAAGGCTCAGAAATAATGAAACAGTACTGGTATCAGATGCTCGTGGCTGTGTTCTAGACCTTGAGAAGCGACGCGTCAACCAAGAAAACAAAATAGGGAAATGTGCAATGTCCAGTGAAATGGAACGTGGGCGTGGAGGCTTTGAACGTGCTTTCTTTGTCTGGCCATCATCAAGTGCGAGACGGGTGATCAGCTGTCAGAGCAAAGTAGCGGTCACGGTCACGAGCATGAGCACGAGCACGTCAAGGATTGAAGTTTAGAGATATTCATTTGTACGGAGTTTTTCGCGATCTGCCCAGTCACAGCACACCATATCTCTCCACTCGTCAAAGTTTTCGATGATCATCACAAATCCCCGGTCCCGAAGTGTAGAGTCAGAAATATGTACATCATGTTGAAACAAAGGGAGCCGAAAATGACCACTGCATCGAGCAGTAGACACTCCGATGCATGAAGATCAAGAAGTGAAATGTAAATGCAAGTGTTGCGGTGGTCACATGCTAGAGGATTGTTGTAGGGTTCGCAGGAATCCTTCCTGACCGCGCGCTAAATGTTGGATTGTTGGAAGCGTTTGCTAGAATAGTGTTGGGTAGGAGAGACATCGCTTCGTTGATGGTCTAAGCGAAGTCGCAGGTCCAAAGGCCACCGTATGAAGCCTTATTTGTGGATTCAAGGAAATTGCAACCCATCTTTGTGTAGCTGGCGGTTCGCAGGATTTTGGCGTGGCTAGGATCGGAAGTGTGGTCACTCATGCCCGTAGCTGTCTTCATGGTAGCGCACATGGTACCAAGGTTGGGTTCAGGAATCTCGCACAACCAGGCCAGGTAGATCAGATCGAATGGAGACAGATCGCCGGCTGTAGTTGAGTCATGCCCTTCGGCGATACATTGAGCTAATGAGCCAGCGTTGAGTTCGTGCTTCATCTCGTTGCCACCGTCGGCGGTGTTGGTCTTGGCCGCGTTGCCTTGGAGGGTGGAGTCATATTCAAGGTCGTTGTAGCCCTGGAGATTGCGGAAGTAGTTGGCAGTCTGGAGGAGGGATTTGCTTCCAGACATTGGTGACCCGTCATTTGAGCCGCCGGACGAAGCTGGCCGTGTTTGGACAGGAGCAGCAGCAACTGGTGTTACGGAAACAGGTGCAGGTTGCGGTTTCGGTTGCGGCTTCGGCTGCTGCTGTTGTTGTTGTTGCGGGTGCTCCTCCTGCTTCTGCTGTGGCTTGGCCCATTTCTGTTGCGCTTGCACTGGTGCAGCTGTGACAGTTACCACTGGTGCTGGCACTGCTACTTTCTCGTTCACGGGTGCTGTAGCAGCAGCTGGGGAGGGAGCAGGAACACTGTTTCCGTAGACTGTCTTGATAAAGATATCGTCGACGACGACTCGACCATTCTCAATGTAGGTCTTGACCTCTGAAGGACCATCTTGACGCTTGTGGTGGTGGAGGTGGCCAAGTGGGTTATTAAGCTTGAAGTGAGGGTGGCCGAGGGCGCCAGCGCCGAGCAGGACTGAGATGACGATTGAAGTACGCATTTTCAGGTTGATTTGTGGAAAGGGATTTTGTTGGACGTTCTTAGTCGTTGACGGTTGAATTTACGATTGGTGGGAGATTGGATGGCGATTTGATTGTTGAAAGGGCAAGACCGTGGCTTGTCGCTGTCAAAGAGGGACAAATGAGGGTGGAAGGCAAGGCCGAGGCTTGCGATAAAAACAGTTCAAGGAGTGTGATCTTTGTCTGAGCAAGATAAAGAATGGATCTGCTGAGACGAAGAATGAGGGTGGTGGTTGGGAAGTGGAAAGGTGAGAGCGGATTGGGAGGTTGATGTGGTTTAGGGAAGAGATTGGAATGCCAGGAGATTTGTATCAAGGGGCTCCCATCATGCCAAGTGAAAATGGAGGGCAGATTGCTTTTACTTTACGACAACCTCAAACGTATCACTTTGCCTCTTTCGGTGTTATCCATGAATCTCATCCAATGATATCGTCAGTATGCATATTAGAGTTGATGATTGAGTGGTAAGCGGGTGAGCTGAACTAGAGTAGTCTTTGGGGAAGATGGTCGATCGCATCAGGGGCCGCTCAGGGGGCCGGCTGGCTGGCAGCAAGCATCAATTAGCAATGAGCAATGAGTGTGACCGATCACGGTATCACATTTGGCGAAAACGGCGCAAGCTGACGTGTGGCAATCCGAGACCTTGATGTTCACGGATTCTTTTAACATTGCAGACCAGCCCCGAGGACCTTGACTTGCTCAACTTTCGGTCAAGAACAGTCTCGAAGATCAAGGCATTTCGTGAAGATTGACCGAAGTCAGGGGCGTTCGAGATTGACAGGGATCTTGTCCGGCTTGATTGGTCCGTAAAGTAAGATGGGGTTAGCTTACCGAAATTAAGATTGTCGGGAAGGAACCTCCCGCCGGTCTCATGTATCTTAACCGCTGAAGAAGCACTGGTTGAAGATTTCCCTGCAATCTTGACAAACAAAAAATTGTTTCTGCTCAACTATTCCAATCGTCAGTATGGAGTGTAACTGTTTCGGCATTGCTCGTGACCTGATAATTAGGCACCTGATAATGAGGCAAATTTCCCGTCCTTCTCACCGTCAGTAGCCTTGTCAGTGGCATCTGGACCGATGATCGAATTTTCGAAGTGATTTTCAGGGGCAGGGCGTGAGAAACAGCATCGAGGCCACAGGTCTCTTGGCCAAGGAAAACCATGGTTCGTTTATTACATGCTAATGAGAAACCTGTCACCATTAGCAATTCAATCGCGTGACATTCAGAATCTTGAGAACAGACCTTTAGGAAGACTATGGCATTGAGCAACACCTCTCATGACCGCCCATTGAGCCATTCGTCGCAAATGATGATTTATGAAACCCGCATCAGCTTAGCCCTCGACCTGCACCCTATCGTTCGTTATAAGCATCGACGAGCATCTTCCCACGGCCATAACAAAGCAGGCTGTCAACGGTCTCCCATGTTGGGTGTCGCTGCTCTTCCCACCTTACTAGGTATTCCATTCTTCCATGGCTGCATCGATCATCTACAATCTGGAGCGGAGAAGTATTGGGGTCTCTGGCCTAGCCCTCGGCGTCAGCTAGGTCACTGATCCAGCATGTGAGACTAACCTGAGCTTTCTCGAACCCTTGCAGAGCATATCGTTGGGCCTTTTTGGGTTTTCTGCCGTACAGTGCTCCTGGAACTTGGCTTGTTAGCAACTTGCGCAATTGCCGAGGTCCTTGCAAAATTGGTGCACTGATCATACCATCAGACTCTTCATCCTGTAGCTTTGGGGGACGTAGAAGAAGCTTCTGCTGTGGTCTCGCTTGGGCCTCGTCACGCTTGCGTTTGCAGGCAGGGGTGTGACGATCAAGATGGTCCTGACGAGCGAAACGCCGCCCACAGATAGAGCACTGGATGTCTAATGAAGTGAATGTGGCTTTGTTCTGGGAAGCCCAAATTGGCAATGACATGGTTACTCTTGCTGGCAAAAGCCTTCAGCCACTCTGTGCTTGTTGCGAGAGATGAAGATTTTTTGAAGACGGCAGCGGTCCAGTCGTTTTTTAAGTTCAGAAGGTGCGTTTTGCTGTGTCTACAGATATAGAGTTGCTCGATGTTGAAAGAGCAAGTGTGTTGAGAATGACTTTTTCTGTTAATTGTCGAAGTGAAGTGTTTCGGGCCATGACTCTCATTCTGAACATGTTGAATCCGTCTTCCACCCCACTCTTGGGTCCCACAAAATTGGCACAACCTGTGGTTACACAGATAGCCATCCAATGCCGCCATCTTGGTTCGATCCTTCAGACATTTCTACTAGCGGATAGCAGCACGATGATAGCGGAATATGTCTATAGACACGCTCTTGCTTGCTTTCGCAAAAACGCTGGTACAGTGTCAACGGCCGCACCCATCTTCAAATCTGGCACGCGTCTTGGCCGAAAAGCGTAGCAAACTTCGCATGACAATGGTTGAGTGCACAACTTGCCGACGACGAAGGTCCTGAGGCTCCTTCGATAAGAAAAAGCTCACGACCAGGAGAGCGCAGTTTGCCCAACCACATCTTGATGGAACTTGAACGAAGCTTCGCCCATCCATAAGAGAAATATGTGGATGGGAGCAGGTGAACATCATTTCTACGAGTGCTACTCACCTATGAGCTAACGCAATCTCGCTTCGCACTCCTCCAAAAGATATTATTGCCACACGCCGCTTGTTGGTTCAGGATCTTGGGGTCCATTTCAGCCAACACCCACGTAACTCTACGCGCCCCATTGTTGGAAGGATGCGAAGGATTGTTTGATACAACAGCAACAACATGCAGCTCGTTGCAACACTGCCCTGTGCTGCCACTTTGTAGCAGGAAGGCGGAGAAATGGACATTAGACTAACAGCTCTAGCGTTTGAATTAAGCCGAAACAGGTTTGGTTGGAATCCGTCAACGCTCCTGCTCGCTCCAGGCTTGGCTTTTGAGCGTGCAGGCGACCAATGGCCCGCTCACCATCAGCATCCCAGCAATCGGTGACTGCCATAAAAGACGCGGGTGAAGACCCCAAGGAATGGTGTTCTGTTCCACTTTCAGAATGGAAGCTTGTAGCACAGCTTTTCATGTTAGACCAAAATCTTGTCACTTCGCTACGGGATCAACATCCATCCCATGACAAGTGTCGTTTCGCCAATTTGGGATACGCCCAAAAAAAGTTAAGCGCCCTGTACTTTCCATTTTTCAAAGCCGCTGGACTTCTCAAACACTCTAGTCAGATCGGCACACGCTATGCATGTCTTGCAGCTATCTAGCGAATCCTACGAATCATGCCAATCCTTTCCTTCGCAAGTTGTCACATGTGAAGCCCCTTTCCGAGACTACTTTACTCCTGCGACTTTACCCAAATGCCGGATAGACGGCATTTTTGCCCAATCTCAATTATTGGCATGTGCTGATTGGCAATAGGCGGGTACGAGAGCCGGGCGCTTAGGAGGGGCGCAAATGCCGTTTCTCCAATACGAGATCTGTTTTTACCTTACTTTACCGCTCCACTTGGACTCAGCACCCATCATAGAGACAGACCAAGGATCAAAGACGATCTTAAAGGGGCAGATGATTGCAGGAATAGAGATGAGTCGTTCCTCGCAATCAGAACGCCGCTTGAGTTTGTGACAGATCCTGCTAAACAACATGGTGTGAAATTCACACCCTCTTAATTTAGATGCCCTAATGCGACGCTAAACCCCTGCGAAAGACGGGACTTACCCAGCCTTTATAATGCCTTAATGGACTTCCTTTTGCTTGGATTCAGAGCCTGCATAGTAGCTCTGACCAATACTTGAAGGCTTTACTGAAATCGAGATGTTTTCAGTATATACTCTGGTCACTGTTTTTCCTATCTTTTTCTACTTGAGAGCAAGTACAGCGACTACTGCTCCACAGCAAAGTAAGCTAAGAGGCAAGCTAGACCTCATGTTTGTGGACTGACGGAAACAAGCGACGTCCACCGTTTCGACCAAAACCTCGTCCTTCGAGGCGCCTGAAACGACACAATGTCCCGTCCATTGTCAGCGACTGAGGCAAAAGACTTCTTCCATCACATGGCAGCCAAATTCCATTACTACTACAATAACAGCAGAAACGGTACTTTTTGTACTGAATGGAAGAACAAATAGCACAAGAACAACCACGGTCACCAACACTGAGGTGGACTTGACTAGTTATACTCCTGTGACGGACATCAACGGCGCTGGTACCAGAACCACGTCTTTCGTGAAAGGTGCCATTACGCACACATTGTAAGTTCCATAGCTAGCGAAGTGGACGAGGTCTTTAACGCAGCTTGCCAATGTAGGGCATTTCCGACCCATTTCTATGCGGACTACCCTTCCAGTTATACTATTTGTGGAACCCTGCCAACCACCATCAGTGGAGCTGCGACTTGCATTAACCATCCATGTGCTAGCGGCTTCCTATTTGACAACGAGTCGCCAGTATTAACGTACCCGTCTCACCCTCCATTGCCCGAACCTTCTCAGTCAGTGATAGGAAACCTAGGATCGGATCCTAAGGGTTTGACATGGGATGCTGTGTGGGTCAGCGATCTCTCCGATTACACAGAAGAGCTACAACCACTCTTACCCAATTTGGGAGTGTGGAATTGTACACTCTGGGGTCTTCTCGAAGAGCCAGCTGTGGTCAAGCAAGTGGCTTTGTATCTTACAGCGACTTCTACTTCAACTGAGGCCCACCAAGACTCATCGACAGAGCCAATACTAACCCCCTCCGTGGTCCGTTCCGAGGCAGCAGTCGCAATACCAGAGAACACGCCTGCGTCGGGTCCGTCTTCTTCCAATACCGCACTCGCTCTTGCCCCACACGAAGACACTCCTGTCGCAGCGCAGCTCACTACGACGACCGCCATGGCCACTCCTACTACCGACTACAGTGACGACGAAGTGAAAATGGCCCCGTCGCCTCCGCAGACGCCCGCCATCGTCCTCACCTCAACGAACGCCCAAGAAACCGCCATGAATACAGCCGCTACTCTCGAGGTCTCGACACCGATTAGCGAGATCGCTACACCACAGCTGTTACCTAATGTCATATTCACATTGGGAAATCCGCCCCAGAACACTCAATCATCTCCTGCATCCCCAGCGACCACAGTATCCCCGACCCTCATCCATGACCAAACAGCATCCGTAGACGCAAACACCCAAATCTCCATCGCCAACCAGCCCCTCACTCCAAGCCTCCCCATCACACTAGGCTCAGGCACCCCTACTACACCCATCGCACCACCGGCCTCCACAATAGGCAGCCAGGCCGTTACCGCTAATTCGCAAAATCAATCTCTGGATGAAGGCCAGACACTGACGCCTGGTGGTGGTGTCACTGCGTCTGGGACTCTGGTATCGTTAGCAGCTAGTGCTACGGAGGTGTTTTTGGGATCGACTACGCAGGGGTTGGGCAGGTTGATCTTGAGTGGCTTAGGTGCTGGACCTTCTGGTGGGAGTGGAGGTGGAAGTGGAGATGTAGGAACAGGGGGCGGCAGTGCAAATGCCAATGCAACAGGGGTACTAGCTTTTGCTGGGGGCGTGGAGGGAGTGCACAAGGGTCTGAGGTGTTGTGTAGGTTTGGTGATTGGGCTAATAGCAATAGTCATGGCTGTGAAAAGATTATGATTTAGAAGCTTGGCAGATAAATGCTGACTTGTATATAGTAAAACTTCGTAAATTAGAAACGTATATAGAATTACGTCCGTATCAGAAGTCACCAATGACCAAGGGTAGAGCACGCCTCGTATTGTTGTACACTTACAATAGCTCGAGTCCGAAATTAAAGAGGAAAGTAAGCGCACTGAGATTGTTTCTTGGTCGAAGATAAGGCTCTGCATCGGCAGCCTCGCTAAAAGCGCAACGCTCGGCATGAAGGTCAAGCGCAGTGGAGCTGATTGGACAAACGGTGTTACTTAAGGTTTGGTGTCATTTTTCTCCAGGACGGATCCATAAAGTGATAGCGTTTGTATGACGGTTTCGAAAGGACAACGAGTTGACAGCGCTGTCGATAACGTTGAATGTAAATCTAATGCGTACTCGTAATTCTTCGAGGAGGTATTTGCGGCGGACTTTGTAAGCGATGGTGGTTATATGAGGTACCGCGGTTGTTGGAGAGACGGAGGTGAGCTTGTTGGAGGCGCTGGTGGTGGAAATGCATGATGTTTGAGTTGAGAGTGGACAGTGGATAGGACCGCGAGGGCGTTTTGACAGTTGGCATCAAGGGTCGTATAAGCCAGTATCTTGAGGCAGTGAAGCGAGAGAAGTGATGGCCCCTACCACTGAAAAGGCTGCGATGGTTGTTCCCGCGGTGTCTCCAAGCGAGACTCCTGCGAGATAGCTCTTTAGCTTTGATGAGTGATAGCGCAATCGCACCTCGCCAAACTGACTAGCGAGATCCTAACAATACACCTTGCGGTAATCGAGATAACTCAAGAACGACCGCTTTCGAGCCAAAACTCTTTGGGTCAAACTTGTAGATCCGAAGCCAAAGTACAACGTATTCACCAAGCTTGTAGCCGTAGCACCTCTCACTGTCGACATGGAATGGCTGAAAAGAGGAGGATTGTTTGATCAGGGCTTGGGTTGGAGATTCGATGTTGGATCCGTAAAGATCGCGTTACCTCGAACAGGCTTAGGGGTTTGATCCAGATGTGACATCTTTCGTAGGGACAAGATTTATATCTTGAGTCCAGGACTGGAATACAAAGTGCTAGCGTAGGGATCAGCCTAGCTCCGGAATTTTGATGTTGGCCCCCAAGATTTCTGGGTTTGAGTACGGATAGCGGTCCTGTTGATACTACATTTGTCCTCTTGCGGAGCAACATTTCACTTAGGGAGCGGACATCGCTTGGCACTGCTCATCCGATATCCGTCGTAATGTCCACTTCAATTCCCTGGATCTGATTCAAAATCTCTGGATCTACATAAATCAGCAGAACCCCATCTCGGTAGCCTCGCCTATCACCACCCACACTCCACATGCAGCTTCCTCACCCTCTCCATCCTCACAAAAACTTTTTCCTCCAGCTCAACCTGATATGACTTTACGAGCTGGCCAGTAAGCTGCATCGCGTGGTCCCGCGTCGCCACTAGCAGTGGGCTCGATAGTGGTGGACGAGGGCCAAACCGCTCATTTTGTTGTCTGACAGTCTCGTCGTATTGGTGGTACTCGTGAGCGAGAGCTGTGAAGAATTTTTAGATCGAATCTATTTGGGAATGTAATGAGGTTTGTCTGCAGCGCTCTGCGAGTATGACTTGAGCGTTGTCCTTGGCGGAAATATTGCTGGGATTCATGGCTGGTAAGAATTGGAGGATGGGCTCAATTTTTTGAGGAAGAATGGTAAGGGTGCGAAAGGACGGGTAATGTGATTGCTGGGCGTTGCGAGAGTGTCATCACATTAGCGAAGTTTAGGATCGTATCAGGCCTTAGATCTCTTCAATGCCTTATACAATGTATTACCAGTATTTCCAGCCCGTCAATCAATGGAGTCTTTGTTTTATGCTCGAATACACTTCTTAAGCCGTAAAGGGGGTTTCGAGAAGAAAATCGACTCCTTGCACTTAAGTTTTACTGAGAACAACTCCAAAATATGACTCGCCACTCCAGACTCATCCGAATGAGGCACCTGGTGCCATCAGAGAAGCCTTTTGCACACAATTCAACCCATTTGATTCCACCCAAGTCCCTCCAATCGATCTAGCGACACCAAACAGCCCAGTCGAACCACATCAACTCACTTCCAGTCTCCACAGAAGAGCGAAGACTTCGCTCAAACACTCAGGCATACCATTGTTACGATGGCCGCAGATCCTGGAGATCTCAGCAGATGATAACAGAGGAGCCGAGACTGATTCTATCAGCGCTCATGATGACTTGTGGTTGGGTGATGTACATCTCAAGAGTGAGCTTGAGTGTCGAACCCGGTGCTAGGATCGAGTACGCTTTGTGCCTTGTCGATTAAAAAAGGATCCAAGCCTCCCTCTTATTACTTAAACACTAAGCCTGCTGTACTGTATGCAGTAGATGATTGAAGGAGCAATATCTACCAACATCTTTGAAATAAGCTGCGATTAGCCGAGCCCATAATTCTAGTGTCTTGGCAAGATAAGACGAATCGAACAGAATCCTGATACGTTAGTTCTACTTGTCAGCATAGAACTATTCTGCTATCATTACTCCATTCCAGACCCAGAATTAAGGGACGTTGAACATTTGCGACTCAGGAGTCGTCTCATGCATCGCGGACCGGTGCGGTCGGACATTTTAGTCATTTGCTTCGATTTGGAGACATGTTATTGGCACGTGGCGATTTGGGCCGCGGGGGGTTTTGCGCAAGCCTCCTGAATGAATCCTCTTAGTAGCAAGCCTCGTCATAGTCTTATTATAGTACGAGTATCCTAATTTAAATTACGACGTAAGATATTGTACTAAGGATAGACTCGTTTATATAGTAGGCAGCATTAGGATAAGGTAAGAGGCTTAGGATCCTTATAATTACCTTAGGGGATCTCCTCGCGCACCAGGATCTCCTAGAAAGAGGCGTAACCAGGTACGGTTACTTAAATACGAGATTATATATTAAATAGGGAGCGCCAAGTATTAATACGAGTAACTCAGGTACCTAATACCGGTATACGCATTAACGCCATTAAAATTGTGACGGTAGAGGGGCGATCTGCGTATGCAAGATACCTTATAGTAGGGGCGGTTATATACCTGCGTCGGTATTATATATGGACCCTAGTATCATCAATTACCGCTGATTATATATCGCGGTATTTTTGATCTCCTGGTCAGCAGATCTCCTGAAATTATAAAAGGCTCTCGGTATATCCGCCCTTCTATAGATCTTGGCGCGTTAATTGTCGTAATTATCAATGGGGAGACGCTTATACTGAGGATATTTTAGTCCTAGAGACTCTTGGGAGCATACTACGATTATTTGCTAAACCCCCCTACGGCCCTTAAAGTAAGGTAGCCAGGACTCTTTAACGACTTCAATGGTACTAGTCCGGCTACGAAGTATCCTGCTCGAATCTCCAGTTCTAGGGGGCTCTAACCAATCACGACAGATGCCGTACTTCCTTTGGAGAGCGCGATGGCCATGCACTGAAATGCGTCAGTCTATAGGGAGTACTACTGTGGAGTCGTTGGTACCTTACCAATACTCGACATCTCAGCGTCGCTCGGACCCTACCTTACCTAACGGTACTTGGATTGGCTACAATAGATCGCCATGGGTCTCAGAATTACCTACTCCGTATATTGTATTCGAAGCACCCTTTCGTGAATGAACTTGTTTGTCTTATCCATCTTCCATTTTACCCTGTCATGCATCCAGTAAGAAAGATTCCGAGCTTCTGCTGTGTCTACAGCACTGGAAAAACTTCATAGCAAGCCATGACCACTATCCCATCGTCAGCTGAGGTGCTGTACCAGCAGGAGCATATTCCAGAAAATACGGTAGCAGCTCTCATCGCGGCGAATGCTGCGTGCCTTAGTCTTGCTTTTATCTTCGTGGTATTGAGGTTTCAGGCTCGTCGGATGAGGCAGACGAAGTATGAAGCTGACGATTGGCTCGTCGTCGCTGGACTTGTAAGGTCATAATGTGTGCCTGGATTAACGAAGTGCTTATCAGGGGGATGGATAGCTCTGGACCTGTGGTTTCGTCGTCGCTGCCACAATCTGTAAGCAACAATGCTTGTCATCTTGTCCTGAGCCTTTCTAAGATTCGATCGACAGGTATTGCGTATGGCGCAGGCAGACACTCAATATTGTCACAGAGCCCAACGCAAAGAAAACGCTTCGCTCAGGTAAAATACCGCGATTGCCATATTGAAGAGCATTCTTAACGTCCGAAAGGGCATTATTGCCGGAGAAGTTCTCTAAATTTGCTTTGAACGACACCTCAAGTATCGTTTCTGATTCCGTTTCAAATCTTCACATAGCGCTTCATGGATTTTGGTCATAGAACTAGAAACATCAACGTTCAACCCAATGATAATTGGACCATCTCTTGGCTTCTTCCTTCTATTTCATAGCCAAATTGCACCTGTGAACGGGATGCACTTACCATCGCGTGCACTCTTCATGCTGAGCTTCAGCAGTGTCCTTCTAGGCTTTCTTCTCACCGACTCGGCTTCTCCCACAGCCCTGCTCGCCACCCAATCCACAGCGCCCACAGGTTCAACAGTAGCAATCTCGACCTCAACCCAAGCAGCAATAATAACATCATCATCAATTCCAGCCTCAAACTGCCTCTCGCTCCGTAGCCGACCGGCCCCAAATCTCAATCGTCCCATCGCAACCCAGCTCACAAGGCCGCCACGTAAGCTAGCTGGCGAATCTGATGATCATCGTCTATGCCAAACCAGGCTGTCCATACGGGCAAGGCGAAGGGACTCCGATAAATTACTCGCAATATTACCCGGTAACACAGCTCTATATAAGATCATTCAGCTTCGACCGTAGACAGATGGAGGGGGAGCAGTTGGATTGGAGCACTCATACTCAGCTTTTAGGGGGCTGGAATGGAGTTGATGCTCAGTGCTCGAATGATTTGGGGACGGTCGCTGGCGCTGTACCGGCGGATGAATGTTGGGGTGTTGGGAATAATGGATTGGCGATGGCTAATGTGAGTGTTTCTCATGAACTTGTGGCGGTGAACGGTCACTGACAGTATAATACTTAGTGCTTCAACTTTTGGCTTCATTAAGCACGACAAGGATTATGATTGACAAGCTTCTTGTCAGATGAAGCTCTTTGAAAGGCGCTGGATCGTGAGCAAATGGCCACGAGTGGAAAGGCCATTACACAATGGGTAGTGAGTACTGGCTAACTACAGTAGCTATGCAATTCCTCTTAATCTATAAAAACCTACACAGAATGGAGTCTTCTAGAAGCTATTGTCATGTTAGCAGATGATGGCAGGAAGCCGACGGAGGAGAATCGTTGGTGCCAGAATCTCCTTTCGCTATTCCCTTGTAGGCGTACCTTGGTATCAATTCTCGAGTGTACGCATTCTATTAATGCTTCAAATGAGACGTGGTCAAAGTCTAAATGCTTTTCGAACCGGCTTAAAACCCAACATAATATTCAATTTAAGTTCTCCGGTACCTAAGACTGACACTAATTCTGATACCTAGCCCGGAAAATGCTGAGTGGATCCTTTTAAATTCTTAAGACCTAGGCAGCTTTCCTGAGCTATGCCGCGGAACTCGTCGTAGCTTAGGAGGAGGCACAAAATTCTCCACTGCATCGGAGCGTCATTTCAGTCCAACCACGATCACATTCGCGAGACCATTCTCTTCTTCCCAAACATCCACTCCAGCGCCAAAATGGGCCCCAATACCCGTCCCAGGTTTGACCTCAGGCTCCGTGCCCTTCGCCGTCAGAAACGCAACGTCGTAAGGACAATGGATAGTATCGATGCGGCCATCAAAGACCTATCTAAACGTGCTGAGGACAGTCGGGACATTATTCGGACGGTTGATATGGTGATAAAAACTCGATTAGCAATAAGGAATGTTGCCATAAATATCAGAGATGACCATGCAGCGCGCCAGAGGCTGATGGAAGAAGAGATGTCGCTGTACATATGGCGCATTTTGAGGCAACAAGAGAAATGTGAGTGCATCATTTTCTCACAATATGAGTATACTGCTGACTTACTTAAGACCGTATAGTGGACCTCGCTATTAAGAATCTTCAACAAGTCTACCGCTTGTAACATTCTCAGCCTGTGAGCCTCTGCTTTGAATTCAAAGTGAGTTCAGCACACCTCTTCCGACTTGCACTATCTCAACACCGACCCACGAAATTTTGTCTACTTCTTCACAACGCCACTGTTCCCGCAATCACCATCTCTGCCCCCAACATGGAACGCATGTTAGCCGAAGCCCACACCAAGCTCGAAATCCTAGGCTTTACACAAGCTAAGATCGAAAAAGAATACGATGATATCGAGCGAACGGTCAAAGAAATCTCGGCATGGGCAGCAACACGGAGAGGATTCATTCGAGATTGCGATTGGGAGATCAAACGCTTCCCACAGAGCAGCATTTTTCCACGGATCAACGGGTATCTATTACGGCAGAGCTTGCTTCGAAGGAAGACGAGATGTTTCAATAAATGCAGAGGATTAGACAGCTGCATGATGAATGTGAGTGTTCACAAGACACGACACGAGATGGTCGTGAGCAAGGCATGGGGGGCTGGGGCTGACTTCATTCAGATCGTGCGGTCGAAATTTCTATCTTGAATCATGAGAGGTTGATCGACAGTGTTAAGCACTGAGCATGGAGTAGGCGTGTTACCGGTGAGTCTCTATTATCTCAACGGAATGGAGTTGGCCCTGACACTCGAAAGGCACCAAAGACATGCCGTGGCGGGGTCCTCTGGCTTCTTGAACCTACAGCAACCGCAAGGATTTTACAGACCAGACATGGCTGAGATCGTTCTGGCACAGCACCGAGTGCGTTCGGCACAGGGTGGATATCTCAAGTACCCGTTGCCCGAGCTAGGTAGAACCCAGAAGTCGCCACGTCTTCTCCATACTACAATGCGCCTCAGCACATGACATCCCAAATTGTGACCTTTTCCAGATGATGCCAGTTGACGGCGCGGGAGAAGAGAGTAAATTCCGAGCGTAGGGACACTTTGCTAACGTACAACCTCACGCAAGATTGTTACCGAATACCCGCCCACCACCAAGGTATCTTGCCTCCTCCACCTAATCACCCTTGCACCATCAATACCAACGGCCAGTATCAAGCTCACTTTCCAAAACCGAACCAGCTCGAGATGCCACTCTTCGCATCCGCAGTCTTCTTCTCAATAACCTGGTCAAACTTGTCAATCTCCCTGCCCGTCTCTTTCTTGGTCTGCTCTAACTTGGTGACGGTATCGCTCTTGAATTTGTCGAGCTTGTTCTCTGCTTCGCCCATCTTTTTCGTGATGGTCTTGTCAGCGTCATGCAACTTGTTGCGAGCATCATTGGCCTGATAGCAGGCCCGACTTAGCAATGCGGCAGGGATAGGTAGTATTGAGGGCAGCCTACGGTGCTATCGAGCTTGGAGCCAGCCCTCTGGGCCCATTCTTCGCCCTGCTTCTTTGCTTCTTCGCTGGAGACACTCTGGCCTTTCATTGAAGCTTTGGCACTGGCATAGTCGTCTACAGGTGGTTGTTAGTTGAGTGATAGGTATATTACACCTAGTTGCATGTAACTTACGCTCAACCTCCTTCTTCGCAACCTTGGGGTCTCCACCGGCCTGGTAGAAGTAGTAGCCGCCAGCTGCCGCGGCAATACCACCAACGGCTATTATTCCTCTTCTTCCTGACATGGCGATTAGTCGAGGGTTTGTTGTGAGGGTTGATATGTACGAATTGTGGTCTCGAGGTTATCAATGGCTCTGTGGATAGAATCGGATGTTTGTTGTGAGAATCTCTCCAAGCTTGGAACTCCGCCGATCGTTGCTTGGCACATGACGTTCACCTTCCTCCTCTTGGGTTCACAAGCCACACATGACTTGGCATTCACTCGCGCTCCATGAAACATTCCAGGCAGCTTCTTCACTCATAAGAAAAAACTTTCCATCAGTCATAATTCATACCGCATCTACCTACGGCTTCTATAGAGGCAACACCTTGCTATGAGTCATTCCCGCACCCGCAAAAACTGACAATGAGCAGAATACTACGATGAATCTTATACAGCGAACGTCTCCGCTGAAATGTCAGTCTTTGGGATTGAAAGAAGCCAAACGAGCACAGCAAACGCTTATGACCATGCAATAATCCTGGTGGATGCTACGCAAGCCAGACGAAGTCCCGAGCGGAATCCTGAAGATTCGTCTGCTTCATCTTCAATCCCTTCTGACGGTGGGGCGCCTCTAAATCGGCAATCAACCAAGCCTGGCACATTGAGGCAGCAGCTGGCCCAGCGAAAGTATGCCAAATACCAAGAAGAAAAGTCAGACAGCGAAGGACCAATAATAGAGCCTGGTGACGAGGCAGCTGAGGGAGAGCCGAGGCCGTCCAAAGACAGTGAAAGGACTGGTCGAAAACGAGACAAGATTCCTTTCAGAAGCAAAAAGAAAGCGGCCAAAGGCAAAAAACCAGTTGACTCCTTCATCGATGTCCTCTACGAGAATCAACGTGGCTCCTTCTTTTGCGGCATCCCCCTCTACTCCTGCAATTCGCTCCTCAATTTTGACCCCTCCGCATGGCAAACAGCAAATTTCCATGATAGTGGTGTCAACATCACCAATTTTCAACTGCCGGATCCCAGCTGGGCATGGGATTGGAAGACATGGTATGTGGACATGTCTCACGATGTTGACGAGGAGGGCTGGGAATATTCTTTCAGCTTCAATAAAGTCTACGCTTGGCACGGCAACCACCCATGGCTCTTCTCGTTCGTGAGGCGAAGGAGATGGCTCAGGAGGAGGGTCAGGATACACACCCACAAAGCAGATGGCGAGAAGAGCAAGATGAATCAGGCCCATATGTTGACTGAGGATTACTTTACAATTCATGCTGCGAAACGGAGGCCTAGTCGTGATTCAAGTGCTGATAGAACGACTACCAACCGATCCAGCTACATGAATGGCCTCAAGAGTGATGGCGAAGATGAACCCGACCCCAACGATATCACCAACGTATCGGCTCTCATGGCTACTCTCAAACGCGCAAGGGTGGATAGGGAGAAATTTGCTGCAGTCAGAACGTTTTTGGATCATGGAGGCGACGAGCTGACCTATCTCCCGGAATGCATGCCTGCTATCATGGCAGACTTTGTCCATCAGACTTCTTGCCGCCAGCTCCAGACCTACCTCCTCCAGGTCCTCGACGAGACAATTAGGACTCAAGGGAAGACTAAAGGGAAGGGCAAGGAGAAGAGCAAAGAGGGTTCAGACACTGACCTTGAGGCAAGGAAACGCAAGATCGACAATCTGCTCAAAGCAATACACTCAGCAGGCGTCCATACCAACGACCTTGACTACTGGAGCGACCTCAGGGGGAGGGCTACAAGCAGCGAAGCCGATCCTACCGGGGAGACACATGCATTGGACGCATCAGAACCTGCCGAGGTCAGTGAGGGCAGACCTCATGCACATAGCGATGATGATGAGAATGCTGTACAAGAAGACATCAAAGGCATACCAGAAGATGCTCATGTGTCAGAAGAGCCGAGAATTCGGTTTTCTACTCCTGGAGATGATACTGGTGGGGACAGTGCCCACCCAATGAATAAGGGAAAGGGCAAAGAAAAAGCATAGCGTTCTGTTTGGTACAATCGGCGTCTCTGTGCATATGGGTCTGGTTTTCGACTGTCAACTTCACAGCGATGGTGTCAGGGCATGGGCACGGTAAAGGAGGGAATAATACCCAGGAGTAGGTTGTTTTTGTCATTTTTCTGTTCCATTTATAATTACTACAATACTCCAACCAAATTCTTATTATCACCTATTTTCCTTTCAGCCCCCTCGCATGTTTCCTAGGATGCTGGTCAGCCTCGCGGTTATTCCTTCCCCGTCTGGAAATGGCGAAAACAGTGAGGCTAACCACATAACGTCAATGACAGCCATAAGGTAAGGTAGATTCATTAAACTTGCTGCTCCTATCAAACCACGGCTGTAGCTCCAATGGGCGTACGGCTCTATCAAGCACTTCTTACATGGCACCATGGTCCTATTACTTGATTTGGACGAAGAAATCCCTGACCCCCATGCCGATCCTAGCCATCCTGCGGGGTTCGCATCTCTTCGACAGCGCCAGCGTAAGGTGACAGCGAAGGTGCGCACCAATAACCCAGACAACGAGCCTCCCGAGAGGCCCAATCCAAACCTCAACGGTCTCTCAGCGGCTGTGGCGTGTTATCCGTATGCCCCACCCCATCGCCCACCCCTCCCCTTCTCCTCCAATGACTGTCCCAAAGACTAACACCCCCTCCCAGCATAATCACAAACATAACCCTCTCCATCGATCTCAATACCTTGCACGCCCTCGCCTGTACCTGTCGTCAAATCCGCGCCAACCTCCTCCAGTACCGCAATCGATTAGTCCAGCAAACCCTCCGCTGCTCAAACGAGCAACCCACCTCTCAGGAGCCACCAGGAGGGCAGAAATGGCAGATTCTGGGCGGAGCAGGGCACTTGGTGATCGGAAAGGTGAGCCTTTGTGCCACGGACATGGTGGCGGAGTGTAGGCGGTGCAGTCGGGTTGTTTGTCGGGTCTGTCTCCCTTTCTCCCAGCCCTCAAGTCGTAGCAGTGCTCACTGGGTATGTGTGAACAGAATTGCACACTCAAACCCCCCTCACCAACCCATCTCCCCGCCCGCCACCGCCGCCTTTGCCCCACCTGTCTCTCCGCGCCCGTCTCTGCCCTCATCCACCAAGACGGGCCCTGCATCTGCGCCACCGCCGTCCACCTCTGCGCCCCCTGCGGCACCTCCCTCGCAACCCATGACACCACATACCGCCGCGTCTGGACCTGGCGCACGCGCTACAGCACCTACCTCGGCGGGCTCGGCACGGGGATAGGAGAAGGCAACGAAGGCGTCAAATGCGCGCGCGGGAAGGAGTGTCTAGGCGCTAAGGATGTGGAGGTGGAGTTCGATTGTAGTGCACCGAGTAGTAGTAGTGGGGAGAGTAATAACAGTGAGGGTAGTGCAGCGGAGGGTGAGGGAGGGGGAACGCCGTTAATGGAGAAGGAGGAAGCGGGGTATTGGAGGCAGGAGGTGGAGGGGTTGGGAGGAATTGTGAAGAAGAAGTATCGGAAGAGGGAGAGAGTTGGGGGGACGGTGAAGGAATGGGAGGATGAGAGGGAAGGAGGCGAAGTGCTTGAGAGAGAAAAAAGGGGTGAGGAGAGGAGTTGGTGTGGGTGGTGTGGGAGGGTTGTGCTAGGCGGAAGGGATCTGGAACCAGAGAGCGAGTGAAGCGAGGAAGAGGAGTGTTAATCTCTGAAAAGTAGCTGTCTAATTTAATATATCTAGAATGTATTATGGGTGTCAGGAGCCTGTCCTCAAGGATTAATGCAGGTCCGCGAGACGAGAAAACGGATCCAATACCCAACGCTGTCTCCCGAGGTATGTGCAAAGGCCAGAATGTACAGTGATTAAGGCTAAAGAAGAATAGGAAAAGGAAGACCTGAGACAAGAAAACCATAATTCCCATACATCCCGCGATCCAGCGTCACGTAATGCCACAACACATAACCGAAAAAACAAAAGCGTTTGTACAAGTCAAAGATGAGGAGCGAAGTTGAAAATCAGGAAGAAAACACGGGGGCCGGAAAGGTGCATCGACGCAGTCTCAATCGGCCCGAATCCAGGCAAGGACCGTCTGCAGAGTAGGATCGTCTTGGAGCCAGTAGCCGGCCTGTTCGTCAGCCGTGCGAAAGTCGGTGACGATTCTATGGTCAGTGATAGCTGCAAAGTCCTGATACGAAGTCAGTATCCTTCGTCTGCTTGAAGAGTTGGAGAAATCGAACGTACATTCCTCATCATTGCGTCAGCCTGCTGGAGCTGGTGAATTTGACCATTTTTTGGCTTCTGCCCTTGAAGAATGGCATTTCGTCGATTGACCCATTTCATGGCAGCTGATGCTTTCATGAAGATTTTCTGGGCTTGGAAGCGGCGGGCACTGCCGTCGACGATCACACTGCCACCTGCATGTTAACTAAGTCCATAAAGACGGGAGATGGTGCGGACCGCTGCAATTGGCGTTTCTCTGTCTCGTTCGGACCACTGGGTGGGTAGAGCATCTCCGGTCGGTAGGCCTTGTTGAGCAGAGCACGCGCCTCTGCATGGCATTGGCGCAGGGTCGTGCAGCCCATTTCTTGATACTCGTCTTGATTAGGGTCGACCTGAAGCTGTGCAATGCGGCATTGGATGTTTTGATAATCGCTCATCAGCTCCGTGACCCTCAAGGCACGGGCTTCGTTGACTGAAGCACAGATGTCAGCATGGCTAGGAAGGCCCCTCTTGCAGGGCCATGGACATGCACGCACGTCCGTCAGCCATGAGTCTGGTCTTCGTTATAGTAACGGTCTGGGTAGGCATTGAGGGGTTGCTGTTGTTCTCACCTGGTTTTCAAGGCTTCTGTCTTTCTTGCAACGGCCCGCTGGCCATTTATGAAGACCTCCTGAGGTTCGCATTAGGCGTTCAGCCTGCCATGAAGCTTCCGTCATTCCCGTGTAAGTCTTTGAGAGAAAGCTGCGAAAAGATGGTATCGCTGGGGGATTTGGACACTGATTGGTTGTCTGTTGGGCAACGGGCCTAGCCGTAGACCGCAAGATGGTGTGGAGAGCTTCATGACAGCGTCAATGGTAGAGAATACAGAAAAGCAAAGTAGCTCAAAACGTTGTACGAAGTGTAAGCTGGAATAGCAAAAGCGATCAATGGTAGCAGAGGAGACAAGAACGAGAAAGTTCAGCCGATGCGTTTGGATAGCGTTCAGCTAAGCCACAAATTCTGCAAGCAATTATAATACTTCCGAAAGAAGTCTAGACGCATCCTAAAACTGCATAGCTCCCGAGAAATAGTGCAATAATTTATTTCTTGCCAGCACATGGAAGCTGAGCAGCAGCTAAGACAGAATCGAGTCAATAGACGCAACAATTGCAATCATTGGACAATTGTAAAGAATGAGTCCGGTCTTATTACTCTTACCTCGCGTAAAATTCCACTTGTCCACTGGATTGTCGCTGGATACTGAAGGACGTACCGACAGAAGTTATTGAGATGAGATGTGTAAGGTACCTCATGACTTATTTTGAGCTTTGAGCCGCAAGCCACGGAAATGACTGCGCCGCGCTGGTTCGCTGTCTGTCAATAGTGTCTCCATGCAGATTTGACAGCTGGATGACGGCCGGATGACCGCTGGAAGACCCAAGCTAGAAGACCTCACAAGTCTATTCGCTCTTGCAATGCTATTAACAGACCCATAAGAAGCTGGACCAGTAATCAGATCACATTCTTCGTGTCCATGCAGATAAGATAGTGGGTCGCGTGTGACGACCGTTAAGAGATCGAACTCACCATCACCCATCATTTAGCCATTGGACTCAATCCTTTTCAGAAATCGCTTGCAGTCTCTCCTCTATCTCATCCTCTGTCAGTGCTCTGAATGCCGTATCGAGTCCATCCTTGTCGCCAAGCTTAGGCCCACCCACGATACCGATTTCTAACTCGCCCTTTTTGAAATCAACACTCAGCACGGTGCTTAATGTTGATATTCCCAATTCCACAACATCTTCCCATGTGCCTTCGGCACACTCCTTATTCTTCAGCTTCTTCTCAAGGTGGTTCAATGCCTCCTGCTGCTTCGGTCCCGATGCAGTCGCTTTGTAGCCGACGTAATATCCTGCGGGATCACACTTGTATAGCTGAGGTCCAAATTCGGAGTCGACAGATATCAATGTTTGCGCAACACCCAATGGACGCATGTAGGCCTGCTATCGTCAGTAAATACTCAGCTGTTCGTCAAGCTTTCAATGTCCACCTTCTGAGTGTACACTTGGTTGATGTTCGCAAGCCTCTTTGCAAGCACATCACATGGCATCTCGTATCCATTCTTGTATCGGAACTCAGCTGCCTCACCCCTGGCTCGGTTGACTGATGCTCGTGCGTCTGCTATTGATCCTGTCATGACGCAGCCAACGGAAGGAGAGAGCTTGAATATGTGTGAGACGGATGAAGGGTCGATAAGCTTGTCCTGGAGTCACGACGTATCAGTCCGAGCTAGGACTGCGATACCTGTCTAGAATCTACTAACAGGCACTTTCTTCTGTGAGAGAACCACCGCACAATTCTTCCCCCGAACCCCTATTGATGTGATGTTTGCAGCGGTGATGGCTTTGAAGGCATATTCTGATCTCAGTGGTTAGTCCATTGTATGTTGCGGGAGGGTAGCATATTCTGGACCACAAACCAACTTGATATAATCGCCCTTGGTCTGAGAAGATGGTGATATGCCTATCGAAGCCCGCGCTGCCTGAACATCGAGCTATTAGTAGCTGTTTCTAGTGTAATGCACTCAAGCGGCAGCGGCTGCTTACCTGACATGATGCCGATTAGGAGAAGCTGTTGCTAGAAATTTAGGATGTATTGTCGAGAGTGGTTTGTAAGAATTGTGGCGTTGATGAGGGTTCCTAGTAGCAGCAAGTCGATCGAACGCGAAGCTCCCAGCTGCCTCTCATTCTTGCCAAGCCTCGGCCAAATATTTTCCCTTGTCCGGCAAGCATCTTTAAAGATTCCGAAGTGATCGATTTCAGCCAACCTTGAAGGGCCATTGCCCATGCATTACAGCAGCACTATCGTCTTATGTACCTGAGATGCCGTGGATATCGCAGACCATTGGCCATTGAACATTTGCTCGGCGTATGGCGAGCGACGAGCTTAGCAGCCCTGCGGCCAGCTAGCCAAAGTGAACAGGCATCTCGAAAAGATCTACGTCGCTGCCAATGGATCTCGCAGTCCGCCTCTCGAAGAGCCGCAACAGCAGAAGTATCGGCAATTCCAACCGCTGGTCATTGTGAAGTTTCTCCGCAAACCAAATCCATCGACGACAAAGCACCCTCAGGACTCATCAGAAATGTCAACGTTCTCAAGCTTAGATACGTCTCGTTCGAGCAGGCTCGACATGACTTGGGTGTCCAATCAAGGGAGGATTGGGAGAGAGAGAGATACGCGGATCAGATCGCAGGGCTCTTAAACACAGGGGCTAATACGCCGCCCAGGAGGCAAAATCCCAGAGCTGTGCTCTATGGAAAGAACAAGGCAGACAAAATCCTCGTTAGCCAGCTTTTGAAAGACAAGGGCCAGACCTCATATAATTGGAGAATACCGCTTTTACAATTGGAGCAGTACTACAAGACACGGGGTGGCGAGGGAACCCCTGAGAGTTATCGCCTGTTCCGCAAGATTAATTCCAATGATCTCGCTCGAGCAGTTTATACCAAACCTTATAGGAACCCGATCCTCGCACGAGACGTTCCTGAACCGACGTCCTGGTCAGAAGCATCCCTTTCCGATTACCTTGCCGACATAACAGAGTCCCAAGCTTCTCAAGCTCGAATCCCCCAGACCCTGAAGCCCCAGCATCCCGATTGGTCGAACGTCACAGATATAGCAGCTATCATTTACCACTTGTTACGCCGAAATGAGATCAGAAACTTTATGACTGTCGATGCTTGTAACATCACACTTCGCTTTTTCTACAAACATTCCATGTTCACAAGAGCTCGATCTATCTACGCAAAGATGGAGGCGATGAAGATGGAGATTCCAGCAGAAACCTTCAATATCATACTGAGGAGTGCGGCAGTCTGTCGAGACCTCCACAATTTCACCTTCCTCCTACACAATATGATACAGCGCGGCTTCCAGCCGGACGAAGTAACATGGGTGAGTTTGCTCATGGCAATTACCTCGACAGCAGTCAGGGCCGTCATTTATCACAAGATGAAGGAGAAGCATATGCTTGAGAAGCCCGGTATAGTAGCTGATGTTGCTGCGCAAATGATCCAACATGATCTGACATTCCATCTCGGGAATGGACACAACTTTGACAGTTTCCTCGATCATATGGATTCGCGCTATGGAGTGCGTTGGCTATCGACTTCTGCCGGCAATAGCCTTTTGAATGAAAGCAGCAAGCGCAGATCGGCATTGAAGACTCTGGACTTGCTTGATGGCATGAAGCTGCGTGGCTTTGTCCCAAACGAGATGTCGATGGATATCTTATTGCGCAAATGCCTAGTATTCAGGTGGTATAAGCATGCTATCGAGGTATTACATACCTTTCACGGCCAGTTTGACCTGCATCCAGGGCAATTGGTCTACGAGACACTATTCATTCAAGCCTGGAAGAACCGAATGCTCAACTTTTCCAGAGTCGTCTGGCGATTGGCTTGCATCAATGGCTTCGTGACGTTTCCGATGCGGAAGCTTGTATTTCGAAGTATATTGGCAAGCGTCTTAGAAGAAGACCCCGGACTACCGGTAACAAGTAGCGGCGGGCAGTGGGATCTAAACAGCTCACAGGGGTTCGACAAGCTTGCTGGGAAGTTTGTGATAGGAGTTCGTGAACCCCAAGAATCTGGGCTTGCCGAGCTTGGCCCAGTTACCTTGGCGCGGAAATCTGATCTCACACGACGCCAGCTCCAACAACGGCAAGTTTCTGTCCATATGAAGAGTGACTTGCTCGCAGCTCTCAAATTCCGATCGAAAGTTGGGCTGGTGGAGCTGCTGCGTCAAGCCCTAGAGTTAGACAGGCAATGGGCTCGCCAAGGGCTTTGGCGAAAGGACTCTCGGCAACCAGATCTTCGACATGGTGTGCAAGTAGAACTCCAAATGGTCAGATCTATGGCAAAGGCTTGCGAAGGAGAAGGGTCAGAATCCGAATTCCCTAACAAGGGACTTAGGCGATCGTTCGTCCGCGAGAACGGGGAGCACGCTTATACACAAGCATATCAGTCCTAAAGGACGGATGCTTATCAGGGGACCTTTTCGCATTGAAGGCGGGACCCAGGAAGCGAAAACTGCGGATCCGGTGAGAAAGGAGAAAAGGTGGTGATTCAAATGTCAAAGTCTCAAGTTTTGTACAAAAGCACTGGGTTCAGCTTGCTTTTGTACTCAGTGATATCCAATGATACGCAAAGGTGGGACTTCTACAAGATTCAACCATGCTGCGTCTCTTATAACATCAAGCTTCCTCCATCAAAATACATACGGATTAAAATCTCTAAGCTGTCATTTGCTCGCAAAAGCAGATGTGAGCTCTGCAAATTGGCGAGAGATTTCGAAAACCGCTGCAATGGAATTGGCCTTACATTATTCGGCAACCTCGTTTAATCAAGACCAATCAACAGTGTGCGTGTGGGTCGAAGGGTGGGGTATAACCGTCCAAGCCTGATCCGACAGCGCCCCCAAAATCCTTCCCAAGGAGGCTGGACTTAAGACTCTCATCTTGATACCCATTTGTTCTGCCAAGCATCTGAGGCTCAGCTCTCTCCAAAGCATGCGGTTTCAGATCGTCTTCTTACTTTCGGTCGCCACCATGCCATGTCTAGCATACCACCTCTTCAACTCTCGCGATCCAGTCGTCCGCCCAATCATTGAACAATGCCGCGCCAACACACCCAACGAGCACGAACGCTCAGCATGCTATGCCATCCTTCGCTGCGTTCTAGACAAAGTGCCAAGCGACTACACAGCACGCTGGTCAGCTGGCGCCTCGATCCTAGCCTTTATTCCCACCGTCGTGGCCCTCATGTCCAACAGCATCACCGAAATATCATCCACAGCCGATAAGTCCAGCACTCTCGCCGTAATCCTGTCCCTCTCCTCCGTCACAGCATTCATCTCAAGATTCGAAGACGCGCCCACCAGATCCTCTCATACCTTCTTCCACAACGATCACAATCGGAACACTGAGCATCTACAGAGCGCATGGACGACAATACACAGGCTCATGGTAGACAAGGAGCGAAGGAGACATAGCTCATCCTGGCGAGGGAGAAACGCGCAATGTTGCGCTTTTTGCGTGGTGCTGCTGGTCCTCGGCGCTGGTATATGGTATGAGGTGTATCAGATCAGCAAGTACGGGATACTAGTCAACGCGTGTCCGATCAAAGTCAATGTGGGGCTTTGCGTTGGGTTAAGCCAGCTACTTGCTCTTGTCAATGTGGCTTGTCGAGGTTACTTCTTTGACATCCGTAAGACCGCTTTCAGGTTTCGAAGCCTGCAGTCGAAGCCTAGCCCGAGCTTCTGTATTATACTTCGGTCACCTCGAACGACGACGTTGCGTTGGACGTTACAGACCTCGACTGCGATCGCGAGCTTTTGTTTATACACTTATGGGACGGTGATCTTGGCCAGTACTACGCTCATCCCAGCCTCGGACGCAATACGGGCGATGGTGGTATTGACAGCTAGTGCGGGGTTTGGACGATTGGTTGGCTATTGGGCGGCTTCGCCCTCGACAACGGGAAACAGGATCATTGTGGTTGATGTACCGGCTGAATACCTGGACGACTTCCAGAAGCTGGTACGGGAGAAGGCTCGAGCTAATACATAGATAAGAGATATATTCTCTCTCGAGACAGTTGTGTCTAAATAGGAAGTATAATGGATAATACAAAGACGTAAATCCAAGTCTAGAGAAGAGCACCGCCGACCTGTACCCAAACGCTGTTCATCCAAAGCACCTGAGAAGCATGACCAAAAAATCCATACGGTACATTTTCCACCAAAAACACCATCACGCCCGCAATCAAGTATCGCTCTGTACAGGACCAAAAACCAGAATCCCAACCAAGATCGCCGTTCGTGTATCCACTCAATCAGACCGGTCATCGTGAGCTCCTCGATTTCCCACCGCCGCTACCAGTCTTTGGGATTGGCTTCATATGTACCTTCCTCAAGTGCTCGGTAAGGTGATCCTTCCTCTTGAATCCGGACTCTCCTACACGGTGGCAATTCTTGCCTGGACAGTCGTACCGCTCGTTTCCGATGTTGTGCCTGTTCTGGATGTGACGGCTTAGGTCGAATTGACGTTTGCTGACATGGGTGCAGCCTGGGTGAACGCAATACCAGAGGTGTCCAGCGCTCGAGTTGGCCCTGAGCAATGCGGTGTTAACTAGAGCTCTGTTGTATATCATGTTGGTTATGATTTTAATTGTTGGTGACTCACTTAGCATTTGGATTGATACTTTTTGAAGACCCGATGGTACCACCATTGATCACCTCAATACCATCGAAGTTCTCCCCATCTAATGGCGAGCTTGCGTTCGTATAATTCGACCGATGGCTGGAGTTGTTTGAGAGGTAGGACGACCCGCTGGAGTTGGATCGACCACGTTCCATGCTACTGTAGTTGGGAGGGGCGTCATAGGTTGAAGAGCCGTAGGCTTGCGGTTGCTGGTATTGCCAGGCGGAATATTGTTGTGATGGGAGGTCGTGGTAATCAAAATTGCCCTGCACAATGATGTTAGATGTGCAGACCTGGATGGCAGTATAGCGCAGAGCGTACAAAGTCATTGTAGTGGCCAGTCGACATCTTGAGAGCTTGGGTAGATGTGGTGATGGAAAGTGCAGTAGCGTTCGGAGAATTGGTATATCATAGATTTCCGTAAGGGATGTCTTCGCTTGAACGGATTGAAGGTAATCCTTTATATATTTATGGTAGAATGGTGTCGTGGTAGAGAACCAGTGACAGGAACAGAAGCTTTGTATTTATCCAAGTTCAAGGCAGGAGCAACAGTACATGAATTTTGTCTTTGAACTTTGATATAAAATATCGCAGACAAGATGAAGTGAAGCAAAATTTGAGGCCAAATTATTCGGGTGTCTTCTGCCTTAAAATCAAACAGTACATTTGCCTGTTTCTTGAGCATTGGAAAAACATTGATGTTGCACAACGAATATACAAAGTCATTGTTCCTGGCAGGGGCGTTGCTCACCGAACAAGCGCCTCACCGAGCCCCAATCCGGTGTGCTCCAAATGATCATTCGGTAAGCACGTGAAGGAATCACACACAAAATCATCACAAATCAACTATCAAATCTTCAAGAACGCTGCAAGCACTGCACGAATACCGTTTACCGCAGTCAAATAGGCGCATCGGAACCTCATCCTATTGCTTGCCCCGGAAGGACAGCGGTCGTGGCCGCAAGCTACCATAGCCCTTCACCGGTCCCGCAGATGTGGTCAAGCCTCACATCTGGACATCATTGCGAATCCCATTGGCAGCCTCGTGGTACTACGGCGCCACCCGTTGGCATGTCAGTCATGAAAAGCCACGTGAGATAGGACGACGGCCTGCGGGTAAATGTGCCATCAAGGCTTCCAGAAGGGTTTAAGATGGCGTTTCCACCCCTGTATCGATCCGTGGACATAACGATGATTGACCTTTGGATCTTTGGTCAGTTGCATCCAATTGGAGCAAGTATCAAGGGCTGAGTCTTTGCTTTGGTTCATGTGTGTTGGCTGCGTGACAGAATGCGAACTGCGAGGTTAGAAATGCCTTAGTTGGCCATGAAGTGTGGTCCATTTTCGTCCAATTACAAGTAGTCGATGGACATGATTGAGGATGCATGCGGGCAGGACGCAGTGGCTGACTCAGTCAAGCCGGCGGCAATGAGGAAATGCTCAGCTGGGTATGGCAGTGCGTGGTAGTAACAGCTTTCGGCCCGTAGAATAGTGCGTGTTCCAGTCTTCTTCCGGTGGGTCTATGTGTTAGCCTCGTCGATGCCTTCGAAAACTGCGGCTCCACGGCAACGAGGAAGAGGACTTCAAAAAACGCTATCACTAACAAGGCGCAGGACAGCCAGGCGTCTTATCGTGCTTGCTCTCTCGGCCGTAGCCTGAACGTGAATCGAGCTCGAATGTTGGATTAGTCTGTAAGGCTAGCATGGCGCAGCGAAGCACATTCAGACTCGCACTCTGAAATACACTCACCAGCCATACCTTTCATCACACACCTTCAAAGGCTCAATCTTAACCTCGAGAAACCATCAGCAGAAGCCAGAAACTACCGTTGCACGGCCATAGCACGGCCACGGCCAAGCAAGAATGGGCCACAACGACGCACTTGGCGGCCGAATCGTGCGATGGCATGGGACGCTGAGCCTGGGGGGCAGAAAGCGAAAGAAGGCAAAAACCGGGCGTACAGCCCCCTTTATTCAAGAGGACTGATCATGTGATCATTTAGGACATTTACACAAGAATTCGTGTTGGTGGAAATGGTAAGGCTGTAGTGGGCGTTGTCGCAGGTTGAACATCTTAGCGCGTCAGCATTTACGCCTGGTTTTGCCTTGTTCAACCCTATGCGATCCTACCAAAGAGTGGGGCCGTGTAGAATCCAGTCCGTATGCTGATCTGGCCTGTAAAGCGTCGCGCAAGCTCTGTGTTACAGATGTAGAGGTAGTTTAAGGAGAGCCATCAAAGCGTTGTGTGTGCGCACCTTCCTAATGCAGAAATGAGGGTCTGCTTGTCAGCCTATTCTAGCTGTTTTGTGAGAGTGAGCATTACGCATGGGGCTAAGTCAGTCAACGCTGTCAATGAGCAGCACAGGACTGAATCAAGGGGAAAGAGAAATTTGATGATGGGAATGCGCAACTATTCGTAGTGATGAGAGGTGACCATAAGTGCTCGCACTGCCTTGGCAGCAGCCTAACGCTAGTCCGCCGCTAAGCCCAAGATTGTACAAAAATTAACAGCTGCACCAAACGCATGCATTGCTGCCCAACCAACCTCATGACTGTGACCCTCACAGATCATCCTCTAAAAACTTGTATGCAAATTTGAAGTCTCCTTTTCGCCGATTCATCCTATTGAAGGAAGGAAGCTTTAGTATTGGGCGCCTTCCAAGAACAGGGTGGGAAGATTGTATGATGGATAAGGCTTACCATGTGCTCTCGTAGTCGAAAAACCGATACGTGCCTTGCTCATACTCTTCTGTTATCGTCTTTGGCTCCTCATGTCGCTGGAACCATGTTTGATACTGCTTGTGAAACCTCCAGCTCTGGCTCTTGAGCGCCTTTGCCGCCATATATTGTTGATATGTGTTTTGTCGATAGTAGAATATGTAGAATAAGGTATCCGTATCAATCTTGCTATAGAAGCTAGGATCATCAGAACTGGGAAATGGCTCTTGTGGGTAGTAAGATGGCGTGTTGTATTTGGTGTCTGGCCGGTAGTGCCTAGGCTTCTCCGCATCCAAGTAATCTGGTCGACTTGCGTGAGACGCTGCAAGTAGCCTTTGTACCAAGGGTGAGTCAGATGCTGGTGACCGGTTCTTTGTAACTTCAAACGACTGTAGCAGATCCTGTAGACCGGGTGGTAGATGATATACAGACTCTTCTTCTTGCCTTGGTGGTTCACCATTTGTCTGCTCCGCAATTGGCGGCTTCGGTTGTGCTGGAGCTGTTGGAGCCTCTGTTGGTGTCGGTAGAGGTACTTCCTTCGCAATTGGCTGAGCTGGTGGTTGCACTTTCGAGGCTGAGGGCGTCTGTGAGTGGTCAATGGTATCGGCCATGGCTGGAGGAGGAGCGCTGCGAGCAATGTTTGCTGGAGCCGCGGGACTTGTGTGATTGAGTACCGGAGATTTCGGTTGATGATAATCCGAAGCCTGCGTACTTGGAGGGATTTCCACAGTTGTCGTCACGGGTATCGCAGGCTTCTCAGAGGGCGTAGGACCACTGCTTGCTGGTACCGATGATACTGCACTAGGTGAAGTCGTTGCACTGCTCTTCTGGGTGGGCGGAACAGCGAACAGACCAGGTGGTGCACTTGGGGTCGATGCGGCAGCTGATCCTGGTGGTGGAGGTAAGGGAGCTATCCCAACAGTCGATTTGTCATTCGCTGCTGCAGCTGCCGCTGCCGAGGCATACTTCAGCGTCTCACCAGGCGCCCTGGTCGGTAGAGGTGCAGGCTTCATAGTATTGTTTGTAGTACCATTCGTCGTGGTGGCTAGGGGCGTATGGAGGGTAGCTAGGGCAGGTAGCGGTGATTTCAACTGGTTCGATGGTCTTCGTACGCCTGTGCCTTGAGGTTCAGACACTGAAGTTGACTTCGGTTTGCCGCCTCCTGAAGGGCCTCGCCCATCTATTGTTTCTGATAGATCATCTGCTATTGATTGCGCATCTTGTGATGAGACTCGGTCGTTATCAATGTTCAAGCCATAGCCTCCCTCGTCCTCTTCCAAATTCAGCTCATCGTAGAGTGCATCGTCTTCTTGGAAATCAACCGCTTGGTTCTCATCCACGTAGTACTTAATGTTGTCTTCCAACTGCTGGACTTGTTCGGTTTCTACATTGCCGTTCTGAAGTAATCGATTTAACAATTCCAGTTTCCCTATATGGAATTTATGTCGTTCTGTAGACCTGCTTATTTCAGATAATCGATCTGCTTTGCTGGTATCCTTTTTCCCTTTCTTCACTGTCGCTTGCAAAGCCTCTTCTTCCGCCTCCAAAGCCTCGATTTGTCGCTCCAGCTCGTCAACCATGTTTGTGAGAAATACGCAGGCGTCATCTCTTGCCTTTTCCGCAGGATCCAGCTTTGCGGCAGCCTGTAGACCTTCCTTTGAGAAAGCCTTCGTTTTCATCTCCTTCTCGACGGCCTTGAACTTTTCCATTTGCTGCAACAATAGCCATCATCAGCACCAAATGCATCTTCAGGAAGAATACTTCCTCATCAAGCGACACATACGTTCTCAATGGCTTTCCGCTGCTCCATGAGCGGCTTCTTGTCTTTGATCTCATTGCCTGCGGCCCATGATTTTATCTGGTCTCTATGCCGTTGGAGCTTCTTGATCTCTCTCTTGAGAGCGTCCTCCAGCTTGTCCTTCTGTGAGGCATTGGTGGCCTGTTGTATTTTGTCGAATATGCTCTCGAATGTCTGAATACCCTCTGCAACCTTCTTGAAAGTCTTGTCGATCTCCTGCTGCAATTTTCGCTGCGCCATGGCCTGTGATGAGGAAGTGAGGAGGGAGAGAGGTTTGCAGTATTGAGAGTCAAGGCCGATGCGACTGGACAATGCCGTCGTCGAGCTGACTTTGAGCTATATTCCTGAGGCTGAGGGGGAGTCGAAGTTTTCAGTGAGAAAGGCATAAAGTGGAGGGTATGAATGCTGGTAGCGCCAAATGGTATCCCGGTCACTTGTTGTTGTGTCAATGTTCCTGCAAGTGTCGAACCTCTTCCTCATCTGACAGGTCAGCATGAAACGCGCAAGGCGCGGCTGGGCTAGGATAAAAGTTTAGCCGTTTCCCGGGGTGATATCCTACTATTGCTACCACCTCCATTCGTTGCTGAGTTATGCCAGTCTTGCTTCTTGAAATAAATCGGTGCTGCGGGCTGGTAATAGTACATGATCGCAGTGCGAGATCTGCCTACTCTGACGTTCACATGAAAAACCCCTTCTCTACTGCATGTATTTTGTAAAGAACAATTACTGTTCTTGTGTTGTTCAAAAATATATCCATATCATCACTTCTCTACCTATTTGAGTTACTAGCTGCTCCATGCAAGAATGAAGGGTATCCTCGATAGATTTGCTTGAGAATGATATCAGATGCTAAATTCAACAGCCATTCTCCAACGAGTCGCATCTGCTTCGGTAACCGTTGATAATCATCTTGTATCCTCTATTGAGAAAGGTGTACTTGTTTTTGCTGCTGTAGCTGCCGATGATACCCGGAAAGAGGTCGAGTCTATGGCGTCAAAGGTGTTGAAGATGAAATTGTGGCCTGACGAGTCAGGAGCAACGGTGTGTTCTAAGTAGTACTACGAACGCCTATCGGGACATCGCTTATATTTCCGCAGAAGTGGAATCATAATGTTCAAGATATCAAGGGGGAGGTGCTTTGTGGTAGGTCCATATAAGCTCAAGCAGCTGCCCTCCTTAATTCCCTTTTCAGTATCCCAATTCACGTTGTTGGCCTCAACCAAGAAAGGCAACAAGCCAGACTTTCATGGTGCAGCTGGACCAGATCTAGCTCGAGAATTGTACGACCACTTCTACGCCAAAGTGCAAGAGCTGTATGATATCCAGAAGGTCAAAAATGGCGTTTTCCAAGCGATGATGGAAGGTAGATGTTTACTGTAGTCAATATTCCTTCACCGGCTTACGCTATGGCAGTCAATAGCCAGAATTCAGGACCTGTGAGTGTGGATTACACCAGTCGCGACGAAGCGGTACCAATCAGCTTCCTCTAAAAGTCAAAACGTCACCGAAGTCTACTAACTGTTCCGATTCAGGTCACTATTGAGATTGAGACCAACCCGCCCAAGGCCCATGAGGCGACCAAAAAGACTGAAGACTCGGCTGAAAAGGAAGAGCGGGAAGTTGCGCAAAGTTTCCAGATACCAGCAGAGTTACTAGACTAGCGAGAAGTCTGTAACAACATGTTTGATGGGTATATAGTGATTCCCAGTCAAGATCTCGCCTTAGAAATCATGCAATATTCCAGCATGTTTTGTTCTATGCGACAGCCTTTAGAGTCCATAGAAGCTGCTGGAAAACACTCGGAAAATGGTCGGAATTAGCTCCGCACCCTGTTTACTCATTTATGTCTTGTAGAAAATTTCACAAACACATCAATCTTCTACCAGGTGCATACGCACTCTCGACTAGATATCAATTGTGTCTACTGCGCTATCATAGATCACTAATATGGCTTCAGAAAAGTCAAGTATGCTCGAAGATCACCCAGCCTAGCCACAGACGACCAACTAAATTCTACCAGGTCGGAGCTATGTCTTCTTTGACATAGAGATTGGCCAACAGAAAGAAGGCAGAGCCATCTTTGAATTGGTATGTCTCTGAGATCTCCAATCCTTGACCAGGACTCCTCCCCAATCATAAGAGGTTCACATGTTTTCACCTTGGCCATATTGCTAATAATCATGTAGTACGATGACGGTCAGTATTCACCGAGGCACAGTCCAGGCGACCTCTTTTAATGTCTACTAGTCGTTCCCAAAACCACAGAAAACTTCCGCTGCCTTTGTACAGGAGAGAAGGGCATAGGGAAATCTGGCAAACCATTGAGCTACAAAGGTTTGTCCAACTGATTTTACCGTCTTCTTTACAGTATCTGAGCGGAAACGCAGGCTCTGGTTTCCATCGGGTCATCAAGGGGTTCATGATCCAAGGGGGCGACTTTACAGCTGGCAATGGCACTGGTGGAGAGTCAATCTACGGAGAGAAGTTCTCGGACGAGAACTTCGAGCTTAAGCACACCAAGCCATTCTTGCTTTCAATGGCAAACGCTGGACCAGGTAGGCCTCTTTTCAGCGTTTTCATGCCTGGGACTTGAGCTTATATGTCGGTAGGAACCAATGGATCTCAATTCTTCGTGACAACAATGCCAACTCCTCACCTTGATGGCAAGCATGTAAGATCAACATTATCTCTCACTACATACTTCGTCTCTGAGCAAGAATGTCGTTTAGGTAGTCTTTGGAGAACTCAAGGAAGGCAAGAGCCTGATTCGGAAAATTGAGAACCTCACAACACAGAGTGACAAGCCTACAAAAGATGTCACTATCGTTGGTAAGTCATCGTTCAAATCGTCGCTTCTCCACTTACCCTACCCGTAACTCACATTTCAATAGACTGCGGTCAGCTATCTGCAGAGGAGGCTCTCAAGAGTACGAAAAAGGAGCCAGACAGCACAGGTGACATCTACGAAGACTTCCCTGACGATCAAAGCGAAGAGTTCAAAGGTCCACAGATCCTTGAGATCGCTACTCATCTCAAGGACTACGGTAACAAAGCGTTCAAATCCGGCGATCTCACCCTTGCGCTGGAGAAGTATCAGAAAGGCCTACGCTATCTCAACGAGTACCCTGAAGCTTTGCCCGACGACCCTGCGGGGCTGTCTAAGGAGCTGACGCACCTTCGCTTTACCCTGCATTCTAATTCGTCGCTGCTCCAGATCAAGCTCAAGTCCTTCAAAGAGGCTAAAAAGGAGGCAGACGATGCGTTGGAGCTTGACCAAGTTTCTAATCAGGATAGGGCAAAGGCGTCTTATCGCAAAGCTCTTGCTCTTCTTGGGCTTAAGGACGACGAAGAAGCCGTCAAGAATTTGGAAGAGGCGCAGAAGTTGGCTCCGGGCGATGCTACCATTACCAAGGAGCTCGGAGCGGCGAAGCAGAAAGCCGCAGAGCACGCGAAGAGGGAAAAGGCGGCGTATAAAAGATTCTTCGAGTAGGGGACTTAAATTTAGATCTTGCAGACGATAGCCTAGGTCGGGATATATTGTTTGCTTGAAGAATGCTGACTATGACTGACTATGAGGAACCATGGATAATACAAGAGGAAACACGTGAAATATGTTCACACACGATGATCCATAGAGCTAGAAAACCATGAATAATGATATGTACATCCAAAGCCTCGCTTCGAACATGCAATAATGCTCCTCGCCATGCAGCCTTAGTATGCACAGATGCTGATAGGTGTACCGCGGTCACACGCCTCGCAACCATTTCTCTGTGAACACTGGCTTCCCAATGCGCTACACCACGACATTCTTGCCCTTTAGATAGTACAACGAAAGCCATGGTGGTTCTCGGTCTCTGCCCACAGCAGGTTGTCGTATTTTTCCTCTCAGCCCCCTACTCATCCCTCCCCCACATCTCCCTCCTCTTGGTCCTGTCCTCCCTCGCATATCTCCGTTTTCTCCCCCACCGCTCCTTAATCTGCTCCAGCGCCTTCTCCTCCTGCCGCGCCTTCTCATCATTAGGAGCAACCATACCCGCGAAAAATTGACTACAGCCAAATTTTTCTGCCAACTTTGACCTGCTCCACTTGACGGGATCCTCCGCTCTCAGTCTTCTTATCTCTTCGAATTCCTTTTCCCCCAGATGGTACTTCTTTTCGTAGGGTTTGTGGTTTTTTATGTAGGGAGGTAAACGACGGTCTGGAGATTCGTAGGGGTTCGCGTGACTGTGCGATTGAGCGAGGAGCTTTCGGCGTGGGTCATTGGGTGGGAGGAAGGCTGGAGGCGTGTGGTATGGCGAGGGCGCGGAGGATGGAGGATTGAAAACAATATGATCGTTCAGTTGGTCTGGTAGTATAGAGGAGGTGAAAGATGGGTCGGGTTTTGTTCGAAGCCGTTTAGTAGATCGGCGCGCAGAGGACTCGTGACGGCGGGAAGTGTACGGTATGAGTCCCGCGAGGGAAGGAAAGAGGAAAGGGAGGTTAGCTGGTGGTCGACGAGGGAGGAAGAGGGGCATGTCGCCCATACAATGGAGTTGTTATCGAGCAAGTCTTCTTGAGCTTCAACTTTTTGAGCCTTTGTAATAGGACGCGCTTAGGGCTTGGCTATGCGACCATTCCTCATCTGGTGCACTATTCACATCGCGTCTGTTGGAGACTTTGCGCGTTGAAGCAATTGAAGCTAAACTTTGCTTCGAACAATGCGCATATGGGTGACGAAAAGTCGCAGCGCCTTGACGACGCACTGTCATCCCTTGTCGGTCAGCTGATACCTACCTTACAAGACGAAGATGAAGCTACAGTCGAGGAGAGGCGTGAAGATGCCCTTCATTTGGCTAGGAGCATCATTGACGGGTGGGCGATTCGCATACAATTCCATAAGCTTTCGCTGACTCCAAGCGCCAGCCATGGCAGTCCAGCAGTTGTATCGGACGTCAATCATGCCGCCGACTTGATCAAGAAGAAGCGTGAGAGCCGCTGCCCCAAATGCCCCACCTTGACACAGTAAAGCTGATATGGAAAAGTGCTGCGCGATAACAATCCCCCTGATAAAGCCGTCCAATTTTCGAATCTCTATGCCAGACTCCTCACTCAACCCGTGCTGTCTCAGAAGTGGTCAATCTTGTACCTCCTGCATCAACTAGCAGACTCAGACCCTAATGGCCAAGACCAACAATCAGATGGCGTACAACCATTTGTCACAGGTCGGCGACAGAGTAGTAGAGAGCCAGATATAGGGAGTGATGGTCAAGATGCTCAAGTTTTCAAGGACGCCTTTGCCTCCGCAGGACTCCCAAGATTACCACTTCGTGAAAGCCAGCCCAGAGTCGGATCGCAGGACAGGGGACCAACCGAGCGAAGGAGCAACACCCGGAACAACAAGCAGACCGAGGTGGCTCAAGATGGGGAATCCGAACACGACAAGACCTACTTGTCAGCGCCATCTGAAGCAGCACTTCTACGAGACCTGCCTTTCACCCTCCAAGGATTGTCATCAACCAATCTACCTTTCTCTTCTTTGACTACTCTCGATCTCCCCAGCAAGCTTCCTCTGCCGCTCATGTCGTTACTCCATACATTAGCAGAGCCCTCGCTCCTATATCGAAGCCTTTCCGAGTTCGTGCAATCTCGCGATGAAGGGTTGATAGGCCAGAGCTTGCGGTCTGCAATTGGTAATGAGCTACGTTCTTACCTTGGCTTGATTGCAACACTAGAGGGCGAGATTCGACGAGCTGTTTCATCTCTAGACAGCAATGAGCAGAAAGGAGCGATTGGCAAGACTGGGGTCACTCTCAAGCGATGCATTATCTGGACGAGAGAGGCTACTATGGGTTTACGACTGATGAGTTTGATGGTTGAGGAGTCCAAGAGCAAAAAAGGTGGGCAGCTGATCTCCATGATTCATGCTTTCTCGACTTCTCACGGTGATCCTTTTGTTGGTGCCTTTGCAGAGCGCATATTATCTCATGTGACGCGACCTTTCTATGACATGCTGCGGCAATGGATTTACGATGGAGAGTTATCTGATCCCTACCACGAGTTCTTTGTTATCGAGCATGTTTCTCAAGAGCCAGGCGAGGATCCTCGACGGGCTCCAGCAACAAGCGTATGGGAGGAAAAGTATAAGTTGGATGAGGGTATGATTCCGAGTATCATCACCGAGGAGTTTGCAAGAAAGATCTTTCTTATTGGCAAAAGTTTGAACTTCATTCGATACGGCTGCGGTGACTCCGCATGGGTAGAAGCGTACTGCAAAGAGGCTTCCCGAGAGCTGAGGTATGGGGACACCGCAACACTCGAAGCTTCGATCGATAAGGCATACAAAGCCACAATGGCCCGCCTCATATACTTGATGGACGACAAATTCCAATTGTTCGAACATCTCAACGCCTTGAAACGATACCTCCTCCTCGGTCAAGGCGACTTTATCGCTCTTCTCATGGAATCCCTTTCTACTAATCTCGACAGACCAGCAGGCAGCCAATACCGACATACCTTGACGGCCCAATTGGAGCACGCAATCCGCGGTTCTAACGCCCAATTTGACTCTCCCGACATCCTCCGTCGTCTCGACGCTCGTCTCACAGAGATGGAGAAAGGAGACACAGGCTGGGATGTCTTCACCCTCGAATATAAAGTCGACGCCCCGGTCGATGTCATAATTACACCCTGGGCGAATCGGCAGTACCTAAAAATATTTAACCTCCTCTGGCGCGTCAAACGGGTCGAGTTTGCCCTCGGTAGCACATGGCGGCGCTGTATGACCGGTGCGCGCGGTGTTCTCGCCGTCGTCGACGCGAAGATGGACAAAGATTGGAAAACAGCCCGCTGTTGCATCGCCGAAATGATCCATTTCGTAAACCAACTACAGTACTATATCCTCTTCGAAGTTATCGAAGCCTCCTGGGACCAACTCCAAGCTGCTATGCACAAGCAAGATTGCACGCTAGATGATCTGATAGAAGCACATACTAAATACCTCAAAGCCATCACACATAAAGGCCTCCTAGGCTCGACCCGCCATAACAACACCACAGGCCACCGCGAAGACGTTTTCACAGCTCAGCTGCACGAACTGCTGAAATTAATGCTCGCATACAAAGAAGCAGTCGATGGCCTCTACTCCTTCTCCGTCGCTGAGTTCACCCGCCGTCAGGAAGTTGCTGCGAAAATCGAAACGCGGACTGCGCAGGGAAAATGGGGTCTAACGGAGAAAGATGACGATGACCTCAACTCCCCTAACCCATTCAGCTCTAATAAAATTAAAGCTTCCGAACGCGCTGGGGCAAACTCGCCGTTCCCCATCAGTGGTCTCAATCTCAGCGGCGACGATGCTATGCTGCCTGCCCTGCGCAAGCGCCTGCAGGACCTCTCAGCCGATTTCAAAACGCGTGTCAACAATCTGCTAGGCGATTTGATAGTGCAGCCGGACGTGGATATGAAATTTCTGGCTGTGGTGATGAACTTCAATGATGTTTATACGCCGCGGAAGAGGCGGCGGGATCACCACAAGGGTGGCGAGAAGAGGACGCCTGTGCAGGGCGGAGAGACGAGTAAGAGGGACGGTGGAGGGGGAGTTGGAGGAGGGAGCAGGGTAGTATCGGCTGCGGAAACTGGGAAGGGGAAGGAAAGGGAAAAGGAGAACGGGAAGCCAAGTGGAGCGGTGGGAGCGGCGAGTAAGCTCGCTGAAAGGAGTACAAGGGTTCCTACGAAATGATTGAAACATGGATAGAAAAGCGATGGCGCTTCAGGAGAGGCGTTGTTGGCGTTGAGGCTGTGCAAAGACCTGAACCCATCGTGTCAAGGGTCACGAGGGGACAATATGATGTGGAAGATACTTCCATGAGAGATCTGATCGACGTAGATATGAATGATTCGTTGCAAGGGTGTTTTCCGGCCTAGTCGCTTCTGACTGACCACCTCAGTCAGAGTCCGAATGTGATACATCACTCGAGCTACTCCCCGAACTTGAGTCCGAGCCAAACTCAGAGCCAGAATTCGAGCTCTCCCTGTTGGTCAGCTTCTTGCCATTCGCTTGCTGCTTTGTTGCCCCATGTGACTTCCTCTTTTCTTCCTCGCTGTCATCGGTGCTGCTACTGCTGCTCTCACTGCTACTGTCATCATCCGGCACACCCGTCGTCCTCCTCTTCCGCTTCCGCTTGCGCTTCCTCTTCCCTTGCGTACTATTGACTGATTGCTTTCCCTCCACAGGTCTCGCCGTATTCACTTCGTTCGCTCCGTTCACCGTTTGGGGCCCATCATCTCCAAAAACAATCTTCTTCGCCAAGCTGCCCTTGGCAATCCCCGTCCCACTAATCGTCTCAACCCCACCCATGCCCTTACTCTGGATAGTCGGCGGTGCCACATATGGCCTGAAGATCGCAGATCGAGGCAGCGCGACTACATCTTCAACCATCTCTTCCTCCTCGCCAACGCCCCAGAGTACGACTTCTGCTCTCCGCCTCTTGCGAACGCGTTGCTCCCACTCTTGTTTTTCGCCGTATAATTCCCATTCTTGTTCCTCGCGCTCGTCTTCTTTAGCTTTTAGCTCAGCTTTCATGCGCGCAACAGCGGCATCGTAGTCGCGCTTGCGCCGCGCTTTACACTGCTCATGAGTCTCTTGGTCCATTTTCTCGCCTTCTTCAGGTTCGGATGCGAGCCACTTTTGATCCTCTTCGCGAATGGTAAGGGCTTCGGTTCGGATGCGTGAGCGTGCGGAAGTGCCTTTGAGGCCTTTGAGGTAGCTGACGATGGCGGGATCGTGAGACGACGGGATGTGGGTGAGGGAGAAGAGGTGTTTGAGGAGGTGGTTCTGGTGGGGTTTTGAGAATTTCCAATTAGAGATGTCTGTGTGGTAGGTCTTGAGGTATAGTAATGCTGGGTGGTCTGTTTTAGTATAATCGGAGGAAGATGAGGGCTTTGAGGACTTGGTTGTGGATTTATCTTTCTTTTTCCTCCTCACTTTCGGCTTCTTGGACTTCCTGGCCTCTGGCTTCAACGGTAAAGCTGATGTGAGTGAATCTGATGGTGGAGAGGACTGGCGGACTGAGGGCGGTGTGATTGGTTTGAGAGCTGAGCTGACACTTGAGGGGTCGAAGGAGGGATCAATAGCTATTTGTTCCTCCACCCACTTCTTGTAGACTTGCTTGACGCCTTCTCCGTCCTCGGTTTTGGCTTCAGGCGCAAAGGATACAGACTTGCGCTTGCGGGAGGGAGTCGTCTGTTGTGCTAATGGGGAAGATTGCTTGTCGTCACTCTGCGCCACGGGACTCGGGTCACTATTCACTATCATGCGGGGTGATTCGTTTTCGTGCTTTGATTTCGACTTCTTGGGTACTCTCGTGAGCCTTTCCGCATCTGTGGTCTCAACGGCGATCTCGCTGTCGGCCGAACTCTTCCTCTTCTTGCCATTAGATGTTGCTTGACTATGAATCTCGTTGACTCCGTCTGGCTCTTCTTTTGCGAATTTGAGCTTCAGTCCTAGCTTTTTCCAGGCGGGTACATGTTTCAGAGCTGACTCGGAGATGGGGGCCATTGATGGAGTAGATTGTCTTGCTGGCCATGTAGCAGAGACCCCGGCATAATTCTTCTGCTTCCTGGTATCTGATTGCCTGTACTGGAGAAAAATCATCAATTGTCAGAGAAGATGGGGTGCTCTTTTGAGCCTGTGCTTAGCGTGGGCCAAAGTTTTGATACCTTGAGGTAACGTAGGCGGTGATCTTCCGTACTCGAAGCCCTACATTTCTAGCCCTAAGTTTTTCTTCATACTGCCCAGGCGCCGCCATTAAGACAAGTGAATCAGACAGTCGTTGTGTAATATGTATCTACTGGGAGAGACCCATGGTTGGAACGTCATTACCAAGGGACCCCCCTCCTATGTTGGGCTGCTCATTTCATCTATGCATATGCCGCTCCAACGCCCAAAATCCCGCTCTAACGCCTATGCATGGACGCGTTCTGGACGTCCTACCGACCAATGACCCTTTCGTACTGCTCGTGCTTCACTGTCCCTCCACTCATAGACGTCCTCACATTTCTCTTGAAACCTTCTCGGTTCGAACGTAGATCTTCTGCTGCTTCTTTGTTCAGAGGATCCGAGGCGTTGGGCTCGAGGAAGAGGAACTGTAGACCACGACCATTAGCAAAGATCTCAAACAACTCGTTCTACCCTCGTAGACCAGGACGATCATGGGTAGCCCAATCCAGTGGTATAACATACCTGCAACCCGACAATAACAGCATTCAAATTTAGCACGGGCTTCCAATCCTCCCTCAAAATATTCAAGCACACATTTCCCTCCAAATCAATATTCGGATGATAGATCTTCTGCGTGCACTTCACTTTAGGCGGGTCATGCGGGAAATTCTGATTGATAGCGAAGTTGAAATAGAATGCACCGCCCTTGTACATTCCTTCGTCCGGCTCGATCGTGAGAGTGAAGTTGAGGATGTCGTCGGGGTTGGGGAAGGCGGTTTTCATAGTGCGGCCGAGTGTGCCTTCGAGTTCTGCCAGATCTGGGAGGGGGAGGGATGGTTAGCTGGGGCGTTCTCTGGGAAGCCTACGGGGAGGGCGGGGGAAGGGCGAGAGCGGTATACCTTTCTGTACCCGTAGTTGCGCTGCTGTGACCTTCTTCTTCTTTGTGCCTGCAGCTCCTTCGGCGTTTGCATCCTTCTGTTGCTGTTGTTTCTGTGGGCGAATGTCAGCCTGATTTCGTAGAGCTGGCACTGATAACGGTGATGCAGAGCCCACGGTAGCTGAAACTCACCATAGACCATATCTTCAGCATCTTGACGGTTTCGTGTAAATACAACTAGAGCGGAAGCTTGAATGATGTTTCAGAGGTTCTGGTCTTCGTGTTAACCAAGCAGACAGATATTCAAATCTGTGACGTTTGGGTTGCTTCCTTTGGGGGAGAGAAAAGCAAAATTAAAAATAGGTTTGAATATTAGGCAGACATTATTAGAGTACTAGAGACTTGTGAGGAAGAGCAACAGCGTGAATTTACTATGAGTGTTTGGGCTTGTTAAAGTGAAGGTTACAAGCTTAGGTAGTTGCTAGAAGCAGTGGTCCGCCACGCAAGATTGCACAAGTCATTAAAATGTTATATGACATTCGTACAAACTCTCGCTTAGTAGCTCGCTGTCCCTTGATAAGGTGCACGATGGTATTTACTTCATCTTGCAGAGGCTTTGATGACCACGCAAGCCTATTTTACAAATCCTCACGCAAGTATAGGCAACGCTGAAGTCGCAACCCGAAACGATAGACCCCAGCAATACTCGCTGATCGTGAATGGCATTCTTCATCTCCTGTTGAAGCAGCATAGCAAGCCTGACTTGCCCAAGAACCAGCAGCATCCGATGAAACGGATCAAAGACAAACCAGCCGTAGCCCACAACAAGGCCTGGAAGAAATGCTGGGTTCTGTTATTTGCGTTGCTCTAAAATGCACGTCAGCAATTCCATTGTTTATAAGTATGGTAAAGGCTCCTCACTGATATTCCGAACTTATCAACGCTATCCTGTGTGATGACGATTGCAAGCGTAGCATTCGAGAAAATCCATGCCGTGACCAATTTAGTTCTGAAGCTCTTGTACGAATCCTCTAAAGTCTTCTTCTCATTGACCACAGGCTCAATGTACGGAGTTAGAGCGCGCTTGACAGTGATCTCGAATTGGCTGTCGATATCGGCCTGAGGCTTATCTGGCTCTTCGATGACTGCTGCTTTTCCATCTCCCGTCTTGGTAGTCTGCGCTGAAGGTAGAACATCTGCTTTGTCCGATCCTTTGGTTCCCCACGACACGTCATGCCAGTTGCTGAAAGCATAGACGTTGAGAATGTTGACGTAAGAAGACATTGTTAGGAGGTACTGCGGGAACGAGGTAAACATGTGCCACGGGTCCAGGTACATGAATGAGGCCACGAAGTACAGTCCAAAAGTAGCTGCCAAAGCAATGAGAATGATTCCCGAACTCTTCGAAGAGAAGAAAGTTCGGAAGAAATCATCGAGTCCGTGCTTGGTGTCAATGCCTTCTTCCGCATGACCACTGAAAGCTCGAACGACTAAGAACAAGGATAGTACGACTAGGTAAGCTTGAATGATACCGAATACGCAGAACGAGGCAACGTAGGTCCATCTCGATCTAGGGGTCATCGTCAACACATGAATGGATTGTAGGAGTATATATGGCTTACCCTTTTGGTCGATTACCCAAGGCAAGAATGAATTGCAGGAGGAGGAATGCGAGATAGATATACTTCAACACTGTATTGAGGATTCCGGTAGCCAGATTGCCGAAGGGGAATGCTCTATTCCCATTAGCCTGTCCGGGGGTTCCAACAAGATCCATGATAACGCTGGTGGTAAGCCAAAATGCAGCTAATACTTGCGTTAGCCCCGAGATCAATGGCCAGTGAAAGAGCTGACTCACCCAGCGAAAACCATGCCAGAATCACAGAGAAAATGTTGTACAGGAGTTGAAGATGGAAGAAGAACATGCGCACGAGGTTGTGACTGCTTTTGTACATCCTCCCGAAATGCATGAGTGAGTAAATACTGGCCGCAAACGAGCCATTCAGCCATCTTCGTCGTTGGCCGATAAATTCTGGGGCTCCCTCCGGGACATCAGTTTCTCCTTTTGAGGCCTTGACATAGGTCAAGTGCCACTTTGATCCAGCTTTGGCAACAAGTTCGAAACATAGAATTCTGTCCTCGGCCAAGAACATGTTCTTCTTGAAGATGTTCATGTTTTCGATACCCTTACCAGCATTCAACTTCGAGGCGGTGTGGTCACCGTGGAAGTATTGGGTCAGCGGCCGGCCCATGATAGCACGGAATCGATAAGCCGAGAAAGCTCCTGGAAGAACACTGACATAGCCGAAGGAGCTCTCAAGCGGTTTGTCCAGGATGTTACTGATCTTGTACTCGAAGTTTTGAGCTGCTACTAGCGGGTTGAGCAGGTTCTTCCATCCTCTACCCAACATAGCGTGAATCTCTCCGCAAGCTCCGCCAAGATCTTTGTCGTTGTAGAAAGCTTCCCATAGAGCAAGTAGAGATTTTGGCCCTGGCTTCGTCCCAGCATCAAGCAAGATGCAGACTTCCGGGTTTAAGATCCTGCCAAAGGCGTTGAAGAGCCATCTGTGAGAGTTGATCTTCTTGCTATTCTTCTGTTTGAGACAGAATATCATCTGCACTGGAGGAAGTGTAGTAGGACCATCATCCTGGGGCTGGATGAGCTTTTGGTTGGCGGTCACGGACAACTGCGTGGTATATTCGAATATGTGAGCCACAGTCTCCTTCCCGTCTACGTCCTTCTTCATCACCCCATCCTGGTAAATGCCCACGGTTGCCAGTACATCGAGTGTCCCTTTGTCGCAAGGATCAATACCATCGAATATAAGGCACACGACGATTTTCTGCCAAGCAGGTCCACCCTTGTTCCAGAACTCGGTCCGTTTGATATTGACGATATCTCGTACATTTTGCATGACACCGTGCAAGGTCCGGGCAGTCAAGACTTTGTCCTCATTGTAATATGTAATGGCGATGAGGAGCTCAGTATGGCGATTATACATCGCTGGCCGTAGATTATAGCCACTCTTCAAAGTGAACTCATTGGGATCACACGTCGCCGCAGTATCTGCAACAAGTCAACTATGGGGCATTCTCGTCATCATAGAGCGTAGAATGACATACATCGCATGTGTGTGAATTCCTCGCTCCCACCTTCCAAGTCGTTCCTGTATTTTGCTTGAATGGCATTTTGGATAGCGCTAGGGACTGGGTAGTCCACGCTCAGTACTTGCCCTTGAACCAGTTTGACTTTTCGGGTTGCATATCGTCTAAGGTTGTTTCCTGGCCCAGGTAATTGCCTCTGCCTCCATGCTTCCGTTGAACTAGATTCGCTCCTCTCATATGGGGATGGTGCTCGCCCCGGTACACCGAATGCTGCTGAAGGGTCATCGGTGGTCGAGCTGTAACCTTCTGAATGATATCCATTATATGGAGGAGCTGCTCCTTTTGCACCTCCTACATAAGATTCTGATAGCGTGTAATTTGAAGGAGGTCGGATTGGAGGAGTGGCGGTGCGGGAGTCGGGCTCATCGAAAGCGCCACTGAATGGACCCTGACCGTGTTCGAGGAGGCCTCTCTCATCTTCATCTTCAGAGCCGTCTCCGTTATGTGGGGGAAGGTGGTATTGCTACAGCACACGTTAGATCAATCCTCGGAAATATAGGGCACGGGTAGGACAAACATTGCCTTGGGGCAAGTCGTGCAGTCGATGGTCGTCGTAACCACCAGCTCCCCCAGAACCTTGGTAAGCCATTGGGAGCTGCTCCAGCACGCTGTATTGTGCAGATAGGAGCCGTCACAGAGCAATGCAAAATTAAGTGTGTAACAAAATGATGATCGTAAGGCGTTAAGTGGGGACGAGGATACAGGTCAGAGTTGTAGAAGGCCACCAGGGCTGGAAGACGCAGAGCTGAGTAGGTATCTGGCCTTTCAATGCCACCGCTGAGTCTTTAGGGACCTTCTATTTCTTAGGGGTTATTGCTGGTAAGGGTGATGTGATGGCCAAATATTGATTTTAGGGGTTTGCTTGGAGATGTTTCGTGACCAGGGTTCGTTTTCCCAGCTGTGGCTCGACCAATCAAAAGCAACTGTTGAATAGATCTAGGTCGCGACACAGAGTTCAGGAACAAGAATTGCAATGTCTCTCACGTAAAGGAAAAATGGAAAGCTTCGTCATGAAATGGGCTACCAGTGTCTTGAATTGTAATAGCCTGCCGCCCGATGAATGCGGGCTCTCTAAGACTTTCCTTTGTGCCCAGAAAGAGTACGAACGCCACAGTGCAGTCAGCATGCATTCCCAAAATAGCAACATCTACAAACGCTGCTGAGCTGTGAGACGGCTACTGAGTGCTGCCTGAGGATCATAGCCTGGGTCAGCAAACAGCCCACAACGGTCGAAAGATGGATGGCCTTGGATTGCGCAGACCTGAGCTATGTGTCCCTATTGAAACCACGTCGTTGGCATGTCGCTACGTTTATACATCTCAGCCCTCGTTCCTTCAGGACAGAGCCAATGCTAGGTTTTGGAATACAGTACTACGTATCACGATCTGGTGCTTCCAACGTAATTCGAACATGTCTTTCATCCTCTCCTCTTGTGGACTACTCAGGCCACGTCTCGAAGGGCTCGCTTGGTTATAAAGGCTGAGCTGCCATCATAACGATCAATCCAACTACAAAATGAGTTCGCCGCATGCGGACTTTCAAGCCCCTAGACCACATGGTTGTGCAAACGTACTCGCCCCGCCAATCCAAAGTCGGAACTTCTTCCATTGAACATCCCTAAAACCCAGGCCCTTGGGGAATGTGTAAGGAAGTTAATAATGCTATCAGCGGGTATATGTAGCAGTTGTTGCGCCTGGCGGAGCGATGATCATCCACCGAAACACATCGAGCATCAATGCGCGATGGCAATGGCTTCTTGCCAGGCTTTGATAGTGCTTGGTGGTTCTAGATTACAGACCAGAGGGATTTACTACAATTCTTAGGCTGGATTTAGGGTGTCCTGTAGCAATTTCGGCTCAGCCCGCCTTTGTTGGTTTTATGCGGGTCAACAACTCGCGACCAATCACTCTCCCGCCCTAGCCATCGCCCAGTTCATCTGACTGCACCCTCAGCTTTGTCACTCCTGCTCACCTGAGACTTCGTCAACATCCGCCCTCGAACTCTGCGACACCATTGCCAAGGCCACATTCAACCTCTACGGCCGTAACAATCAATTCCCCCAATGCAAACTCGGAACTACTTTTCATGTTGCTGATCTGGTCGATCGTGGTTTAGAAAAGGGTTTCTTGCGCCTGAGTGAATACGCCGCAAATCGCTCATCTCCAACCTCGTCCTCCCAACTTGCCCCTGCCAACTCAACAACAATCTCACAAAACAGCTCGCAAGACGTGCATGCAGCAGGACGATAATCGATAGTCACTCTTTTACATCCAAATCGGACGTGTCGGGCCGTTGGGTAGCATTCTGCGTCCGTCGAATTTCTTTGTTCTCTCACGCCGCGCTTTCTTTACGGACGAAGGAATCTGCGACAGCCTCTCCGAGGTTCACACTCTCGTTTTACAGTCACGACCTGTATCAATCGCGAACACCTCCTAAGGCTACTACTCGTGATATCTTATGACATTTCCGTGCGTAATACAAGGAAAATAGTCTTCCCCTTTGGACCTTCTTGGATAACACAGACTGTGGATAGTAAAGATGGATTTCGGTTCCTATGGTCCGTTTGGTAGATTTATCGCAGCCATGCTATCCGCCAGTGATACTAACACAGCACCTATAGAAGCCGACTTCACTAAGCCCACCCTTTTCCGAAGATGCGCCAACTGCCCACCTAGTCCGCCGCCATGCCCAGTATGTTCGTCAGACGAGATCTGTTCGCTCATAGGAGGAGGGTGTGATACTTGCGCTGTGACTATGTGCACCAAGATTGGCTCTCAACCAACGTCGACTCCATCGTCAGGCAGCTCCGCGTCGGCAGCTGGTCCTATAGCAGGTGGTGTCATTGGAGGTATCGCTGTGGTCTGCTTGATGACATTTCTGGTATGGAGATTCTGTATCAAGAAGAGGAGGGAGGCGTATAGCGAAAGTGACTGGCCTGAGGTTGAGATAATAGGAGAGAAGGGTGGAGATGAATTCGGAATGCAAAGAGACCGCCGTGCCTCTACGCACTCCGTGCGGTCAATAGCCTCCACTGCTCTTACCAGGGCCTCCAACGTCATTCAAATCGCCTACATCCCCGGCGTCACCAATCGATCCGTCGAATCGACTCCGGATCTCATCCCACCGGTACCGCCAATACCAGCAGCCTCGCCCCTAGGCTCGACAGCAACAACCCCTCTCCCTGGCCAACAAGACCAGCACTTCTTCATGCCCAGCGACCTTCGGGACTCTACATACTCCGACTACACAGTTGACAGGAATTCATATGCCAGATCAAGCATGGCAAGGGGCAGCGTTCCATCAACAGCCTACCGAGGCAGCGCCATCATCAATGCCATACCCGCACAAACAGCCATAAGAGGGAAGGCGAACCCCGTTGCCGTCAGATCTGGCGGCAAGAACAGTCCTGCCGGTTCTACTCGAGCCATTACTCCTCCTGTCCCAATTATGGACCGCCAAAGGCACGCAAAACGACAGAATGATATACAGACCAACATTACGAGTCCCATAATAGCTAGATTGGGCGTTCCCAAAGCTGTCCAGGTGAGGAAAGCTCAGTCAAAGGATAATGTTCTCGCAGCCGCAAGTGTTCCCGCGGACCCAAGTCCAGCCAATAGCGAAAAAATGCAGCGGTCCTTGGCCATGCTCGAGCGACACACCTCAGTAGCTAGCTCAAGGCACGACGGGGCTGCTTCGACCTTCGATGACGCTTCAAGTGATGAAGATTCGCCAGCGGACCAAAGCCTAATGGGCCACGAGAAACTCCCGCAATTCGCCAAAACCGCATCATTATCCTCCAAATCAAGAGATTCACCTTTCAAGTCACCCTCATCGGCACCTGATCTGCGGCATTCTAATACTATGGCATCCTCATCTCCGTCTTCACCAGATAGTCAGGCTCACTCCGTGAGCAAAGCACACAAACAGAGACACAAGCGCTCAGGGAGTTTGAATCAAATCATCGAGGAGGCCGCTAGAAGGGCTAGCAGAGAGCCTCGACACGGCGGGTTGGGCAGTGTGGGTAACATCGACATGGCGGCCAGTTGGCGGGACAAGGAGGGTCCATTCTCGGATGCTAATGTTGCTAGGACGCCCTAATTCTCTTCTTGAATTCTTTTCAACGATCTTCACTACTACTACTCAAAACAGGATTTGGGTAGTCTGGCGCAACAACGACGGCTAGGGTAGCCAGGAGCGGCGTTTTGGATATGAGAGATACTCCAGGATATCTCCTGGCGGTTTTCATGTTTCAATTTTCTTCATATACTCCCGAGAGGCCATTGTGCCATCGGAAGGGCTTGTTGCAGCACTCGGTTTTATTGGTGTATCATCACACAGATGCACTTCACTTCTTTCAAAGCTCCTTGTCTTTCACTCATATATATAAAAATATCCACACAACCTTGGTGAGACAGCGCGCCCTCTGTATCTTTCCTGCATATACAACATCCTAATTGAAACTTCTGAGGAACCAATGCAGCTTCACAGCCACTGTAATTCAAGCAGCCAGGTCCTCTTGTGTGCGCGGACCTGGCCATTTGAGCCTATTGCTGAGTACTTGGGGCAAGCCTTGCGCGGGTCGCTAAATGCAGACACCTTCCGTGAATTCCATTGGCTCCCCCTCGTGCCAGGGTGTCCTGACTATGGGGGCGGAACAATCAAATTCGCCTGCTCAGTCTTGGAGAATCTCCCTTCATGGTCAGCAACGGACTACTATTTCAAGAGGGAGGCGATGCGGGACAAGGATGGCAAGAGAAGGTCGGATGCGGATCTGTATGGCTTGAGCAAGAACTATGAACACAGCCTCACTTCCATAGAGACTTGTATCCGGAGCTTGAGGCCTTTGACACCCGAAGCTAACCCAGCGATCATCCATTGGTGCGCGATTACCAGACAGCATTTCAAGAATGCCTTGACGGATGATGAGATAATTGAATTTGGGGGATTTCAGGTAATGACGACCCCAAAACCGTTCGGAGATTTGACTAGCAACTTACGACGGTTCATCTTTCGTATTCCACACCCAGAACATCTCATGAGGTGGACTTCTCAGACAATGCTGGCGGATACTTGTTCAAGGCTGAGAAGATTAGCAAGGGACTATGCTGTTGGGCCAGTCAACTCAGATCCGTTGAAGCGTTTGATGAGGCTGTTCGAGAACCGAGAGGACAGTGGACAAGGAATTTCCGACGAGGACAGGCTGGATGTAGAGAAGTCGTTGGGGACTACTCGAGAAGGTCACTACCAGGTCATGCCGCAAGACATCAAGATCGAGTCCGGTATCACACAGGCCAACAACTCGATTGCTCTTACAGGCCATCAACTGGCCTTACGGGATGTACTTCAATCCTTATTGACGAAAACCCTGCGACCTATGCATCAAGCATGGGGTCCAACTAGAGGACAGGAAGCCAAAGATAAGAACACAACAATGGAGCAACCATAATGCAGGAAGCCCAACAAATCGGCTACCCAGCCCAAGATATCGTGACCATGACACTCCTATGATACCCAAAATCACGCTTTTGTTACTTGATCGAGGTAACCTCCGAGCAGTATCTTTGACGCTATCCGAGTATTCTTGGCTTTTGATGCTGAATTTCGGGCAAGAAGACCCGTTGCAGGCGTTACTTTCGCTCCACTACCTTAGAAGGTTGTAGATAAGACTATTTAATCATGAAAGATTTGTTCATGGAAGATTGATTTCCTCCATGCTTGACTTTTGGATGGCCAAGATAAGAATCGATATTGAACTTACTTCAAGTCGTGCCATAGAGACACAGCAGAGTAGTGAGGCAGGACCTTTCGTGAAAAGGAACGACTTGAATGCTTGGCTTCTGGATGGCTATGGCAAGGGTCGGTCTTGAGTATACTTCATCATGTGCATTAGAGACACAGTAAGTAATAACGTCGATGTAATTCAATAGGCGAAGCTGACATGCTTAATTCTAGATATCATTCGATCTGGACTCTAATTCACATAGTACCTTAGAGACACGTTCAGCAATTATGAGTTTTATTCGTAAAAAAAGCATTGCTTCCAGGCTTGACTTTCGGATGATTTGGATAAGTATCGACCTTGAATTTGCTTGGGGTGCTATCGTAGAGATACGGAAAGCAACAACATAGCCTTGTTCATGGAAGAAGGCTGACTTGGGTACATGATTCATTAATGGCTACGACAAAAGTCGATCTCGAGTGTACTTTCAACCGTGTCTTTGAGACACCTTAAATTATGTTTCAGATGTTATACAGGCCGCGAATTCTGTTTGATTCGGACTGCAGATTACTGCTCCCGTGAAGAATTTAGAAATGATTGAGCATACTGAAAGTGATGCCGGGTCGCATTTGTCCCTTAGGGTCATCGATATCAAAGTTTCAAGTCTAGCCCCCCCAACTTTGCGTCCCCGCAATCTGCGGTTGAAGGCATGGGCACCGGGTTGAATACTGAGGAATACTAACTGAAGAATGGCTTAGAGTCACCCCTATCTAATCGATCGACCGAGTCAACGACACAGTGTTCAAGTGCTTGAGGCTCTTGACTTGTATTTCGTGATTTTGGCGTTCTGCACTTTCGTTCAAATCTATTGCCCTTCTTTCGTGTTCGCTTCCCGCCTTCCGCCCACATATTCCCCCTTTAATGGCATTCTCTACTTCTTCATCCTCGTCCTTATTCCTCGTGCCTTTTTCCTCATGCTTACAAGTGCGATTTCTCGTGGGTTTGTTTGATGCGGTTTTTTTCCTCGTATTTTCATGCTCGTACTGTTCCTTCCCGCGCTAGAGTTCTCCTCATGCTCAACGTCTCATGTTTTCGTTCTCAAACTCTACTTTGCCTTCTTCTCCTCGTAATGAGCTTTTCTCGTGCTGAAATTTTCTCGTCCTTGCCTTCATTTGTCTTCTCTCGTACTCTAGCTTCGCTTCCTCCCTCTCGTCGTCCACTTCTGTTTTTGATTATCCCAATAATCCTTGTTTCAACAATATTAGTGCTGTACCACTAAGGTTTACCGAAATTGAAGATCGTGCTTATTCCCAACTTATGGTCTCCCTCTTGATTTTCCTCTTGATTCCCTTAGATCCTACTCCTGGCGTCGCTTCCCTCGCCTCGCCTCCCTCTCCCCATCTCTCTCTCCGGTCTTTTTTCCTCGCTGTGGTTTTTTTTCTCGCTTTGACATCTTCACACCCAAATCCAAAACTAACAGTGCCTTCAGCTCTTATACTTTGAAGATTGCTTTGTCCTCAAGACCTGCAAGGCGTAACATCAAAGTATCAAGAATAAGGACACTTGAGTAAAATTAAGAGGATAGATAAGTGGGTCTAGGTTCCTTACCATAGGACATCCATTGGTAATAGTCTGCGGGGTTTTGGTTGCCAAACTTATCTGATCACTCTATTCAATTATCCGCTGCAATGGGTTGAACTTTTATTGGTATCATCACAGTGTAAGGGATTTGGACCACAAAGATTGGTAACGGTCTTCTCGATAGGGTGAATGCATAAATGATGGACAGTCTAGGTAATCAGCGACGGTGACCAGAGGAAGCCATAGGGCCGCAATAATTTTCGGTAACATGCAATAATCACTCAAACGCCTCAACATGGAAGGGAACCGCTGGGGGCTGGCATATCAATCGATATCTTGATCAGGCAACGGAAAAGAATACGAACGAAACCAGCCATTAGGAATCGAACCTAATATGATCAAGTATTGAAACCCAACAAACGACTACGCAGACCTCGGATACTAGTGAAGGCTCGACAAGTAGCGAACGATTTGGAAACACGTCAAATGTTTTGCAAGTTTTGTTTTTGTTACCGCAAGCCTATGAATACATCAACCGCTCTTCCCTTTCATACACAACGCCACGCACGCATCATCAACAGCAATAACCAAATCCTTTAAGAGCAGTAACAACGCATGTCCGCAGTATCTTCTGGCTATGTCCCAAGTATGAGCCCCAGAGCGGCGACCGAGATCACGGAACTCCATGCACATCCATATCCACCCTAGTCATGATAACAGAAAAGACAGAGCCCATGTCATCTCATGCGGCTGTCGGTGTTGCTTTTGCCTTGGGAGTCGCGCTCTTCTTGGGGGTCGCCTTCTTCGCCTCTGAGGCTGGCTTCTTTACAACCTTCGATTTTTTCGAAGCTGGGTTGCTAGCTACCGCAGGCCCTTTGGTCACGCGTCCTGACTTTGTTTTCCCTAGGACTGTCTTCGTTTCAACGATTGCGGGCGCCTGATAAGAAGGGTCAGCGAAGGCATATACACGTAGAGATAGCGCAATAACATACAGCTGTGGGTGTCTTCTTGGTCCGCTTCGCGCCTGTGTTCGATTTCGCAGGAGCTTTTGCCTTGGCAGCCGTTGACTTGGGTCCGGGCTTCGCCTTGGTTGCGGTCTTCTTAGGGGCAGCCGCCTTGGTTTTCTTGGGAGCAGCAGTCTTCGTAGCTTTGGCCTTAGGAGCTTTGGCAGTCGTCGTCTTCTGGAGAAGGGCATGTGAGTAGGTAATCATGATAAAGGGGATGAATATCGTACCTTAGCAGCTGGCTTCTTGACGGCGGCGGCAGCGGGTTTTTTGTCCGCAGCAGGCTTCGCGAGCTTCACGGTGCCAGATGGGCCTAAGAGCGAATGTTAGCCGAAGCTGTCCTTTTGTCATGTGTGCAAAGACTCGGCATGACGACGACAACATGGAAAGGGTGAAGACCAGAGCTCTGGGACAGTGACGGAAGGCAGCCATCAAGAGGGTACCGGAGACGTCATGATGTAGGCTATTGTGCAGTACATTAAGGGGGGAAAACGACCTACCCTTTGGCTGTGCAAATTCCTCCTTCTCCACACCGCTCTTGACTGCTCGATTGAACTGGGCATCGAACGTAGCGCCAGGGCTGACGTTCTTGTTGTTGGCTAGGATGTACTTCTTGAGAGCAGAGCGACTACATGAGAGGAATATGTTAGTAAAAGGTTGACCAAGAAAACGCGCCCGGAAAGTAAACAAAGCGAGATTTCTCCGGGCGTAAAGAAATAGAAAGCTTACCTGCTACCATTGCGCTCCTTAAGCTGCAGGTAAACAACAAGCGTCAGTTTTCATGATTCAAAGAGATAAAGGTGGTGTTTTGTGGTGTATAGGACTCGCTGTCGCATGATGTGGGTGGAACATCGATAACAACATCAAATGCGCCCGCTAGGATTGACTCACAGCCATAATGGCTTCCTTGATCATGTCTGGTAGAAATGCTTAGCAGAGGCACGCGACCATGATACACCCAGCCCCGAAGCAAGCCAGGTACGTGGTGGACTAGGCGACAGCGATGACTTACCACGATATGAGCTGTGGGCTGGGACAGTTGAAGCTTTCTTTGCTGGTGCAGCATCGGTCGCTTTCTTTGGAGGCATGATGAATGATTGGTATAGGATGATAGACGCGTTGATTAGCTTTCAGATGAGGTATCGAAAGTCGAAATCGAGTGTTGTGGATTTTGGTGGAATTGGCTGGGCGCAAATGGAGTCGATTCTTTATAGAAAGAAGAGCGGGGAGGGGTCTTTTAAGTATGGAGATCAGATCAACAACGCTAGCACCAAAATCAACTCGCTTAATGAATCCAGTGCTAGCGCGGAATATTTAAATATCAACTTAATTCATTTTGGTGACATGCCCCCATGCGCTTTATTCTACACTCCCTTACAACTGTCTGTCACCTGCAAGTGCGTGCGTCTCTGTGTCTAGACAGAATATACAGTACTGTTGCATGCTGCCGGCTTTCTATCTGAAAGCATTTAGATAAATTTGGGAAATAGGCTGCGCAAAAATATTTATGTACAATCGGAGGGAAAAAAATTCTGAGTTTCCTCCCGAGAGAAGTTGCATCTTCCTTCATATTTCAATGTCATATGATCACTTTGCTACTGATTGGAAAGATTTCACTGATTCCTCGCACTTTTTTCGCGCTCAATCATCTGCGTTTGCCCAGAGAGTCATCTGACTTGTGGTCAGCATTTAAGCGCTTTCTGCTGAGCTTCACTTTTTCAAAAGACTCGCAGTCAGTATCACTTCGAATTCTCCTTGACATATCCTTCTGCGTCTGTATTGTGTTTGTTTTCGTATATATCACAAGCACAAGACAGAAATCTTGCTATCCAATCAAAATGGGCAATACAAGCTCCCAAATATACCCTCCCGACCCCAAGTTCACCAAGGCGAATCTCCCAGATCAGACTGGCAAAGTGCGGCACCTTCTCCTATTTCAGCAGCTTCTTTTAATATATCTAGGTTCTTTATCGTAACAGGCTCATCCTGGGCTGTCGGCAAAGAGCTCGCATACATACTCTATCTGCGCAATGCCAAAGTATACACGGCCACCCGCTCATCAAAAAAGGCCACCAAAGCCATCAACGAAAGCAAATCACGCGTCCCGGAATCTCAAGGCTCATTCCACTTCCTCCGCCTTGACCTCGGTGACCTTACTACAATCAAAAGCTCAGTTGACTCCTTATTGCGTGACAAGGACCGCTTGGATGTTCTCTGGAACAATGCAGGTGTCGCAATGCCACCCAAAGGTAGCAAGACCAAGCAAGCTACAAATTCCAGCTAGGCACCAATAATGTCACACATTTCCTATTTACGAAGTTCCTTCATCCAGTTCTTGCCAAGCGCCGGCGGATAGCGTGCGCGTTGTTTGGGTGTCTTCGCACATGGTGGAGCTTTCCTCGCCAAAGGGTGGTGTTGATTTGAATCATTTGGATTACAAGACTGATGAAAGTGAAACGCATAGGTATTTGGTGAGCAAAGCTGGCAACATTTTCCACAGCAGCGAATTTGCACGTCATGTCCAGGGCGAGGGGATCATCAGCGTGGTAAGCTTAGCGGGCTCTCTTGCGATCCTGGCAATCGGTGATGGTGAGCTTGTTTGGATACATAGAGCTACAATCCCGGCGGTGTGAAAATTGACTTGCAGCGTCACATGCCATCGTTATTCGTGGCGGTGGTTGTAAGTATGTACCGTCACAAGCACCACTCATATGGAGAAGACGGCTTCGCTGACATCCTTGACCCCACCGAACAATATTTCTGTACGATCCTATCTACAGTGTATACACGGAGCTCTTTGCCGGGCTTTCCCCAGAAGTCAATGCTTCTCGAAACGGGGCGTACAGTCAGTGGATCTCCCGTTTCTTGGGAAATGCGAATCAAGCTAATCAAAACTTCTGCCATCAGTCGTACCCTGGGGCCGACTAGGGCATCCACTTCGCGAAGATCTTGGGATCGCACGGAGATCCAAGAAGGAAGGAGGAACAGGCCACGCTGGAAAATACTGGGAATGGTCTGAAGAGCAGGTAAAGCAGTATGTGTAGGTGACGAGAGAGTGTTCAGCGTGATGACCTCTATACTGGAAACCCTTCTTCGTGTTCAATTATTGTGAGACATGGCTTGCATTCGCTACGATTTGACTGCCGATGGAGAATCAATGCCTTCTTGCTTGCTATATCTCAGGCTACTGCAAGAAGTTCTCATCGGCCAGCAGCGTATATGTAGGTGGTCCTGGCTTCAAAATTTCTGCCAGACCTGGAAGACAATGGATTCACGTTCCTGCTCGATGCCATTGTTCGATTATTAATTGGTCGTGTCCTCATTTGCTAACGTGGGGTAATTGATTGCCTTTTCGATGGCGATAGAATCGAATAGCGGAGATGTCATCTGTAGACAGGCAGAATCCCGACTTGGCAAATGGAGATCAAAACAACGCCAAAGTTAGATGTCCACACCAAGGCATGCAAGGTACATATACCATAGAGCTCAGCGAAATAGACGCACCCGCCAGCGCTGGCTCCCCTTCCCTCTCCTCAACCTCCACCATTTTCTCAGGCACCAGTGGCACCTCCCCAGCGCTCTCCCTTGTCTCCTGCCTGAAGTCCCCATTATCCCTCACCAAATAAAACCTTTCCATCCAGAAATCCCATTTCTCTTCACTATATCGGTCTTGAAATTTTCGCAAGAAGTAGATGTGCGAGCGGTGAGTTTCCGCAGCCCTGCCTTGCTCCTTGGCTGCGGTATGATAAATCATCCGCCCGTCATAGAGAATCCAACTTGCGGTCGCGGGTACGTTCCAATCCAGCTCCTCCTCCAGTCGTCTTTCATTCAGCGTATATCTTAACTTCCAGATGATGTAGCTTTCGAAGTTTTGAAGTTGGAGTTGCTATTACACCTGCGACCACATGCGACGAATGGATTTAAGCTCCCTCACTAGTCAGGAGGATATTGGGCGTCGCCCGCGCAATTTGGAGTCAACGATTCTATATCCCGAGAAGTTACGGGAGAGGTGTGATCGAGTATTTCGGGAGCGTATCATGCTAAGGGTACATACCGGAAGAACAGAGGTCAGGGCCTTCTCGCTCCTCCCAGGGCCCTTGATCCCATCTTTCTTGCATCTCGGCCGCGAAGATAGAGAGCTCACTCCAGAACCTGTAACCCCAATTTTGCTCGATACGATCAGCATCTGGTCTATTCGGCTGTGTTAGTTGCCGAATGGCGTACATCAAACCAACGAGTCTGTCTTGCCAGGGGTGATTATGAGGAATCTGTCGGACTAGTCTCCTCACCATGGCCCATGAGCTCCAACGGAAGCCTTCAATCTTTCCATCTTCTACGATGGACCCTTATGAGACTTTTTCGAGGGGTGCAGTAAGTTGAATGGCTATGATTCCGGGATTGGAATCTGTGTCTTTCCGATAATTACAAATGAGGCCGAATTTTTAGTCCAAGACATTGGCCTCGTAGCCAAATTCTGGCGTTTGTAGGGTCGCACACATTGCGTTGGTATCAGGCTGACGCGCACAAAAATCATGTGGCCTCTTCAATGGTACTCCAGACGGGTGGAACCATTCAGACGGTGGAATTGGGGAGTCTTGGCTGCAAGGGCACCAAGTGTGGTAGCGATGTTTAAGGATCGTGATGGTAGCTAGCAAGGCGTCGAGGGCGTGTGAACAAGGCGCCTCATATTCCCGCTTGTGCCTGAAAGGTGGCATGGTCCTCTTAAGCTACTACCACTCTGAATGTAACGAGTTATGTAGGCATGTGGGCAACGAGTCTTTGATCGAAGACTCAGTCGAGAGTCCTCATATCAAATATCTCTTTAATCTCATTTCGTAAAGGACGCGTAGCCCATTGATGGCAGGGTATTCTCTATTCTACCGATAGCATAAGTGCGTATCAAAGTCGTAGAATTGGGATATGTTGTCGCTATATACGTATGATTCTCGGAAAAGAGATCGATCGACTTTTTTCACCAGTGTACAGTCCTCCTCTTGATCGATAGAAGGTTCGATTCACGCAGCGATCGCGTCTCAACTTGATTCATTGACGAGCGGTGATCTCGCAGCTCTTGTTGAGCACATAGATAATTGCACCTATGAATAGACAGTGCTTCTGATGATCGAGTGCTACAGTACCTTTGAGAATGGATGACGCGTTTTCTCCAGTTTCCCCTAAACCACACCCTTCCGAAATTCTCCTCAACATCGCTCCCTTGTTCTCTATTCATGCACGATTGCACTCTTATAGTAGCAGAGCTGGCTCAAGCAAAGTTGGGATCCATAACGCTTGGACGTGTCATTGCCTATCAGTAGGCAACGACTCGTCGCTCTCTACCAATGAGACATCCCGAAGTTTCCCATCCCGCTGGGACTCCTGAGCATGTGCGCACACGTATCTTGGATGAACCCACGACCAAAGAAATCGGATGTCGATTTTGACTACTTGTTCTTCTTGCTCCGGACTTCTCTGGCAGCGTAGTTTGCCTCGACTTTAGCCTTCGCTGATGGGCTTGCTGGAGAACCAGGATTCTTACCAATACTTTCGAGAAGTAGTGCGATAGGTATTGAGGTTGCCACGAGTGCGACCGCTATGAAGGTTGGACTGGAGAATAATGGGGAAAGAGTGATTGCAGAAAGCCTCTCCGCCCATACTGAGCTGGTGGAGTCCCCTGTTACTGGAGATTCCATGGCGGCTGCTGACAAGATGGTGAAGGTACGGGAGTACCTTATTAATGCTACAATTGCGACAAATTTTTCCTCTTGTTGAGGTAGTCTGTTAGCGCCTAGAATGTCGGCGACGTCTTTCCCCAATCCCGACCGGAAACCCGGCTGCCAAGAAACATATTGACATGATTGGTATCAATACACGATAACTCAATCTTGCAGCTGCTGTTGCTCTCTTAACCCTGATCTTCCAGCCACCCAGCCCCTCGGCTTCTAAAGGCGCGATTTTCCTCCCCAACCTGACTCAATATCAGAGCCGCCCTAAAAACCTAATCACCCGATTCCTAATCTCCACAGGACCCATCATTTCCGATACTAGGGTCAGTGTCAGGTAGCAGCGAACAAGCAGCAGACGGGCCAAGCTCAGAAACACCGTACACCAAAAAGACTGTTTAAAAGGTTCATACGTGGTCTAGGGATGCTAAGGATAATCAAGCCTTTGGACGGCTTGAGAGCGCGATGCCAGCATTTGGACAAGAATTTTTGTCTAGGTATGTCAGCGAGCCTGTCAATCTAGCCACAAGTGACGATTCACCATATGATCCCCCTCATCGGGCTTCGACCGAGAGACCACCGCAACCCGAGACAGAGGTCAAAGCTCGATTGCTAGATGGACAATATAAGGACAGCTCTAGAGAACGCCAGAGTGTCGAAGGAATCTTCCTAAGCAGATCAGATGGCGTAAATTCAAGCCTTCAGTCGTTGCCCAATGGGAGAATGAGCGAAAGTACAGACAGTCAGGGAACAACCCATCGAAGGAACGACAGCAAGTACTCAATCGTCAATGGAAACGGAGCCACGGGAGAAGGAGAGAGGAGATCGATGGAGTTCAATCATATCCCGGTGAAGCCTACATCGTTGGACCAGACGCTTGCAATGTCGCAGGCAGGCGGGGATAGTACAAATCTGGCAAGGCCTACATCACCTGAACACAGACAGGTTAGAAAAGCCAAGCATAAAGGCCATGCAAGAGCGCATTCATCTTCAGCACCCCAAAGCCATGATCTTCATCCGACCTATTTGAACAACATTGAAGCTTCTCCAACTACATCACAACGGAGCTTGGCCCCTCACGATGCCTCGCAAGCATCAAAGAACAGATTGTCGGCCCCCTTGCCGAACGTCAATCAAACTCCCTCGGGCTCTTCGACATCTTTGCATCCTGCAGCCCCCCGTCTACACCATCGGCATACCTTGGAAGTGCCCAGGATCTCAACAAGCCGGACATCTAGGGATTTCTCATACCCAGGCACAGCAAGTGAGGGCAGTGAGAGTGCTCGCTTCTCTCCAGGTCCGCGAACTCCACGAGCGTCCAATACACTGGCGCGGGCTCCCACCAGATCGATACATTCTGATATGTATCTCGACGAGGTCCCCGCAGATAGCGACATCGCTAAATGGACCGAAACGATCAGACAGAAAAGAGCAAGTCGGAGACAAAGGAAAGAGGAAGAAGAAGACGATAGAGTGGTGGTTGGCACTAAAGTCGACATGAATCACGTCAATTGGGTAACAGCTTATAACATGCTGACTGGAATACGTTTTACCGTTTCGAGGACCAACGCGAAGATAGATCGAGAACTTATCGACACTGACTTCGACGCGAGACACAAGTTTTCTTTCGACATGTGAGTTACAAAATAGCGAAGCTGAGACGCTCTTACTAAATATCCTAAAGCACCGGCAATGAATTGACCCCCTCTGCAAAATACGATTTCAAATTTAAAGATTACGCACCTTGGGTTTTCAGAAATCTGAGAGCGAGATTCACGCTTGATCCCGCGGACTATCTTATGTCGTTGACAAGCAAATATATCCTCTCCGAACTTGGCTCGCCAGGCAAAAGTGGAAGCTTCTTCTATTTCTCTCGGGACTACAAATACATCATCAAGACCATCCACCACGCGGAGCACAAGCTACTTCGGAAAATCCTACGAGAGTACTATGCACACATTGTGCGCTATCCCAACACTCTGATATCCCAATTTTACGGTCTTCACCGCGTCAAGATACCATATGGAAGAAAAACCCATTTCGTCGTAATGAACAACCTGTTCCCTCCACATCGAGACATACACCAGACGTTTGATCTGAAAGGATCGACGATAGGCCGGGAGTTCAAGGAAGAGCTGCTAGAACAGAACCCAAGAGCTACACTGAAAGACTTGAATTGGCTCCGAAGAAATTACCATTTCGAGTTTGGACCCAAGAAGAAAACCTTGTTCATCGAGCAGATGAAACAAGATGTGGCCCTTCTTCAGAAGCTCAAGATCATGGATTATTCCCTCCTCGTTGGTATTCACGACCTCAGCAAGGGCAACGAAGAGAACCTTCGCGACCGGACTCTTCGGGTGTTCCAGCCTGGTGGGGATGCCAATGGAGATCCTCAAATCAACATGCTTACGCGAACACCTTCGAAGTTGGAAAACCAGCGGCAAGCGAGACAGCTTCGGCAGATCATCAAGAAGGAGAAGCCGGTGCCCATGGACAAAAGTACGAGCAAAATGCCAGATGAAATGCTAGAGGATCGGAAGCAATTCATATTCTACAGTGATGATGGAGGCTTCAGGGCTACTCATGAGGATGATACGCCCGGTGAAGAGATCTATTATCTTGGTATCATTGACTGTCTGACCCATGTAAACCCTCCAAAATCGCCTCTACAGCTCGACCAGACAGCTAACATTATCATAGTACGGCTTCGTCAAACGCGTCGAGAACTTCTGGAAAGGCATGTCAAACAACAAATCCCAGATCTCTCCCATCCCACCCGAAGGCTACGGCGACCGCTTCGTGAAGTTCATCAGCGGCCTCACCATGACCAAGGAACAGCAAGAACGAGAGGTGGAGACCGGTGAACAGCTCGATGGCTCAACTAATACCCCAGTGCGGCACTCCAACAGCTTTCCCATATCCAGACTGTCGAACGAGAACAAGATTTTTGAGAAAGCTGAGAAGCAAGCCCACAAGACCGAGAAGGAAGGCGCTACCGAGGAGCCTCAGCGCGATCGGACGCTGATTGCTGTTCGTAGCCCGTCAGCAGAGAGGAGCAGTGGGTTGCAAGGGGCTACCTTGCCCGTGGTTGAAGAGGACGGTGAGGCTGGAACAAGTAGGGAGGACCTAGCTCATCATGAAAAAGCCAGCGGGAAGCTTGCCAACAACATAGCACGCCGAATCGAACAGCGTCCGCCACCAGCGTCTGAGGAAGCCCAGAACGGCCGAATACCAGACGACAACCAACTCCCTTCTATTCCTAGTTTCAACCGCCTAAGCATGGGCATGGCATCAACAGCTGTAGCCCCGGCTGGTGATCGTTGATTTCGAAGACAACCTTTTCCTTTTGTTAAGATACCCAGATATATATCAATGTAAGCGTTGCATAGGAGATTTTGTGCGGCCTGGGAGCGTTCTTTTGACTGCTGGACAGGCGTCTTGGCCATAGCACAAATACTGTTCGACGTTAAACTCTACCAATTCCACAGATGATTGAAGCGTGGGCTCTCATCAACATGGCTATTTCCTGAGAAGATCAGACTTCCTCTTCTCTCATTGATCGTGATCTTCATTCTTGCCCAGCCACAATAGTTGCTTCTTCACTACCGCTCGCACATGTGCTTCAAATACAAACAGGTAAACCATGATTTGCACCATCGTAGCCACACTCGCGGCCCACAATATGGGCTGACTCCCAATGGCAGTCCCGATGTCTATCATTGCAATGATGAAACCCGTGTTCGCAAACACGAAATACCACCACGTCTGAAAAGCTCACGTTAGCCGTCTCCTTTTCTGAGCAGGGGTAAACCTACGAGATGGAATTTGATCTGCCGCAAACCACACAATGTAACTTACAGCGATATACAGAATAAGAACAGCGAGAGCGTCCAGAGGACTCACGAACGCCGCCATCCTTCACCGGCTTAGCATTTATAGGCATTGCAAACGTGGCCATTAAAGTATTTTTCCACACCTTCGTCGTGGGTGCTACGGACATTTCGACAGCCCGGCCCACAGAGATGAATACTCCTGGTCTCGTGTTGGGCGCAGGCAAACCGTTTGACATCAGTCGGCCGATGTAATTACTGTACGTGAAGACTGCCACCATGATACCTAGACCTTGAAACGTGGTACTTGCTATGATGAAGGGTATGGCTTGGTGTGGTGGTTGAGAGCCTGCTGTTACAGCGGCGACGGTTCCGCTGAGCGTTACTGGGAAGACGGGGAGGATCTATGCAGGCTTCATACTCTGTAAGGTTAAAGGGCTTGCCTGTGAAGAGTAAGTGAACTTGAAGGACTGCAATTGAGAAAGTGATGGCCACATACGTCCAGAAGAGGATGCGGGTGGTTGTGATGAGCCGTGGGCCTGTGGCAGGGACTCCATAATCTTGAATGCCTGATAGGATCGTGGAGTTGCTAAGGAAGAACGTCTGACAATGAAGACCATACTGTCGGCGGACATTTGATGCTCGTTGATAGTCACATACTGGAATCAAGAGGCTCTCTATCGAGTGGTAGACAGAGTTGGTAAAGGTTCCAGGAAACATCAAGAAGCGAGCCAGTAAGGATGGGAAACAGGACCAAGTCGAATACAAATGCAACGGTCCCAATTCTGGTCAAACTTCGGAAACGGTGAGGAGTCACCGCAAGCAGAAGGCTATACCGCCCGTGCTCATCGTCAACGTAAGCCATCTTAGAGGATATGTCAGAACCGTGACCAAGGAGATACAGCATTTCACTAATAGCAGAGGCTACTTACGCCCAATTAAAGTGATGGAGACGCTCTCGTAATGGCACATTGCCTGGCTAAGCCGGGTTTTTGATTCCGCTTCGTGCTGGCAATATCTCGAGTCTAGAATTTCTCGATATCGGACAAGAGGTACATTGAATCGTTTTTCTCTCTAGAATAAAACACAAGCAGGAAGTCGAAAATGTCTATTCTGTATCATCCTACGAACGAGACCACTTATACTACCCATCTAGTGACATCAACTTATTTCAGTTCGCCTTCCCAAAACCCTAGTCTTACTCATACACTTCCTCTGGCAAACAAAGATAAAATCACCGAAGGCAGTACTTACTTTTGCCCCTAAGCTTGACACATATGACACGCAATTTGAAGCAGACAATTCTGTGACTTTTCGTGTCTGAATCTGCGTCACACAAGAGGACCGCCACTGCCGCCGCTTCCCAAAATAGACGCTAATCCCCACTTGCCACAGAGCCTTGAGTGACCAGACGCTTCCACCACCAGGTCTCACCTTACTAACACAAACTTCCCTTCCCAGAACTCACCCCTCTAAATATCAGAGCCTCAACCTCACAAATCCAGAATAAAGACACAGTAACAAACATGGCGCTCAAGCGTATCAACAAGGAGCTGACAGATCTTGGCCGGTATGTACCCGCCTTGAAGCTGGCTTTTCGAGCTCAGCCGGAACCCTGTGTTCATGTTCATATGGAACAGAACATCCAGCTAATGGTGATAATACAGTGACCCCCCCTCATCATGCTCTGCAGGACCCATCGGTGATGACCTTGTATGTCTACTCTAGTGACCGAAAATGTCAAAAGGCCGGAAGCGGCTGCTTGCTGCGCCTGCCCTATCGCTCATGTTTTTTGTTCATATGCTAACACTCTATCTCCTTATAGTTTCACTGGCAAGCAACAATAATGGGACCTGTATGTGAAGCCTTGTCGCTGCCCTCTTCTTCAACACACATCTTCCTCCGAACGCCGCACTAAGGTGGTGAGGTGGCTGGGCGTGGCGGGAGCTGACAAACTGCAACAGGGTGACAGCCCATACTCAGGCGGTGTCTTCTTCCTCGCTATACACTTCCCTACCGACTATCCATTCAAGCCCCCGAAGGTCAATTTCACCACCCGCATCTACCACCCGAACATCAACTCGAACGGCAGCATATGCTTGGATATTCTACGTGATCAGTGGAGCCCTGCTCTGACCATCTCAAAAGGTACGACTAATCTTTATGTGCTCTAGAAGCGGGGACATTTCATCTGCATATGAGCTTGGGACTAATAACTCAGCTGCAGTGCTCCTCTCCATCTGCTCCATGCTTACAGATCCCAATCCCGATGATCCTTTGGTACCCGAGATCGCCCATGTCTACAAGACCGATCGTTCGAGGTACGAATCTACGGCGAGGGAGTGGACTAGAAAGTACGCTATCTAGGTGTCAAGTTGGGGAACTGCGTAGTTGTTGGGCAGAAGGTTTACTCGCTGGTCTTACAGCCTTGACGTGGTGGAACAAGACACATGAAGGCTAGCTCTCCAAAGCGAACCTCATCACGACATCATCAATGAATATTAGAGAGGGTTGAGAATTTCCTTGGTCCATGGCTTTCCTGATACCTCGCAGCAATGAGGTCGAATTTCATGCATTTACGATACATGGATGAGCGTCAGGAGTGTATCTAAGGTAGCAATGATTAAAATTCCATGAATTTTCATGACTCGATCCAAAATGTGCACTGAAGGTTCTTGTGAAGAAAGTTGTGAACGGGGCTAGACGTGGTATGTCCCTGGACATCTAATCGTGGATCATGCCGTGAGAAGGTTGGAGTGCCGATAATTGATGTTCTGGGTCTGAACATCGCTACGCGGTTTCCAGTTTTGTGCTGCTCAAACGAAGCAGTCGCAGCTTCCGCCTGCAACCCCATGGCCTATAAGTGCTGACAATATAACAAGGTTTATCTCTTAAAGAGACTTCTCAACCGACTGTGAACGACCTCGTCAGCATTAAGTCGACCTCATCAGACTCTCAAAGCCCTCTAGAACGCATCGCATGCGCTCTTATTATCTTGTTGTCCTTCTCGACCTATTTGATTGAATTACACGACATCGAAATGTCTCAGCTTGACGGGACCGATACTAAGGATCTGGAGAAGTGGAGCTTGTCAACAACGAAGGTCATGCTCGCAGCTAGCCAATTACGTCCCGAGGAAGAACAGAAAGAACAGAACCTGAAACTACTCCGGAAGAGAATGCTCAACCGCTGGGTGGGCATTACCAAACCTCAGATCCTGTTGGCAATCTTCGCACTCGTCCATCTCACAGCCTTTGCTCATGGCTTCTTCTACTACTATTCCGAGGACGACTTCGTCGCTGCAAGATACAAATTCGGCATCGCGTTCCCTATAGCAAGTGCCGCCGGGTCGGTCCTCCACATCGATCTCGCCATCCTTATCTTCCCCGTTTGTCGTAATCTGGTCTCGATAGTACGTCGGAGGCTTCTCAATAATATCGTTGACCTCGACAGCGTCGTCTCTCTCCACAAGCTTGCGTCCTGGTCCCTGGTATTCTTCGCCTATGTACACAGTTGTGCTTATTGTTGTGGCCTCTTCATGCACACTGTACACAGCGGCAAAGGGATTAAAGGATTCCTCTTCGCGAACTTTGCTACAGGACCCGGTTTGTCTGGCCATCTTATGCTCCTCCTGCTGAATGTCATTGCTGTGACCTCTCTGAAAGGCTTCCGCCGAACGAAGTTCAAGATTTTTTGGTCCGTACATCACCTCTTTATTTTGTTCTTCGTTTTGTGGGCCGTTCATGGCTCGTTCTGCGTGATCAAGACAGGCAGGACGTCGTCTTGTGTAGGACTTGGTGCCTTTTGGCAATACTGGTTCTGCGGAGCAATCGCATACCTGGCCGAAAGAATCATGCGGGAATGGTATGGGAGAAATGGCACGCCCATATCGAAGGTAATCCAGCATCCTGGTAATGTGGTCGAGATGCATCTCAAGAAGAATAAGATAGAGGCCAAAATCGGACAGGTATGGCTTAGATCTACCATGTATAGCCTTCAGGGCTAACAAAAATTTCAGTACATTTATCTCTGCTGTCCTGAGGTATCTACCTCACAGGATCATCGATATCTCTTGAGCAGCGCTCCCGAAGAGGACTACCTGTCAATCCATATCAACGGCGTCACCAACTTCGCCAAATCATGGGCCGCCAAACTTGGTTGTGACTTCGAACAGCGTGGCGACTCCGCGGTGATCGGGATTGACGAGAAAGCTAACAATCTGGATGTTGATCCTGCAATCCGGAGACTCCTACCACCCACGTTCATCGATGGACCTCTCGGCGGTTTGAACAAAGATATCTTCCAGTTCGAAGTAGCCGTCCTATCCGCCATAGGGGTCGAAGTTGCACCATTTGCATCAATTCTTAAAAGTATATGGTATCGCATGAGTGGGTCTTGCCAGGAGAGCCGCCTTCGTAAGGTTTACTTTTTCTGGACATGCCCCCAAGGGAACTTTACTGCTTGTGGATGGTTCAGATCCTTGCTTGCAGCCATCGAGGCACAGGATATCAATCACCAAATCGAGATCTACACAGTAAGTCATCGTATTGAGAATGGAGGAGGCAACTGGTTAATATTACATAGTATCTTCTCTCAGGACCTGCAATCGCAGGCACATACATCGATTCGGCTGAGGCCGGAGATGGCTACTCACGCCAGGAGAAGCTCAATGACTTGAGAGTACCTACAGAGCTTGGTCAGCCGGAATGGAGGGCGATCTTTCATGCCATTCATGAGACCCACACTTCGACTAAAGTGGCATACCTTACGCATAGCCCGGACTACAAAGGCTTGATGGTGAATGCTATGTGATGTATCAATAGCGAATTGAGCTGCGTTGGCAGCGAGGAAAGAGTTTATCAATTGATCATCAAGTTGCTAGGAGGTACAGATTTATGACAGCATTCGGTGTCGCGTGATTCGTACTCACCGAGAGCTGGGTTGTTGTTGAATGGTCTCGTGGAGCCATCTTGAAAGCTACTGTACGCAATCACAAATTTGAGCGTTCTACTTGGAGATTCCAGAGGTGCAATAGTCACGTAGCATCCCATGGCATGTTTCCCCAAAGAATTACCTCTGACTATGTATGCACTAAGGTTATGAGCCTTGCGAGCCTTGTAAACCTCGAATTGTCTTAGGGTTAGGTTTATCTCCACGCTAAAGTCTAGCACGAACCAAACTTTCGAGTTCCAAACAGAAAGTCACTGGGCAGCTTCCAAAAACAAAACTCTCGACCAAACCAACTCAAAGACTACAGGCTTATCATTCCTACCCCAAGACAGTTATACACGTCAACATTGCATTAGGCCTTCTCGACAATAGGCAGCTCCCAAATTTAACACACCACCCACATTCCCCCCACAACAAGATCTCTCTGAGACACATTGATCCTCCACTCTACGAGCTTACCATTGGTCCTGCCTCTCTGAACTACGAAGCTGTCACCTTGCCTTGCCTACAAGCTCTGCTGGTCGTGCTACTATCACACTATTCGTCCTTGTTGACGATTCCTATATTGGGAGCACGGTACACACTACCTTCCTCCTCTTGACGACGAAGAGCTTCAAAGAGCCTACATTGAGGTAGTATCCTGATCAGACTACGATCATACATCCGCCCTTTTGCATATAGAATACCCATCTCCACCAGGATGGATTCAACACTGGCAGATCAAGTTGGCAAGATGAAGCTCGGGTGAGTGTTTGACAGGCATCGTCGTGTCGGTTTAGCTCTAACATTCATTCTCATTGACGGTTTCTCTAGTAAAGGTGCGGACGACCAAACGAAAGGCCTCATGAAAGACAATCGACCGCAGACTGAGGTGGATGCTGTCACGCCAATTCTTCAATGCCATGGCTAAATGATGATACAGGATGTGACAGCTACTAAAGGCCTTGACTTCGAAGACTTTGTACTCAAACGAGATCTCTTGAAAGGCATCCACTCCGCCGGGTTCGAAAAGCCTTCACCCATCCAAGAAGAAACAATCCCCGTGGCCTTGACAGGCCGAGATATACTCGCACGAGCAAAGAATGGTACAGGCAAGACTGCAGCATTCATCATACCTACTTTAGAGAGAGTAAATCCCAAGAAACAGAAGACGCAAGCTCTTTTCCTGGTACCTACACGAGAGCTCGCTCTGCAAACATCACAAGTCTGCAAGACCTTGAGCCAGCACCTGGGCATCAATGTTATGGTTACGACAGGTGGGACTGGTCTCAAGGATGATATCATACGTCTCCACGAGACTGTACACATCATTGTTGGTACCCCGGGCAGGATAGCAGATCTTGCGAGGAAAGAGGTCGTCAAGCTCGATGAGTGTACGACATTTGTCATGGACGAAGCCGACAAGCTTCTCTCTCCTGAATTTACCCCAACCATTGAGCAGCTGCTTAGTTTCCATCCAAAAGAGCGACAGGTTATGCTCTTTAGTGCTACCTTTCCCATCATCGTTAAGTCATTCAAAGTAAGTCCGATGGCCAAGGGTCTGATCATATGCTTACATTTCCCAGGACAAACACATGAACAACCCCTACGAGATCAATCTGATGGATGAGCTTACCCTTCGAGGAATTACGCAATACTACTGCTTTGTGGAAGAGAAGCAGAAAGTGCACTGCCTGAACACTCTCTTCTCCAAACTCCAAATCAACCAGTCCATTATCTTCTGCAATTCTACAAACCGCGTTGAACTTCTTGCAAAGAAAATCACTGAACTCGGCTTTTCATGTTTCTACTCCCACGCCAAGATGCTGCAGCACAACCGTAATCGAGTGTTCCATGACTTCCGCAATGGCGTATGCCGTAATCTTGTCTGTTCTGACCTCTTGACCCGTGGTATCGATATCCAGGCCGTCAATGTGGTCATCAACTTCGACTTTCCAAAAAACGCTGAAACGTATCTCCATCGTATTGGTCGGTCAGGGCGTTACGGACATTTAGGTGTGGCTATAAACCTCATCAATTGGGACGACCGATTCAATCTTTACAAGATTGAGCAAGAGCTCGGTACTGAGATTGCGCCTATCCCACAATTTATTGACAAGAAGCTCTACGCGTACGATTCCCCTGAGAGCATCCCTCGCCCACCACCCTCTACCGCTGGTGCTCAACGTCAATCTTCTGGTCAAGGCCAGGGCCAACAGCCTGGAGGACCTCAACAGCGAACTAACCGAGGCGGCAGCACCTCGAATGGAAGCTACGCTAGTCGGGCAAACGGTCGAGGCCAACAGCAACCAAACGGAAACAATCAACAGAACAACCAGCGTCACCAAGGACAAGCGAACGGCGCCCAGCGAGGACCTGCTAGAGGATACCCTCAGCAAAATCGCCAGGCCGGTTCGGAATCGCAATAATGTGGTTTCGAGGTCTCCGTTCTGATTTTTGACTCGCGCTTTTCTTTATCATCTTGCCACCTTCCCTGACACTCGCCATTACCCCCCAACTTCACCGGATTAGAGACGACTACGACCTTTTACGCTGTAAATATTGAAACGCCCCCTTCTTTTGCATCTTGGACTTGCTATGTACTATCTCTTGAGCTCTGGTTTCACAAGCGGTGTCCAGCAAGCGCATAGAGACGGTGTCAAAGGAATGGCGTTCGGAGCAAGATATCCATTCTTATGGCGTTTGGACTGGATGATTCCCAATTTGTTGGACCCTAGCTGGGCGCTACCCTGCTGCTGTCAGGCGTGGATCTCTGCGAGGAGTCCGATGCAAGAGAGTTATTGAGATCTATGCCTCAAACACGCCATTTGCGACGACATCAAATTCCTTAACCACCAACAGCATGTTTCTGCTCAACCCCTACCGACCCTTTCTCACCATGATATTCGACTCAGAAAACCATTGAGACCTCACCTCTTTTCGGAACCACCTTATTCATATTCCCAAACCGGCGCTCCTCTCGAGGCCTACTCGCCAGCCAATCTCTATATGAGAGCAGTGGATCTGGTTTACCACTGCATGGCTCAATCTCGCCCAACATCGTCTCTGCTCTCTAAAGAGATGATGGCTTCACTGGCCGAACCCCGCCGTTCCTTTACGTGTTTCGTAGTATGGAGAATCCATGCACAGCGAAGGAAATGCTAGCAAAGCACAAAAATACCCAAAAAGAAGAAAAAATAGAGTAGGAGGCAAAGGGTCTGTCATTGATCGAAGCGGACCCCGAAAACGCAGCGTTGAGTCTTAGCTAGCAATAGCGGAATAGAACCTCGTTGCCCTCTGATATAGTGACCCATGCATCGTGATTATTCTACGAGCTCATCACGCCAATCCTTGCAAATGTAAGAGATTTGATGCCTTGCAGTAAGAACTCCAAACCGAATCGACACCCATGGATCACACCCTCACTCCAACACGTCCCATTTAATCCTACACCGCAACCCCAATGGGCCCCTACCTCACCCCCCCGGATGATCAGTCAACGGCACATATCTCACACCCATCGTCCTCTCCCTGCTCACGCTTCCATCTTCTTTCTTATCAATGACCCATATATACTGTGTTCCCTCCCCCACCGGAATAAACAGCCTCCCTGGCGCCTTTAATTGCTCAACCAACGCACTATGCGCCTCCTTGGCGGCCGCCCCAACATGTATCGCATCCCACTCCTCCCTCGGGTACCCCAATCGCCCATCTCCCTTGACAAACCTGACCTTCCCAGTCTCCAGCCACTCCCTCCCTTGCTGTGATTTGGACATGTTATTATTGGCTAAATCGACAAGACCCTGTATATGATCTATGCCCACCACTTTCCCCTGGGGACCGAGAAGAGAAGCGAGTACGGCGGTTAGGTAGCCGGAGCCGGAGCCGATATCGAGAACGCGGGCGGAGGGGTGCAGGAAGGGGAGGAGGGACTCGGCGGCGCTGGCGTGCATGTGAGGGGCGGATATTGTGGCGGAGTAACCGATGGCTTGGGGGGAGTCGGTGTAGGGGGTGGAAGAAGTGTAGTGGGCGCGATCGACCTGTGGTGGTGTTATTTCGTGGGGCGACATGGAAGGGAGGTGGTAAAGGGTAAGGCTGGGCTGAGAGTTTGGGGGAACTTGGGGAGGGCGTACTGCTAGCATTGCGTTTTTGACGCGGTCGGAGGTTATTAGGCCGTTACTTGCGAGATTTTTTATCAGAGCTGCGTTTGAGGAGCCGGAGGACATCCAAGCCATGCTTTCAGGGTTGGGGGGGCGCGTGGTAAGGTGTGTAGGGACAATCTTGAGTCCGGGGCAATGCAGGATTGAGAGAGAGACGACCTGTTGGTCGAGGTCGATGCCTGAGAAAATGACAGTTCTAGAACAGCGGCATTAGAGCTGATTCTCGAGAAAGTTGTCTTTCTGCAGATTGTCAATCAATGGAGACACTCTGACTTCATAGCGCCCCCACTAGCGGAAAACGTTCCGGACCGATCAGAGGTTGAGCTAGAAAGCTCGAAATATTACTTTACCCCAGAAACCTCAAGAACGTTGAAATGATTTCCAATTGGGTATCGTATGGCGCGAAGATCTATATGTATTGCCGCTCAGGATCGAGCCCGTCTAGTCCCTCTATCGTTTTCTCGTACCTGCAAATGTCAATATCCGTCCGTCAAATCCTCTGAGCACTACTTACATCGTAAACACAATCCCTCCACTCAGTATCAATCTCGCCAGCCGTGGTACTGATCCCGACCAGAAGGTCAAAAGGCCTTCGTCCTTGAAAATTTTCGCGGCACAATTGAAGCTGTTCTTATAATCTCTCTTTGCTTCAATAGACTGCATGCTGCTGCTAGTCAGGTAAAAGTGTCCAGCTATCCAGACCGATTATAGACTTACCGGGTTTTGACGGTATCCAGAGGTTGAGTTGCATATCTGTAACAGTCAGAATCTCGATTTCTTGTCCATCTCGGGCCACCTACACTGTAATTAAGCCTGCGAGTCCTCCTATACCAAACGTGCTTACTGTTCCCAGCTTCTCGCCTGGCGCGACGTAGCCTTGGGCGAATTGTTTGATGGTGGTGTAGCTCCCAAATCTGACAGCAGAATTTGCAGCTTGCCGCGCTGTGGTTGGCACGAAACCTTGGAAGAACCCTCTTATACCCCGCTCTCGAAAGATGATGCCAGTGCCGTGTAAGAAGCCCCGCATACGTGGGTTAGCCGATTTCCGGTCATCGATTCTATTTCACAGTACACCCGTCAGCTTCCAACGTTATTCCTTTGTAACCGAGGAGACGCACAAAGTAGTCTTAATACTCTCAAATGGTGTTACAGCCAACACAGATTCTGTAATTCCGGCACCGAAGCCAGCTACCACTGTCCGTGGTCCTGATATATTGCCAGATTCATCTTGTAGAAGGGTCTTGTATTGGTCGAAAGCAACGAATCCTGGCCCATTCAGCTTCCAATCGACTCTCCGTCAGCAACTGGTGACACATACGGATGCCAGCCTTGAGCGAATTGCCAATTATTAAAGTTGTGCATCCTGCATACCATGCCTTTCCAAAAGGCGGCCAACCAAGCTTCTGTCCTTCTGCTAAACGTCGGTTGAGCTGGGTCCTGGTCTTCGCGACTGTGGTGTATGGTCAATTGGGACTCATTTGCTCGAAGACTCGAAGCATACATTCAGCAGGGTAGGTAATAGCTAGGCGGGTAGCGTTAGCCAGAGATGCCTATACCAAACAAGGCTTTCATACCAATTTCTACGGCTCCGGCGGAGGAGCCAGCAATAATAGAACGCAACGCACTCGGCTGGGAAAGTCAGCATTTCCAGGATTTAGCAAAGGGTCGGAGGAGAATCACCTTAGCCTTTTTATCTGTAGTTGTGTTTGCCATAGAGAGATTGGTTTGGGAAGATGCTGCTCCAGAATTTGTCTCCGCGAGAGATCCGCGTTAGTGTCCTCGGTCCACTAGCGCCAAATCTTTTCCAGAGCATCATCAAGCTCCCTATGCTCAAGTATTCTCCTAAAACAAACAAAGCACAATGATGTCTCTACGAAGCTTTTCTCGGGCTCTCCCTCGGTCGATGCCCAGAATAGCTGCCCAGTGCCAGTGCAGAAATTACCTCACAGCCCGCCGTTCGCCATTACTCCAGCAGACCTTGAAAGCAGTGTTAATACCAAGATATGCTGCATTCTCGACCTCAAGAGCGGCGCGAGAGAAGGAGGGTCAGGGTATGATATCCCAAACTCTGATGGAGCTACGAAGCTTAGAAGATGTACAGTGGATCAGGAGCTCTCAGCCAAGATCGAGTCCGAGCTGCAGATGGAGAAAGAGATGAGAGACTCGGAAAAGCTACCCGCAAGCATATCAGACTACCTTGATAGCAGTACATTCGAAGTCAGTTCCTGAAATCTGTCGCCCTCTATATACACGCTAAACTTTCATAGCTCCACGATACCCCTGGCCAAGAAGAAGTCGTCCTGACACGCACGTTCGGCGACGAATCGTATGCTATGCTGTTCTCACCTAATTAAGATTAACTGCTAATCTTTCATGGCCAGTATCCGAGTGAGCTTTTCCATCGCTGACCTTAACTCAATGAACGACGAGGCAGACGATTACGGCGAGGACAAAGCGCTCTACGACGAAGACCCAGGACAGATACCGGAGAGTGCGCAATCAGGAGGGGCAAACACAAAAGGCATAATCAACCAAGGTCGCACCAAAGGCGGCAACATCAGCGTTGCTCCCGAAGACCGCATTGCGCCGGCAGATAGGGAAGAACTCGCGGACGACGAATCCGCAGGTGGTGAGGAAGACCCAAATGCAGAGCCAAGCTTCCCGGCACGTGTCAATGTCATGATTGAGAAGAAGGGCAAGGGTACTCTGCAGATTGAGACCACTGCGCAGGATGGGGAGATTGTCATTGACAATGTCTACTACTTCCAGAATGCTGAGTTGGCCGATGCTAAGACTGCTGAGTTGGATTGGACGAGGAGGAACCTATATGAGGGCCCTCCTTTCGGCAATCTTGACGAGGACTTGCAGGTATTGCTGGAGCGATACCTGGATGAGAGGGGTGTGAACACTGCCTTGGCGCTGTGGGTTCCGGAGTACATCGACTTCAAGGAGCAGAGGGAGTACCTCAATTGGCTGTCAAGTAAGTCGCGTCATAAGACATATGCGATGCAGAAGCTAATATATGTGTGTAGATGTGAAGTCATTCGTCGACGCATGATACCGCAGCTTGGCGCGTGTTTTCCCTTCTACCTTGTACCTTACATACACCAGATCCACTCTGAGCGACTTGTCGAAAATAGTAATGTACTCTAATCTGCGATACTGTGCGCCTAGCAGGGAACTCTGCACATTACCGAAACATATCTATGTGGAAATGTCGAAAGGCAAGCCTGATCGGTACTGTCTATGATATTGTGGTAAGATCTTGTCTGCGTTTTCTGCTCACGAGGATGGATGATCCAAATGATTTGTTTCTCATGACCTTGCCCGTCCTTTTCGTCCCTGAGTGTGGCCGAAATCCTGACCGTGCCGCCTTCAAGGCCATCTCAGCGGATCCTTCCGTCAAGAAGCGATTTGTTGAACATTCACCATACATTGCTCATTGATGCTTTCCTTTCCAGATGCGCATAGCAGTTATACTCAACCGCCACTACGGGCAAAACTGGTGGTCTTATGGCAGAGGTCGATGCCGATTACTTTGAGTCCTGGCCGCACAATGCCAACTCAACTTCCTCAGCCTCGTCTCCAACATTGCTATCTTAGAGATGTTCCTATTTGAAACACTCAACACTCGATCTAATTACTGACTAAGACACATCAATTCGGCGTCGAATCGCGAGCCCAAATGTTCCAATTCAGCCTCAAAGGTTAAGATCGGACTAAGGTAGTATTTGAGGGCTAATTTGCAAGAAGTAATGTTTCTCACTACTGAGACGTGCCTCGCGAGATCAAAGAGACCCAAATTTGATGGGCTTGTCACCTTTGACTTCCAGACCGCAGTTTGGACCAACATCCCTACGCCATCGTCATCGCCATCATGTCTTCAACGCTAGCTCGAAACCCTTTCCAACACTACTACAAAGGCACACTCTCAGTCTCTTTGTCTACATTACAGGATTCCGAACTACTATTGCTTCCATTTTTCTCTGAAGAGTTGAAGCCCGGACACAAATGCTCCCCCCCCTAAAACAAGCCATCCCCCCGTTAGATTGCATTTCACAACCTTCCTCCTAACCACCCTCTCCCTCCTCACCACCACCATCTACGCAAACCCAATCTTCCAACCCTTCAAACGCGACTGCAGCCCCAGCGAATACTTCAACGTCTGCGATTTCACTGGCCCTGCGTGCTCGATCTTCCTCCATCCCCTATCACCCACCAGCCCATCGTGAGCCTTGCAACAACCACACCAAGCGGAATAATCACTTCCAGCACAATTATCTCCAGGCTCCTGTCCCATCTCGAAGCATCGGTGTCATACTAACCCCGAACGCGAGTAGGAATCCTCGGCCCCGATCCCAACAATTCAAACGACTGCCACCCACGCCCTGCAAATGCAACGGACTCGATCTCTCCCTCCGGCTTTTGCGAGACGATGGTGTGCACGGATCATTACTCTTGGGCGAGTCATATCCGAATCCCTCATAAGGCTGTGCATATCCGCATGGGTAAATCTAGCACCAACTCACTCCGCTATCGAAATTCTGTCACGTGGTCGGCGCTGTACCGGTGATTTATCCGAGCTATGCGCAAGATCCGGATTTGGGTGATGGGCAGTGCTATCTTTGTCATGGGGTGGGAGAGGTGATGAGATTACGGTAACTGGGGAGAGAAGTTGGGGTTTCGGGTTTGGGTGTTTTAGGTTTGGTACTTGTGTTTACATTTCATATATGGCGGTGTGGGATATTTTGGAGCATTCAGCTCATCGCAGACACGGTGAAAGGACTCTGGGAAATCTTCGATTTGACCGATACATTGAAGAAATCGACTGGGGAAAGTTTTCGTCATATATGTCATGCATTATCATATGGCTAAGATATCTCTCTCTGTTACCTAACCCATCTCGGCGTGATTCGTTAACCAACCCAGCTTACCTCAACATGATGTACCCGTTACTCAAAGCACAAGTAAGCCTCCTCACAGCTTACTGCTAGCACAACATTCCCCAACCTTCGCCTCCACAGCTGGCTGCTTATGCTGCTCCGTAACATCCGTGCTCCGATTGAACTCCTGGTTACTCGGCGGCACATCCAAGGCGGGGTTCTTATCGAAGAAGTTGACAGGCTTCAACTGCACCTTGATGACCTCGCACGGCATGACTGGGAAATCCTCGATCCTCACAACGTGCTGTAAGCCGAATTGGATCCACACGACAATGTCCTCGTCGACGACATTCTCCTTGCGATTGGCCCACGCGCGAACACCAGCACCGCCACGGGATTGGTTGGTGTATTTCCCGCCGGCGTAGAGTTCACCGTCGTGGTATTTAGTCACGTAGATATTGTGGTCTGCGAACTCGGCACGCTTGTGGTGGAAAGAGCTGGTATCTGCGACCATCTTCTGAAACCCAGGCGTATGGATCTTGTATGATGCTGCCTTGCCATTGACCGGGTTCCTGGACGCCGAATTTTGGATTTTGTAGTTGCGGTTCGTGTTGTAGTCGATGTCTAGGCCGCTAGATTTCTGGACAACGGTTTCAGAAACCGTGTAGCCGGTTCCGTGCGGATTGAAGTCGTTGATGGGCATAGGGTGTACTTCCTCATAGACGACGCTGTTGGCGTGCCCGTCAATGGCTGGGTCAACGCGCAGGGAGAAGATGTGCTGGTGGTGAGTGGCGAGGACGCCAGGGTGGACGACTGTGCCCCAGGGCACTTCGACGCCTTCATCAATAGGTTGAGTGCTGACAATACCGGTGGCGCGGACTTCATAGGCCATTTCACCAGCTTGGTTGAACATGAACGCCATGATGTATTCGTAGTTGGCGACGGTTATGATGGATTGAATGACGAGTTCGCGGCTTCGAACGACGGCTGCGCGGCCGGTGCGGTAATTGGTGTGTTTCCAGCCAATGCCAGCGTCTTGCTCGTGGATGCAGATGACATTGTCCATGGGCAGTGGTCCGCCTTTGTCGGTTGCTAGGATGGCGCTGAGGTAGTGGATAGAGCCGAGGCAGTCGCAGCCGAGCTTCAGATTGTTGGCCATGGTGCCTGCACCAGCGTCGCCGAGGTCGAAGGCTGCTTTCTTGTGAAATGGTGGGCGAGGATCTGCATAGGGGATGTTCATGTCCGAGAGTGCGAGGCGGTAGAAGACGCTTCGTCCAGCATAGCGGACCTGAGATGTCAGGTACTCATACAGAATTTCAACAATCGTACAAAACTTACATCGTAAAGCACCATACCCTCTCTCTGATTGAAGCCGACTCTGAACGACCATTTCTGCCATTCGATGATTTCGCCCGTCTCTCCCGACTTGGTCACTTTGAAACTTGCACCCTCGGGCTGCACTACGTTCAATGGCTTCAGATCTGTCCTCAATTCATGATGCTCGGGCGTGTATTCATTCGGCGGTGGTATGGGAATCGGGTGAGGCGCTTTCTGCTCCAGACCAGCGCCGGTGGGACAAGTGTCAATACGGATGACCTTCATAGTGACACAATCCACGACGGGAGATATTGCAAGTGGAAAGGCGTAGTGGTTCGAATCCAGATTCGATGGGTCTTTTGGGTCTAGCATGTAGAGGAAGCATTGATACATGCGTCGGTCGTCTTTGATACCATCGGATCCTTAATTGGTTCAGTGACTGAGCAGGCTTCAAAGCTCTCCGTTTTGACATACCGTAGATCCATGGGTCGCTGACAACAGCTGTGCCTTCTGGGAGGCCTAGCTTGGCGATCTCCGCCTTGACGCTCTCGGCTTCCAAAGCAACTTTCTCGGCGAGGAGAATCTCTTTCCAGTCTCCAGGACCATGAGTATTGGGACCTAATCGGACATTGCTTTCCACTTTCTGGCTTGAAAGATTGACTATGGCTTCATGGAATTTGTCCTGTATAAGTCAAGTCAGTGGCCAACCATATACCGTCTTTGCGAGCCAATACTCAGTCTTGCTTACGGTATTGCGAATGTAATACGAAACGAAAGCTCTTCTATCAATTCGTGGTAGACTTGTACCACGGTGCTCGGCGTCAAGGTATGGCACCAACTGCGCCTTCTCGGGCTCATCAAGTGTGATTGCTTTGAAATGGAAGTCTGTCTTCGAGGGGTAGATGCTTCTCATGAGGTCCGCGGAGCGCTTGATCTCGGAAGCGGTTATTGGGCAAAGAGGGTGAGCAGCAGCGTGCTTCTGCGTCGAGTTTGGAGTCAGCATTCTACTTCAAGGGTAAAATAGAAAACAAGTATTGACAAGTACGGTGCAAATCTGCAACAAATTGACGAGATACGTTTGGAAATTTATTGATAAGGAGTAGCAGGATGTATTCGGGAAGCTGCTGCTTTCCAAACATGCCTGGAGAACAAAGGGAATGTACTACTATGCCACGTACGCACCATCGACTGAGCCATTGGGGCCACCGACACCTGTTCTGTAGCCATGATTGAATTGTTCAAAGTGCAACAGCAAGAAAAGCAGGATAGATTTCTCAATCAAAGTGCAATCACAGTACTCGCAACGTTGAAGAAGCAGTATGTGTAAGAATATATAGTGTACGATAGAGGTCTAACAAACGTGAAACATCCGACACAAGACAATGTGTATATGACAAGATTGGGCAGAGATTATACAGTTATTTGTGTCTTGTGTACGCTTCTCGAGCCACTCGAGCCTCTCTCGATTTCCGCATGCTTCCTCTGCCGTCAAGTAATCAGGCGCGTCGGACTGCCTCTTCGAGCAAGTGTCCCTAACGGTCGAAGCTCTCCCTTGTTCTCGCTGTTCTCGGTACACTGAAGATAGGGAAGATGGTGGAAGATCCTAAGATAAGCTGTGAAAGGGGTAGACTCCTATTGGCGGGTAGTGCTTTAAGAGTGGGTTATTCTAGGGTAGAAAGTGGGGTGGCACTGGTGGTCTTTAGGCGGGCCTTTTAGTCCCCTCGGTAGGAAGCACGGCCTGCCGGATAGAATTTAGGGTTGCTGCCCTCTGCCCTCGTACCACCGCACAAGGCGGGAATCGCATCGAGGCTTTGGTGGCGAGCTTGGCTCCGATAGGCATATCCTGCCGGCTATCAGACCTCATTTCGTACCGTAATCACCTATTAGGTAAGGAGGGGAACGATCGTGAAACATGCCTCTATGTTTGCAGCGGCGACAGGTAGGAGCCTTGTGTTTCATATAAGTATTGTTGTCTGGGGCCAATCTCCAAGTCTGCAATGGCTCCAGACCAAGACCTCAAGTGTAACGTTTGTCAAGCTCCAGAAGCACCTATGATACAAGGCGGCTGATAATGGTGGCTAACAGCCAGCTCAGAAAGTAATCGTCCGTTGATTCAGTCGAATCGGAAACCAGATTGGAAGAAGGTCAAGCCATCAGTGGAAACTTCAAAGCCGAGGTGATGCTCTGGTGTCTCGTCCAGTCCACGACATTGTGTTCTCCGTACAACGTGCATGTTTGACTCCACAGACGATATTCTACAATTGTAGGTGAAAACATATGTAAGAAGAATAGGTCGAAGCAAGGAGCCCGACAAGTATTGCCCAATGAAATTTGCACCATAAACCGAATCAAGCAGAGCCGACTCTGGGACTCCGGAAATATCACTACAGATCTCGCCACCAAGTTGAGATGGATAAACATTGTACGAGAACATAGCCCTGAAGCTGCCTCAGTGATTCCGGGCCACGGACCATGCTGTCACCCTTGAAGCAACATTGAAAGAAGATAGGTCAGAAATGAAGGTAGTTGGCCAAATTTCTGTCATCGATTCGTTACTTGCAGCCCGAGGTTTTACGATCTTGCTTAGAAAGATTCCAAAAGTCAAAGAAATTGATCGAGTTTGCGTTACAATTTTAAGCGTGTCCAGACAAGCATAGAGAAACAGGACCTTCGGTTCGAAGAGTCTTTGCGTACTCGTACCTTGGTCGTCCTTCGCGCAAGGTCTTAATGTGAAATTGTTCTCAACTTGATATGTCATGTGTGAATGAGGGGCAAAGCGCAGGAACTGTGCGTCAGAAACTGCGAGAGCAAAAGTGCGTATGCGAAAATGCCCATGTTGATAATCTCAGATCTTTAATTCATATACTCCATAATGTTTCCCTCTTCCGTCAACAACAGTCAATCAGCTGCACCTTGGCAAGCGAAATATGACTACGTTTAGCCTTTCTCAAGGGCGCCAGTTAGTTCGACTTTGTCTAAGTGCAAGTTAAATCGAGCTCGTTGAGAGATGCCTGGAAGAATGACCCCTAGTTCAACTATCAAAACATGAGAGGAATAGGTGAATTGGTTCGAAGATGCATCGCTGATATGGTTCAAAGGGTCGCCATGTGCATGCACACTCGAAAGAAACAAAGCTTCGACCACCCCGTGAACTCCAACAACCCCGAGTCCCACTTTGTAATCCAGAATCCAAACTCCGACCCAACTTCCACCCTTAAGATCTCTTACAAACCAACCAAACCGGATACTCATCCCCTCTCCTCGCCGTCCACCCCACCTCCCCCAACGTCTTCTTAGCCTCATCGCCATTCTGCGCGAACGAACTCCCAGCCGCCCAACGATTATCCCCTAGCTGGATCATCTCAGTGATGCCCCAAGTTTCCTGGCCTGGCTCAGACGGGCACCCCAACCTAGCACAGAGCTCCTTGACAGTCATGATACAAGGTACTTTGTGCCTCGAGAAGCGGAATTCATGTGGATAGTAACCATTGGGGAAATCGCATGGGCGGAGGCCGTCGCTCACGAAATGGATGGTGGTGTGTTCGGCGGGGGCGAGGTAGGACCAGCCGCGGCCTTGGAGATATTGGTCAGACACCCACTGGCCGGGCGGCTCAAACGGGGTGGATGAGATGTTTGGTGGTGGTGGAGGTGGGGCTGCTGCTGCTGGTTGTGGAAAGAAAGGGCTCATAGACCACGAGAAGGACGCTATGATAAATTTTATATGAGAAAAGATACAAAGGGTGGTTGGGAGCACTTACTGCTACTACTGTGTGCTGGTGGTGGCGGTGGAGGAGGAGGTGGAGGGGGTGGTGCTGCTGCCGCTGGTGGGAAGGAGGGACCAAAGGACCATGAGATAGATGCTAAGATGGTTTTGGTAAAGAAGAAAGAGAAAGGAGCTTTGGGTGTACATACAGTCACTGCTTTGCCTTTCAGGTGCATATACTGGTGGAGGAGCGTAATTAGGGGGAGGCGACCATACGGAGTTGCCACTTGGAGGTATACCACCGTTTGGAGGACCAGCGTCGTTGGGTTGGTAGGCTGGAGGCCCGATCACAGGCGGTGGGCCTGCCACCGTTGCGAACATTCTGTTAGGTGGGACACCACCGTTGGGCGGTTGACCGTTCATGGTCTTGTAGCGTGCGGGTTCGTCAGGCATCTTGATGGCTGAAGGAATGGCTGTGAGAGGGTGGATACGAGAAGATGGAATGATTATGAAAGAAGTGTTTGGGTTTGGCTTGTTTGATACTTTTTGGAGATGAATCGATGAGAGATGCTGATAAGGAAGGAAGACGCTGAGGAAACACGACGAAAGATATAGTACTTGCGTGTAAGGGAGGCGTCACTGCGAACGAGCTCGTTGTGGTGGTACATCGTCAACGTGTAACAGCTGACTTCTGGACATGAGCAATGCTGGCGTATCGTTCTCCAGCGAGCAACATCTTAGCGGTGAAAGGCAGTGCACATTCCCTCAAAGGGTGGTGACTCAGAGTCGAATCTGGCAACCCCCTGGACACTGGAGTGTATGAGCGCACCGGACGTAGGACGGAAGAGTAGCCAGCAAATGACAAGGATCCATACTTTGTTGCCTCTCCATGATGACACCCCTCTCCTGAAGCCCACTTCACACTAGCGAAATACAATACAGATCAAGTAGGCAAATATGGTTTCAGAACTTTATACCTGGCCGCTAAATGCAGCGAACGAGGTATCCGCTGCGTTTAGTACTTGCAGTCAGCAACCGAAAAGGAACTTGGGGTGACTGAAGCTTAAGCGAGCACTAAGATAGCCAATAAGGCCGCTATGAACCACTCTCATTGGCAGCTTCACTAGTCCTACGTGACACCAATGGTTTTTCGACCAGTCCGAAACCTTTTTAATACAGCCTCCAGAGGAAGGATCTAAAATTAGCCGCCCGCAATCACGGCCAATCCATCATAGATCTTCCGTTTCACAGCATGGAAAGATCCCTCCAGAGTCCTAGTCCGAATATCTGGCAAGTTGAGGCCGCCACCCTCGACTTCAATCTTGCCAGTACCAGACTTCCTCACCGCTACCAGCCCATCAATCAGGAGCGTGCCTTCGCCTCTGAATTCAGCGGTGTGGCCTGTTGATTGTAGCACCTTCCTCAGATCTGCTAATCGAAGATCTCCAACATGTAAAGGCTGAGCGACTGAGCGGGTGGCCGCCACCATGTTTGTAGGTAAAACATCCAGCGTAGGCGCCATCTCAGGAGCCTTCTCTGACGCTGTGAGAACATCTGTAGGTTTGGTGTCCTCTGCCTCGGCATTCAACATCTTCATCTTCTTCCGACTGCTAGCATCTACTGATAGCTCATCCAAGGTGGTGGCTGCTAAATGGCCCATCAGAGTGACGACCCCTAGGCCTCTGACGTTCTGCCAATGTAGACGACGAACGAGAGCTTCACTAAGTTTAACAGTCCAGGCATTTGTGTCAACACTAGCATCGATCATTTGTCCAATGGATGGTGTGAAGACGAAGTCTGTAGTCTTGCCTGTATCATCCATCATCTCAGACTTTAGCTTCTGCTTGCAATCATTGGCCAGATGGGTTGTTTCTGAAGTATTCCCAGAGACAAGGATCAGCTTCTTGGGTTGTATCAGAGGGATAAGATTTGACAAGCTTCTTTGATCGTGAATTCCGGCGAAGTCCACAAATGCAATCCGCAGGTTGGCCTGCACGGAACAGGTCTTAACGATGATCTTGGAAGGACCGCTAGGGGCATCCTCAGCCTCATCTTCAGACTCGCCAAGCGAGTCGAGCTCCTCTGCTGGTTCGTGGCCATTGACATCGATGCTATAATTGATACCATTGATTATAATGTCGTTAGCTGAAGCCTTTACTTGCTGCCTTCGTTTGTTTGCACTATCGAATTGTCGCCCACGGTCACTTGGCAAGCCTGAGTCTTGCCATTTCCGTTTCTGACCAAAACCTGCCTGCTTTCGAGGGTCAGTGTCCCGCATGTCTTGACCATCGATCTCGTCGCGTTCTTCGGCCCGCAGATAGTCTTCAGGTTTAATTGCGTCACCAAAATCATCGCCTCTCCGTCGTTCGTTGGCAAAGGGAAACATTTGTTCTCTTCCCTTCTTGCCTCGGACGTCATAGTCGTAGACACCGGGCTGGCGTAGAAGGACACTAATACCCAGCACCTCCTTGCCGAGCTCGGCTTTGTTGCGATTGAAGCGTGCGGTTTTTGCGGTTGTATTTAGAGCTTTCCCCTGCCGCTCTGGGTCCGATTCTTCAGAGGAAGAGGAGGATGTCGACGAGGTCTCGTCAACAGCGTCTGCCGACGTCTCCAGGGAGGTCCGGTTGCCAAGGCGGGAAAGGTTTTCTGATTGCCGGCGTGATGCAAGATACTGCTGATATAGTGAGAGTTCTTTGCCTTCCAGTGGGACGCGTTGAGCTTCACCAAACTGCATGTCCCGACCGCCTGTGTAGACTTGTTCCAAAAGCTGACCGTCTTGTGCTGTCTCCATGGCCACACCATCCCTTCGTTCATGGTACCATCTCAACAACGTGGCACTAAGGCCATCAGGCGATTGGTCGCCTTTGCTACCGGTGCCATAGTCTTCGGTGAGAATAATCAGGTTGTCAGGATCCGCCGCGATACGCTGTAATATTTCTTTCGAAAAGCCCCATTCCAGAGAAGTGTCGCTCGCGATGATTACTCGAGGAGCCTTAGTTGAAGTCAACTTTTCAACGCGCTTGCGGTGCTCAACAAGCTTCAGGTATTTGAAGTCGAATGGAGTGTTCGATTTCCCCGTTCCTTGACCTGCAGAGTCTTGATTCGACGTTTGCTTGCTTTGGTTGCGCTTGTGCTGTCGATTGTCAGTGTTGCTAGGCTCACTTTCCAGCTCCCGGACAACACTCTCGTCCATCCACTCAAGCATACTTCGCGCATACCTCATCGTAGCGCCAACATTCTTGCTTGCGAGGTACAATTTTGTCCGTTTCAAAGGGCTATTGCTAGCGTTATTAGATATCTCTTTTCGCCATGCTTGCTCAAGGATGTAGGCTAATTCGAGCACTCTTGCGCTGGTGTCTGTAGGAATTAATACAGTCCCTCCTTTTGCTACTGTTGCACTGATCATCTCCAGAAGCAGGTTATCCCGTTTCCTACGTCCACCAGCCATGGCATTTTTCTCCGCTCCTTTTGCACTGCACACCAAGGCTGTAGGCTTGCGAAGCTCTTCAATGACTTCAGCGCCTCCGCCTCCAGATCCACCCAGCCATGCAGCACCTGCGAGCACGTTCTCACGTGCCTGATTCCAGTCCACGGCGTAAACGATAGACTCCATTCCATGCTGTATACGCCATATTGTGCCTCCCAATGTATGTCCGGCATTGTAGGCAGTAATAGTCAAGTCGTTGAGGGGCGGAGAGAAAGGTGATGGTAAAGGCTGATGAGGCTGAGAATATTTGAGAGGATGGATGAGAGCAAAGTATGAAGCTATTTCTTCAGAAGTAGGCGGTTGTAGGAGAATCTTGGGCGAATCATCATCGCTCGAGGAGCCGTAAGAAGGTGAAGCGTCCGAAAGTGAAGACTGGGGTATTACTGTAGATGCGAGTGGTGTCGAAGAGTAGATATCTTGTAGGAGCGTTCGGCCGAGCGATATGACGGGTGATGTAGCGTAGATTGGTATTTGCGTAAATGACGGGAAATGCTTGCAGCAGTGGGCGAATGCTGCTATATGAGCTGGAGTCGCGTGGGTGAGAAGAATGATTGAGAGAGAGGACACATGTCTAGACGCAGGAGTGTTAGTCAGTGGGACCTATCTAGGGTTTCAAAAGTAGAGATGGCAATGAAGTATGAAGTATTCGATTGTATTATGTTCATGTACATAGCATACAAGCAGTCTTTATGCTTCCAAAGATGCAACAAGATGCCATCTCCAACATCCCGGTTCCCTCGCAAGTGACCTACCTCTCAAGGTCTTTAAGCTTTACAATATCGAATTGCTCATTCCACCCAACATCTATGAGGACTTTGACACCTCCTTCTAGCTCCAATAGAGACTGTGATGCCGGTGAGGTGGATTGAGCGCCCAACAGAGACGTGAAGTTGAACATCCTGGCCTCTCCTTCATGCTTTCCGGGATTCCTTTTTCCTTTTATTATATCTTCAACTCCTCAGTCTATAGGCAGGCGTAGTATCTCAGCGCAAGCTGGACCAACGGATCTTCGGAGAGGATAATGTTGTGTTGTAACTGAGAGGAATGGATGATCGTTTCACGAGAGACGCGGTTTTTTATTCCTTGGCGTCAGCCCTACGCTAAGGTTACCCTTCAGCAAAAAAACTGCGTTCAACATCAAGCTTACCCTGCGGAGTAACTCATTTGTGTACTAGGTAGCGAAGGGAAGTCATCGTTTCATTGTGTCAAACTGATATCCATTCAGTCTTGTTTATCGTTCGTCAAGTATTCTACATTTCCCATTCATTATGTGTTGCCCGTAACACCCCATCGAGCGACATGACTCCACGATATGTACAGCCATTCATACCTTCAGCTTTTGCCCGACTAAATTCCGCCCTTGCTTTTTTATGCGTTGATTTTGAGTGACTCCTAGAAATGCTATCCCGGGCAAGGATCTCTACCATGTTGTCTGGAGCTTTGGATACTCATTTGCGCTAAGTCCCAAGTCAGTGAACACGGAATCGTCCCCTGGCGGCCGTCAGAGTTTGCGAGATTGATAGAGGTAGGTATGAGAAGGCCAAACCTTTGAGATGCTCAACGCGGATCTCATCCTCATGCTCGAGCTTCTCGATCTCTTCGAGTGGCGTCTCCTTCTCAGCCTTCTGGTCTTCTCCATCCTGAGGCTTGGCCGCTTTTTCCAACGCCTCATCTCCATGGCCGATAACTAAGAACTGGGTATTTTCGTAGTCTAACAGCTTGGGCTCCAAAGGCATCCAGCCACGTCCATTGAACTCATCGATGATCCTAAGACGTGAAATGTTAGCGAGCTTGTGCTCAATTTCAGGTCGCAGGGACTAACTCCTGCGGATATTCAGCTCCTTGAGGCAGGCTTGCATTTGCTGGAGAAGATGACTTCGGGTTCTTTGCGCTGGTGATGTAGCTACCACGTCGACGGAGCCCCACTTCCTGTTGAACCTCGCTGAGCTCCGATGGAATGGTCAAGATGTAAGCCAAGTGTGTCTCGCGTCCAGTCTTCGTGATAGCATACACACCTTCGCCGATGGGTGTCGCGGCGGGTGTGTGACGAGCGCCGGCTGTCTTGGTGGTATAGTCTGATGATGACAACTTGTTCTTTACATCCTCCATGCTAGCCTTGGCCTTCTCGACAAATATCATGAACCTATCCTTGGGGCTCGCAGGGAGGACCTTTTTTGGAAGCGACAATATGCGAACATTCTTGGCGTCTCCAACCGGTCCATCACCAAGCTTCGCACCGTGAGGCATAGGACGCAGGATGATATAGCTTCTCGCAACACCGTTCACGTCGCTTGGCATGTTAATACCAACTCGTCCACGGAAGAAGAAGTAGATGACGCCCTTTTCGAGAATGCTTGATGGGCTGGTTTCCTCGCGCTTTGACGAATCTACTCGACAATCCTGAGTCAGCAACCCCTTTGATGGACAATGATTGGGTGGTGAAAATGCTTAGGTGGATATTCTGGGGTAAGGACCCCAAATTCGCTGTCAACCCATGTCGCGAAGCACCAAATACAGTACTAACACGGACGAACAATTTCGAGAAGACGTACCTTCGACGGCGTTGTCGGCCTTCGAGACTCTGCTGCCGGTACCTTCCTCCGTCACGTTCTTGTCGTCGACTTTGCCAACACCCGAAGCATTATTCATGATGGTTTCCAAGCCGTTTTTCTCTGGCTCTTTCTTGCCATCGCCATCGGCGTTACCTTTGGTCTGAATTTCCATCTTTTGGGTAGGCACCTTATCTTTCTTCTCTTCTCCCTTGGATGCCTCATCCTTCTCGCCTTTTTCCTCGGGCTTGACATTCTCAATCTCATTTTTCATTCCCGCGTTGTCCTCCGCAACAGCATCGGCTTGAATCTCACCATTGCTCACCTCAGCTGGCTTTGCTTCAACTTCATCCTTCATCTCAACATCTTTCGATTCGTCTTTGGTCTCGTCGCTAGGCATAGAGGCCTCAATAGTGATTTGTTCTTTATCATCGCCTTTCTTGCCGCGCTTAGACTTCGACGTGGTTGCGGGCGCGGTATCTGCTTTGCGTTTGTTGCCAGCGCCAGGTGAGGGCTTCTTCCCCGAGGTATTGGGGCCGGAGCTGTTGCCCTTGCCGGCTGCTACTACGCGCGCGGATGACCGAGTGCCTACCATCTTGCTTGATCTCAAGATTTTCTGTTTGAGTGGGCTCATTCAATGGCTTCTGTAGGTAGAATTGCTGTTTGTTGTTACTGGTAAGCTTTAAGCTTTGGTCTAGAGTAATCCGGGGTACATAACGTCATTGTGCGCGCGTTCATTGGTCCGGACATTGCTCCTACAAAATCCGTCAGCCCTACAAAGCTACCTGGCCAATTATGTGACAAATTCTTCAATTTTGGTCAATTTGGGTTGCGGTTTGTTTGTGTTGCCTTTTCTACTGCTGTTTGGCCTCACAATTGGCCTCCTTCAGGTTGGCCAGGTCAGTCGCAAGTGTACCGACTTGATTATTGGAGCAGTTGGTGTAACTGCATGACTGGGTAATGACAACAGGCTGCGAGAAAAGACACTACGTGATCAATTGGACTGAGATGCCACGATTATACCAGAAAAAGACCACCCATTGTGCCTTTCAGCAACGACTGTTATAGACAATACGTGTCTCTTCTTGCCTTTCTACGATTTCCATCTCTCAATTTGTCGGATGCCTCATATCGTTATCTACTGACATAAATGAGGAGAGCGAGTCTCGAAGAGGGAGGTGAGCCACAACAGTAACTTGCCTGTTACTGGAAGGATGTGGGATATCAAAGCTCTCTTTATCGTTCAATGGCTATCGATGCCTCTGGAGCAATCCACCATCAGCTCATCCCGCACTAGGATGTCCAACCAGTCACGAAGTGGCTAACATCTTCAGATTTATTACTCTTTTGCGTCTCGCTTTGTTTATTCGCTGAACACTTGGGGAAGGTATGCCACCTTCGCCTCTAATCTTTCGACAAATTCTTGTTTGACATTACTCGGTTTCTCTGCGATTTGATTGTGTATTTCGTGCGCGTTTTGCATTGTTTGGTCTACATAGTGAGTCGATCGGAAACCTGCTGCGCCAGAAAAATTTCCATTGTACATGGAACGGTTTTGAGCGATGGTCGCATCCCCTGCACCAGCTGTGTGGATGATGGCCCTCGGTTTGCCTTGTTTGTCTGCTAGCGCTATCGTCTCGCACTACAAAGGAGCCGAAACTCTATCTACTATTTCGTAGCGTGATCTGTCACTTTAACTAGCCATGGGTTGGGGATTCTGGTGTTGGCAAAGATTGATGCCTTCTCTTTGGCCACTGGCATTGCCGGTATCATCAGTCTGACCACACAGGCATCGAAGCTCGCTGAACAGTATGGCCATGGTGTTCAAAATTCTTCGAAAGGCGCCGAAGAACTGTCGCAGGCACTCGACTCACTCCTCTTGGGTTTTGAACAAATGGAGAAATTTTTGAAACACAGATGAAGCGGAATCAGCCGTCTTTGAGCAGACTTGGACCTATGTTGTGACAACATTGAACTATGAGAAGAGTCTTACGAAAATAAAACCTTTAAAGCTTTAGACACATTAGTCCGATCATCTCGGATGCGCTGTTTCAACCGTCGTATGTCGGAACTCGCTTGCAACCACGCAGACCGATCGAGCTGGACTCTGCCATCGATATCCGTGATCTTGGAGAGGCCATATGTGATTAGTCGTTCCGTGTCTAGAAGAGTCTCTTTAGCCTTCTTGAGCGCCGTTAAGATAATTGAGGGAAGTTGACTACCCGGTACTTGCTCGTATTGTCTTCCAACATCATCCACTTCCTGTAAGAGGCGGTGTAAGTCTGCAACTTCGTTGTTGAGCGCCAGAAACGCATCTGGTGCGTTTCTCAGCACGATTAACTTTCCAAGGCCTTTACCAATTTGTCCTCCAGCCCCAAGAAGGGTAAGGAAGACTCGCTGAGATTGCTAAAGGGTCCATGTAAGCGTACTGAAAGGACTACAAATCCTTCAATAAATTTTGTTTCTTTTGGCGCGGAGGCTAAGCTGATAGCCCGCGCACCTTGATTTGTATGGTGGCCCCACTGCCACCAACGTCAAGTAGAATTCCTGACCTTTTCCGAGGACTCCAGTTGAGAAAGCATATTTTTCGGTCTTTCAGTCTCATTGTTCCCCCCATTGGAGCAGAATGACTACGCTCGATCAAGAGAAAACGGGTGGCTCTATTGTAGGATCTTCACTCGAATGTCTATCGATAGTCAGCGCTAGCAGAGATTAGATCGTGGAACGGGTACCAGAGCACTCAGTTAGCCACGAATCATGCAGAAATATTACATGTCTTGTTTGATTCGTTCAAGTTGTAGCAATAATGAAGCTAATCCAAATGACGGAATCCTTCGGCAGTTATAATACACCATTGTCCTTCCTTTCGAAGCAGCCAAAACCTACAATTCGGTTTCAGAATCGAAACAAACACATCTACCCACGAGATACCAAAAGACCTCCAAAAAACATACATCTTCGCAACATCCTCCTTCTACTGCCTGCCTTGGCTGCTGAAATGATAGTAAGTTATTGCCCCAATAAGAATAAATTTAGCACAGACCAGGCTGGTAGCATCGGCGTCCGTTCAAGAACGTGCGTACCTAAAGGACGACGCATACCTTGTCAATCCCGTCAAGCCAGGAAAGCGCGACGTCGAAGAATGTGCCGTCCTCGAGAAGGATGCCTACCTCGTTAAGCCAGTCAAGCCCTCGACCTAGACAGGCAGTGCCGTGGCCAAGCATGAGTGATGGAAATTGAGGCAGTGAGACGACGGTCGGCATGGGGAACATTCGCGAGAAGCTTATCAGAAGGGAATGTGTCTACACAGCATCGTCGTTACATTGCTCTATTTATCTATTACACGTCATCTACTATCTTTCTTATTCTTAGGAATCAAGCCTGACATCACTTTCCTCGCGAGGAAATTTGATACAGAATATCGAGCTTCAGTCAGATGTGAAATGACGCAATCACCAGACTTGACCAGGATCTGAGCCTTCAAGTTCCCCTTGCCCATCAAACGCTTTAATAGCAGGGCTACCTGCGGGTGGCAAAGAGTGGATGTGATGACCTTCGCTCAGCGAGCTTTATCGAATCAATAAACAGGGTGAGACAACCGATGAGTGGTTGGAACGCGTGAAAATGAAGTACGAGCAACGGTCCGGCGCATCTGGACTTGGAGGAGAGACGATAGTTTGACGACCAGGTGATTCCAAGGCTATGCTCGGGAGAGCAAAGTATAGAGTGATGACATATGGCAGTTGCTGTACATACTTACAGCAGAGTGGATATAATTGATTTAGGAGGTAGTCTTCAGAATGCTTAGTCAACATAGTCTGATATTGGATAGTAGAAGAAGCGTTCTTGACCTCGTCCTCTAAAACTTCTATTCATTCACAATTGAGGTCGTGCCAAGATCTGCGGTACGGCATTCGCCCGCGATACCCGCTAGTGTCTTGGCAGCGCCTCACGAGTAAAGTATTTTACGACCATAGCCCCCAGGAACCAAAAACGACTGCCACATGACCAGTGTTCATGGACGCAGGGTTTTGCTCAGCCGTCTCGCAGTCTGTAGTCTATGAGATGTACTCAGAAATACACTTGACCAGAAAACTACAGTAGCGATCAACCGACAGAACAGAAAATGATCTTCATCATTGAGGCTGTACTCGTACACCTCATGCAGGCATCATACGAAATATAACCCACAAACCATAAGCAAGGCTCATCAATACCATTGTAGTGAGGCATTTACTACCCCACATAACTACTCTATAACCTCTTCAAAGAATGATCATCAAATTTAATCGCTCCTCCATCTCTCTCGAGTCTCAATCACCCATCGCATACATCACCTTCAGAACGCCAGAGTTCAAAATCAACCCGCAAACTAGGTTCTAGCTCCGCATAACATAACCAACCTAGCAGCAATGTCTTCCAAGATCAAACCCACCAGCACCGACCCCACTCAACAAGCCAAATCACCCGGCCTCCTGCCCACCAGCCAGGTCGACGTTGCCCGCGCTTCCAAGCTCCAGCCCGAGTATTTCAACGCCGTTGCCGGCAGCCACTTATGGTCGAGCCAGCTTGCGGGCCATCAGTAAGCATATCCTCACCTACTCGTCTTCTCCCTCATCTCCAAAATGCAGTCTATGAGGCATATCTCAGCCGCAAACCCCAATCCAAAAGCCCATACCAGCTATTTTTTTCTACCTCCTCTTATCCCTCCCTATTCTCCTATTTCACCTCCCTCACTGTCCAACCCCATTCCCCAGCGACGCCGTCTACTACGAAAATTGGAACCGCGAGCGCCAAGAAGCGATTGCGCGCGGCGAAGACCCGAATGCGAAATTCCTAGCGCTGGTGGCGGAGCGAGAGCAACATAGTCGGGTTGGGAAATTGAGGAAGCTGTTTGGGAAGAGGAAGGAGGGGAAGAAGGCGCATGGGGCGGGGCTGACGGAGCAGGAGGAGAGGGAGGCGTTGGAGAGGGATAGGGTGGGGGGTGCTGCTGGTGGGGATGGGGGTGGGTATGGGATGGAGAAGGAGAAGGAAGATGGGGTTATTAGGTAGTGGGTTTGTTGGGATGGAGGTTTTGTCAAGGGTATGGTGGGATTTGTGGGGTGGATGGGGGAGTTGGTCTTGTAGTTTATATGTTTTTGTTCTAGCTTTATACCCTCGCTTTGTACCCCAAAATGAACAGACCAATGCTTGGGAAGCTGTAGAATTGCGTAGAGCCCGTTCTTGCATGTTCCTGCATCCGTTGAAAGACTTCATCTGCAGCTATTGCATATGATGATAATCTAGTATATGGAGAGTCATTACCACGAGAGCAGGATGCTCTGTTTACCAGGCTTGCTCATAATGTCCACGTTATCCAGCATATGGCAACATCTTTACAGGCTCCCTGGCTTATGACCTCGAGCCTGCGCCAATCGTGGCCCTCGCCACCGAGATCTTACTCCAAATCATCAACTACCTCCCATCCATCTACGATCCAACTCGATTTATCCTACGCAGCACCCGTCGTCGCTTTTCAGCAGCTTGTACCTTTGCGCCACGTCCATCGAATCCCGCCATTCTATATAGATTCTTTCGATGTTGCATTCTCCGGCCAATCCTTCTGCCACTTACGCTATCGGCACCTAAACGCTGGAAACTTCGAGGATCGCTTCCGAGCTCCATTCGTGCCTAAACGAGTTTATTTGCATTGTGAACGGTGTCATAGGTACCACGGAGGGCAAAAGGTGGTGGTTGATGGAGAGGATTATGTGGTCTGTCGCCGTTATGATTCACTCTATCAAGATCCGATCGGCTACCCTGGGTCATAGCTGCGTTGTTCTCATAGTAGCCCTGGGCTGTATTTGGCACAGAGTCTAGTCATGTTTGGCTCCGTGGTTTAGATTGCATTTGGGGGGGATGCGGGAGGTGGACCGCCGAGATCCATTCAATTGGCGACCCCTTTTCCTGTTCACATACAGGGGGGGTCTCTCCTTTCCAAATAGAGTTCTTTTGGCAGAACCATAGCATCATGACTGTGCCGTCTTGGATGCAATCTTGATAACATCATCCTCTTCCCTGTTCCTCTTTGCCACTGTGATTCCACTTCTTCGCTTACTTTCGAGCTTCTCTTTGTCTTCTTGCATAGCCCGGATAAAAGTACTCTTGACTCTGATTTTGGCGCCGTATCTATAAAACACCACGGGAATCGGTATGATGGCTATTTGGATGAGACCTAACAAGGTGCCTGCCCAGTGAGGGCCAAGTTTTGCGTACATAGCCGGACCCGCGAGTGGGAGTGTACCGCCAAGGATAGATCGGAGTACCGAGTTACCAGCTAGTGCCGACGCTGCATAGACTACGGATTCCATGTCAGTTATATGCTATAAAGCAGAGGTAAAAAGCAGAAGGAATACTTACCGCCATAGCTGTGGGATAGATAACTACTAGCATATATGAATACCAACGTATTCCCAGCCCCAAAGGGTATCCCCGCCAGGATCGACCAAATCCAATGTACAGGTGGGACGCATGTCCACGCAAACCAGAGCTCACCTATAGGTGCCAACACAGCCGCTATACAAACAACGCTGACCATAGCCTCAGGCGGGGCTTTGCCAGTTTCTGGGTCTTTTTTGTGGGCGTTGATCATCCGACGAATTAGTGGCTCAGCTCCGATGGCAAGCAAGCAGCCTATCAGCAGGCCAAGGAACGAGAGACCGGTAATTCCGGTAGACCAGCCCCTAATGCCTGAGAAGACAATGGGGTAGGCTACGAAGCAAAGGTAGAGGATGCCGTAGATTGTTGCTACATATATATCCCAGAAGAGACTGCACAGCACCCATTAGGGTCCGTTGAAGTTCAGATGGGGGAGCACATACCAGATTGGCTCAGTAAAGATCATGACAAACGGCCGGCTGAGGTTCTCCTTCAAAAGCGCTAGAAAACTGGACTTCTTTTCATCATAACGTGACCAGTATCGGTCATCATTTTCTTCCTTACGTCGAAGATTGGCTTTCTTTTTCAAGAGCGTAGGCGCGTATGTTTCTTTCAGTATGCACATGAACACGAATGCGACTCCAGATATCATCATTACGATCCAATTGGTCCATCTCCAGCCAAGATACTGGGTTGAAAAGCCGCCAATAAGAGGTCCAAATGTCGGCCCATTCATCGGGCCCAGAGCCCATATTGAGAACGCCAACGCTCGGTACTCATCGGTGACAATGTCGCTGACTGAACCGGGTGAGTTGGCGACCATAGCGCTGCCAGCTACTGCAGCGAAAAATCGAACAACGATGACTTCCGCCAGGGATGTAGCAAGTGCGCACGGTATATACAAAATAGTAAATATGAACATGGTGATAATATAGACAGGTCGGCGTCCGTACATCTCTGAAAGAGGCGCAAGGATCATCGAACCAACGGCAAGACCAAAGACTGCACGACTTCTATCAGCAACGATGACCAAGCCGTGGTATCCATCCAAACTTACGGTACGACGTCACGCCAAGTGTGACCACTGGCTCCGAAGAAATGTGGAAGTCTGCCTGCATCTGGGCTAGACCTGTCGTGTACGACGTAGAATACATGACCACGCACCAAGTCGACCACGAGATGAAGAATATCGTCAAGCCTTTGTACCAAACTGGCCAGTTTCTTGGGTTCATGGGATCATCTTCGTCATCCCAATCAACTTCGAAATCCGGGTTGTTAGTGCCCGTGGTACGGATTGAAGCTGCATTCTTTGAAGATACAGTCCTTAAAACCGTAGACAAGATACCTGGGACTGCATCCTTTTCAGGGTCTTCGTGATTGACGGCCAGATCAATTGCCGAGACAGCACGTTTCAAGGATTTTTCTGAGGCAGAGCTCGAACGGATTGAGTCTGCAGAAGCCATTTCACGATGGGCAGTTGTCATCGCAGATGTGTAGACGATTTTGGGTAGAATGGCAAGACGGCAAAGAACAAAGTCGGCAAGTAAATAGCACCTCCGATAAATATAGGATACAGATCTCTAAAGCCCGAAGACTAGCCTAGGCTTAGGATCTTCTTTCGCTTCTTCTTCACCTTACTTCGTTCAACGAAGCAAAAATCTCGATATGCACTTTGACAAGAAGGAATAAAAGACCGAAGGAAAAGCGAACTCGGTGAGATGCAATTCCGCACGCCATTGCTAGGAATTAATTGGGGTTCTTACGGTGCTACTTCTCAGGCAGTACCACTGCAAGGAAAAGCAAGGGGTCCAGACCGTAAAAAGATCTACTTAATGACGAGAAAGTACTGCGTAACAATGATTTCAAAGCGGAAAAAGGCGGAATTAGTGCCGTTGTCGGCGAGTTAAATGCCGGTTCTAAGCGTTCCCTCGGTTCATCGTGTTATTTACCTTACCTCCATAGCTCGAGTTACCACGTTTCTGTAATTATTTCAACTGGAGCAGCAAGCAGTAGGCTGAATCTTAATCTAGCACATCGTACAACCCCTGAACATCCAACAACAGAACGAGCGTTCTATCAATCACCTCAGCATCCACAACATCAAAGCTAGAAATAACACCCCAAAACTGAGGATGACAGGCAACGACAACAACCCCGTCACCTTCGTGACTAGCACCCTTGGGAACGGTGTTTCCGGAGTAGCCAAAACCGCTGGAGGAATTGTCGGCGCTGCTGGCCGCGGTGTAGGACAAACGGTGACCGGAGTCACCGGTAGCGCTGGCAAGCCTGTGGGCGATGCCCTGGAAGCTGTTGGCAACGGCCTCGAGGGTGGGGCGAGGAGCGTCGGGAACGGTGTTGAGGACGCTGGAAAGGGGAAGAAGGGGATTTGGGTCGATGGGTTTGGGAAGTAAGTGGATGTTGATGGTTTGATGGTTTGATGGCATTGATGGTAATGATGGGGAATGCGATATGACATGCATGCGATTGGAAATGGAGACTTTGACGAGATACCTGGGTCCAGTAATCTCCACATGAGCGAAAACTTGGGCTGGGACCAGTATACATTGTTGTAGTACATTCGTTGAACTATAAAATTGTATGCATTAATGACGGATGCTGCTGTACTTCCTAGAATGCTGGCTGAACGCCAAAGACTCGCTCAGATGAAGTCCGAAGAGCACGATTCACATAACACTACAGGAACCAGTCTTCTGTCGGCACTGCTCCATATATCCCTCTTCTTCATCCTTTCCCAACGCCATACCTTGCCGTCTTTGCACGCCCTTGACCGTCATATTTTGCTTACCCGCTCCATGGAACCATTTCAATCTCTGGATCAAGCCCCCATCCATGTCGTCGACGCTGATGGTCCACTTGCCACTGCTGACTTCAACCGAAGTATTGTCCCGCGGGAAGTGGAATTCTGGCAAAAACATCTCCGTAGGCACTTCCTCAGTTGCGGCAGATTTGCACTCGAGGGAAAATGTGAAAACAGCGTTTCGTAGGTCGAAGCCTGATGATGTGACATTACCGACGGTAGCAATTGGACTCGGGCGCACATATGCTTCTGCAGCGCGGAAACCAGGCGTGCTGCCGATCTCGGCTGGCGTGTTCGACTGCTTAGACGATATCAAAGGAGCCTTGAGCGTGTTCTTGAGCATTTCTGGAACAATAGGTAAAGTATCAGTCGAACGGCTCTGAGAGAATGCGGGCGAAGATCTATCTACAGAGACAGTGGATTCGTTGCGGGACTGCGGACCTGATTCTTCCGAATTGGGATGGGGATGGAGAGGTAGTGGTTTATCATCGACTGAGAATATGGATAGATCCTCTCCGTTCCACAGGTCACCCCATTCGTGATTATTCTGTCATGGTTCAGTCAAAGTTGAAGGCTCAGATGAAGTGGAGGACATACCATTGCCATGTATACCCACAAAGCGTAGCCATTGCACCCACAGCCTTCCAATGCGAAATGATTTGCGTCCATTGCTGACGACTGGCTCGAGTAATCGCCGGTCTTGTAAGCATACTTATCATCCATGTCGTAGGGTATACCGATCTCCGTGAAAATGCAAGGATGGTTTCCCATGTACTCCATGCCTTCTTTTCTGATACTAGAAAGCTGGTCTCTGAAACAATTCCGTATCGCCGTCTCGCCCACTTTGATAGCAAATGCTGGTGACATGTATTTCCCGCGCAAAATGCCAAAAACATCGACGTTCCAATAGCGATTCCTGTTGATTGAAATCAGCAAGGCTTCCAAATAGCACGCATCAAGAGCATACCATTTCTTCATCATCAAGGTCACGCCATCGTAGAAGTGCGGGGCAAAGACCATATTAGCGTCGTCATCATCAGTGCCCTTGATCGAAGGCGGTATCTCGAGAACTGGTGGCTGGCAAAACATTATCGCATCTTCATGCACACTCGTGAGAGCTTTTCGATGCCTTCGATAGTAAGGCATGAAGTAATGATTGGTGAAGAACTCGTAGTCAATCTTCTTTCCCGTCTTATGATCCCGAGCAAAGTAGTCTTTCTTCAGCACCTGATCGTTAGATGGGTCCCAGACTCCGTGCTGTGCCCATATGCACTCTCCTAGTTTCCAGCCGGGATCTCTTTTCCAGCCATATATTGAATCATCATAATCCGCAGGCAGCCAAGCAGAGTTCCCTTTGGGATCTACTAGCTCGGTACCAGATTTGTACGGTCCCAGTCCACCAAAATCCCACGTCTCCATCTCACAAGCTCTCCCAGAACCGGTCAAGATCGCCTGCCATGCCGTCGGCGATGGTCCCTTTTGCAGCCTCTGATCCTCAGGAATAACCGTGATGTCTTGCCAGCCAATAAGGCCCCTGTTCGGCTCATTCATACTTTCCCAGCCTATGACCACGTCGTTTTCGACGTCACCTGCTTCCTTTATTCTATGCGCGAGATGCCGGCAGGCTTCGACGAAGTGGTCCTGTAGGTAGTCCTGGATGTTCTTGCCGTCAATGATGGCCTTGGGCGCAAATTGCTTGCCCCCAAAGAATAGAGTGAATATGACTTGGCAGGCCAGCCGTGTATAATTTGTTGCCCATATCATTTTTGGGTATTTTGCAGGGTCGGGGTAGGTGTTTTGCACCCAAGCAGCCTGTGTAGACGGAAATGTTCGGGGATTGAGCCCCATCGCATACAACGTCCACATAGGGGCTCCAGATCCACCTGTGAATCTTGACCAGACATCTTGATGCGGGTCTATGAAGACATAGAAGCCGTAACCCTTTGCCAATCGCAGTACTTCAATTGTATGTTGCACCCACTCTTCATCATATTTGCCAGGCCCAGCATGCTCAATTGCTTCCCAGGTGAACACATAGCGTAAAAGATTGTAGCCCCATCGTTTTAACCTCGAGAAATGCGTATGTGCTTCGTCTATTGAAAATGGCCTGCCAACGAAGGATAATTTATCGCCTTCATAGAATTGGTCTGGATTGTTCGATGGGAGATTAGGGCTCGTGGGAAATTTGGCGTCTCCAGCAACGTTGATGCCTCTTAAAGTCACCTCCCGGTTTTCTGTGTCACGGAACGTTCGCCCTTCTATTCTGAGTCGTAACGATGCCATGATGATCTCGAGTGACTAAGGATAACGGTACAACAGATGCATCGAGGACCGAGGGGGAGTGCTTGGAGAAGAGCGAATATGCCAGAGACTCTCGCATCCTCAGGGTAACGATCCAGCAACGCAAGCTCGAAAGAGTATATTGTTGCTGCGCCCCAATCTGCAAAGATGAGCTCGGTGGAGGCGCACAAGGCGAACACGAAAGGTGATGCTCCCTGCTCCACGATAGTGACGCTGACGATGCACGCCGGCCGCTGATCTCCCGCGCGCCGAGGAGAGATTCGCGACCCATAGCTACTCTCGCGGGTGACAAAAGAATCGGGACACCCAGCCAAGCCCTCACTATTTTCAATTTACAAGGACTTGAGGATAAAAGGAGATAGACTCAAGCTCTCGGCTATGAACTTATTGCGGATGATCTATCATCCAACTTTATAACCAGAACCTTTGTATCAAAACCAACGGTTGAGAATATATGAGGTATCTTAATATCTTGGCGTGTCCCGATTCTTTTGTCACCCGCGAGCTACTTTAGCACGTTCCGCCCAGACTGTCCAACACATGGCACTTTGACACATTAGGACTTTGGTCTATAAGGAGAGTTCCATAAAGACATAATGCATGCTGATTTAGTGACTTGGAAGCACCATCTTCCCCACGATACTGAGCATGTCCTCTATAAAGGCCGCCCTCAAAGATGCTAAAGCTGCTTTGGATGCACACAAATACGACATTGCAATTGAGCAAGCTAAAACGGTCCTTGCAGCAGATTCCAAGAACTACAACGCCAATGTTTTCCTAGGCTTAGCATACGAAAAGCAAGACCAATATGAAGCTTCGGAAACAGCCTACAGAGCAGCTCTCAAGAGCAAGGACAAGGACTTTCTGGCATGGCAAGGGCTTGTAAATCTCTACGAGAAACAAGCTGGAAAGAGGCTGGAAGGTTATCATGATGCGGTCCTTTCACTCGCTGATATATACATGGAGAAGGATGATAGAGACCGGTGTCAAGCAGTCCTAGACAAATACGTTGGTGATGCAATGAAATACGGGTCTCGCGCGCAGCTCAAGCATTCATTGGAAGTCTACCTACCTGGGAAGCCCCTGTATGAGTATCTTGATGGGCGAGTTTCCCAACCAGCCCTTACCTATGCCAGGATAGCAGACATCGTTGAGGCAGAAGAAAAGGAAAAGATCAATACTGAAATTGGCCAGCGGCGGACCCGACTTGGTGCAAAGATTGATCAAGTCACTGCAGACGTCAAAAGAGAAGTACTGGAAGGGAGTCAGCTGGAAGACTTGTATGATGCCATCATTGATTGGACTCTTGACGATGAGACCCGCCGCCGGTATGAAGAGAAGCTTCTGCAGCGTGCTTATGACACCCTTGCTACACTGTCCGCTCATAGAAAAGGTACAAAACGAGAACAGGTTACGAAGCTAGCAGAAGGGCTTGTAATCTTGAAGCATCCATTTCTCTTGGCGTGGCAAATTAAGTTGGAGTGGAATGATGTCGAACAGATTGGTGAAATAGATGCTGGCCTCCTTAGAGAATACATTGATTTGTTCCCAGAAGAGGGGCTTAGCAAAGTCCTGCGAGGCTACCTAGAAAGCGATATATCTCCTTTTCTAAGGCCAGCAGCTTCAGCTGATAAGGACTTTAAAGACAAAGAGCAATCCGAAACACTGTCTGCAGAAGATCGGCTAATACTCATGGCCGAAGGCATGGAAGAAAGCACATCCTCAATTCTGGCGCATCGGCTCATGGGACAACTGTACCTTAGCCTCGAAGAGCACGAAAGCGCAGCTGCAACAGCAAGAAAGGGGCTAATTTGCACTTCTAAGGAGTCCCATATCTCTGGTATCACCTTTAAGAATAGCCTCGATGCAATTAGGCTCACTTTAGCTACAGCCTTAGTATACTTTCAGGCACCGCGACATCATCCAGAAGCTACCGAGCTCTTTGAGAACATACTACAGAGAAAGCCTACGGAGACTTCTGCACTCATTGGCATCGGTTTGATACTGGAGGAGGAAGAGCAATATCCCGAAGCCGTCAACTTCTTCAACCGAGCATTGAAGCGAAGCTCTGACCCTAGAATCAAGGCGGAGGCCGCTTGGTGCAAAGCAATGACTGGAGACAACGAGTCAGGGTTGCACGAGCTTGAAGCATGTTTACCAGAAATGGAAGGCTCGGATGTAAGGACAAAGTCAGTTCGATCACAGACCTTGTATAGAGTTGGAATGTGCATATGGACTCAGAACAATTCGAACAAGGCACGGAAAAGCAAAGACGGAGCTTACGCACGATTTCTTGCGTCCATGCAAACTGACATGAATTTCGCACCTGCTTACACAAGCATGGGCATTTACTATGCAGACTACGCTAAAGACAGGAAACGCGCTCGGAGGTGCTTCCAGAAAGCACTTGAATTGTCCTCTGGAGAAGTCGAAGCTGCAGAGCGCCTTGCCAAGTCCTTTGCTAGCTCAAGCGAATGGGATCTCGTCGAGGTCGTCGCTCAAAGAGTCGTTGAGAGCGGAAAGGTCAAACAAGCTCCAGGCTCGAAGAAAAAGGCAGCCAGTTGGCCATTTGCAGCTCTCGGCGTTGTCCAGCTCAACAATCAAGATTATGCGAAGAGCATCATATCATTTCAAGCAGCGCTCCGGACCGCACCAACAAACTATCATTACTGGGTTGGACTTGGTGAAAGCTACCACAATTCTGGCCGGTACGTCGGTGCTACGAAAGCATTCGAGCAGGCCCAGAAGCTGGAGGAGACCTCTAAAGACGGTAGCATCAAGGACAATTGGTTCTCTAAGTACATGCTTGCGAATGTCAGAAGAGAGCTGGGCCAATACGATCTCGCGATAGCCGGATATCAACAGGTCTTGAAAACGAGACCGGCTGAATTCGGTGTTTCTATCGCACTTTTACAAAGTCTCGTCGAGGGTGCTTGGCACAGCATTGAGCTTGGATTCTTCGGCCGTGCGGCAGACGCAGCGAGAGAAGCAGTCACGCTTGCCCAACACATCGCGAAAGAACGAAGCGACGCCTTTAACCTCTGGAAAGCAGTTGGCGATGCCTGCTCAGTATTTACCCATGTTCAAGCCTACGCCGATAGGCTCCCAGCAACCATTTTGCAATCCATGCTTGAGGCTGGCATTGATACAGATATGTATAGTCCGTTGGCAGACATAGACGGAGTCGGCAGTGACAACCTCGGGGACTTCTCTAAGGAGTCCAATGATCCTAGTGACCTCGTCGTGCTCAGCGTCCGGGCAGCACTCCTGGCTCAAAAACGTGCAATTAATGCGTGTGCCAACGATATCCACGCCAGAGCCGTTGCGTGGTACAATCTTGGCTGGACTGAGCATCGAGCTCAAAGCTGTGAAATTGCAAATAGCAAATCTTTATCGGAGAAACGACCCCTGAGACATCTCAAGGCTTCAGTGCAGGCTTTTAAGAGAGCCATCGAATTCGAAGCTGGCAACGCGGAGTTCTGGAACTCACTGGGCATAGTAACAACTGATTTGAATCCGAAGATCTCCCAGCACTCTTTCATTCGCAGTCTTTATCTCAACGATAAGAATGCAAGAGTATGGGCTAATCTGGGTACGCTTTACTTGATACAAGAGGACCCTCAGCTGGCGAACGAAGCTTTCAATCGCGCACAGTCGTGTGATCCCGACTACGCTCAAGCATGGCTTGGACAAGGGCTGCTGGCCAATCGACTAGCAGAGTCGAACGAAGCTCGAGGTCTCTTTACTCATGCGTTTGAAATTGCAGATTCTTCTTCTACAACAATCAAACGGCAGTACGCCATGTCCGCCTTTGATCACCTCCTTTCATCCATCCCTTCCTCTAATAGCATAGATGTCCTCCAGCCCTTGTTCGCTTTACATCAATTGAGCTCCCAGGTCTCGTTTGATATCGCCTTCCAGCATCTGTCTTCGCTATTTGCGGAGCGAGTTGGTGATTTCTCAGATGCAGCAGCAAATCTCGAGCTAGTCGCTTCGAAGCTAGAAGCAGAATACGAGACCTCAGAATCCGCAATTACACTGATACGCTTTGCACAAGCCAAGGCTGACCTTGCACGGGCACAATTGGCAGAGCGAGACTTTGACGCTGCTGCCGAGAATGCGGAAACATCACTCAGCCTGTCTGACGACGAGGACTTGAAAAAAGAAATACGTCAGAGGGTCAGGCTTTCTGCCCACGTTGCTGCCGGCCTAGCCTACTACTATCAAGGCAACATGGATCAGGCCATCACCATGTTCCGAAGCGCCCTGGAGGAGACTCAAGGCAATCCTGACATAATTTGTCTTTTGGCGCAAGTACTCTGGGCCAAAGGTGGTGCTGATGAACGAAATGTCGCCCGTGAACAGCTGTTCGACTGCGTCGAAAACCACACAGGTCATGTTGGGGCTATCACGCTCTTTGGCGTTGTGGCCATTCTAGACGACGATCGAGACACCGTTGAAGCGGTCACCGCTGACCTCCAAGGCCTGCGGACTCGAGACGACCTGGATATGCAACAGCAGAGCAAAGTGGCTCAATTGCTGACAGCTATCGCCTCACTATACTCTGATGGAGACCAAGACACATCCCTCACAGCTGAGGCAAGCACAGCGGTCATGCTAGCCCCGTCAAAACCACATGGCTGGTCGCAGATCGCCAGCTTCTCAGAAGAAGCTTATCCAGCAGAGATGGCTGTGCTCACAGCCACCAAAGCTGCCCCACCTAGAGGAGCGCTTGAAGCGGTCGAGCTCGCCAAGGCGTATGCTGGGACGAGAAGACTCGATGATGCACAGAGAGCGGTTGTGGTCGCTCCCTGGATCGCTCGTGGGTGGGAAGCCCTTGATTGATGATCTCATGGACGAAGTAACGAGGTGATGGAGTTTTTGACATCTAGCGTTTTCAGCAATAGACGCATCTGCGGCGCATCGTGTCCCGTATTTTTCGGACTCATGGACCAGGTCATCAAGGACGATTGTATGATATAGTATGGCTTGTCGAAGCAACGTCCGCTTCGAGATCAATAGATCATGTTCGAATTGTTCAACTCCTTCCAATTATTCTCTGACACTCATCTCTTAAGTCCTCAACACCAGCTACTCCCTCCCACTTCTCCAACAGTCCCTTCACCTCCTCCCAATCTTTCTCCGCCTCCCCCGTCCTCCCATCATCAAGTAACCCCCGTAACCTCCTCGGCGTCCCCACAACCCACCTGACCGTACTCCTCTGGCTCCTTTTCATATCAGCCGCCCTTTCCTCCTCTCCTCCCTCCCCTCCATCCCTATCCCTCTTCTCTCGTACCTTCGCCTCACCCGCCAGACCTCCCGCAACCTCAGCAATATGCTCCACACTTGGCCCCAACATACTCGTACTCGGCGTCGCGGGCTCCATATTCCTCCTCATACTCCTAATCGTATCCGTAGCCGTAATCAGCTTCGAATAATTATCATAAACCAACGCCTTCCTCTCTCCATCCAATCCCTTAATCTCATTGATCAAGCCCCCCTCAACCCTCAACACGCCTTCAAGTCCCTGCCCTGCGAGTACGGACTTAATGTAGGCTTCTGCATCGAAGTCGGAGGCGTCGAGTTCGCTGTGTGGGGGCGTAGGCTCTGGGGAGAGGGGCAGGGTGTTGGCGGTGGAGGCAGTAGCGGAGGCGGCGGTGGACTGGGACTGGAGGTTGTAGTAGTCGCGGAGGGCGGAGCGGTTGGCGCGGCGGGTTGGGGCGGGAGAGGAGGTGCGGGAGGTTGTGGGGGTGGAGTTTAGGGAGGTGGAGGGGTTAGAGGGGCGGGGGGATGCTATCGTTGACATTGTGGGAAGTTGTCTCGCGGGAGGCACGTTGTAGTTTTGTTTTGAGCTACAGATTAGAGCCTCGACCCTAGGATTTATTGTAGGCTGCGGCCTTCTAAGGGTACAGGGTCGCTGCCACGGGAGCGGTTTGGTTGGACCCGCCTGGAAGGTAGACTTGCACGCTCAAGATGAGAAATATGGCTCGGAATCCAAAAGTGCAAAAAATCGTCGATTTTGGTGGACGCTTTTTCACAAGTACCGAGCTTGCGGAAACTCGAAATAAGTCAGCAGCTATTACGTTTGAGTAGAAATACTCTACGGTAAAATCATAGACAAAAATCTGTTCTGTACTTCCTTCAGCGTCCTAAAGTATATACGAGTGACCGTTCTAGAGCTAGAGATAATAGAAGCTAAAAAGATACTCCTGTGAGTGCTAGTGCGTTTGAAACATTCTATGTTGGATCCGTAGAAGATCATGAATCTCGATATAGCCTAGAAGGGTTCACCCCCTAACCGCTCGCACCCCCTAACCGCTCACCCGTAGGGCTGATATCTGGAAGCCGCTTAGGGGCCTAATGGACTTCCGGGCTTCAGCCCTACGGGACGAGCGGTTAGGGGGTGCGAGCAGTTAGGGGGTGAACCCTTCTAGCGCCATATTTTTGATGGAGATCTAACATAGCCAACCTCGCGGGTACCTGCGTGACCTGGAATCCACATTTGACTTTCGCTACTTCACATCACTTTCGGATGTCGATTGATGGTCGGATGAATTCTGTAGTGACGCGGTCCACCATGCTGCAGAGAGCTGTAGTGGCCTTGACCCCATGATCATGAAAGAGACAAGCCGCTACTAAGCAGCACCAATGATGTCGAACCCGGCATCCCAAATCACCCTCCAACTCACCACCACCAAAGGACTCACCCCAAACCCAACTTGGCTCTCCGCCTTCCTAGCCACCCAGCGCCCCACAACGCCTCTCCCAGCTCTTACACAAACAGCTTCGTTCCGCCTTCTAGCATCGGATATCACTACGTCCCTCGTAGCAAACGCTCTGACAAGCTTCCCACCAGATGTCCACGATGCTAATTTCAAAGAGCGGCGGCTGCATGCTGGACCCATTGCTGTTCAGGTGTTGGCTGTTGAGGACATGAGTAAAAGCCGGTGGGAGCAGATTGAGGCTATTGAGGCGCTGGAAAGGGGCGAAGGCACAAAGGGGAGGGAGATTATTAGGGTGGCTGCTACAGAGGATGACGATAATGCTGGAGCTGGCGTTCAGAAGGGTGGAGGACCGCATAAGTTGTTACTGCAGGATGCCTCAGGGAGGAGAGTGTATGGGATGGAGTTGAAGGCATTGGAAGGCGTGGGTCTGGGCATGAGCATGGGCTGCAAGATGGTGTTGAAGAATGCTGTCGTTGCAAGGGGCATGGTGCTACTAGAGCCAGCAACAACGACGGTGTTGGGAGGGAAGATTGAGGCATTGCATAAGGCTTGGAAGGAGGGCAGGAAAGTGGATTTGAAGGCAGCGATTGAGGCAAGCGAGCAGGCTGCGCTGTAAACAGCTGAAAAGTGCATAAAGCCAACGCTCTCAGAAACATTCCAAGATCTGAGAGTGAAGCCCTGTGTCTCATCAAGTAAGTCCCAATCTGATGTGACCTATTCCACGGAGGACTGACCTTTCTAAGTGCACGTCGAGATTGCGTTCGAGAAATCTTGCGAACGATGGGGTCGCTTCGAGCGCAGCTTTGGCTGCTACCGCAAAATCTCTAGTGCGCGGTCCATGACTCGTGGCAAGCCCTTCACCACGAGTGTCAAAAAATTGCTGTTCCTGCTATTGCTCCGAAGTGGTTGTGATGGTCATTCGCCGTACCTGCTTCTTGCGTAGGGGCGCTCTTTCGTTGATGTTTCGGCAAGGGATGGTCCAATCTTTATTGACCCCTTAGCCCACATATTCAGTCCGGTTCCTCCTCAATGTTCCAGCAATTCCCACACGCAGAGTTTCTTGTCGTAGAAACTCGTAGATACAATTGTGTGACCGCAAACCCCGTCCTCAGCCTTAAGCCAGCGTGCATCGCTTGCATAATTCATGCTTACATGTTCCACAAATTTTGCCAGAATTTTGATGTACCATTCGTCACCAGACTGTCCAATCTCGATTAATCTCACCCCGACATACATACAGCTCGCTAGAACCTTGAAGTAATGTCCATCGTCGTTGTTACCTCTTGAATCAACTAGCTTTAGTCTCCACACTCCGCCACCCAACCGCTCTTCGGCGAGAACTTTCGACCTTCCTCTGTGAGGAGGCAGGAGGAGTCTGACCCAATCGTCATAGCTGCCAGTCAGTAACAACTGCGGTCCAACTTCTGATTTCAACGGTAGGATAGCAGTCACGCCTGCAGTGTGACTCTTTGCATCTGGCGTGGCAGCTTCAGTGACGCTTTCAGTCTGGGTCTCTGCATCTGAATCAGGAGATTCAAGACCGTAGCTAGTGATGCCTGATCGTCGAAGACTGATAACATGCCTGTAAAGCACCGAATCATCTCCTCCTGAGTATAATTCAGTAACAACATCCTCGGGTCGCCGAGACTTCTGTTCGTCGTCCGCCCAAGCCACCACCCATGCCTCCATAGCGTGGGCTTGGTTCAGTACACGAATCTTTGCAGCCCCGTCCTGCAGATTTGTCAATGCTATTTGACCATTTGAGCCAGATACCGCTAATGTATCCTGAAACTTGGATTGAGGACACCAAGCAAGGGATGTGGACATTAAATCTGAACTAAAGATCTTAGAAAATCGATCCACTGTGATACAAGGGTTGTGTCCAGTATTGAGCGAGCAAAGGCAGATAGTCCCATTGCTCATTACTGTGGCAAACACGTTTGGATTTGATGGCTTAAAACGGAGATCAAACACCCCAGAAGAAAAATCAAGAGTTTGGTGCAATACCAAATCATCTTTCAATGAAAATAGAATGAGACTTCCGCGATGGCTTTGGGCCGTGGACTGTCGTTGGGTTTCCCCTTCATGCTGGGCTTCTGAGCCTTCAGCGAGTTGATATGTGCCAATGATGAAAAACTCCGGGTTTGAGAGAGAGAATTCGACGCAGCTGGGGTTAGAATCCAACGTGATGCTCTTGATCGATGGTATGGACGGTATCTTGTCTTGGCCTTCATCAATGGACAAGTCTTTGAGATCTTTTGTTGGTGAAGACATGATGAGGGGTACTTTCACTTACGTTGAGAATCTTGATAAGAAATCACTTTGCACAGCGCAGCGGTTGTATTGGCGGCTAAAGATAGCTGCGCTCGAGGACAAGGCTGAACATCCTGGCCAGGCGCCCATCAGGCAACCTACCTATCTACAATGTAATCAAGCAGTTAGCTGGGAATTGATTGGTGATGGGGACGAGGAAAGAAGAAGATCGAAGCGGTGGGTATCTCTCCGATGATTCAGACTTCTACGGTTGCGTCCCTTCCCTCCAGGCATCGCTCCTCTCCATTCTAACTAGGGATAGGAGACGAAAGCCTTCGTTCCGAGCTTGAAGACCGCGCAGCAAGTTATGATCCCTCAACATACTGGGAAACTCATAACCTTGAACTCTCGGTCATAGCCTACACCTCTACAGCTACCGCAGTCATGTCAACCTCAATCTCAGCATCTAAGCCTAGACCAGCTCTCAACCCGTACGAAGACTACATGGGTGGTCGTAAACTCTCCGAGACCGTCGAGGCCTTTCTACGTCGTCTCCCGCCTCAGACCACATCAACCATGGACTGTGGGCCCTGGATTTTCATCGCCAACCCTTCCTCCATCCCACATTGTGAAGAACGAGCAGGCTTCATGGCGCGCGGCCAACAATTACTTGAAGACTACGAAGCCATCGCGAAAGGCATCGAAGCCTCCATGCCCGGCAAAGCTAAGAGCACTATCACGCGGAACCTCACGCCCCTCCGCAAACAACTCGAACTCGACATCCTCGCCGCCGCCAAAGAAAAAGATTGTGTCTCCGGCAAATGGATGCTCTTTCCCTCCCCTAGCCAGGTAAACCACTGCTGGTCACTCGTCGCCAAAGGCACAGCCGCAGGCGAGCTTGGACATGCGGCCAAAGTCGCTACGGACGACGGATCGGCGAGTGCGAGATTGATTTGCATCTATACGGACAATTTCAACGATAAGGAGGATGTGAAGAGAGTGCTTGAACGGCTGTTAGCGCTGGAATTAGTGAATAGGAATGGGGCGATGGGGGAGGGGTACGCGATTTATTACAAGGCGGATGCATATACTTATCTTGATATTATGAGTAAGAATGAGTGGGGGTTGAAACCGAGTCTGTGTAGTTCGAGGGAGATGTTGGGAGAGGGGAAGTGATGATATGAGATGGATTGAAGAGAGGAGGTCTTGTGGTTGCGACGTTTCTAGCATCTTTTGTTTCTACAGCGAATACCCCATTTGGCGATTTGGAGGGCTATTTACCAACGTGATAGCAATGTTGCTGCTGCTGCGGATCCCGACCATGGCGAAGATTGCTCAGACGCATCAAATACCATACACATACGTGGGATATAAGCACACAATACGAAACAATACATGGCTCAATGATGTCTCCAAATGACACATTCCAAGGATGATTGCTGTGTTGCATCAGCAAATAGAGATTTTGATGTGGATAATACCACAATTTAGAACAAGTTTCTGCTCAAAAGGCTCCCGAAAGTGTAAAGTGAGAGGCATAACGCCAGGCTCAATGCATCTAAATATGGCGCTGCTCGTCTGAGTACACGAACGCTCATACAATCATCTCCAGCTCTCTAGCATACCCGATCGCGTTCTCGATGACCTGCCCGCTCGCCACCAGTATCTCCTTCTCTGACCTCACATCGTCTCTTTGTTGTGCTGGGAAGTATATCCTGCCATCCTTCACCACCCAGCCTCGATCTTGTGCAAACTCAACCACGCTGCCCTCGCTCTCAAGGAAAAGCAGGTTCTTCGCATTAGCAATAGGAAGCGATGGATATGCCTTCTCCGAACATGAAGCGATCTCTGATCGGATAGTACCAACAAGAACCTATCACCATGTCAGCACGCCCTCCCCAGAAACGTAGCCTATAGCACCCACCTCACTAAATACCCCAAATTCCTCCCCCGGCACCCCCTCCCTCTTCGTCGCCCCCCAAACCCGATCATAACTCCCCTCCATCAACCAACGCTCCAGTTTGACTGGATACCCAATAAACCGATCCTGCTCCAGCGGCTGACCCGCTCCATGGGACTCTACTTCCAGCCCCTCTAACACGGTATGGAAGCCCGCGTAATCGCCCTTTGTCAATAGCAGCAACAAGTATAAGCCGGTCACTTTCGATCGCTGGCCATCGCCGGAGGGTTTGTAGGATGATGGGGGAAGCTCGTAGAAGGGTGTGAGTTGTTGGTAATAGCGTGTGAAAGCGTCGGGATCCTGGAGGCGGATGGAGAGGAGAGCGCCGGTTTCTAGGGTGTGGCGGGCTAGAGACAGTATTTGGGGGGAGGTCAAGGGGGTGGGTAACAGAGCGTTTAGTTGGAGGAGCTGCTTTTTGGCTGTTGTGAGGAGGGAGGCGATTTTTTGTGGGGAGGGTGGGGGCGTGGATTGGAGGTGGGATAGAGTGGCTTGGAGGTCGTGCGTAGACATTGTGGAGGGGTCAATGGAGCTTGGTAGAGGAGGTGGACTTTGATTTTGATATTCGCTGTTGAAAGAGCTTGGAATTTTGGAGCTTGAGCTCGATCTGAACGGCAAAGCCTTGGCGAAGAGCGGGCTTGGCGCCCAGTTCAACGCTAGACGCAGTGAGGTAAAGATTTGCGAAAGGGACAAAAGTGGCATGATGTTTGCTCTCGGAATAGACGACGAAGGCCTGGACTTGGGGCTTTATTACCTCGGCGATCTTATATAGAGCGTTCAAAGATGGAGCTGCGTTCAGATTCATATCCTCCCCAACGAAGTCATCAAGTGAGTGTCCTCCATGCCTCAAGTCTGTCATGCGGCCTCAACCCGCACCACCACCAGAAAGAGCATTGCTTGGCCATCTCGATCTATATCGATCACTGGACCGAAACACTAAAAGCTTAAAGAGCCACATTTCTACATTGTTCAGCCTGGATTCTGCTAACGCTCCAACCTACAACCTCCAGCATCCTCTACATCCAACATAATTCAGCACTTCCAATACCTATTTCTCTACCAAAACAATCACCACTCTCACGATGTCAGCACCAGCACCAGCAGGAGGACAAAATGAAGACTACCTCGACAAGGGTCTCGATGCGGTGGAGAAGAAGTTCGGTGGACAGCGATTTGCCGGGCCTGATGGAGCTCAGAAGAACCGTGCCATGAATGAGAAGATTACGGATTATATTCGCAAGGCTATTGAGAAGGTTACTGGGTACGTCTAAGCACCCAAACCTCTTCTAATAATATTGTATGCTGACGATCGTTGCGTTACAGGAAGAAGGCGCCTGCCAAATTCTCCAACTGAGAAGGGGGGAGTGACGGGGAGGCGCAGAGAGCTTGTGCTTGCGCGTCTGGGGATGCCTTTGGTTCGGGGGGTTTCTTTACATCTAGTGGGGGCTTTGGTGTGCGTAATGGATGGTTCGCGGAATGATACCCAATAAGAAGTCTTCACAAAAACAATGCTTAGCTCTAATCTGGTAAAGTTCTACGCACAATTCCGTTCATAAAGCTAGCTTCGGATTGTTTCGCAGCCGTATTGCGATTCATCGCTCTCTCCTAATTACCCCGTACCGACCATGCTCATACTACTTGGACAATGCACAAGAGCAATGCCTTCAAGGCAACACATGGGTATAATCGCCTTGATATTCGTGTTACTCGTCCCTCTGGCCCTCCTGACCCTCAAGCATTCGGGAGCATCACCTTCAATTGCCTAGCCAAAGTTGGGCTGATATCCGGATCTCCCATCAACTCATCATCATCATCATCATGCCCGTTCTCTGACCCATTGAAAAGGGAGCCATCGTCCTCATCTCCAACACTCTCATCTGTCACAGGCTGCTGTTGAAAATGTGTACCATTTGAAGCCTCATGACCGTTCATGGCAAGACCCTTTACCGCGCCGCCTGGCGTACGAAGGGCGTCGAAGCGATTTTGATTTTCGGGTTGGTAGCTAGTCGGGGCCTCTTGCTCATCATCACTATCTTGCACGAATTCGTTGCTCTTGAGCGGGTGCTCCTTGTAGCTTTTCCTCGCCTGCTTCCTCCTTCCTCTTCCGGTCTCGTCATCCTCCGCGTTTTCAGCCTCCTTGCCTCTTGCTTTCTTCGAATTCCTTGGCCTCCTCGCAGTAACATCACCGTGCGTCTCCGGGTCCCATCGCTCCTCGAGATTGCCGGCACCTTCATCTTCAATTTTAGTGAGAAGATAACTCGCTACGTCGCGATAGTCCATAAACTGCGCATTCGGAACATCTTGCTTCAATTTCGACCAAGCAGCTTTTTTAGCCGTAGAGTTCCAGGTCGCACGCATTTCATCGTCACCCAGAGCCTTCCACGGTAAGTTCCCTTCGACGGGAACGCAACAGTCCAAGATCGCTTGGACGAGAGCATGCATGTCTCCAGGCTTCATATTTGCGACCTTTTTAGTAGCATTCTTCATTCTCCATGGATTCTTGGTAGGCTGGAGTCTCCGGCCTTGGAGCCCTCGCTGATCCAGAATGCTTTGCGCAACATCGTTTTTCTCCTGCTTCTCCAATTGGCGCCATTTGCCGCTGCATTGCAGTCTTGATCTTTGACCTCCCATACGGTCGCTGATAGCTTGCCAATTAATAGCCTTCATATCCTCCTCTTCCAAGTCTGATTCGGACTCGGAGACCGGGCCACGTTTGCCATCATTATTTCTTCTTCGCTGCCTTCTTTCATCCTTCATGGTTTCGACACTGTCCAGGACTGCTGTGCATAGACTTCTGACCTCTTCGGGCGTCCAGTACTCATGATTTCGGTTCTCGGCATTGAGAATATAATTCCGATATCGATCTCTGCAGTCTTCTCCCATGCGATCTATCATTTCACCAACAAGTTTCCATTGTTTTCCTTTCTCGTTGACAGCCTGCCTAAGCATCTCATCGTCCTTAGGGGTCCATGTCCCACGTGCTGAGAAGTTATGGAAGCGGCGTCGACAAAACTTTTGCACGGACATTCGCGGACGAAAAGGAAAAAGATCCTGAATCTCGTTGAACAGCGCTATTACGTCTGCGTTGCCACGCATTGTGGACTGGATTCGATTGTTGAATTGCCCCTTGGTCATGTCATTTGCGTTGCAATACGTATCACGGAATTTGTCCAATTTCGAAGCCTCAGAATCTGTAAATGGTCCCCCTTTGCCAGAGTTTTCCTTGCTTACCTGTTCGTTTCCTCTGCTCCTTTTACTGCTCGATTGGCTGGCCCGCTCTTCCTTGGCGTTACTTTTCTTCTCTGGTCGAACAGCCTTGGATTGCACCCTGTCATCTAAGTACGCCAGACCCTTGTGTGCGAGGTTCTCCATGAAAGGCGAGCCGAGCTCTGGTGATGTCTGCCGCTGAAGATCTTCATATCCGGGCAAAACTTGGTCCTTTATGTTCTCCTGGTCGCGGTCAAGATGGTAGAGGCCGTAGTAAGGCTCATTGGTGGAATTTGTGTCCTGGAGCTCTTCCACTCGTCTTCGCTTCTTAGATTGTGAAGAAACGTCCGGTTTTCCTTTCCTCTTCCGCTTCTGTGATAGATTATCGCCTCTATTGTCCAGCTGACTCAGGTCTACCGAGGGTGCCAGCTGGCTCATGCTGTGCAGTTCAGGGTCAATAGGCATGTCGTTGGCTTCATGCATCGAAAATGGATTAGCCAAGTTCATTGCATCTTTGAAAAGCTAATCGAAAGCTTCAAATTCAAACTCAAAAGTAAGGGTATGCTGACCTTCTCCATTTGCTAGTGCTTGCTGTCGGTCAGGCGACTGTTCCAATGCTGGTGCGGCGTCTCTTTTACGCTTCTTTGGTTTGCCTGGGGGAAGCTGACATGTAGAATGTATTGGATTCTGAATACCAGTATGGTCAGTATAATCTGGCGGCTGCCGAGAAGGTCCGTAGACATTATCCTTCAATAACGCCTGCTGATTGGCGTCTTCACCCTGGGTTGCGAACTCTTGCTGGAATTGGGTGACAACTTCATCGTCAGTAGGAATGTCATCGAGTGCATGATTGGATTGCGATAGACTAGGTCTGTAAGGAGACGGGCTCAATTCAGTGGTCTGTCTCGGTGGTGTCGAAGGCAGGTGTGGATATTGTGTCTCTTCGTAATTTGGCTCCGGACTGCTTGGAAATTCGAAAGGCTCGCCCCGATGTCTCTTGGTCTTGTCCTTCTGCTTCTTGCCTTTGCGATTCCGAGTATTTCCTAGTATTTGCTTTTCCGCAAGGTGAATGGGTGAGCTTTCGGCAATGAGTTGCTGAGAGGCTGCAACATCGTCGCCATTACGTAGATCTTGAGTATCATCAATAGGGACTCCTCGCATCTGTAGCAGCGCTTTGGCGCTTTCTTGCTCTTGGTCGACGACTGACTCCATTACTGCGCTCTTCCTCTTGCCCTTCCTCGACTTGTGATTGTTGCTCTTCCCTTCGTGCTTCATGGCTTCCTTAGCTGGAGGAGACTGCAATTGCGACGAGGTCTGTCCCATAATCTAGAGCCTCTGGACCCTACCATCGCCCTGTATGCTTGTCTAGTTCTGTGAGTGTCAAGATCTAGTGGGCACGCCGGTTCGCAAAGTAAAGTAGATATCTCCACCACGGAATCAACTCCGCCGCTAGACCGGGGTAGCTTTGATAGTCTAACAAGTTTACCTTACCTCCAGCTTACCTTCCGGATCACTATACTCCTCTCCGGAAGCCAACAATGGTAGCACTCAAGAGCAACATGGTACCTGCCATGAAGAGAAAGGCAGAGTACGAACCAGAAGGAACACGTGGTAAAACAAACAAGTATAGCAACACTGGCTCTAGCCAGGATTCCAAGAAGAAAAGTATCTGTGACATCGATAATGATTTATCGAGCTCTGGGGCACGTTGAACAACGTTCTGGAAATACAAATGTGCTGACTACATCTTAGGGTTCCCAATCCCTGTCCGAGGCTAAGCTTGCCATTTTCATCAAGTTTGCACAGGACTACAACATAGATTGCAGCCAGAACGTTGAGAATTCGAAGACCACAGCCGATAAGACGGAAGATTCCTTGCCTCTGGTGAGTTGGTGAAATCTTCTGTTTAACACCCCGCTAATCTAAAAATAGAGCTCGCAAGTTCCCACTCAAAGCAATCTTCCGAACCTTACCAAGCTTTCTATTCTCACCAAGATGGAAAACGCCGGCAGCACAGATTGTAGCCAAGACGTCAAGGTGGAAGGTAGCGAGTGCAATGATAACGGTGGTCTATCACCACCGGTAAGCAACAAGCTCCCCAAGGATGTGCATAGTGCTAATGCAGCAGTAGAGCTCCCAAGGTCTCACTCATCGCAACCTCCCCATCATTGTCAAGAAAGAGAAGGATATCAAGCCAGATTCTAGGCAGGGAGCCAAGAAGAAAAAGATGACCGATGATGAGAAGATTAGTGCTTATAGCGATGCGGTAAGCGTTGAAATCAGTTTGGGATGGCACCGCACTGATCGAAAATAGTGGGACGCCGCTCAAGACAGCCGCAACGATCGTGAAGCTCGTGGCCTAGCGCCACTTTCAGACGACGAATTCGACAGTGATTATGACGTTCTCAAAGCAACACTGGGAGTTCCTTCGCAAAAAAAGAAAGCTTCGGGAGTGGTTCATCCGTGGGAGGTGCCGGATGAATCAACGGACGAGGAGGAAGTAGAGCCGAGTCGCCGCCAAAAGGCAGCATCAAAGCCAGTACCCCGGGAGGTGCTAGATGAATCAACAGAGGAGGAGCCTTCCGAAGAAGATTCGGACGTTGACACCCTTGACAAGATGCAGAAGAGAAAAATGTTGGCAGAAGCTAAAGACGAGAAGAAGAAGCAGAAAGGAAAGGCTGTGGAGGAAGTTGAAGAGGATGAAGGCGATGAAGAGGAAGCTTCAGACGGAGACAATGAAGACGAAGAGCCTGATTGGGACCCATACGAAGAAGAGGCGAACGAAAATCCGTGGGCACATGGCTACTTCAAGATTCCAGAGAAGGACCCATATCTTCGCCCATATGAAAAATACGGTGATCCAGAACTTAACGACTCCGAGGAGGAAAAAGAGGAAGAGACCTTCGTACTCTACGAAGAACCCGCACGAGATAGAAGCATGGATCTCTATAACCAAATGAAAGAGTGGCTTGAGAGGAACCCGGAGAAGAGAAAGGCCATGGAAGAGGAGAGGGATGCTAGGAACGCTGCGGCCGAAGCCAAAGCTGCCGAAGCAGCCTTGGGCCCAGTGGCCGAGGACACTCCGATGGCTGATGCAGATGCGAATGGCAATTGATGTGGAAACGAGCTCTAATCCTAAATCCAAATAAGCTATTTTTGAAGCTCCCTGCTTGACGGAGCCGCATGCACACAGAAAGATCGACGCCCTGTACGTGCAATGTACTGGGGGACAGTCATTCGAATAGGTGCATGCGACACAGTACCTCGAGGATCGGCCATACCTTCGCAATTTCCAGGCTTTGCACCTCACCCATGCGTTGGAAATCAGCTCTATTTCAGTGATGATCAACACGCCTAGATGAGCACATCGACATAACGGTCAATATACACAGATCGACATAGATTCTTGCGTTCAAAGTGAGTCGAGCTGTCCAGTAGATTTGTAAGCACACTTCGCTAAAGTACGCCTACCAAACAGCCACCAATGCTTGCTTTTGTCGACCACACCAAACCCCAGCACAAAATCTCAGCATGCGACCTGTCCACGGATAGGATTACCATTCAATGCGTTCATAGAAAACCAAATGCAAATGTCTTTCAATGAAGTTTCCAACCGAATTGCAACACTTCCATTAACCATCTAGTTCTGCCTCTTCTCTACCAACAATACACCCCCCGGCTTCCCCTCCCCAAACCCCAATCTATCCGCACCCCTCTCCCAAACCTTCCTCCCCCTAACCCACGTCTCCCTCACACACCCCCTCATCCTCTTCCCAGCATACGCACTAACCTTATTTCTCCACAACATGCCTTCGCCTCCATTCCCGCCCACGACCCAAGTAGCCTCATCGTCAAAAACACATACGTCCCCATCCCACCCCACCGCCAACTTTCCCTTGCGTTTCTCCAACCCCACTTGCTTTGCTGTGTTCTCACAGCACCACTTCGCTATCTTCTCGGCTGTTATTGGGCGGTTGTTTTCGTAGGCGGAGGTGGTGAGGATGGGTAACCCAAGACCAACACTCGATACGCCGCCCCAGGCGGTGAAGAAATCGCCCGCCTGCTTCGCCCCCTCTTCCGGCGGCGGTGTAGGAAGCTGATTCCCTGGTATCGAAGGCGGGAGGAGCTTAAGCTCAGGCGTGCAGGGCGAATGATCCGAAACCACAGTCTTAATCACGCTATCATCTTCCCTCAATAACTCATCCCACAGTCCATCCTGATTGGACTGCGTCCGTATTGGCGGGCAGCATTTATGTCTCGTATCGCCATCCTTAATTTTCTCCGCAGTAAGTGCCAAATAGTGAAAGCACGTCTCAGCCGTTATCCTCACACCCGCTTCCCTCGCCTCCCTCAGCAAAGGTATCGCTTCCACCGCCGAAAGATGCACGATATGCAACTGCAGTTCCGGCGCCAAATGCGCTAGCGAGAGGATTTCGGAAATAGCATAGGTTTCGAAGGAGGTAGGACGCGAAGCGAGGAAAGTCTTATATTCGTTCAGTGGCCCGATGGGTGTCAAAGGTGGAAGAGACCATTGCACATCGTCACCTGCGGAGTCGGAAATGGGTGGTATCATTTCAGCGTGGAACATGAGCGTTGTGGGTTCATCAGCCAATTCCTCCATCACGACAGCAATATCAGCGCTCGAAACGGCAGGGAATTCGGCGACGCCGCTGTCGATGAGGAACCCTTTGAAGCCTCGCACACCTGCGCGTATCAAGGGTTTCAATTCATGCACGTTTCCTGGGACTATGCCACCGTAGAAGCCCACATCGACCCAGCACTGGCTTTGCGCAGCTGCTATCTTTTCACGCAGGCCGTGGAGGTTGGTGGTGGGTGGGATGGCGTTGAGGGGCATGTCTATTACTGTGGTTACGCCGCCTGAGGCTGCGGCTTGGGTGCCGGTGTAGAAGCCTTCCCACTCTGTGCGGCCGGGCTCGTTGAGGTGGACGTGGGCGTCGACGAGGCCGGGGAGGAGGAGATGGGGGGTGTGGTCCGTGTAGGGGGTCCCGAAGGGGAAGGCTGTGGGTGGCAGGACGGAGGGGAATATGGAGGTTATGCGGCCGATGGGGAGGGAGATGACTATCGTTGCGGCGGTGAGTTCGCCGGAGATGATAGCGCGGGAGGAGGCGAGGACGGTGATTTGGGGGGCCTGTAGTGTGGACATGTTGGTGCTGATGGGAGGCTTTGACGTGGATTTAGGCTTGGATGGTCTTGAGAAGGTGGGTGGGCTTTCTCGACAACAGGAAAGAGACGCTGTTCGGGTCAATTGACGCACAGATAGCTCATAGAAGCAGCCGGAGTGGTATTAGCATTTGTCAGACAAGAAGGACGTTTATATGAATAAGGTTCTTAACAGGATGACTTTAAGTAAGCGGTCGCCGGTGAAACAGCATGCAAAGAGAACAATCAGGCAGACACAACAATAGCTCTTGGTGGGGTATCAGGCCCTCTTATCAACCCCAATATCCTTCCTGCTCCCTGGAGGAGTCCGATCTGCGCCGGGGTCGACGGCCACCAAGAGGCGCCGCCAGATGTATAGCGGTATTATAAGCATAGTGGCGTTTCTGTTACTCGATGAGAGTGACGCTGCCTTACTCCGCCTGCGAATTATCGAGGAATACCAAACTATCGCAGTGATACCCGATTCGGAGGCTTGACCGCAGACGGTGTGAACTCTCTTTGTTGCGTCACTGCAGCCAGGAACGTGCGGAATGCGGCTAATCTTAGTCCCTGATAAGTAAAGTAACCGCGTAAGTGCGAGACCGGAGAACCCCACAGAGGCATCAGAACAATCAGGTACGAGTAGATGAGTACTTACGTCGTCGCTCTTCATCTCTCCAGCACGGTTCATTATTCGATGTGCATCTGGTTGGAACAAAGCGTTCTGTTCAGATGCTTGAATTCATGCTGTGGCAATGATTCATTGACCAATATCATTTTTAAAAGCACGTGGGCCAAAAAGTCAAAACATCTTATCGAGTAATAGATCTCGAGTAATCATTACTCGATATGATGCTCTGAGCCAAGAACATCATGTACCATAGTCCAGGCCTCCGGCTCGCTCGCTGAGAAAAGACAAGCCTGCAGAGGGTGTGTTTTGCCAATGACGCTGTCAGTGATAGTTGGATGTCTCAATCGCCGGCCAGCGTTGGGGTTTCATAGAAATCCTTCCAGCCCTGTCCTGGTCAAAGATGTGGCAATTCAGGATTAGGATGCGAATTAGGGTGGCTAACCTCGTTGGTAGCCAGGCCGACATCCGCCTATCTTGTTCATGTGAACGCCAACGACATTCAATATTTCTGGTTCGGTCTTGGAAACGTGGCTAGTATAGGACAAACCACTGCTGAGAGCGAGAGCCATGTACCCGCCTAGTGAGAACGTTCATTTGGGAGCAGCTCTTCTTCTTCGAATACTTTCGTCATGAGATGCCTTTGGTTCGATAGCTTTCGAGTCGCCGGACTCCGCTTTCTCTTCGCTACCGATAACCCATGTCTTGATGATCTCTTTGATCTCCACCTCCTTCCTGCCTTTTTCACGAGCCTCTTTAAGTCTACGGAGATAGCCAGCATAGACAACCACCTCGGCCACACCAATCATTCCGCTACCACCCATACTCAGACCCAATCTGGACGGTGTGCTCCAGTGCCTTGCTGCCATCCAGATAGCCACACTACATGCAACGATGGAAATGAGAATATTGATTATGAGCGCCATTTGCCTGTTGATGTCTGCGTATGATATCTCGTCATCTTCACCAATGTCTGCCTGTGCTGGAGGGAAGAGGTTTGCCTGGGACGAATTGGGGAAGCGTTGTGAGAAAGTCTCCGACGGTAGCGGCGGATTGATCATGCGCTCATAGGCTCGGGCTTCTTCTTCTCGACGGAGGCGAGCCATCAAGGCTTTGTATTGGGAGGTCTATTGGTGATTAGCAGACCTCGACGATCTAAAAGAGGGTGTAGCTACGGGCTCAGCTTTCGGCTTTGGGCGCTCAATGTAGACTCTGGAACCTCGTAAGAGATCATCCAAGTGGGAAGACATAGCAATCTCGGAACCATGTTGATATGAGACGCCAGTGACTTGCGTCAACTTCTTCGAGACAGCTATGATTTGGCCATGTGAGATTGGATGGCCTACGGCAGGCTCGTCAAGCGGAGGTTCAGAAGCGTTGCCGATAACGTCTGGCAGCTGGTTGAGATCTTGTAGCTCTTTGAGAGCCCGCACAATAGCGGGAGTCATAGTAAGGCGAGCCATCACGCATCTTCGGCCTTAATCTGGTCAGTGATGGAGAAGGAGGAAGCCTGCGGACTGTCGAGCTCCAACATTCAAGATCGGCAGGTCGGCGAAAAGAACCCTGCTGCCGATCTATGAGCTTGACATTTCTGGTTTCCTGAGTTTCTCAATGGTATCTCGCGCCCAGTGGATTGCTCTGGAACCAATCGAGCTCCATTGCCGAGCATGAAAGGTCGCCTGCCCCCATTGAGGACTGCTGTCAGCAGAGGTATTCCCGAAAGCCCCCATACCTCAATATGCCCCCGCTGTCTTTGTTTTCGTCGTGACCTCACGAGTCCGTATTCAGCCACACAGTACCCTCCAGCGCGACGAAGACATCAGACAACATGGGCTCAAGCAATGTCCGCTGCTCAGCACATGCTCAATGGCGCGGTGAAGACAGACACCACCTTTGCTCGCGTTTCCGTGGATCCATTACGAATTGTCGCAAAGGAATTGAAGTTCCTTACGAATAATATTCAGAACTTGCTGGGATCGGGCCATCCCATGCTAGATACAGTTGCCAAATACTATACAAACTCCGAGGGAAAGCATATCCGGCCCCTGCTTGTCCTGCTCATGTCAAGAGCTACGGCCTTCACACCCAAGGTCTCACGAAAGCCCTCGTCACCATCATCTTCGACAATCGATAATCCTATATCACCCTCTAGGGTCTTGTCGGATGTCAACCGCTCTATTCCTGCTGCCAATCCGCTCTCCACTTCCTCACTCGATGCAGCATATACCTCCGAAGACTCAGACATTTTGCCGTCACAAAGACGGCTTGCCGAAATAACAGAGCTAATACACACCGCTTCATTACTCCACGACGATGTCATTGACAACTCGGTCTCACGGCGGTCCTCGCCTTCAGCAAACCTATCGTTTGGCAACAAAATGGCTGTTTTGGCAGGGGACTTCTTGCTGGGCAGAGCATCAGTGGCTTTGGCAAGATTACGAGATGCGGAAGTCATAGAACTTCTAGCTACAGTGGTTGCGAATCTTGTCGAAGGAGAATTCATGCAGCTCAAAAACACAGCTCTGGACGAAGCCAACCCTGTTTGGACGGAGGACACTCTCTCCTACTACCTCCAAAAGACCTACCTCAAATCCGCAAGCCTAATCAGCAAATCCTGTCGAGCCACCGCCCTCCTCGGCCAAAATTCTCCAGAAGTAGTAGAGGCGGCATACTCCTACGGCCGGAATCTCGGACTAGCGTTCCAGCTGGTGGACGATATGCTAGATTACACGACCAGCAGCCAAACGCTCGGCAAGCCCGCAGGCGCAGACTTAGAGCTTGGATTAGCCACAGCGCCGCTGTTATTCGCCTGGAAGAACAATCAGCAATTAGGTGTACTTGTGGGTCGCAAATTTTCTGCAGACGGTGACGTCGAGATGGCTCGGGATATGGTTGCGCGCAGTGACGGTCTTGAGCAAACGAGGGCACTGGCGCAGGAATATTCAGACAAGGCTGCGGATGCTGTCAGCAAATTCCCGGGTTCGGAGGCCAAGGATGGGTTGTTGGAGATGTGTGTGAAGACTATGAAACGGAAGAAATGAAGGCGGAGATATGTACGATATCTGAGAGCATTTTAAAAGTTGCGATTGTACATATGGTATGACGTTGCATCCACTCACATAGAGAGATAGAGTAGAAAATAGCTTGATAGCTTGATGGTAGCAGATTCTCAACCCTCTACCTCATCCTACTGATCACGTCGACCCTCAGTCTCCACTCCCCGTCCCCACCCTCACAGTCCCACCACTATCCCCTCTAGCCCTCCCCATACCAGCACTTTCTCCACTCCTCCTCCTCACCCCCTCGTTCCTCGGATCCCACTCCTCACCCATCTCCTTTCCCACCAACCTCAATCCCCCACCCCCCCTCCCTCCCGTACCTCCGCTCCCGCGTCGACTCCTATTACCCTCCCTATCCATTCCTATACCCCCACTTTGCCCATTCCCCAACCCCCTTTCCCTCTCCTGACTAACCTTCAAATCCCGCATATAAACCTCCGCCTGCACACTCGCACTGTAAGCCAGCGGCGTCCAATTCCACGCATTTCGCGCCCCGGCATCCGCTCCGTGTTCCAAAAGCGTCCGTATACTCTTCAGCTGCCCATACGCAGAGGCATAATGCAGCGGGGTATTGCCTGCATTATCTGTTGCGCGCAAGGGGTACATGGGATCGATGATGCTGCTGCTGGGGCGGGATAACATGGAGGGTGAAGGGGAGAATGGGCCAGATGGTGGAGAGAGCGAGAGGAGGACTCCTAGGAGGAGAGTGTGGGGCGTGCGGGAGGCAAGCATGAGGGCGTCGGCGCCTTGTTTGTTTTTCCAGAGTATGCAGCGTGGGAAGTGGGCAGCGAGGAGTTGGGCTACGGACTCGGAGATTTCGACGGCGAGCTGGAGGGGGGTGTCCCAATTCGCGTTGCGGCTGATACCCTCATCCTCATGGCCGGCGTCTATGAGGAATTCCTGTATCTATCTTCAGCGTCGGTCTTTCCATGTGTAGTGAACATGGCATCACGTACAGCTATATCGAGCAAACCCAATTGTGCGGCGAGGTGGAGCGAGGTGTTGCCATTGTCCGTAAAATCGGGATTCTGGAGGCTTTTGGGGTTGTTCTTGATGATGCGTTTGAGGAGGCTCAGGTCCTTGAGGTGGACCGCCCGGCGAATGCGAGTAGGAACGTCAATCCTGTGGGGTGTGAGCAGGCTGAGCAGGCTGAGCAGGCTGAGATGGAGGAGGTACGGATTATGGACTTACATATCGGTAACAGTACCAGAGCTCTAAGGAATTGTGTCCCCTGCTGAAGGGCATAGTGAAGGTAGAATGATGTGGGATTTGGGTTGCGAAAGATGCAGTGCAAAAGGAAAGTGAATAGAACGTTGGAGAATATGCAAAGCTAGGCGAGGTTTATATAGCAGCTACATGCTTGTGTGATAGTAGCCTGTAACGCATTGCTCTCTCGAATTGTTGGCTATTTAAATGCTCGTTGATATTGAAGCTTCTATTTGTATGCATGTTGCGAGAGCAGGCTGTGATGGTCCTACCAAAGCAGCAGGGGAATTGAAGTATATCGCTGGCCGCAGCCGCATTAAAGCGCTAGCAAGTGTACAGCTTGCCTGGCATTAAAGATGGTGATCAAGGCTGGTGCCTGTATAACCGGAGGTGGTTGTAGTAAAACAGGGGGGAATCGGCCTGGCTTCACCCAGTCTCTCTAATGCAAATGTTGGGGTGCATCCCTTCTCTTATCTCTTCACTCCTCACATCCCCTCGAAGTCCCCTCCAGCGTCATCGTCATCCATCTCTCCGTCAACGATCTCCTTCGCTAGCTCCCTCTCCCTCTCACGAGCTTCTTGAGCGTTCTTCAGCTCGAGTCGATGCTGATTCATTGGGTACCTCATTGCCTGGACGCAAATTAGCGTTTTAGAAACAGTCTATTGTCAGCCAACACATACCTTCACGCTCTCGTCGTGCAAGCCAAGGCATGCTCTGATACGCTCATGGAAGGCTTCACCAGGTTCCCGGGTAGCGTAAACATCACCAACGTCCTTGCTCTTCATAAAGCCGCGCTCATGATCAATCGAGGCCTCGATCACCCCATCTCGAATAGCTTTGGCCACGATATATTCCGCGGACTGTTCGCTCTCCAGGTCTAGCTTTATGCAAATATCTCGCAACGAGATCTTTGCGTATGAGAGGGACATCATGCGGATGCCGGTCTTGATAACGTTTTGGCGCAGGCGGAGGATGAGTGTATAGGTGCCATCACGTCTGAAAAGAGCATTGTTGGCTTGCACAACGTTGAGGAAGCCTTCGATCTTGCCAACACGCACCGCCTGCACAAGGCTTAGGTATGGCTCCATGGCATGTTCAAGGCTTGGTTGACGAAAGATGGCCCGGTCGGGAATGTCTCCCATAAGTAACTCCACAACGATTAACAGCTTCGATGCTGCCTGATAGAAGCCGCCGGCACTGGGCGTTGCCGGGGACTTTCGGGTCGCCCCTATCAAGTGCTCATGAGCTTCAGTGTAGGACAGTTGAATAGCGCGTATCCGTCCAAGATAGTATAGATATCGTGCAATTTGATTGTTCGACGCTGCGGCAGGGAATTCTGAATGAGCTATTAGGAGGTCGGCTTGAGTGATGTGCGATGTTGAAAGATAATTTCGGAGGAGCAAAGTCGTAACAGTAGCACGGGTGTCTTGGTCCTTTCGCAGTACTGACGTTCGAAGTGCAGCTAAGAGATATGGTCGGATGGAGACAACAGATGCCGTAGGCGCGGGAGGTAGCGGGGCGAGTTGCTCAAAGAAGAGGGAGTAATAGTAGTAGACGCGAGCAGACAAGGCATCAAGAGTACGACGGTTGAGCGTGCGTAATTTCTCAATGAGGTTGCTAGAGAATTTCGAGCCAAATTCGATGGCCTTGGTATCGTACAGGTAGATTTGGACAAGAATTGAGAGGTAGGTATCGATTTCGGGCAATATCTCCTTGGAGACAGTAGTTGTCTTGCCGGCCAGAGTCTTGTCCTTTGGTTGACTTTCAATTTCCATCTCTAAAGGCGCGTCTGAGTTACCAAAAGATGCGTCTTCTTTGCCAAGGGCGGCCAACAGAGTTTTAGCGACGGGACTGCTCGAAGTATAGGTCTCGGTAATGATCTGTGCAAAGAGATCGGGAGAAAGGTGTTTTCGAACAGAGGACATGGAACGAAGGACCCGTAGGGTGAAGCGGGCATCGAATTGGGCTACAGCACGCTCGAGCAGGGCGAAGTTGGCCCTGATATCTGGTTTTAGGTATTAGCAAATGCCAAAAGATTTCCAAACACACAGACATAGCCGTCAGACCGAAAGTGGGTCTAGGGTGACTGACCTGCTGCGGCTTTTACTCTTGGATCGATGTCCGCACCTGTAGCCTCAGTGGTCTCGGTGTTCTCCATTGCCACATCACCCTCTTCGTCCTTGCCCGGCTCTCCAGAAAGCTTTGAGCTATTTGGTGGAGGTACAACCACGGTCATCTCGTCCTCACCGTCCTTGCCGATCTTGACCTTCTCGGATCCATCATCTCCCATGTCAATATCTTCATTTCCGTTGACACCGTTCTCAACGAGCTCTGCGCCGTTTGTCTGCGGCTGATCTCCGTTTGCCTCCTTTGGTGATGTCTTCTTTGACGGCAAGGCCTTGCTCTTCGATGACGTTGTCCGAGTTGGCACTGGCTTGTCTTTGGAGCTTGAGCTCTGCGAATTTGAGCGTGCTTTCTCACCATTCGTTGATGAGGATGACTCCTTATTGGATCTCAGGTTCCGTCTCTCTCCAGGCATGATGGAGGTGTAGTGTTTTCGGAAGGCCGACGGTTGGGCGGAGTGCCAAGGGTCGACAGGGATGCGACAGATGAGCTGAGCACAACCTGTGGGACCGGGGTTACCTCTGCGATATCGCTGGTAGAGATGTCTAAAGTGAGGGCAAAGTTACACAGCGGTGTAGAAGGTGCACTTGATGTGAGAGTGTTGCCGCGGACAGGAGCGCCACGAACGCGAAGTGAAGCTCAAAGAGCTTGACCAGGTCCTAGTAATCTTCGGCGTCGACAATCAGCTCCAAACTCCAGCCCCAATGGAGGTCCAGGATACTTGACAGGGACGCAGGGTGTGATAGTTGATGGGCAGGTGATGATCTGTGATGCACCAGACGTTACGACTTTCGGTCTTTGCCTGGCGTTCTTTGTTGGGGACCAAAGGTTCGCGTACCGGGACAGAAGTTACGCCAGTCAGATAAGACCTCGGGAGCGCGTCAAGCACGCTGGGTCAACAACAGAACCACATATCCCCAGCTTTCTCCCTGCGAGAGGGCCGAGCAGCCATGACCTTGCTGGATAACCACCTTGAGCAGATCTCGTTATCCTCGGCGGCAATTGCAGAGCTTCCGTACGTGACCCTACCCTTCGCACAATAATTCCTATCTAATCTCCATCCTCGACATAGGTTCCCTGCGCCAAAGATTTTTATTAATGCTTTACTTCACTCTCATGACATAACAGCTCTCATACGCGATACTGAGACTCATGAACGTGCTCTATTCACCCTGGCCCCGCCAGAGCAGGGCACACGACCACCCGGGAGCATCGCTCGTCGTAGCACTGTCCATGGACCCAACGGCACCGGAGAACCTTATATGAACGGAGGTGGACGGTTGAGAAGTCAAAGGAATGTCTCAGCGGTCGTTACTCTACTGGGCGGGGAGTTAGGCGAGCAGATACGGAGGGAAGGGGAAAAGGACGGCAAAGAACGTGGTGAAGTAGACGTCAATCTTCTGCTAAAGGGCGCCGAAAAGCTTTGTGGAGTCTAGTGGGTCAGAATACAAACGTGGGCTTTTTTAATTTGCTGACAAACATTTAGCCCAATTGCAGGCGCTCCCGAAAGGATTGCTTCATTGCGTTCGCGTTACGAGCAGTTGAACTCGTCAGTTGCTCGGTATGAGTTGAAGGTGTCGAAGCAGACAGCTCAGCTAGCGAAGATGAATAGAAACAAGGACGGTGATGGAGACTTCGAGGACGACGACGAGGACACCGATTATGGGACTATCATTGCCGACGGTCCCCACGAAATGCATATAACAGTAGAAGACCTCAGAAGGGAAGATGAGGAGATTCGTGAGCTAGAAAGGAAGAAGCGCACGCTGGAGGATCGTGTCAGTGGTATGGAGCGTGATCTGGGTGGTCTTTTGAGATGACCAGCCTATGACTGTCTCGCATTCATCCGCCCTCCCTGCGAGCAGCGAACACTGAGAAGCATCGAAGCTAGCCCACGTAATCTCCGGTCTACGTAAGGTCGCCTCAGCTGGATAGCTACGCTGAAATCTACGCCTAAAAGCGTTCCTGGCCACGACGACCAGTGACAATTGTGGCTTGTCAATCCAAAAGTGAGCCCCCGTAATTTTCTTCTGCGTGGGTAGCTCCAAGTCCATTCTTCAAAATTGGATGGAGTGATCATTTTCACGTAAACCGCTGTGGACGAGGTTCTATGCCTATTCAGATAACAGGCATTCACAGCTCCATAGCCCTATCGACAGATCTAGTGGCTTTAAATTCAAGGTCATGTAAGACCAAGATTAGGATCAGTGCAGAACAGCTCGTAGGAAGAGTGTATCGTGAACCTCGAAATGATAGCGAATCGTCTGCTGCCGACCCAAAAGAATTAGCCTTCAATTCTTGCTTTACTGTTCCTTAAACACAAACAACGTCCAGCTACTTCACCATTACTGTCTGGACAAAACAGATCCTCAAATCATTGAAGCTCACCATTTCAAGGAGAAATCCTTTCCAAACAGAGTCCAAAATCCTTGTACGGCCTTGTGGACGAGCTTGCGAGATGTCTTCCCTTGAGCATTTCACAGTCTCACCTTCGCAGCCAGCTATAGCCCCAGATTCAACCATGCGTACGAGGCTTGCGGCCCCAGCTGATGTGTCCCGCACGACTGTTCGAAACATTACCTGCTTGGGATCCGGATTCGTAGGAGGTTTGGACGTTGGTCATGTTATCTATTCTATACTGACTGCAACATCTCCCAGGTCCAACATCTGCTGTAACTGCTTTCAAATCCAATGTCAAGGTGACCGTTGTCGACACCAATTCTGAGCGTATTGCAGCCTGGAATTCGGACTCCCTTCCCATCTACGAGCCTGGCCTATATGATGTCGTTCGTGCTGCAAGAGATGGCATTAGTGCAAGAGATGGCATTAGTATCAATAACACCTCGCAACACAAAGACCTACAAGTCGACATCGGACATGGTCACGCGGCGAGCCTCCATTTCTCCACTGATATTGACAAAGCTATTGCAGAAGCAGATCTGATCTTCGTACGTGTCGTGTCCTGACATTTCCCTGTGCTCCCCGCACTGCGCCTTTGGTAGGCTAACGATCGCTTAGGTATGTGTCAATACCCCTACCAAAGCGAATGGGATAGGCAAGGGTGCTGCAGCAGAGCTTGGCTTCGTAGAGGCTGCTACCCGCAATATAGCAAGAGTGGCCACGGACGACAAGATCGTCGTCGAGAAGTCTACAGTACCTTGCCGGACTGCGCAGTCAATCCGAGAGATCGTGAGTGCGCAGAGATGCAAAGCCTGAACGGTTTCTAATCTGTTGCTCAGCTATCGGCGAACGCTCGACCTGGAGTACGCTTCGATGTGCTGTCCAATCCTGAATTCCTTGCAGAGGGAACGGCTGTACGAGATATTCTCTATCCAGACAGAGTTATCATTGGGTCCATGCCTACCGCAGCAGGCTATCGAGCAGCTGCTTCCTTGGCTGAAGTCTACGAACAATGGGTACCAAAGGAACGCATTCTTACAATGAATCTATGGTCGTCCGAATTATCAAAGCTCGCTGCGAACGCTCTACTCGCCCAACGTATCAGCAGTGTCAACGCACTGAGCGCTATCTGTGAAGTTACTGGGGCTGACGTCGACAAGGTCGCCCATGCTTGCGGTCTCGACTCGCGCATTGGGCCTCATATGCTGAAAGCGGGCCCAGGATTTGGTGGGAGGTGAGCGCAAACGTTCGTGTCTTTGCATGATTACAGTCAGTCGCTGATCCGGTGCAGCTGCTTTCAAAAGGACATATTCAACATTGTTTATCTGTCTGAATCATTGCACTTGTATGAAGTCGCAGATTACTGGCGTGGTATCATCATCATGAACGAGCACCAAAAGAACCGCTTCACGAAGCGCATTATCTCCTGCCTCTTCAATAATCTCACAGGGAAGAAGATCGCGGTGCTGGGATTTGCCTTCAAGAAGGACACCAGCGACACCCGCGAAACCCCTGCAATTACTCTAGTCACGAACTTCGTTGCTGAGAGGGCCCAAGTCGCCATCTATGATCCCAAAGTCAAAGAACAGCAGATCTGGAAAGAGCTGGTGGCAGATGGAGGCAATCTGGAGAACCTGGAGCAGCATGTGTCAATCTGCACGTCAGCCTACGAAGCTTGCCAAGGGGCTGACGCCGTGGTCGTGGTAACCGAGTGGGACGAATTTAGCAATAGATTGCCAACCATGACCTCGATAAGTATCACATCTCCCGAGACGACAACCTTTCAGATTCCTCCCAAGAGAAGTGCAAGTCTCGTCATCAAGAGCCCCATCACTGGAGACGTCGTCACCTTTCCAAAGCCAGCTGTGCCTCATACTTCATCAATCAAGTCAGAAAACATCAACCCACCAGCGGAGCCGAAATCAGCAGTCTCGCATCTTGAACAGCAATCTGGCAATCATCCATCAGCTCTAACGGAGATCAACTCGAATCTGCCCTGTTCACCAAGTCGCACCAACCGCCACAAGCTAAAAGCCGACAAGAGTCCTCCAAGCTCGCACTCCTCACCTACTCACTCTCCCAAAGCTGTTCATAGCCCGACGTGCCAGTCCATAGTATCCGTTGAGGAACGTCTCAATGCGTTCAATTTTGGTCCAGGTGTTGCTGCGAAGCCTGAGCGGTTGGATTGGGCTCGCATCGCTGCGGGAATGAGAAAGCCGGCATTCGTATTCGATGGTCGCAACATTCTAGAGGGAGATGCGTTGGAGAAGCTGGGATTCCATTATGAGGCTGTCGGCAAGATGAGTAAGCATGCGAGGCTGTTGCATGAAGCTGGGCTGGACTAAATTTGCAAGTCAAAGAAGGCGGTCTATGAGAGGTGGCACGAAGTCGAGATTGAAATCGTGCTAAAGAGTTTTCTGCAAGAAAAGTCGAGGTTTTATTCATGAGATGGGCAGGCCCCATCATACAAAAGTACTCGCTCAGCGGACATAGCATAGCATAGCATAACATAGCATAGCGACAATATAGCTTCTGGGCTTACGAATCAACGAGCCAATTGCACTTTATGATTGATGCCTCACTGGGCAGGTTGATTGTCTCTACAACATATTCCGAAAATACGTGGATGATTTCCTTCCCGATACCCTTCGTCGCGCCCAAGACAATGCAAGATCCCAAGCCATGATGCAAGCTTGGTATTCCCGATGAACCTCCTCCAAACTCCGAAGCTCGTGCGCCATCTAGAATACATCATGAGATTTGCCCATGCAAAGCAGACCGTTTCTCACAGATCCCCCTTCCCACCGGTAACCTTTGCCGCCTGCACTGCGCTAAGCTTCTGGGTCCACCCCTGGGTGGGGACAGTCTTCTTGACGGTGCGAAGCTCATCGGAAGCGTATCCCGGAACGCGGATGTTGTAATTGCGCTCGAGGATGAGTTGAAGATCGCGGAGTTCCAAGGTTGAGGACTGGCGGAGCTTGGCGAGACGGCAGGCGGCGACGATGACCTGGTCAACGAAGTCGTCGGCGACTGAAAGGAGAGTCTACAATTTTTGTTAGTTGGAATTGTAGACATCCGCGGGCTTAGCGAGCAAAATCACCTCTTCCACTTCCGCGGTCAAAGCCTCACCCTCTTCACCTTCGCCTCCAGTACCTCCGGTCACCTGCCTTACAAGCTCCTCCAGTTTCTTCTTGCTGAGAACATGCTCTCCTTCACCTTCGAGCACGAAGCCAGGATGACGCTGGATAGCAGGCTGACCGATGGCTCCCATTGCGTTGGGTCCGTTGGTCATAGTAGGTCGGGATGGGCCCATAGAAACAGGCTGAGTAGGTTGGAGATTGAGATCCTTGGGGATAGGCATCTTAGCGTGGTTGTTCTGATTACGTTGGTCTTGGGGGTGACCGTGAGTTGCAGATTGAGGAGTTGATTGGTTGATGTTCGGGTGGGAGTACGATCGCGCTTGCTCCATTGCAGCTTGATGAGATAGTGGGATAGGATCTTGTGGAATGCTACTCGGTTGGGTAGGCGCGGTCCGTGGTGAATTGTGCTGCTCCGCGGGGCGAGCGTTGGTGTTCACGTTCAAAGGTGGATGGGGATTTGTCATCGAATTGTGAGACCGAGGTCGTGTAACAGGTGCTTGACTCAAGGGAGGTTGCCCCGGCTGTCCATTGTTCTGTGGACTCATTGCAGGACGAGCTCCCACGTTCGCCTGGTTTCTAGCAGCATCGACGGCAGAGCTGACTGTGTGTGGTTGGCTTTGCGAATCCTGCTTTGCATGAGGCTGGTTGCCTATGCCTGAGCTTGTTCCAGAATATTGACCGGGCATGATTGGGGCTTGAGATGTATTGGCAATAGCATTTCCACCGTAACTACCTTGGCTTTGAGCTTGTTGGATTTTGAAATCTCTCTGTGTTTGCTGGAACCTAGCAAGAAATTCTTTAGTCTCTCTCTGATTCTGGTCTATGCGACCTAGCTCGGCGTTGTAGTTGTCCATCTCACTCTGGTTGAGAGAATTGCCCATTTCGTTTCTTCGTTTGAAACTTTGCTCAATGCTGTTCTTCCTGATCGCGTATTGCTCTAGACCCTGAAGGTGTTGTGCATACTTATTCTGTGCATCTAACACCCATTTCTTAGCTCCATCTTGGCCTTTGGCGGCGACCTGAGGGGGGGGGGTTATATTGAGCTTTTTGACCTCAGCGATTACTCTCTCCGAAAAGGGTCCCTGCATTCGCGGTTGACCACCACCTTGCGTAGGCTGCGGTTGTGGTCGAGCTTCATGCTGACCTGGATTGCCTGGCTGGCCTGAGCTCATGGGACGGGCACCATTTTGTTGAGCGATAGCAGCCTGGGCAGCATGGCCAGCAGCCTGGTCTCTGTCCTGCTTCGCTACCTGCATGCTTTGCCTAATCTTAATGGACACATCCATCAACTTCTTGAGCGCATTCTGGTGTTGCGGGGAATCTGGCGGGGAGTCGTTCAGTGTTTCATACAATTTTGCCACGCCATTTTTGTATTTTTCTCTAGTCTCATCGGTAAGGTGTGTCAGCCGGGCGAAATCTTCAACTTTGATCAAAGTATGTTGTGCGTTCGGTGGGCCCTGCCGAGGGGGGGCATTTGGGTTGTTCATGGGTCCCAAGGTCAAGGTGTCAATGGAGTCTTTTCGATAGCTCCCTAGAAAGAAGGGCTTGAAGACTATGAGATCAGCTAGACATCGTCCTAGATCGCAAAAACAGAGCTTGGTTTATGCAAAGGAGCAGACCTAAATGTATGGAAACCGTTAGCAAGGAATGTACCTTACAAGATGATCGGTTCACTCGGGCAAGGCGGGGCACTAGTTTGGCAGCGCCGATAATCTGCCGATTTAGCGGTTGCAAAACTCATGTGGAAGCTTGGCAATGTCGATCACTGCAACCCACACCCGTTTTACTAGCAAATTGCATGAAATCGTGTTAACAGTTTTTATAAATGGTTTACATCTATATACATCGCTTGATACTATTCAACCTCACTTATTATGCCTTAATAACGTCGTCAACGTCCTACTCGCTCTAATTCTGCTGCTAAGCAGTCGCCACCGACGCCACCGTATAGCTATAAATACTACCGTTGATATTCCAGAAGAGACTCTTTTGCAGCAGTATAAAGCCGGCCAGGGCGGCCAGTATATCGACATCTAGGAGGATCAATCGTCCTATATATATATGGAGATTCCGCTCCCAGCGATATGTAGTACTTATATAGCAGTGTATCCTGACGGTAACAGCGCTAGGCTTCCAATAAGTCTGCAGAAGCAGAGACGCCTGGTACTTGCTGCTGGTGTCGAGCCTAAGGCGTCATCGCGACGGCGGTAATGGAGGGTAGAGGGTAGACGGTGAGGGAGGGGAATAAAAAGAAGGTGCTACACTAAGATCAGCATATACAGACGCTCCAAGGGCTTTAACTCTACCTAATGCGGTGCAAAATCGTCAATTATATTAATTCTATGCGATTTCATACAATTTACTAGTAAAACGGGTGTGGGTTGCAGTGATCGACATTGCCAAGCTTTCGCATGAGTTTTGCAACCGCTAAATGCGCTATGTCTAAAGTAAGGCTGCATTAACAGTCTCGAAGGTCACGTCGCCAGGCCGCTTGACGGATTCAACTGTCTATCTGCTGCGCCTCCCTGATGTTTTGACATGTACATAATATTAAGCTAATCGGAGGTCTTCCCAAACACCGTCTTCATGTACTAACAATCTTCCACACTATGAGCCAGGAGAAGGAGAAATCAGGGCCATAGCCCGCAGATCTGGGAGATAAAATTGGACAAGAAGATGCACAGCGAACCGCAGTCTAAGGGTATGAGTCCCCGCAGGAATCTTATAGACGAGTCTAAGGACTTTCGCATACGGTCGGGACCGTCAGAAGAAGCGGTACAGCTTCGAGGATGGAATCCAGGACAAGGTCGCAGCGGCGCCGTACTCTGCCATGCAGTTCCCAATGTCCATAGGCCCACAGGGGTGGAAGAAACGGCCGCGGAGTCCTGACTTGAAATGGTACGAGGACTACGATACCCCTGAGAAGCTGGAGTGTGGGAGGGTCCTTACGATTGACTACGTCAAGCGAGGTAGGTAACCTCCCAATTTGTGGTTCAAAGCTCAGGAGTCGTCGTAGGTTCATAGACGGGACTCGATACTCACAGATTACAGACCACAGCAAAGTCGGTATGCGTAAGGTGGCAGCCCAGGAGATCAATTCCATCGAAGGCCTACGGAAACTATATGCCAATGTGACCTTACGCCTCGTCGCTCATACGTGTTACATTCTGACATTTTGTACAGCCTGAGCGTTGCGAGGAATCTGTTCTTTGTGTCCTACACTGCCAGAATGCGGACTGAGCGACCCACTTTCTCCTTCACAAATACAAAATCACTGCTAAGGAGGACCTCGTGGGTACAGACTTTGGAAAATACGTAAAATACAAACGTCCAGAAGTTAGAGGAGGAAAGCCGTTCTTATCGGGCAAGTCGTGGAAGACAACTCATGATCCATGGAGAGGCATCAGCAGGACATCGTTTGGGCTCGACTATCTCAGGCACCATCCATGCCTAAAGAATAGAGCCAAACGAGAACAGGACATTAAAGAGAAGGTGTTCGAATTGAACCATTATGACGACGAAGATCAACCCAGATATGGCTATGATATCTTTGGTCAAAGACTTAGCTGCTATATACAACACAAGGAATCCGCGCAGGATGTACCCGATTACATGGAAAGCCCTTACCAGAAAAGAAAATTGAGGGTGACCCCCATCGCTACGTTCCGCAGTTGGAGACACTTGATAACGGTAACACGATTATAATATTTGAGAATTCGCAGTCTGGCTCAATCGAGGATACAATCATCAGCGCACGGCAGTACTGGGAGTCGAGGTGGCGTCGACTACCATTCTACCTCGCCTACGAGTCGCACGACGTATCTAACGATGATCTTATGGCTCTGGAATGCATGAAGATCATTCTATCAGACGTATGGAAAAGAGTTGTCGAAAATTGGGAAGGGTTTCTTGACGTTTGCAATACCCACGTTTCTATCTTGGAAGAGGTACGTACATACTGGGTTGCAACCCATCTTTAGCAAGCATTTCCTCGCAGTAACCGAAAATATCTTATTATTGCTTAGTTCCTTCCCATCTGGTGCGTTATTTGGGGTAGCAAGCCACATCTGGTGAGCAATTGCATTGAAGCAACTCGCTAAGCATATGTCTCTTTCTGCTTAATCTTCGTCCCATCGGTGCTCAAATTGGGGTAATAAGCCGTATCTGTGCAGTATTTGCCGCTCAAAATTCCTTTCAAATAACCTTGTTACTGCTCAATCCACCCGCCAGATATGTCATTCCTTACTCAAAGAACTCTTTAAAAGCTCCCCGTTACCCCTTGATCAACTCGCTGAATATGTCATACACTGCTCGACTATCCCGTAAGGAGACACGCTAACACCGGAACGTGCGCAGAAAATCTACGAGTAACCAGCAGATGAGGCGCCGGAACTGTGGACCAATTCTAGTATGTGGCTCAAAGTCGAGCGGCTTGTGGCCATACACGTGGCTGTTGTCAAAGAAATGCAGACCAACCTTCGCGAGTTCCTTAGCGAGTCGGAGGTTGAAGATGATTGGCTCGAAACCAGCCCTGCTGACATGGAGAAGATCCGAGAGCTCGCGCAAGAGGATCTCAAAGAGCCAACGGTCAATGTGGCTGACCTGATGTGTAAATCCGTTGGGATCAGAGACAGCAGACATGGTTTGCAGCTCAATACGACCATGAGGCGACTAAGGTACGTTACGTTTTCATGAATAAGTGAAAGATCTTCGTTCGCCCGAGCTCACATTAATGTCTTGAACAATTGGATAACATTCATCTTTCTGCCATTGACCATTATCAGCTCATTCTTCGGCATGAACGTAAGGAACTTTTCCGAGTTCTCCTTCCCTACATGATACCTTTTCTGGAGCGTTAAGACATTTCTGTGGGGTGGGATCATGGGCTCTTACTCCAAAAGTGCTTCCGAGACATGTCTCGCTACCCAAATTGTCGTCATGAAGAAGTAGTGCTGACTCCGATTTGTGCCAGGTGGACATCTTTCAATCTTCCCCTGGCTACCCCAGCATCCGCTGGTATTTTGCGTCTGCCATCCCCATGATGATTTTAGTCCTCGTCTTCTGGTACTTCATCAAACATTTCTTCGCCCGTGAGAGGCAAACACCATATTCACGCGGAATTTACGAACACCTTTTCTTCGAACTCGCTACCGCCTATCCCCGTCTCTGGTCTCGTTCTGGGCCTATCGAGCACCTCGAACCTCAGAACACGCTGGACAGACTTAAATGGCGGCTCATAGTCTTCTGGAACGATTCTGCAAAGACAGTTCGAGCAGGTATGTCAGACTAGGATGCTGAATATGATGACTTGGGGGCATGGTCACGTTGCAAGCGCACCTTGACGCGAAGGTGGACATCCCAAATTCGAGAGGACAACATCGTAAGTCCGCCATCTTCAACCACCCTTGAAGAAGGCGGCGGCGATCAAAGCAGCTTTGGAGGTGATGATACCGAAGACCCGAAGCCTCGGATCGTCAGGACGTCTGTTACGGGCGATATGCGAGGCGAGACGCTAGAGGTGCCGTCTTCTCTAACTACATTTATGAGGAGGCAGAGTGTTGTAGACCTTCTAGTGCGGGGAGCAAGAGCAGTGGTAACTGTTGGAATCCTGAATGGGTGCAAGTTGTTCATTAAGAAGGTCTATGCTGTGGGAGCTATCTAGCGATATGCCAAGGCGCTAGGCCACATGCCAACACTCCCCTTTGGTCCTGCTGCCGCATGCATACTGTCGCTCCCCTTGAAGCAGAGAAACAGGGCCCTCCAGGCCTAAATGCCAGCAGTTATTCTCCATCACCATGACCAGGCTTACCGCATATGAGGTTATTCAGTTAGTTACCGCCCTATCCTCGTCTCAGCTTTATTTACTACCTCGTCTCTTCCTCGTCTCCACCCTTTAGGTTTATATCTAGATCGTCTCTAGCTTCAGTCTCCCGCTCGTCTCTAGATAGGGCCGGTATATTCCTTTAAAACGATTTAATCTCCTAGACTCTATCCGGGGCCAGTTTTATTGATTTCGAGTTACTTATATATCGTTCTAGTACTAGTTTAAGATATAGTTTCTAGTAGTCGTCGCCGTAGCCCGGTTTATTATATATAGGATACTTTATACTACCCTCCTCTTTTCTATAACTAGTAAATTTCCTCTATTTTCTAAATTACTATTCCTTCTTCTTCTTTCTAAAAAATTAAATAAAATAATAATTAAAAATTAGTTTTTATTACTTTTAATTAATAAAACTAAAGAGTAATAATATAATAATAATATTATTAGAAACTAGAGTAGTAATTATATAAAATATATTTATAATATATATAAATTTATAAAATTATAAATTTGAATTTTATTATCTTTACATCGGCAAATCTTAAAAACTCCTGCCAAAACCCTAGTTACCGACCGCGCGGATAGGGCTGGCAGCGTCCTGCCAGTAACTTTTACCAAGAAAAGTTACTGATAGGACGCTGTTAGTAGCCCTAATTTACGGATAGGGCTGCCAGCGTCCTGTCAGTAGGTTCAGCAAGTTAAGGGTCCGGGCAGGTAACTTTTAGCAGGTTCAGCAAGTCGGGGGTCCAGGCAGTATCCTGTCAGTAACTCCGGGTTAATTTCAGCAGGATTAGCAACTTCAGTAACTTATATATACCGTCAGTATACTGACAGCAGCCAGCCCTATCATAGGGCTGAAATAAATGAAGTTCTATGATCGTCGCCATTAACGGCAGCGACCCCCAGCGACGACTACCAACGCCAGCGACCTACCGGGCCCGGAATAATGAGTTTTGGCGAAAGTTCTCGCGGGGGCGTCACTCGGGCATATCCGGGGAGTATGCGCACATGAATACCATACTATTTCGCATACCATGGCGCATGCCTTGGCGCATGCCATGATTGCGCATGCTATGGGGGGCTTTCGTCTGATGTTTTAGGGGCTGCTGCGGGGGGCGCACATCGCATACTATTCAGGATACCTTTGCGCATGCCGTTCGCATGCCATTCAATGGCATGCGCAAGCTGCGCACGCCATTGCGCATGCCATAGGGCATACTATGGCCCATACTATGGCCCATACTATGGCGCATGCAAATGCGCATGCAAATGCGCATGCTATAGGGCATATAATGGGCCTATTCGTCTGATATTTGAGTTGCTGACGATTTATCGAGTTGCTGAACCTGCTGAACCTGCTGACAGCAAATACTATTTGCTGAAAGTAACGTGCCCGGACCCCCGACTTGCTGATCCTGCTGATCCTTATGTCAGTATTTGACATGGAGTTTCAGCGCAAACCCGTAGACGGCTTTCTGACAGGGCTGATAGCGCTTGGAGAATGCTGACATTTACTTTTGAGATTTGCCGATGTAATTTATATATTAAAAATAGAGGATTTATAATAAAAGAATATAGAGATATAAAACGGATTTTCGATAATATAAAAAATAATAACTAGTATAAAATAAGAATCGTAATAAATATAAAGAAATATAGTAGATTTTTAGATAAAAAATATAATTTTTATATAATTTTCAATAAATATTATATTAAATATAAATAAAAAAAAAAAAAAAAAAAATTAAAAATTTTTTAAATTATATAAATAATATATAAAGTTTTATTAAAATAAATTTAAAAAATATTTATTATTATATTTATATCTAGTAAAATAATAAATAAAAAATTATATTTTATATATATTATAATTATTCTAAATATTTAATTATACTTTTTAAATTAATAAATATTTTTATTATATTTTAAATTTATATTAATAAATTTTTAATAAAATATATTAATAAGTTTTATATAATTTATTTTAATAAAAATTTGAATTTTTCCGAAAATTAAAAATATTATATAAAATATATAAAAATATTTTTAAAATAATTATATATATTTTTAATTTATTTTTAATATAATATTTATTAAAATTTATATAAAATCTATTTATTTACTTTTATAAAGAGTTTTTAATAATTTTTCTATTATTTATTTATTAAAAATTATTATTTATTTATTAAAATTATTATATATTAATTATTATTATTTATATTATTAAAAATTGATTTTATATCTCTATATTTTTTTATTATAAATCCTCCGTTTTTAATATATAAATTAGGAATAATAAAATTCAAATTTATAATTTTATAACTTTATATATATTATAGACGCGTTTTCTATAGTTATTAATTTAGTTTTTTATAATATTATTACTATATTACTACTTTTTAAAAAACGATTATATTAATATTAATTTAATATAAATTTTAAAAAATATTAAATTCTTTATAATTAAAATTAAATTTTTAAAATTTATTATATTTATTAAAAATATTATAATAAATAAATATAAAGTTAATAAAATTTTAATAAAATTTATTTTAAATTTATTTTATAATATTTATATATTTTTAAAATTTACGAATTTCTATTAC